>Ga0073932_1001037_pt1 | contig 57571 bp, 33 predicted proteins | sample DewCreD2012metaG_FD_76967 | JGI IMG/M metagenome (GOLD analysis project Ga0073932, IMG submission 76967) | Hot spring sediment bacterial and archeal communities from British Columbia, Canada, to study Microbial Dark Matter (Phase II) - Dewar... ...
CCGCGGATGCCGCCGCGCAACCCGGCGCCGCTCCGCCTCCCGCGGATGCCGCCGCGCAACCCGGCGCCGCTCCGCCTCCCGCGGATGCCGCCGCGCAACCCGGCGCCGCTCCGCCTCCCGCGGCGGCACCCGAACAGGACCGGCCGCTCGAACCCGCGCCCGGGACCGCCGCCGAGGAGGAGCAGGCGCGCCAGCGGGACCGCATCCGCAAGATCGAGGAGACGGTGCGGGCCGAAACCGACCAGCGCGCGCAGGAAATGGAGGCGGACACCCGCTCCCGCCTTTCCGCCCTCGACCAGGACACGCAGAAACGCCTTGAAGACCTCCGGCAAGCCAACCATCGGGACCTGCAGTTCATCCTGTTGGCCCTGATTGTCATCTTCCTCGTGCTGGTGGCGGTCGGGATCGTCGTCACGCACAAGGTCGTCGGCCCGATCTACCGGATGAAGATGCTCGTCCGGCAGATCGATGGCGACCATCTCCTGCTGCAGGGCAAGCTGCGCAAGGGCGACGAGCTGCAGGACCTGTTCGAGGAGGTCCAGCACATGCTGGACCGGCTGCGCGACCACCAGGCCGCGGAAGTCGAAACCTTGGGCCAACTGCTCCAGCGGCTCGCGGCGGCCTCCGACGCCGAGCGCGGGCAGGTCCAGGCCGACCTCGAGAAGTTCCGCGCGCGGATGGCCGCTGCCCTCGAACGCAGGTAGCGCCGGCCTACCAGAGGTCGAGCGCGTCGAACGCGCCTTCGAACACCTCGATCCGCGGCGCGCCGCCGGCTTCCGGCCAGACGACGGTGGCCACGTCGTAGCGCACCTCGCGTTGCCGCGGCAGGCGGCCTTCCGCCAGCGCGACGGCGACGGTGCGGGCCAGCCGGCGGCGCTTGGCCGGGCCGACGCTCTCCAGCGGATGCCCGGCGTGCCCGCCGACTCGGCTGCGCACCTCGACCACGTGCAGCACGCCGCCCGCCAGCGCGCACAGGTCGAGTTCCCCGCGGCCGGCGCGGACGTTCGTCCCAAGCACGGTCCACCCCCGCCGTTCCAACTCCCGCCGGACGAGCGCCTCGGCGGCCCGGCCGCGTTCGAGCCGGGCCGTCGGGGGGCGGCCGGGCGGCGACGGCGGAGGCGCCGGCGGCGGGTCGAGCGGCGCGCGGGAGCGGGACGAGCGTTGCACGGGTCGGGTCGGAGCGGGCGGGAAGACCGCGACGGGCGGCTAGAACAGGCGGAGGTCCTGGCAGCAGTCCTGGTCGCCCGCGGTGAACCGGTCGCAGTCGGCCAGGCGCTCGGGCACGCAGTAGCTGCCCCGCATCCCCTCGGGTCCCATCCGCACCACCTCGCGGCACGTGAACCCCTCGGGACACTCGAACGTCCGCCCGGCGCCGCCGCACTTGAGCGTGCAGAACGGCCGCGACAGGTTGACCAGCGTCATGTCGAAGTTGCAGTACCAGTCGGGGTGGTCCCCCGGCGTGCTGTAGTCGACCTCGAGCTGCGTGGTCACCGGGTTCCGGATCGTCTTGCAGAAGTGGTCGACGAACTCGTCGGTGTGGATGTTCCGGCACGGTTCCTGGGGCGAGCCCTCCGCCGGCCAGTTGGACCGGATGCGCCAGTCGGGTTCGCCGAGCTCGCGACCTGCGGGGAAGAAGTGATAGACCATGCAGGTCCGCGTGCGGCACTGCAGGGACCGCGTCTCGACCGAGACCTCGCCGTAGGCCCACGTCTGACCCTCGGGCGGCTGGACCTCCGGCGTGCACGGGTCGCCCACGCCGGTGGGTTCGCAGGCGGCGGACCCGAGCAGGGCGGCGGCGGCGAGCACCGCGGACAAGACTCGCTGACGGTTCATGCGGCTCTCCTTTCCCCTCACCGGCCACTCGCTGGCAGCGCGGTAGTTTACGGGCGCGCCGCGCGACAAGTCAAGCGCAAAGCCGGCCCGCCCCCACGACGCCGGGGCGGGTTGGCCGCCGGACGCGCCCTGCTTCGAACCCTGGTGCCCGGCCGCGGGCGGACCTTTCATCAGCACCGTCGCGCGCTGCCGCGCCCCGTCGCCCTCGACGGACCGGGCGCGGGGAGGACCGTGTCGCCGTGCGGCGTCCGGCTTGCGGGCGAGGCTTCGGTGCGGCGGCGCGAGCGCCGTTCGGGCGGGGACGGCGGTTCACCGCGCGCGGCGGGTGCGCCGGACCGCGACGGCCGGCCGGCGGGTGCCGCGGACCGCCGGGAAGGTGCGACCGTCGCGCGGGATGTACGATACCGGATCCTCCTGAATTACCGAACAGGTTTGGCGATCAATGGGCTTGACGGGCCGTTCCCGGTTCACCTACAGTGCGGGCCGTCCCGGTGTGTCGGGACGATGGGGCTGAGGACCGAGGGACGCAGGAACGGACGGGGTTCCGCGGATCGTCGTCGGCATCGTCGCGTCGGACAGACGAGACGAACCCCGTCGCTGCGGCGGTCGGGCCGGAAGAGGTGAAGCATGGCAAGCAGACTGAGGGTCGTGGGAGTGGGTGCCTTCGCGGCGTCGCTGTTGCTGCCGGCGCTCGCGGCGGCGCAGGTGATGACGTTCGAGCCGGACGACACCGGCGGGGCGGGAGACACGATGACCTTCGGCGTCGGGCCGGAAACGAACGTCGACCAGCCGCCGCCCCCGCCCCAGGGTCCGCCGAGCCAGATCCTGGCGCAGGCGCTGCGCCTGTACGAGCAGAACGACTTCACCGGTGCGGCGGTGCAGTTCCAGCACGTGATCGAGGGGATGGGGCACGACGAGCCGGCCAACGTGCAGAAGGCCGAGTTCTTCCTCGGCAAGTGCCTCTTCCGCTTGCGTTTCTTCCAGGCCGCCCTGGCGGTCTTCGAGGAAATCGTCAAGCGGGGCAACGGGCACATCTACTTCCGCCAGACGCTGCAGTGGCTGGCGCAGCTGTCGCGCGAGCTGCCCGAGCCGGCGGACATCGTGTCGCTCGTCGGTCGCTACGGCGACTCGCTCGATGCCCTGGCCGAGTTCAACAACGCGGAAACCCGCGGGTTGTACAACGAACTGCTCTTCATGATGGGCCGCTACTGGTACCGGCAGATGGAGTACCAGAAGGCACGCCTGTTCTTCGAGCGGGTGAGTTCGGAGGACGAGCACTTCGTCGCGGCGCAGTTCTTCATCGGCATCACCTACGTCCGCGAGCGGACGGCGACGACGGCGGTCGATTCGTTCCAGAAGATCGTCGATAAGTTCGAGGACGAACTCTTCCTGTCCGACGAGGAGGAGCGCTACCTCAACCTGGCCTACCTGTCGCTGGCGCGCATCTACTACACCACCAAGCACTTCGCCTCGGCGATGGAGGCCTGGGACCACATCCCGATCAGCTCGGAGTACTGGGTCGATTCCATCTTCGAGAAGGCCTGGGCCTACTACATGGTGGAGGACCTCCCGCGCGCGCTCGGCAACATCCACACCATCAACTCGCCCTTCTTCGAGGAGCAGTACTATCCGGAGTCGCTGGTGCTCAAGGCGGTGATCTACTTCACGCTCTGCCAGTACGACTACGCGCAGCAGACGGTGGAGGCGTTCGTCAACGAGTACCAGCCGATCTACGACGCGCTCCAGGGCTACCTCAACCAGTACCTCGACAACTACACCTTCTACCAATTCCTCGTGCAGCTCAAGCAGGGGGAGGCGGACGTCGACCCCAAGATCGCGCGGATCCTGAACACGGCGTTGTCCGACCGCACGCTGCTGCGCAACCTGGACTACGTCGAGACGCTGAAGGCGGAAGAGGCGCGGCTGCAGAGCATGCCGCAGGGATTCAAGAGCTCGAGCGTCGGGGAGCGGATCGTGCAGGACATCGGCATCGCCAAGGGGATCGCGATCGAGAACGCGGGCGACCTGGCGCACCGGCGCTACGAGCGTTTCCTGACGGAGCTGCAGGAGCTGTTGAACCAGGCCACGCGCATCGAGATCGAGATCCTCAACGCGATCCGCGGCCAGCTCTCCGCGGAGCTGGCCGGCACGCAGGTGACGAACGTGCCCGGGCGCGAGATGGAGCGGATCCAGACCGACAGCGAACACATGTTGTGGCCGTTCGAGGGGGAGTTCTGGCGCGACGAGCTGGGCTTCTTCCAGCAGCCCGTCGTCTCGAAGTGCGGGAGGTAGTGGGGCGATGAACCGGAAGACCCTGGAGATCCTTCGAACCCGTGGCTCGCGGGCGCTGTGGCCGGTCCTGTCGCTGGCGGTGCCGGCGCTGGCCGCGGCGTTGCCGCCGCGCGGCGAGCAGACCGCCACGCCGAACCGCGGCGCCCTCGCATCCGAGGCCCCGTTGCCGGACTTCTGCCTGCCGCCGAACACGGAGGCCCTGCTGGCCAAGTGCCCGGCGGGGGTCGATCCCTCGCAGTGGTCCGGCGTCAGCGTGGGCTCCGCACCCGAGGCGGCGGCCGCGGCGGTGCAGCGCGACGACCGCACGCCCGCGGCGGGAACCGCCGCGCGAACGCATCAGCCGGGCATCGGGCAGCGCCCGGACGACCCGCGCCGCGGCGTGCAGCGCCGCATCGAGGACCTGATCAAGCGCGAGATCGACCTCACCCAGCGCCTGCTGCGGACCACGCCCGACAGCGATCCGACCAAGCCGGACATCTACTTCCGCATCGCCCAGCTCTACTACGAGATGCAGGACGCGCGGAACTTCGCCGCCGGCGAGCGCGACATGCAGGCGCTCGACGCCGAGTCCCAGGGCAACACCAATCGTGCCCAGGAACTCTACCAGCAGCGCGACACCCTGCGCCAGGAGGCGTTGCAGTGGAGCGACAAGGCGATCGAGGCCTACTACTCGATCGTCCAGAACTTCCCCGATTGGGCCCGCATCGATGAGGCGCTGTTCTACCTCGCCTTCGCCTTCGAGGAGCGGGCGCGCGACACGGACGACCCCGAGCAGAAGGACGACTTCAACTTCAAGGCCCGCACGGTCTACAACGTGCTGATCCGCGACCACCAGGACTCCCAGTACGTCCCCAACGCGTACCTGTCCTTCGCCGAATACTACTTCAACGACGAGGGCAACATGGCCGAGGCGCTGCGCTACTACGAGAAGATCCTCGGCATCCGCGGCAACCGCGTCTACGGCTACGCGCTGTACAAGAAGGCCTGGTGCCTCTACAACCTGCAGGAATACACCAAGTGCCTCCAGGCCTTCGAGGACGTGATCAACTACGCCCAGCAGAACCCCGAGAACCCCGACTCCGAGGAGCTCCTGCGCACGGCGCGCCTGGAGCTGCCGACCGCCTACGCCCAGACCGGCCGGGCCGACCAGGCGTGGCGCTACTTCGAGCGCGTCGGCGGCGAGCTCAAGGTCAAGATGATGGAGTCGCTCGCCGAGTACTACTACTCGCAGGGCGAGCACGACAACGCGGTGATCGCCTACCATGAATTGATGGACAAGAACCGCGACTCGGACAGGTTCTGCGACTACCAGTACTGGATCACGCAGAGCCGCATGGCCCAGGCCACGACGGTCGGCGGCGTCGCCAGCCAGGACGCCAAGCAGACGATCGTCGACGAGATCAAGAACATGGTCGAGGTCTGGAAGTTCTTCGTGGTCCAGAACGGTTCCCGGCACAGCGCGGACAACGTCCGCACCTGCACCTGGTGGGCCGCGGACTTCATGATCGACACCGCCGTGCGGTGGCACCGCGAGGCGGCCGGCTCCGACCAGATGCCCGGGACCAACGACCGCAACACGATGGCCAAGGCGGCCGAGCTGTACCAGGCGTTCATCCAGAACTTCGGCGATCCTTCCTCGCCGTACTACTACGATCGTCTCGAGCCGCCGCCCGAGTGGGAGTACCAGAATCCGTATTCGGTGTACAAGGCGAAGTACTTCGCCGCCGAGCTCCTGTGGAAGTCGGAGCAGTTCGACAAGTGCGGCGAGGCGTTCGACGCCGTCGTGCGCGCCGATCCGAACGGCGAGTACGCGCGCGAGGCCGCCTACGCCTCGGTGCTGTGCTACAAGAAGCTCTACGACCAGCAGTACCAGGACGTCCAGCGCGTCCTGGCCCGGGACACCGGCGAGCGCGGCCGGCAGGTGCGGGAGCGCCAGCGCGACCGCCAGTCCGGCGGCGGCACCACCTGGGAGAACCGGATCCCGGCCGCCCGCGAGTTCACCCCCGCCGAAAGCTCGATGGAGGAGGCCTTCCACCGCTACATCTGCTACATCGACCAGCACGAGGACCTGGCGAACGTCAAGTTCAACCGCGCCTTCCTGTTCCTCGACGCCAACAAGTGGCAGGAGGCGGCGGTGCTGTTCAAGCAGATCGCCGAGGAATACAAGGCGACCCAGGACTCGGACGACCGCCGCATCGCGGTTCTCTCCGCGATGAACTACTTCGAGATCATCGTCCGCCTCAACCGCGCCGGCGTCGACGAGTGCGTGCCCGAGATCATCAACGCCACCAACGTCGCCCTCGAAGGCCACTTCCCGACGGCGGCGGATGCCGCGGTGCTCGAGAACAACGACGAGCGCAACTCGCTCAACCTGTTCCTCGAGGCGGTCCCGGTGCTCCACTGCCAGCAGATGTTGTTCAAGGTCAAGGAGTTCACCGAAGCCCGCAAGTGGGAGGAGGCCGCCGAACTGGCGCTCAAGGTCCACGACGAATTCCCGCAGAGTTACCCCGGCTACCGCTGCCTCGACTCGGCCAACCAGGACATGATGGACGACATCCTCAACGAGGCGGCCAACTACTACGAGAACGCCAACAAGATCATGAAGGCGATCCAGATCCGCCAACGTCTGGCCCAGGAGCACCCGAACTCCGACCACGTCACCAACGCGCAGTACATGGTCGCCGCCGCCTGGGCGCGGCTCGCCTTCTTCGAAAAGGCGGCCGCGGCCTACGAGAACTTCGCCCGCACGTACCTCTCCGACGAGCGCGCCCCGGAGGCGATGCTCAACGCCGTCCAGATCCGCATCGGCCTCGGCCACGACGAACTGGCCAAGACCGACGCCGACTTCCTCGATGCGAAGTTCGGCAGCAACCGCAAGTACCAGAAGAAGGCCGCCGAGGCCTACTTCTCGGTCGGCGAGCTGTACACCAGCTCCCACAACTGGCCGGAGGTGGCGCGGCACTACGACGAATATCTCCGCAAGTACGGCCGCAAGGGCGGCAAGGAGTTCGAGATCCGCGCCACGATGCTCGTCGCCGAGTCCTACTGGGAGCGCGCCGCGTGTCCGGAGAACCTCGAGGACGCCGACGTGACGGTGGTCCGCCGTTGTCGCGACAACCGCGGCAAGGCCTACGAATACGCGACCAAGGCCAACGGGCTGGTGCGCCTGCCCGAGTTCTCGGACGAGGCGGCCGCGGGCGAGAGCGCCGGGGCCGACCCGGCCGCGATTCTCGCCGGCCGCCGCGAGGCCACCTGGAACAAGCTGATCGAGGAACTCGACATCGAGGTCGAGGGCGACAACGAGGCGGCCAAGCAGGCGCAGATCTTCGTCCGCGCCGACAAGGTCGCCAACGCGCTCGGACAGGCCCGCTTCTACATCGGCGAGAAGATCTACGAGCAGTTCAAGGCGATCCGGTGGCCCGAGTTCGATCCCGAGGACTGGAATCCCTCCGGCAACGCCTGCGCGCAGTTCCGCGGCAGCCGCGAGTACATGAACATCTGCATGTCGATGGAAAAGTACAAGCTGTGGACCGAGAAGGCCTTCGTCCCCTTCGCCCGCGACCGCGACGCGAAGATCAGCGAAGCCCGCAAGTACTACGACTCGATCGCCTACCTGCAGGTCCCGGCCTGGGAAATCGCCGCCGCCTCCCGCGTCGGCGACATGTTCCTCCAGTTCTGGAAGGACATGTACAACGCCCCCACGCCGCCCGCCTTCCGGCGCGAGGAGTTCGTCGAGGTCGAGCAGGCCTACCGCGAGCAGCTCGACAACCAGGCCGAGCCGATCAAGCAGCATGCGATCGAGGCGTTCGGCTACTGCCTGGCGACGGCGACCCGCGAACAGTGGTTCAACGAGTACTCGGCGCGCTGCGAGGCCGCGTTGTACGAGATCGATCCGTCCCGCTACCGGGTGTCCAACGAGGTCTACGGCCGGCCGAATCTCAACCGCGTGCACTACGCCGCCCCCGACCTCGACCTCGGCATCATCACCACCACCTCCGAATTCGGCGAACGCCAGCTGCCGGTGACGGTCGTCCCCGGCGCGGCGTGCGTCGATGATCGGGGGCGCTACCAGTTCTACGCCGCGCCGGCCGCGCCGCCGCCCGCACCGGCCGCGGGCGGGGCGCAGTAGGAGGAGGGCCACCATGCGTGTCTGTCGCTTCATCCCGTTCGTCGCCCTGCTCGCCGGATTCGCGCTCGCCGGCTGCCCTGCGGAGCCCGTCGAACCCACGGGAGGAGGACCGAGCACGGGTGCCGTCGGTCCGACCCAGGTCACCGCGGAGACCCGGGAAGGGTTCACCGAGGCGGTCGGTCAGTTCCTCCGGATCCGCCAGGGCGGCCGTTGGACGACCGAGCAGTGCAACCAGATCGCCGACGCCTTCCGGGAGGTGTCGGAGGAGACGTCCGGCGGCATCGCCGAGGCGCTCTACGCCCGCGGCGTGACCTACCAGCAGTGCAATCTGCACGACCAGGCCCGCCAGGCCTTCCAGGCGGCGCTCGAACTCCGTGCCGACTATCCGCCGGCGCTGATCCAGCTCGGCGTCTACGCCCTCGTCGATGGCAACGACGCGAAGGCCCAGCAGCTCTTCGAGAAGGCCTACAAGGCCGACATCACCGCCTACGAGGCGTACATCAACCTGGCGATCCTGGCCTTCAAGCGGGGCAACTTCCGGCCCGGCCAGCAGGCCGCCGAGGGCGCCGCCGACGTGCTGATCGGATCGGCGCTCGCCGTGCAGGCCGACGCGGTCGTCGCCCTGGAGAACCTGGCCCGGTTCTTCTTCGACTATTCGCAGCTGTCCCAGGCGAATCAGCGGTTCCGCCGGTTCGCCCTGCTGGTCTGCCAGTACGCGATCACCAAGAACCCGAACTACGCCCCGATCTACAACCTGCGCGGCCTGATCTTCCTGGCCGAGGAGAACATCCGCGCGGCGATCGGCGACTTCCGCAAGGTGATCGAGCGGGACCCGGACAACTACGAAGCGCACATGAACTACGCCTCGCTCAACCTCGGCTTCCGCGGCTACGCCGAAGCCTTCCGTTCGTACACCGAGGCGCTGCGCATTCGCCCCGACAGCTACGACGCCCTGATCGGGTTGGGCGTGGCAATCCGCGGCCTGGCCTCCGAGCAGGAATCGATGGAGGGCGAGGGCGAGTACATCGAGGGGACGCGCTACACCTACGCGATGGCGGTCGAGAAGTACGAGGCGGCCAAGCGGCTCGATCCCGCCCGTCCCGAGGCGTACTTCAACACCGCGCTGGTGCAGCATCGGTTCACGAACATCACGACACCGGAGGGCTACGATCCGGCGATCGCCAGCTACCGGGAGGCGCTGTCGCACTGTTCCGGCCGGCCGCCGGAGGGCTCGGGGCTCAACTACGACGAACTGCGGGCCGCGATCCAGGAGAACCTGGACCGCGCGCTCAAGGATCAGGAAACCCTCGTGAAGATGCAGGAAATGGATCGGCAGACCCGCGAAGCCGAGGCGGCGATGGCCGCGGCCGAAGCGGCCGCGGCGGCGGCCGCGGCGGCGGCGGCGGCTCAGGCCGGCCAGCAGGGCGGAGCGGAAACACCGGCCCCGGCGGGGGGCACGCCGTAGAGGTGAGCCGAGGGCCAAGGCTTGGCCGATTGCCTTGGTCCGGAGTTTTGTGGGAACATTCGGCGCGGGTGGCTGTCCGAACGACGCCGCCCGGAGGAGGTCCGAGATGCGGATGGTGAGGATGGCGACGGTGCTGGCCATCGGGTTCCTGGGGCTGACGGAGGGTCGAGCCGTCGCCCAGGACATGCCGTCTACGGAGTACACCTTCACCGACGATCTGGTCGAGGGCGACCTGATGCGTCCGGACGGGGACATGGCGCTGGTGCGCGGGCGCCGGCAGACGATCTCCCTGATCCGGATCCGGGAAACCTTCGTGCCGGAGATGCTGAAGTCGGTGGAGAACCTGTAGCGCGGCACACCGCCGGCGGACCCGGCGGACCGCGGCGGCGAGGAGGAGACCCATGAGTACGCAGGGACAGGCGCGCGTCCCGGTGACCTTCCAGGTGCGGAAGGGGAACGACGTCCTCAAGACCGAGACGCTGGCGCAGCGGGTGATCAAGATCGGTCGTTCCCCGTCCTGCAACCTGCAGATCGAGGACGACAGCGTGGCGCGGACGCACGCGGTCGTGGAGATCTCGGGGCCCGAGGACGTGGTGCTGATCGCGACCGACGAGAACACGTTCATCAACGGGAAGCAGGTGAACAAGGGTCGGTTGAGCACGGGCGACACGATCCGGCTCGGCAACATCGAGCTGGCGGTGGAGATCGGCCAGGCCGAGGCGGCGGAGCCGGTGCCCGCGCCGGTCGCGGAGCCGACGCCGCCGCCGATGCCGGCCGCGCGGCCGGCGGCGCGACCCGCTCCGGCGCCGGTGATGGTGGCCGGGGTGCCGATCGTGGCGGCGCCCGCCGCGCCCGTGGTCCCCGGGATGGGTTTCGTGCCCGGCCTGGAGGCCGAACCGCAGCAGGCCGCGCAGCCGCAGCTCTACGTCGACCTGACCAAGTACGAGGACGCCCGCTTCCAGATCGGCGAGATGATCTCGGTCTGGAACGGCGCCGTCTTCAACGCCAAGCACTTCCACCTCTCCAAGGACCAGACCGCCCAGACCTTCCATCTCGGCGAGAACCCGGTCTGCGACCTCTGGATCCCGCTCGAGCAGCTCGACGGCAAGGACCGCGTCAAGATCGCGCAGGCGGTGGGCGACAAGCTGGTCGTGACGGTCCTGCCGGGGGCGACCAGCACGGTGACGACCCAGAGCGGCCAGACTCTCGACCTGCAGGCGCTCCAGCAGGCGGGACGCGCCCAGCCCAGCCCCAACATCAACGGCGGCACCGACGTCACGCTCGAGGCCGGCGACCGGATGAAGCAGGACTGGGGCGAGTTCACCTTCCTGGCCAACATGGTGGCCAAGCCCAAGCTGGTCCTGCCGATGAAGTTCGAGTGGACGACGCCGCTGTTCGTGGCGGCGAGCTTCCTCCTGCACGTCACCTTCATGGCGATCGCCTGGCAGTACCAGGCCTCGCAGAGCGGTCTGGCGGTCGACATCCTCTCCTCCGACAATCCCTATCTCCAGATGATGGTCATCGCCCCGCCGGAGATGAGGGAGGACGAGGAGATCACGATCGAGGAGAAGGAGGAGGAGGAGGAGAAGGACAACGAGGAGGAGGACCTCGAGTCCGAGATGCAGGACGAGGAGGAAGGCGGCACGGGGGCGCGCGCGGCTGGCGACGAGGGCAAGATGGGCCGGCGCGACGCGGAGGACGTGGACCGCATGGCCGGCGTGCAGGGGCCGAAGGACAATCCGAACCCGCACATGGCCAAGACCGCGATGCTCGAGCAGGTCGCCCAGTTCGGCGCCGTCTCGGCCCTCCAGGCCCTGCAGAGCAACGCCCCGACCTCGCCGTTCTCCCCGTACTCCACCGCGCTCGGCAACGACCCGGTCAACGCCCGCGGTCACCTGATGGGTTCCGAGTACGGCGATGCCTACGGCGTCGGCGGTCTCGGCATGTTCGGCACCGGCGCCGGCGGCGGCGGCTCCAACATCTACGGTTTCGGTCTCGGCGACGTCGGACAGATGGGCCACGGCTACGGCACCGGCGACGGCGTCGGCTTCGGGCGCGGCGGCGGGCGCATGGGGCGCGGGCGCGACGGCAACCGCTTCGGCCCCGACCTCTCCGGCCGGACCGGTCGTGCTCCCGACCTGCGGCTCGGCGACGCCACCACCTTCGGCGGTCTCTCCAAGGAGGTCATCCGCCGCATCGTCGCCCAGCACCGCGGCCGCATCCGTCACTGCTACGAGGCGGCGTTGCGGGCGGCGCCCGAGTTGCAGGGTCGTGTCACGGTCAAGTTCGTCATCGCCCCCCAGGGCAACGTGCAGAGCGCCGAGCCGGTCGGCAATACGACCGGGGACGACACGTTGGCCCAGTGCATCACGGCGGTGGTCAAGCGCATGAGCTTCCCGCAGGCCGACGGCGTCACCGCCTGCACCTATCCGTTCATGCTCCAGATGGTCGGCGACGAGGGCGGCGGCGAGGGCGGCTAGGACGGTCCCGGGCGGGCGGCCCCGCCGTCTCCCTCCTGCCGTTCCCGGTCCGTCCACCGCCTCCGCGTCCGATCCTGCCGACGTCTTCCGGGGCTTCCTCCGACGGCGCGAAAGGCCTGGATTTCACGACGGGTGCGGACGTCCCGGCGACGGGCCCGGCCGACGGAATTCGTTTACACCAGGCCTGCTTGTCCGGTATCATCGGCCCCCGCCGCTGGTTGCGGCTCCGGGGGTCGCGCCGGGCGGGAAACAGGAGGTTCTGGACCATGGGACGCTTGCGTGGATTCGGGGTCGTGTGTCTCTGCGTCGTGGGGCTGGGAGCGTGCGGCGGGAAGCGGGACGACTCCAACCGTCTCGTCAACCAGGCGCTCGAGAAGGCCAGCCTCAACGACCTCGCCGCGGCGAAGTCGAAGCTGCAGTTGGCGATCTCGGCCGACCCGGAGAACGCGGCCGCGTATCACACCCGGGCGGCCATCCTCTGCAAGGAAGGCCTGGTGCAGGATGCGATCCCCGATTTCGAGCGGGCGGTCGAGCTGGACAAGAACAACGCGAGCTGGCGGTACGAACTGGCGGGCAAGTACTGGGAGCTCTACCAGGCGTCGGTCGGCGCGGCCGACCGCGACCAGTTCCTGCCCAAGATCGAGGAGCAGGTGTCGCGGGCGATCGAGCTCAACAACACGCTCTCCGACTACTACCTGCTGCGCGCACGCTGCCGCAAGGCGATGATGTCGTTCAAGGGGGCGGCCGAGGACTACCGCAAGGCAATCGATCTCGACCCGCTCACCGTCGGTTCCTATCTCGAGCTGGGGCGGCTGTACGGCCTGATGTGGAAGATCTTCTACCGTGACGACCTGTTCACGCTGGCCGAGCAGGTCTTGAGCGCCGGCGACAAGCTGGCCGAGCTTTCCGACCTGTCGATCGAGGCGCAGAACCTCCTCCCGGACCTGGCGTTCGAGCTGGGCCAGCTGTACGTCTGGCGTGCGACGGTCGAGACCGACGAGGGGTCGCAGAAGGGATTCCGGGAGAAGGCGATCGCCAAGTTCACCTCGATCGATGAGGACTACCGCGACCGACCGATGTTGCGCCTGCAACTGGCGCAGGTGTTCCAGATGAACGGGGACATCCCCAAGGCCTGCACGGCGGCGCGCGAGGCGATGGCGGGCATCTCGGGCTCGGATCCCGAACGGGCCACGCTGCGCAACTACGTGGTGCAGCTCGAACAGGAAGTCTGCGTGACATCGACGGGATACGATCCCAACCGCTAGCGCCGTGCGGCGCGGGGCGGGGCAGCGCTCCGCCTGGTTCCGGGGCATGTTCGGCGAAGAGGGCGAGTGGACATGGCGCAGAATCTTCGGTACGAGGGATTTCGCAGCTGGCGGGAGTTGGTCGAGCGGCTGGAGGCGCAGGCCGAGCAGGCGGAGGGGGCCGAGCGGGCCCGGCTCCTCCTGCGCGCCGGACTGCTGCGCGAGACGCGCCTGGGCGAGCCATCCGAGGCGAACAAGGCCTACAAGGAGGCCTACCGCAACGACAAGCAGTGCTACGAGGCCCTGCGCGGGGCGCGGCGCCTGCTCCGGCTGCGCGGCCGGGTGGACGACAAGCTGCTTCAGCTGTTCGAGATCGAGTTCAAGGCGCTCAAGAAAGCCCAGCGGACGGCCGAGGGACCCGTCGTGCAGGCCGCCGCGGCACATGTCGACTACGGCTGGGCGCTGTTGATCCAGGGAAGTCCCGCCAAGGCCGTCGCCGAGTTCAGACAGGCGTTGTACCACGACCCGGACGACGCCGAGATCCAGGGGCTGGTCCAGGATTTCGCCGAGGAGACCGACCCGGGTTCCCGCGTCGCCGAGCTTCGCGCGGCCGCGGCGGCGGCCCTCGCCGCCGGCCAGCCGACGAAGGCCGCCCGGCTGCTGCTCCGTGCCGCCGCGGTGGCGGTGGTCGCCGGGGCCGACGACTCCGCGCGCACGGACCTCCTTCGTGCCGCCGCCCTCGACCCCGACGACGACACCGCCCTGCTCTACCTCGAGGCGCGGACCTTCCGCGAACCCCCCTCGCCGGCGCAGATCGAGAAGCTGGCCCGGGAGGTGATCGACCGCGCCGACGACGAGCGGACGCGCGGGCGTCTGGCCCACGCGCTGGCCGCCCGACTGTTGGCGCAGGTCGACGATCCCGGCACCGCCGTTCCGCTGCACGAGGTGGCGTTCGAGCTGCAGCCGGACGACGAGCGGACGTTCGAGTTCCTGCTCCTGCTCTACAAGGCGCGCGGCGAGAAGCAGCGCGTGCGCGACCTGGCGGCCCGCGCCGGCGCGGCCGCCGAGGCGGTCGACGCCCGCTCGTTCTACCTGTCGAGCGGCGCGTTGGTCCTGGCGCGGGAGATGGGGGCGCCGGAGCTGGCCGGTCCGCTGGCGGCGATGCTGGCCGAGGCGGCGCCCGATCATCCGGCGCTGGCCGAGCTGGCCGCGGCGGGGGTGGTCGCCGAGAAGCGGGCGATGCCGGCGTTCGAGGCGGCACCGCCGCCGGCCGCCGCCTCCGCACCTGAGGCGGCACCGCCGCCGGCCGCCGCCTCCGCACCTGAGGCGGCACCGCCGCCGGCCGCCGCCTCCGCACCCGTGGCGGCACCGTCGCCGGCAAGCGCTCCTGCGCCGGCCGCCCTGTCCGTCGGGGCGGCCGCGGCGGCCGAGTTCGACAACGTGCTGGACCGGGACCTTCCGCCCGAACTCGCCGCGCAGGCCGACGAGGCTTCGGCGCTCGAGGCGAGCAGTCCGGACAAGGCGCTGGCCGCCTGGCGCAAGCTGCTCGACGCCGCGCCGCCGTCCCGCACGGTGATCGAGGGTCTCCGGCGGGTCTGCCGGCAGACCCGCCGCTGGAACTACCTCGTCGACGCGTTCAAGAAGACCTTCGAGAAGCTACCGGCGGCCGACGTCGCGGAGCGGATGCAGATCCTGTTCGAGCTGGCCGACACCTACATCGAGGACATGGGGCAGAAGCCTTCGGCGCTGCAGCCGCTGCAGCAAGCCCATCAGCTCGATCCTTCGAACATCGACGCGATCGACCGGCTGCTCGGTCTGTTCGAGCAGCTCAACCGGCCCGCCGACCATGTGAAGCTGTTGGTGGCCAAGGCCGAAGCGTTGGTCGATCCGGTGGCGAAGGTCGAGGTGTGGCTGCGGGTGGCGCAGCTGTACCAGGAGAAGTTCCGCAACGTCGGCGAGGCGATCAAGGCGTACCAGAAGGTGCTGGAGACCGAGCCGGCGAATTTCGTGGCGGTGGCGGCGCTGAAGGAGATCTTCGAGCAGCGCAAGGACTGGGAGAGTTTCGTCGGTCTCGCGCGCCGCGAAATCGAGGCGACGGACGACGCCGTGGGGCGTCTCGAGCGCACGGTGGCGTTGGCGCAGCTGGCGACGGAGAAGATCCGCAAGCCCGAGATCTGCATCCAGCTCTGGGAGCAGGCCCGCTCCTACGACCCGTCGAACCTCGACGCCCTCCGCGCGCTCGCGCCGCTCTACGAACGTGCCAAGGAGTACGAGAAGCTGGCGGAGGTTCTGCACCGCCTGGTCGACCTCGCGTCGGAGCCGGCGGCCCGCAAGGACGCCCTGCTCAAGCTCGGCCTCCTGTACGGCGACAAGATCGCCGACGACGGCTCCTCGATCGGCATCTGGCGCCAGTTGATGGAGCTGGACCCCAACGACCGCCGGGCCCCCGAGCAGATCAAGAAGCGCTATCTCGCCCTGCGGGCCTGGGACGACCTGGAGGCGTTCTACGCGGAGACGAACGGGCGCTGGGACGAGCTGGTCCGCCTCGTGGAGAAGGAGGTGGCCGGCGGCGGGTTGTCCCCCGCGGAGAAGATCGGCGCGCAGGCGAAGATTGCGCAGATCTGGCTGGAGAAGCTGCAGAAGGCCGACCGCGCCGCCGCGGCCTACGAGGAGGTGCTGAAGCTCGAGCCGACCAACCGCTCCGCGGCCCAGGCGCTCGTGCCGCTGTACGAGCAGCTCGGCCAGGCCGCCGCCCTGGCCCGCGTCCTCGAGATCGAGCTCGGGCATCTCGAGGATCCGGCCGAGCGGTATGCGACGATGGTCCGCATCGGCGGCTTGTTCGCCGACCCGATCCGGGATGCCGGCCGGGCGTTCGACTGGTACGCCCGGGCGTTCCAGATCGACCCGACGCAGCCCGAACTGCACGCGGCGCTGGACCGGGTGGCCGCGCAGGCCGGCCGGGTCGAGGCGCTGGTCGAGGTGTACCGCGGAGCCTTGAAGGAGGGCCGGGTCGTCGACGAGCTGGCGTTGCGCCAGCGCATGGCCCGTCTGTTGGACGAGGGTCTGGGGCGACCGGAGGAGGCGCTGCGGGACTGGGAGGAGGTGTTGCAGGGCGACCCGACCAATGCGGACGCGCTGCTGGCCATCGAGCGTCTGTACACGCAGATGGGTCGGTTCAAGGACCTGCTGCAGATTCTCGAGAAGCGGCGGGGGATTGCCGCGTCGGTCGAGGAGGAGAACCAGATCCTGGTGCACATCGCCCGGGTCTGGGAGGAGGCGCTCAACGACCGCGACCAGGCGATTGCCGTCTACCGGCAGGTGCTGGATGCGCGGGGCGACGACCCGGAGATCCTGCGCGCGTTGCAGCGGCTCTACGAGGACGCCGGGCGCTGGTCCGACCTCCTGGAGACGGTGGAGCGCCAGCGACTGCTGGCGGCGCCCGGAACGCCCGAGGCCCGGGAGCTCGCGTTCCGCGTCGCGCAGATCTGCCAGACGCGCCTGGGCGACCTGGGCCGCGCCGTCGAGGGCTACCGCGCGATCCTCGAGGAGGACCCGGGCTTCCAGCCCGCCGTCGACGCCCTCGAGCCCGTGTTGAAGGACGCCGAGCACCGCGCGGCGGTCGCCGGCCTGTTGGCGGGGATTTTCGAGCAGCGGGAGGACTGGCAGAACCTCGTCCGCGTGACCGAGGTATTGGTCGAGGTGGCCGACCTGGCCGACGAGAAGATCGGCCATCTCCGGCGGATCGCCGAGATCCAGGTCCAGCGGCTCGGGCAGCCCGAGCGAGCCTTCGAGACGCACCAGCGGGCCCTGCGCCTGTCGCCGCAGGACGAGCAGGTGTTGGCCGACCTGGAACAGCTCGCCGCGGTGCTCGACGCCTGGCCGGCGGTGGCGAAGCTGCTGGTCGAGGTCGTGGAGCAGGTCGAGGAGCGGGAGGTGCGGCTGCGGCTGTGGCTCAAGGTCGCCGCGATCCGCGAGAACTTCCTGGCCGACCCGAAGGGGGCGACCCAGGCCTACCAGAAGGCGCTCGAGGCCGACGGGACCTCGCTCGAAGCCCTCGGAGCGCTCGAACGGCTGTTCGAGGCGGAGGAGCGGCACGAGGAGCTGCAGGAGATCTACCGGCGCCGCGTGGCGATCGAAACCGACCCCGGGCGCAAGGAGTTCTACTACGCCCAGATGGCGTTCATTCACGACGAGATCCTCGGTCGCCCGGACGACGCCATCGCCTGCTACCGGGACATCCTGGCGTTCGACCCGAGCAACGACAAGGCGCTGCGGGCCCTCGAGGTGTTGTACCGGCGGCTGGAGCGGTGGGCCGAGTTGGCCGACGTGTTCGGCCGGCTGCTCGAGAAGGCGGAGACGCCCGAGGAGGGGATGGCGCTCAAGCTGCGCCTGGCCGAGCTGCGTCACAAGCAGATGAAGGAGGTCGATGTCGCGATCGATCTCTACCGCGAGATCCTGGAAGCGGACGTGCACCAGGGCGAGGCCGTGCGCGCCCTCGAGGAGATCCTGGCGCAGCCCGACTTCGAGCTGACGGTGGCCCGCACGCTGGAGCCGGTGTATCGCGAGCTGCAGGACTTCCCGAAGCTGATCGGCGTGCTGGAGATCCTCGTCCAGCACGCCGAGACGCCGCGGGAGAAGGTGGACCTCTTGCATCAGATCGCGCAGCTCCACGAGGTGGCGGGGGACAACCCGGACGCCGCCCTGACCGTCTATGCGCGGGCGCTGCACGAGGACCCGGCGGACGAGCCGACGCTGGAGCACATCGAGCGGCTGGCGCGGGTGTTGGGGCAGCCGGAGCGGATGGTGGCGGCGATCGAGCAGGAGGTCGGGCGGGTCGAGGAACTCGAGCTGCTGGTCCGTCTTCACGCCCGGGCCGCGGAGATGGCCGAGCGCGAGATGGGGAATCTCGATCGGGCGGTCCAGCACTACCGCGCGATCCTGGCGAAGGACGCCGCCTGCATGGACGCCCTGGCGGCGCTCGAGCGGATCTACGCCGCGACGGAGCGGTACGAGGACCTGGCCCAGGTCCACCTCAAGAAGGCGGAGGTGCTGCAGGATCCGGCGGAGGTCAAGGAGCAGTTCTTCCAGGCCGGCCGCATCTACGAGGAGATCCTGGACCGTCGGGACCGTGCGATCGCCGTCTTCCTGTCGCTCCACGAGTTCGACCCGGAGGACATGTCGGCGATCGACAAGCTGATCCTGCTGTACATGGCCAGCCAGTCCTGGAACGAGCTGCTGGCCCTGTACGAGAAGAAGAACGACCTCGTCGACGACCTCGAGGAGAAGAAGCGCATCCTGCTCGAGATGGGCGCGGTGTTCCGTCTCGAGGTCAAGGATCGCCAGCGGGCGATCGACACCTACAAGCGAATCCTGGAGCTGGACCCGTCCGACGTCCAGGCGATCGCCCAGCTCGACGAACTGTACGAGGAGACCGAGTCCTGGCACGACCTGCTGCACATCCTGGAGCGCGAGGCGGAGATCGCCACCGACCCGAACGACGTCCTGGCCTATCGCTTCCGCGCGGGCCGGATCTGGGAGCAGCGACTGGACAACGTCCCGCGGGCCATCGAGCTGTACCGGGGCGTGCTGGACGCCAACCCCGAGCACCCGGCGGCGATCGAGGCGCTCGAGGCGCTGATGGTGGCCGGCAAGGAGGCGCTGGCGGCCGCGGCGGTCCTCGGACCGCTGTACGAGCAGGCCGGGGAGTGGCGCAAGCTGATTGCGACCTACGAGGTGGAGATCGCGCAGTCCGACGACGCGTTCCGGAAGGTCGAGCTGCTGCACAAGGTCGCGGATCTCTACGAGCGCCCGGACCGGCTGAACGAGGCCGAGAACGCCTTTGCCGCATACGCCAAGGCGTTCCGAATCGATCCGCTCAACGAGTTGTCGCTCGAGGCGCTCGAACGCATCGCTTCGATGCTCGAGCTGTGGCCCAAGCTCTCGGCCCTGTACGACGAGGGGATGGCGGCGGCCGCCGAGCCGGACCTCAAGGTCGCGCTCGGGCTCCGCGCCGCCCGCGTCTACGAGGAGGAGGAGAGCAAGCCGGTCGACGCGATCCTGCGCCTCCGCCGCGTGCTCGAATGCGACCCGGAGAACGCCGCGGCGTTGCGCGGGCTCGACCGTCTCTACCGGGCCACGGCCGCCTGGCGCGAGCTGGTCGAGATCCTGCCGCGCGAGGAGGCGATCGCGGAGAACGAGGACGAGGCCTTGATGTTCAAGTTCGACCGCGGACAGGTGCTGCAGCAGGAGCTGCACGACGTGTCCGGGGCGATCCAGGCCTACCGCGAGATCCTCGACATCAACCCGCAGCACGCGGCCACCCGCGCCTCGCTCGAGCTGCTCTTCGCCGAGGGCTCGCAGCAGATGGAGATCGCCGGAATCCTCGAGCCGATCTACCAGGCCGGCGAGGAATGGGAGCGGCTGGCCAAGCTGTTGGAGCACAAGGTCGAGCTGTACGAGGAGCCCGGCAAGCGGATCGAGGTGATCCATCGCATCGCCGACCTGTACGAGAACCGCCTCGGAGCGCCGGAGTCCGCCTTCCAGTGGTTGGGACAGGGCCTGGCCCTGGTTCCCGACGACGAACGGACGGCGGACGAGCTGGACCGCTTGGCTCCCACGCTGATGACGGGCTGGGAGGACCTGGCGCGGATCTACGCCCAGATCCTGACCACGGTCGAGGCCGGGGACATCAAGCTGCGCGCGGGGAAGAAACTGGCCGGCATCTACGAGGAGCAGATCGGGGACGCGGAGCGCACCCAGCAGGTGTGGGAGCACCTGCTCGAGGTCGATGGCCACGACCCCGACGTCCTCGCCGCCCTGGACCGGATCTACTCCGCCGGCCTGACCTGGGAGCGCCTGTCCGAGATCCTCAAGCGGCGGGTGGAGGTCGAGGGGTCGCAGGAGAAGCAGGTCGAGCTGTTGACGCGGCTCGGCCGACTGCACCTCGCCGACCTCGGCGACATGCCGGGGGCCGAGGCGGCGTTCCGGCGGATCGTTGATCGGCTCGGCGTCGCGCACCTTCCGGCGCTGGAGGGCCTGGAGCAGATCTACGGCCAGACGGGCGAGTGGCCGAAGCTGTACGAGGTCTATCGCAAGCAGGCCGACGCGGTGCTGGGCGAGGCGGCGCAGTCCGAGGTCTTTGCGAAGATGGCGCTGCTGGCCGCCGACGCGCTGGAGAAGCCCGAGGAGGCGGTCGCGCTCTGGCAGAAGGTGCTCGACATCCGCGGCGAGGAGCCGGAGCCGCTGCGCAACTTGGTCGGGTTGTACGAGCAGCTCCAGCGCTGGGACGACCTGGGCGTGACGATCGACCGGCTGGTCAACATCGTCGAGGACGACCAGGAACGCTCCGCGCTGTATCTCAAGCTGGGCGACATCCGCCACCGGCAGCTCGGCCGGCCCCTCGAAGCGCTCGAGGCGTACCAGCAGGCGCTGGACATCGATTCGAGCAACGTGATGGCCCTGCGCCGGAAGGCCACGATCCATGCCGAGAGCGAGTCCTGGGAGGACCTGATCGAGACGCTGCAGCGTCTGGTCGAGGTGGGCGAGAACCAGCTGGCCCCGGAGGAGCTGGCGGAGAGCTACGCCCAGATGGGGACGGTCCTGGCCGAGCGTCTCGATCGGACCTACGAGGCGATCGATGCCTGGCGCAAGGTGCTCGAGAACTCCCCGCGCAACCCGGCGGCGCTCGATCGGCTCGAGGCGCTGCTCAAGCGCGAGGAGCGCTGGCAGGAGGTCGTCGAGGTGCTGGAGCAGCGGGTCGAGCTGCTGGCGACGGCCGAGGAGCAGATCGCGCTGTGGCGGGAGGTCGCCGACATCTGGAAGGACCGGATCGGCGAGCGGGGCGGCGCGGCGGCGGCGCTCGAGGCGATCCTGGCCTTGCAGCCGGACCACGAGCCGACGTTCCTGGAGCTGGAATCGGTCTACACGGACTACGAGCGATGGGACGAGCTGGTGGCGTTGTACGGCCGCAAGTACCAGTTGCTGGAGGGGCGTCCGGCCCAGCGGGCGATCGTCCTGACCAAGATCGGCCGCATCTACCTGGACAAGAAGCACGACGAGGTCTCGGCCTACGGCGTCTACAAGGCGGCCTACCTCGAGGATTTCACCAACCTCGAGATCGCGGCCGAGCTGGAGCGCGTGGCGAACGCGGCGCAGTCATGGGACGACCTGCTGGCGACGCTGAGCGCGAAGATCGCCGAGCTCGGTCCGTCGCGCCCGGCCATCCCGCTGTACCTCGCGGCCGGGCGCTGGTACGCCCGCCAGCTCAAGCGGCTGGACTACGCGATCCAGATCTACGCCACGGTGCTGGGCAAGATCGATCCGGCCAACGTCGATGCCCTGTTGTTCCTCGCCGACGCCTATCGCGACATGAAGCAGTGGCCGGCCCTGGTGCAGACGCTGACGCGCTGCATCGAGGTGGTCGACGACCCGCAGCGCAAGAAGGAGATCTACGTCCAGCTCGGCCAGACGCAGGAGGAGGTGCTGAACGACGAGCGCGAGGCGATGACGGCCTACCGCGCCGCGCTGGAGATCGACCCGGACCACCCCGCCGCCCTCGCCGCGCTCGACCGGCTCTACCGCCGCGCCGAGCGCTGGGAGGACCTGGTGCCGGTCGTGGAGCGCCGCATCGGCATCGAACAGGACGAGGCGCAGATCGTGTCGCTCAAGCTCGAATTGGCCGAGCTGCTCGAGGATCGGCTGGGACGGGACGAGCAGGCGATCAAGGCCTATCGCGACGTTCTCGACCACGACGGCAACAACGAACAGGCGCTCAAGGGTCTCGAGCGCCTGTACGCCCGCGGCGAGCGCTGGCAGGACCTGCTCGACATCCTGGAGCTCGAGCTGGACCACGCGGAGAGCGAGCGCGAGCGGCTGACGCTGCTCGAGCGGATGGCGGCGATGCTCGAGGAGGAGTTCCTGCGGCACGAGGACGCCGCGGCGCGTCTCGAACAGGTGCTCGAGATCGATCCCCGCAACGAGAACGCGCTGACGGGCCTCGAGCGCCTGTACCGGCAGCTCGGTCGCTGGGAGGAGCTGGCCACCACCTACGGCCGCCACGTGGATGCGGCGGTGGAGCGTCCGCTCAAGATCCAGCATCTCAAGAGCCAGGCCGACGTGTTCCTGACGAACCTCAACGACGCCGACCGGGCGATCGAGTCGTTGCGCTCCGTCCTCGACCTCGATCCCGACGACGGCGAGGCGCTGGACCGCCTCGCCGCGCTGCTCGACCAGCGGGGCGACGCCGCCGGGTCGCTCGAGATGCTCGAGCGGCTGGCGCAGGTCGCGACGAGCGACCCGTTGCAGCAGGTCGACATCCTGACGCGCGTCGGCACCGTGCTCGAGAAGCAGCTCGGCGACCGGGCGGGAGCGATTGCGCGTTTCGAGCAGGCGCTGGCGATCGTGCCCGAGCACCTGCCCGCGCTCACGGCGTTGCGGGAGATCTACGTCGACAACCAGGAATGGGTGTTGGCGGCCCGCATTCTGGACCGGGAACAGGCGGCGACGCCGGGTGAGCGGCAGCGCAGCCGGGTGCTGACGCTGCGCGGCCAGATCCTGCAGCAGCAGCTCAACAACGAGGACGAGGCCGTGGCCTGCTACGAGCAGGCGCTGCAGCTCGACCCGGAAAACGACGAGGCCGGCGAACCGTTGGCCGCGATCTACATGCGCGACCAGAAGTACGACAAGGCCGACCCGGTGCTCGACATGCTGCTCCGCCGCTTCCAGGGCAAGCGCACCGCCCAGGAGCTGCGTCCGCTGCACATGGCCTCCGCCGAGGCCGCCGAGGCACTTGGCAACACCGACAAGGCCCTGCGCGAACTGCGCGTGGCCTATCAGGCCGACCCGAGCGACCTGGAGGTGATCCGGCGCACGGCCAACGTCCACTACAAGCGCAAGGAATGGGACGGCGCCTTCAAGTTCTACCAGATGATCCTCGTCCAGCACATGGAGAAGCTGACGGGCCAAGAGAAGGTCGAGATCTACTTCCGCCTCGGCAACATCAAGATGGCGGTCAAGGAGGTCCGCAAGGCCCTCAACATGTACGAGAAGGCGCTCGACATCGACGCCAACCATCGCCCGACGCTCGATGCTCTCGTCGAGTTGTTCCAGGGGCAGCGCGACTTCGAGCAGGTGATCCATTTCAAGAAGCAGAAGGCGGAAACCGCCTCCGACGAGGAGAAGTTCCAGCTGTTCGACGAGATCGGCGACATCTGGCGCGAGAAGCTCAACAACACGCACAAGGCGATCCAGAGCTACGTCGATGCCCTGGGGGTGAAGCCCGACGATCGTCTCGTCCTCGTCAAGCTGCTCAAGTTGTACACCGAGACCAAGCAGTGGCCGAAGGCGATCGAGGTGGCGCAGCGCGTCGTGCTGCAGGAAACCGAGCCGCGCCGGCTGGCGGCCTACTACCAGCTCATCGCCACGACCTACCGCGACGAGATCAAGGATACGGACAAGGCGGTCGAATTCTTCGACAAGGCCCTCGACGCCGACCCGGACAATCTCAAGAACTTCGAAGCGATCGAGAAGATTCTGACCCCGCGCCGCGACTGGAAGGCCCTCGAACGCGCCTACCGGCGGATGATCAAGCGGCTTCCCGAAACCGGCAAGGAACTGCTCAAGGAGACCTTCCTGCATAACCTGGGCGAGATCGCCCGCACGCGGCTGAAGAACTTCGAGCTGGCGGCGGAGTGCTTCCGACTGGCCTCGGACATCAACCCCGACAACCGGATCCGGCACGAGATTCTGGCCGAGCTGTTCGTGATGATGCCGGGCCGGTGGGAGGACGCGGTCCGGGAGCATCAGGTGCTGTTGCGGCAGGATCCGAAGCGGGTCGAGTCGTATCGGGCGTTGCGCCGCATCTACCAGGACGCCGGCAGGGCCGACGAGACCTGGTGCCTGTGCGCGGCCTTGACGTTCCTGAACAAGGCGGAGGACAACGAGCGGCAGTTCTTCGAACAGTACCGGCCCAAGAGTCCCCCCGCGGTGCGCGGTACGGTCGGCACGGAGTCGTGGTACAAGCACCTGTACCACCACGAGGAGAACATCTACGTTTCCAAGATCTTCGAGGCGATCACGCCCGCGGTACGCCAAGGCATGGTCACATCGACCAAGGCGTTCGGCCTGCGACGCAAGGATCTGCAGGACCCGGCGACCAGCCAGTTGGCGCTGGCCAAGTCGCTGCGCGACGCGGCGGTCGGTCTCGGGTTGCCGTTGCCGGAGTTGTACGTGGTTCCGGAGCAGCCCGGGGGGCTGACCTTCGCCTTCACCGAGCCGCCGGCGTCGGTCGCCGGCGCGGACTACCTGAGCGGCGTGTCGCCGATGGAGCTGCGCTTCGTGACGGCCAAGCACCTGTCGTCGTACCGCCGCGAGCACTACCTGCAGTACCTGTTGCACACGACGGCGGGGCAGATGCAGGTGTCGTTGACCCAGGTGCTGTTGATGTACCTGTACGCCGCGGTGAAGCTGGGGGTGCCGGACGCCGAGGTGCCGACGAACGACGCGGTGATGCAGGTGGCCAAGCACCTGCAACAGAACATGCTGCCGCAGGACCGGGAGATGCTGCATGCGGCGGCGGTCCGGTTCCTGGAGAACCCGGTGAAGAACATCAAGCCGTGGATGATCGCGGCCGACCTGACGGGCGACCGCGCGGGTCTGTTGCTGTGCGGCGACCTGCCGACCGCGGCGAAGATGATGACCCGGGTGCCGTCGCTGGTGACCGATCTCACGCCGACGCAGCGGGTGACCGAATTGTGCGTTTTCGCCATCTCCGACAGCTACTTCCGCCTGCGCAAGGAGCTGGGTATCTCGCTCGGCACCGGCTGAGCCGGGTTGAAGCATTCGGCCTGCGGGCCGGTCCAAAGTCCCGCCCGAACGGCTCGGGGTCCCGGCCGCAGCGCCGGGATTCCGTCGGGAAGGAGAAACGGCGATGCGAACCATGAGCGGGCTGCTGGGTCTGGTGCTGGTCCTGGCCGCGGGACCGGCGGTCGCACAGATCGTCGTCCAGGGAACGGCGGCGACGCCGCCTCCGCCGGTCGTCGTGGGCGGACCGCCCGCGGGGACCTCGGCCCCGCGCCCGGTGATCGAGCGGATCGAGCCGACGTCGGGGCCCGCGGGGACGACGGTGACGATCGTCGGGCGCAACTTCATGGACGTGCAGCAGGTCTTCTTCTCGGGCCAGAGCCTGCCGATCCAGTCGGTCGTGCCGACCCGCATCACGGTCGTCATCCCGGCCGATGCGCGTTCCGGCCGGTTCTCGGTCCAGGGACCGGCCGGCACGGCCGAGTCCGCGCAGTCGTTCAACATCGTCCAGCCGCCGCCCCCGCCGGTCGTCACCGGCTTCGCGCCCGCCGCGGGGGTCGCGGGGACCGACGTCGCCATCGAGGGCAGCGGGTTCTCGCTCCGCATCTACGAGAACCGGGTCAGTCTCAACGGCCTCGTGCTGCCGGTCCGCAGCGCTTCGACGACGCGCTTGACCGTCACGATCCCCGACGGGGCGCAGGACGGCGTCTTCCTGGTGGACGTCGCCAACGCCGGGCAGGCGGTCGCGGCCGCGCCGTTCGACGTGCTGGAGCCGCTGCGCATCGAGCGCGTCGAGCCGTCGTTCGGGCCCGTCGGGGCCCAGGTCCGGATCCTCGGGTCCGGTTTCGAGCCGACGATCGATGGCAACACGGTCCGGCTGGGGGACCTGCGTTGTGCGGTTCGTTCCGCGACATCCGCGGAGCTGCTGGTGGAGGTCCCGTCGCGCGCCGCCACCGGTTCCTTCATCGTCGGCGTGCGCAACCGCGGCGAGATCGCCTCGCCGGTCTTCCGCGTGATCTACCCGCCGGTGGTCCGGTCGCTGAGCCCGCGCGCCGGCTTTCCGGGCACGGAGGTCACCCTGTCCGGCGAACACCTCGGGGAAACCCCGAACGACGTCCAGGCCTCCCTCGGCGGCGTGGCGGCGCAGGTCGTGTTCGTGTCGCCGACCGCGGTGCGCGTGCGGATTCCCGAGAACGCTGGTACCGGCGTGATCCAGCTCACGGTGCGCGACGCCGGGATGGTTTCGGCGCCGCAGCCGTTCGAGGTCTGGACGCCGCCGGCGGTGACCTCGATCCGCCCGACGCGTGCCGCCCCCGGGTCGCTCGTGACCGTGGTCGGGCGCGGCTTCCTCACCCGACGCGGCTACACGACCGTGTCGGTCAACGGCGTGGCCGCCGCCGTCCGCACCGTCGGCGAGACCGAGCTGACGTTCGAACTCCCCGCCGGCGCTTCGACCGGCCGGGTGACCGTCTCCGTGCGCGGGCGGGGCGAGGCCCAGTCCCCGGTCGATCTGGTCGTCGTGCCGCCGCCGCGCATCACGTCCATCTCGCCCGCCGCGGCGGCGCCGGGCGAGAATCTCACGCTGTTCGGCGAGAACTTCGGCTCTGCGATCGCCGATGTCACGGTCACGTATGGCGACTCGTCCGCCCCGCTGGAGATCCGCTCGCTGTCGCCCACGGCGATCGTCGTCGCCGCGCCGCCCGGGACGGGCTCCGCGCGCTTCCGGGTCGTCGTGCGCGACGTCGGCGAGGCGCAGAGCGCGCCGTACCGCCCCGGGCGGCCGGTCGTGCAGGCCGCGCCCGTCGCGCCGCCGACCGCCGTGCCGGCGCCCGCTCCCGCGCCTGTCCCGGGAACCGCGGTGCGTGCCGTGCCGGCGCCGGCGGCGACGCCCCCCGCGCCGATCGTCGTCTACTGAGCCACGGAACGCTCGCGGACTCTTCCCGCCGCGCCGGCGGGAGGTCGTTCCTTCCGGAGCGGGGGAGCGGAAGAGGCCCCGTCGCGACGGGGACGAGACGCAGCAACGCCGGGCGGGCCGAGCGGCGTCTGATGCCGCTCCGGGGGCGGTCGCCCGGCGCGTACGCTCAGGCGCCGGCGATAACGAGGCCGACCCAGACCGCCAGCAGGAGTGCGCCGATCGCCGTCCACGCCGTCTTCCGGCGCGCCGCCGGCTCGGTGGAGGGCACCCGCGCGGCCAGCGCCGGCAAGACGGCGCCGAAGGCGAGCAGCGTGACGCTCGCCCAGGCGGCCAGCAGCAGGATCCCCCGGGCCCGCACCGGGTCCGGCTCGGCCAGCCGCGCCTCGACCAGCGACGGATCGAGCAGGGCGCGCGCCGGCAGCGCCAGCCACAGGGCCGTCAGCACCAGCGTGGCGATCCGGACGTCGTGTCCCTGCCGACGGGGTGCAGGGTCGTCCAGCGGCACGAGCGCGCGTCCTGGTGCCGGACGCGTCAGTGCCTCCCGGCGTGCCCGAACGACGGCCCCGAGGCATGCGGCGAGCGCCGCACCGGCCAGGGCCTGGACCCACGGCGCGGCGAGCAGCGGCTGCGTGTCGCGTCCGAAGACGAAGGGCGGGACCAGCGTCACCGGCAGGACCAGGCAGAGGAACAACGCGCCGGCATCGGGGCTCCGCTGCAGGGCGAACAGGCCGGTGAGCAGCGCGAGCAGCGCGAGGCCGCACCAGATCGACGCGACGAGACCGCCGGCCAGGGCGGGGAGGAGGCCGAGCAGGAGCCAGAGTTGCAGGCCGCACACGGCGGCAACGAAGCGCCACATCGCGACAGGTCTAGCACGGACCGCCGTCCGGGCGCCATCCGCAACCACCGGATTCGCAAGCGAATTGTTGCGTGCCCGGCACGCCGTTGCGCCTTGACACGGCCGGGGGGCTGGCGTATGCCCGGGACGATGATCGATGGACCCGGTGGGTGGGACGATGCGCTGCGGCCGCGCGCGCGCGTCGTGATCATCACCGGGAACTACGGCAGCGGGAAGACGGAGGTCGCGGTCAACTGGTCGTTGTGGCTCGCGCGCGCGGGCATCGCGCCGCTGGCGATCGCGGACCTCGACCTGGTGAATCCGTACTTCCGTTGCCGGGAAGCCGGCGACCTGATGGAGCGTCACGGGATTCGGGTGATCGTGCCGCCGGGCGAGCAGTTCCATTCGGAACTGCCGATCGTCCTGCCCGAGATCAAGGGGCAGCTTCGGCGCGAGGACGGGGTCGTGGTGCTCGACGTGGGCGGCGACGACGTGGGTGCCCGCGTGTTGCACTCGTTCGCCGGGTCGGTCGGTGCCCACGAGATGCTCCAGGTGGTCAACGCGTTCCGGCCGTTCACGGACACGGTGGACGGCTGCGTGCGGATCCAGGAGGAGATCGAGGCGGCGAGCGGGTTGGCGACGACGGGGATCATCAGCAACGCCCACCTGATGGACGATACGGACGTGGACGTGATCGTGCGGGGCGCCGAGCTGGCGGTCCGGGTCGCGGAGCGTCACGGGCTCGCGTTCCGATTCCTGACGGCGATGCGGCCGCTGGCGGCGGCCGCGGCCGCGCGGACCGGCCTGCCGGTGCTGGCGCTCGACCGCTGGATGGTGCCCCCGTGGAAGGCGCGGCCGCGCGAGGTGGGGCCGCTGTTCAAGGTCTGAGTCGGCCGGGCGGGTCGGCGAGGAGAAGGACGATGCCGAGGGTGCAAGTCGATCGGGACCGCTGCAAGGGCTGCGAGCTGTGCGTGCAGGCCTGTCCGCAGAAGGTGCTGGGCATCTCGCCGCGGATCAACTTCAAGGGGTATTTTCCGGCGGAGCCGCAGCGGCCGGAGCTGTGCCTGGGGTGCCGGATCTGCGCGATCACCTGTCCCGACGTGGCGATCGAGATCGCCGTGCACGGGTGCCGGTACAACTACTTCGACTACTGAGCGCCGCCCCGGGGCGCGGTGCGGAGGCGCCGGATGGCCAAGAAGCTGATGAAGGGGAACGAAGCGATCGGCGAGGCGGCGATCGTCGCCGGCGCGCAGGCCTACTTCTGCTACCCGATCACGCCGCAGACCGAGGTGGCGGAGTACCTGGCGAAGCGGATGCCGGAGGTCGGCGGGGTGTTCGTGCAGGCGGAGAGCGAGCTGGCGGCGAGCCAGATGATCTTCGGCGCCGCCGCCGCCGGCGCCCGCGTCTTCACCACCTCGTCCAGCCCGGGGATCAGCCTGATGAGCGAGGCGATGAGCTACATCGCGGCGGCGGAGCTGCCGGCGGTGTTCATCAACATCATCCGCTGCGGCCCGGGCCTCGGCGGCATCCTCCCCTCCCAGGGCGACTACCTCCAGGCCACCAAGGGCGGCGGCCACGGCGACTACCGCTTCCTCGTCCTGGCGCCCTCCACGATCCAGGAGACCGTCGACCTGGTGATCGAAGCCTTCCGCCTGGCCGACAAGTACCGCAATCCGGTGCTGCTGATCGGCGACGGACTGATCGGCCAGATGATGGAACCGGTCGATTTCGCGGGGCGGACGGCGCCGCCGCGGCTCGACACGTCCGACTGGGCCACCACCGGCTGCGCGGGCCGGGAGCCGCACATCGTCAAGACCCTGTTCCTCGACCCCAACGTGCTCGAGCAGCGCAACCGCAGGATGCGGGACAAGTACGAGCAGATGAAGCGCGAGGAGGTGCGTTTCGAGGCGTACCTCTGCGACGACGCCCCGGAGCTCGTGGTGGTGGCCTACGGCACCACGGCCCGGGTCGTCCGCACGGCGGTCGATCGTCTGCGCGAGGAGGGGGCGAAGGTCGGGATGTTCCGGCCGATCTCGGTCTTCCCGTTCCCCGACGAGCCGTTGCGCCAGCAGGCGCTCCTGCCGTCGGTCAGGGCCGTGCTGGTGGTCGAAATGAGCATGGGACAGATGCTGGAGGACGTGGAGCGCGCGTTGCAGGGACGCCGTCCGCTCCACTTCTTCGGTCGCGGGGGCGGAAACGTCCCGTCGCCCGAGGAGCTGATCCGCGAATGCCGCCGGCTCCTCGGCAACGGGCAGGGAGGCCGGTGATGGGCGAGCCGACGACGATCTTCAAGCGGCCGGCGTCGCTGCGGGACGCCTTCACGCACTACTGCCCCGGCTGCACCCACGGGGTGATCCACCGCCTGATCGCCGAGACGCTCGACGAGCTCGGCTTGCGGGAGCGGACGATCGGCATCGCCCCCGTCGGCTGCTCGGTGCTGGCCTACAACTACTTCTACTGCGACTTCCAGGAGGCGGCCCACGGGCGCGCGCCCGCCCTGGCCACGGGCCTCAAGCGCGTACTGCCCGATCGGATCGTCTTCACCTACCAGGGGGACGGCGACCTGGCCTCGATCGGCACCGCGGAGATCGTGCATGCCGCCAACCGCGGCGAGAAGTTCACCACGATCTTCGTCAACAACGCGATCTACGGCATGACCGGCGGGCAGATGGCGCCCACCACGATGCCCAACCAGGTCACGACCACCTGCCCGCGAGGCCGCGACGTGAATCTCGCCGGCTGGCCGCTGCCGGTGGCCGACATGCTGGCCCAGTTGCGCACGCCGGCCTACGTGGAGCGGGTGGCGGTGCACACGCCGCGCCACATCATCCAGGCCAAGCGCGCGATCCGCCAGGCCTTCCAGTACCAGGCGGAGCAGCGCTGCTACTCGTTCGTCGAGGTGCTTTCGACGTGCCCGACGAACTGGGGCAAGACCCCCGCCGAGGCCTGCAAGTGGCTCGACGAGGTGATGGTCCCGTATTTCAAGCTCGGGCGGAAGAAGTCGCCCGACCGTCCGCCGGTGGAGTGAGGAGGGGACGATGCAGCGCGAGGTCACGTTCGCGGGCTTCGGCGGCCAGGGGATCATGACCGCCGGCAAGCTGCTGGCCCTGGCGGGGATGGCCGAGGGGAAGGAAGTGGCCTGGATCCCGTCCTACGGGCCCGAGATGCGGGGCGGCACGGCGTACTGCACCGTCGTCATCGCCGACCGCCTGATCGGCTCGCCGGTCGTCAACGATCCCGAGAACGTCTTCGTCTTCAACCGCCCGAGCCTGGAGAAGTTCGGCCCGCGCGTTCGGCCCGGCGGCGAGCTGTTGATCAACAGCTCGCTGATCGACATCCGCTCCGACCGCCAGGACATCGTCCAGGTCTGCGTGCCGTGCAACGACATCGCCAACGCGCTCAAGAACGGTCGCTCGATCAATCTCGTCGGCCTGGGCGCCTTCGTCGCCCGCACCGGCATGGTCGGCCTCGACACGCAACGCGCCGTGCTGGAGCAGGAGTTCGGCAAGAAGGGGAAGGGCGAGGCGCTCCGGGCGGCCTCGGAGGTCTTCGAGGCCGGGGTCCGGGCGGTGCTGGAGGGGCAAGGGGCGAAGACACCATGAACGCGACGGCGGAACCGACCTGCGATCTGACGAAGCTGGACCCGATCCTGGCGCGCTATCCGGCCGAGCGCCGCTCGCTGGTGATGGTGCTCCAGGACGCGCAGCAGGCCTACCAGTACCTGCCGCGGCCGGCGCTGGAGCGCATCGCCGAGGCGCTGAAGGTCCCGCGTTCCCACGTCTACCATCTGGCGACGTTCTACAAGGCGTTCTCCCTCGAGCCGCGCGGACGCCACATCTGCACCGTCTGCCTGGGCACCGCCTGCCACGTTCGTGGCGCGCAGCGCCTGGTGGAGCACGTCGAGCGCCGCGCGGGGATCAAGGCGGGCGCCACGACGCCCGACCTGGAGCTGACGCTGGAAACGGTCAACTGCGTCGGCGCCTGCGCCCTCGGGCCGGTGGTGATCGTGGACGGCGAGTACCTCGGCTCGGCCACCACCACCAAGCTCGATACGGCGCTGAAGGGGATCGTCAAGGGGGCCGTCGAGGAGCAGCAAGCATGACCAGACGGATCACGGACGCCGCCCACCTCGAGCGGCTCCGCGCGGAGCTGCAGGCCGCGCGGGATCCCGCGCGCAAGGCGATCGCCGTCTGCGCCGGGACCGGCTGCGTGGCCTACGGCTCGCGCAGGCTGGCCGCCGCCTTCCGCGACGCCGTCACGGCGCGCAAGCTCGACGTCGAGGTGCGGGCCACCGGGTGCCACGGCTTCTGCGAGCGCGGCCCGCTCGTCGTCGTCTTTCCCTCCCGCATCTTCTACCAGCGCGTCCAGCCCGGCGACGTCGAGGAAATCCTCGATCGGACCGTGGCCCAGGGGGAGGCGATCGACCGCCTGCTCTACGCGGACCCGACGACCGGCCGGAAGTACGTGCACGAGGACGAGGTTCCGTTCTACGCGCATCAGCACCGGCTGATCCTCGGCTTCAACGGCAAGATCGACCCGGAGAGCCTGGACGACTACATCGCCAACGGCGGCTACCGCGCCCTGGCGCGGACGCTGACCTCGCTGCTGCCCGAGCAGGTGATCGAGACGGTGACGAAGGCGGGGCTGCGCGGCCGGGGTGGCGCCGGCTTCCCGACCGGCCGCAAGTGGGCGCTGTGCCGCCAGGCGATCGGCAACCCGAAGTACGTCGTCTGCAACGCGGACGAAGGCGACCCCGGCGCCTTCATGGACCGCTCGGTGCTCGAGGGCAACCCGCACGGCGTCATCGAGGGCATGATCCTCGGGGCGTACGCGATCGGCGCCCGCGAAGGCTACGTCTACGTCCGCAACGAGTACCCGCTCGCCGTCGAACGGCTGTCGCTGGCGGTCGCCGCGGCCCGGGCGCGGGGCCTGCTGGGCAACAACATCCTCGGCCGGGACTTCTCGTTCGACATCCAGATCACCCGCGGCGCGGGCGCGTTCGTGTGCGGCGAGGAGACCGCGTTGATCGGTTCGGTCGAGGGCAACCGCGGCCAGCCGCGCTTCCGGCCGCCCTACCCCGCCCAGAGCGGCCTGTGGGGCAAGCCGACGGTGATCAACAACGTCGAGACCTGGGCCAACGTCCCGTTGATCCTCGATCGCGGCGCCGACTGGTACGCCGGGATCGGCACCGCTGGCAGCAAGGGCACCAAGATCTTCAGCCTCGTCGGGAAGGTGAACAACACCGGGCTGGTCGAGGTTCCGATGGGCGCGACGTTGCGCCACATCGTGTTCGAGATCGGCGGCGGGATCCGCGACGGCCGCGCGTTCAAGGCGGTCCAGACGGGCGGTCCTTCCGGCGGTTGCCTGCCTGCCGAGAAGCTCGACCTCCAGATCGATTTCGAATCCTTGACCGCCGCCGGTTCGATGATGGGTTCCGGCGGCATGATCGTGATGGACGACCGGACCTGCATGGTCGATGTCGCCCGCTACTTCATCGATTTCCTGCTCGAGGAATCGTGCGGGAAATGCGTCCCGTGCCGCGAGGGCCTGACGCAGCTGAGCCACCTGCTGCACGCGATCACCGAGGGCCGGGCCACGGACGCGACCCTGGGCGCGCTCGAAGCGCTGGCCCCGGTGGTCCAGGACGCCAGCCTCTGTGCGCTCGGACAGACCGCCCCGAATCCGGTGCTCTCGACGATCCAGTACTTCCGCGACGAGTACCTCGCGCACATCCGCGACCGGCGCTGCCCGGCGGCCGTGTGCAAGAGCCTGATCACCTACTCGATCAACGACCAGTGCACGGGCTGCATGGTCTGCGCCCGGCAGTGTCCCGAGCATGCGATCACGGGGGAACGCAAGAAGCTGCACGTGATCGACCCGGCGAAGTGCACGCGCTGCGGCATCTGCCACTCCGTGTGCAAGTTCGACGCGGTGGACGTGCGCTAGAGGAGCCGGCCGATGATCGTCAACATCAACGGACGCGACCTGCTGGCCAGCCCCGAGGAGACGCTGCTGCAGGTGGCGCGGCGCAACGGCATCGCGATCCCGACGCTCTGCGAGCACGCCGGCCTGGAGCCCTGGGGCGGCTGCCGGCTGTGCGTGGTCGAGATGACCCGCGGGACGGCGGGGCCCACCCGCATCGTGCCGTCGTGCCTGCAGCCGGCGGAGGACGGCCTGCGCGTCGAGACCCACACGGCGCGCATCCTCCGCATCCGGGCCGTGCTGCTCGACCTCCTGCTCGCGCGGGCCCCCGAGGCGCGCCGGATCCAGGAATTGGCCCTCGCGCACGGCGTGAAAAGCACGTCGTTCGTCCCGCGGGTCGATCCCGACAAGTGCATCCTGTGCAACATCTGCGTCCGCGCCTGCGCGGCCGTCGGCGCGGACGCCCTCGGTACCGCCGGCCGCGGTGCCGCCGGCCGCATCGCGCTGCCATTCGGCGACGATGCCTCCGCCTGCGTTGGCTGCGGCGCTTGCGCCCTGTCCTGTCCGACGGGCGCCATCGAGATGACCGATCGCGGGTCCGAGCGCCGCATCTGGGGCCGCACGTTCCAGCGCCTGCCGTGCCCCGCGTGCGGCGCGCCGACCCTGACGCGCGAGCACGCCGCCCATCTGGCCGGCCGCTCCGGTCTGCCGTCGGAGTCGTTCGGCATGTGCGAGCGTTGTCGGCGCGAGCAGGCGAGCCGCCAGTTCCTGGACCTGGTGGGGAAGTAGGGGCGAGACGATGGCGAAGCGCTTGACGGTCACTCCTTCGCGGTGCATCGGCTGCCGGACGTGCGAGATCGCCTGTGCGTTCTCCCATCCGGTCGAGGCGCCGGTCGGGCCGCCGCGGCCCGGCCTGACGCGCATCCGCGCCTTCCCGGTGCGGCCCCCGGAGCGCGGCATCCCCGTCGTTTGTCTGCAGTGCGACCAGGCGGCGTGCGTCAAGGTCTGCCCCACCCAGGCGCTGCAGCGCGACGACTCGACGGGCGCGATCCTCGTCCACGAGGAGCGCTGCCTCCGGTGCCGTGCCTGCGTCTGGGCCTGTCCGTGGGGCAACGTTGGCTTTGACGGCGACCGGACGCGGGTCTACAAGTGCGACCTCTGCGGCGGGGACCCGCAGTGCGCCCGCTATTGCCCGTCCCGCGCCCTCGAGCAACTCGACTGACGGGAGGTACCGCCATGAAGCGCATCTACTTCTGTCCGGCCTGCGGCGCGACGCTCAACCCGAACGTCAAGATCATCCTGGCGGCCAGCCGGGAGGGAGCGAGCGGGCTGCTGCTGTTCAGCCCGCAGCCGGGGAACTACGAGGTCATCGCGCCGGACGAGCTTCCGCTCCGCCCGGGGGATCGGCTGGATTTCCGCTGTCCCGTCTGCGGCAAGAGCCTCACGTCCCGCGCCAACGAGAACCTCGCCGAGCTCGGCTTCCGCCTCAGCAACGGAACGGAAGGCCGTGTGCACTTCGCCCGCCGCTACGGCGAGCACGCCACGTTCTACATCACCACGGAAGAGGTCCGCTCGTACGGCGAGAACGCGGACGCCTACTCCAACCTCAACTTCTTCGGCGCCGGCACGGTGGAAACCCCCCAGGAGTGACGCCGGCGCGCCTCCGCCGCCGGTCCCGCGCTGTCCCGCCGCGGGCTACGCCGCGGCGGGCGGCTCCCCGCGCAGGCGGCTGTGTCGCAGTCCGTAGGCCAGGTAGATCGCCAGACCGATCGCGAACCACAGGGCGAAGCGCAGCCAGGCCGTCGCGGGCAGGCCGAGGATCAGGTACAGGCAGGCCAGGATCCCGAGGATCGGCACCAGCGGCACGAAGGGGGTGCGGAACGGCCGCGGCCGGTGGGGGTCGCGATAGCGCAGGACGAGCACGCCCGCGCAGACCAGCAGGAACGCGCTGAGCGTCCCGATGTTGCACAGGTCGGCCATCTCGTCGAGGCTGGCGAACGAGGCGCCCGCCGCCACGGCCACGCCGCACCAGATGGTGGCGACGTGGGGCGTGCGGAAGCGCGGGTGCACGCGCGCCAGCCCGGGCGGCAGCAGGCCGTCGCGGGACATCGAGAAGAAGATCCGCGGCTGGCCGAGCTGGAACACGAGCAGCACGGCGGTGTGCGCGACGACCGAGCCGAACGCGACGATGCCGGCCGCCCAGTCGGCCCCGACGACCTGTCGCATCGCTACCGACAGCGGCTCCGCGGTGTTGAGCCGGTTCCACGGCACCATCCCCGTCAGCACGGCGGCAACGATGACGTAGATCACCGTGCAGATCGCGAGCGACCCGAGGATGCCGATCGGCAGGTCGCGTTTCGGGTTCCGCGTCTCCTCGGCCACGGTCGTCACCGCATCGAAGCCGATGTAGGCGAAGAAGATCACCGCCGCGCCCGCCTGGATGCCGGCCCAGCCGTTCGGCGCGAAGGGGTGCCAGTTCTCCGGCCGGACCCAGAACACCCCCACGACCACGAAGAACCCGAGCACCAGCAGCTTGACCCCCACCATCGCCGCCGTGAAGCGGGCGCTTTCCTTGATGCCGAGCACCAGCACGACGGTCAGGGCCGTGACGATGAACACCGCCGGGAGATTGAACACGATCGGCACCCCGAACAGGCGCGGCGCCGCCGCGAGGATGTCCGGCGTGTGCAGGGCGGTCCGCAGATCGGTGGCCAGCCAGGCCGGGAACTCGCAGCCGAACCCGCGGAGGAACTCGCAGAAGTAGCCGGACCAGGACACCGCCACGGCGACGTTCCCGACGGCGTATTCGAGGATCAGGTCCCAGCCGATGATCCAGGCGATGATCTCGCCCAGCGTCGCGTAGGCATAGGTGTAGGCGCTCCCCGAGATCGGCACCAGGCTCGCGAACTCCGCGTAGCACAGTCCCGCGAACGCGCATGCGGCGCCGGTGAGCAGGAACGACACCATCAGCGCCGGGCCGGCCCCCAGGCGCGCGGCGTCGCCCGCCGCGGCCGTCCCGACGAGCGCGAAGATGCCCGCCCCGATGATCCCGCCGATCCCGAAGACGATCAGGTCGATCGGCCCGAGCACCCGCTTCAGACGGTGCGGTTGCCGCTCCGCCTCGTCGAGGATCCGGTCCAGCTTCTTGACGCGGAACACGCCGGCCAGCCCGTGCATGACGGCGGGACCGTAGCCGAACTCGACCCGCCGGCGCAATCGCGCCTGCGGACCGGACGCGCCCCGCGCCGCGCCACGCCTACGGCCCGAGCTGTCGCCGGACCGCTTCGAGCGCGCGCTGGGCGTCGCCGTTGTTCGGGTTGCGCTCGAGCAGTTTCTCGAACTGGCGCTTCGCGTCCTCCAGCCGGCCGACGCGGACGTAGGCCATGCCGAGGTCCATGTTCCCCTGGTTGCGGTAGATCGGCTCGAGGTAGCGCACCGCGTCCGCGAAGTTGCCCTGCTGGAAGGCCGTTCGCCCGAGGCCGATCTTCGCGCGGCTGTTCTGCGGATGGAGCCGCAGCGCCTGTTCGTAGGCGGACTGCGCGGCCGCGAAGTCCCTCGCGGACAGCGCCGCGTCGCCCTGCGAAACCAGATCGTTCGCGCGCGCCAGATCCTCCGCCGACACCGTACCGCCGCTTCCGGTCCGGCCGGCATCCGCCCGCGTTTCGGTCGGTCGCCCGGCATCCGCCGCCGGTTCCGGGGCCGCCTCGTTCGCCGCGCCCCGGTCTTCCCGGCGCTGCGACGCGTCTTCCGGCCCCGTCGCATCGTCCTCCTGCGTCACCGCATCCACGCCTCGAACGTCCGCGGCTCCGCCGTCCTCGTCCGGCTCCGCCGCCGCCGGCACGTCCCGCCGGGTCGTCGGCGGCGCGACGCCCGCATCGGCGGGGCCGATCGCTGCGCCGGCGCCGGCGTCCTCGACGACGCTCACCTGCATCGGTCCCTCGGCCGTCAGTCGCAGCCCGCTCGGACCCGCGGCGCCCGTCGTCCCTGTCCCCGTCGCGCCGGCTCGCGCCTCGCCCGTCCCTTCGTCGCTCTGGGGTCGTCCGACGAACCGACCCAGGAAAAACAGCACGAGGGCGACCGCCAGGCCGATGCCCAGGCCGTAGAACAGGCCGCGCCGGAAGGTCGCCGCCAGGACCTGCTCCACCGTCCCCGCGGCTGCGCCGCAACCGCTCCCCGCCTTCCTCATCGGCGGCGGAATGGCGACTTCCTCGATGATCTCCGGTTCCATCGGGATCGTGTCCGACGAGGGCCCGGGTTGGTCCTTTCCGTCGTCCCTGGCCTTGCCCGGCGTCCTCGGCGGCGGCGCCGGCGGCGCCTTCGGTCCCGCACCCGGCTTGGGGGATTCCGCCGCCGGAGCCGCCCGCGCGCCGCCCGATCGATCCGCGCCGTCCCCCGGAGCCGCTTCGCCCCCTCCGGGCGGTTCCGCTTCCGCCGGTTGCTCCTCACGGGCCTGCGCCGCAGCCGGCTCCTCGCGGGGTTCCGCGCCAGCTTGGCCTGCGGCCGGCAACCCCGCCGCCGCCGCGCCCGGAGCCGGAGTTGCAGCGGGCTCGCCCGCCGGGAGTTCCTCGACGACGACATCCACCTCGATGCGCGCGCTCGCCGGCGGTTCCGCCGTTTTCTTTTCGCCTTCCGGTTCGCGTTTTCGCAGGGCGACGCGCCCGATCGCAATCGGTACGGCCGCCGGCGGCGCCTTTGCCTCCTCTGCCGCCGGTGGTTCGAGCGACAGGCGGCCGGCCGCCGCGTCCCCGGCCAGTTCCTTGAGCCGATCGGCCATCTGCGCCATGCCGATCGGCCGATGAATCGGCTTCTTCTCCAGCGCCTGGCGGACGAAGGCCCACAGCTCCATCGGGATGGGATCCGCCGCCCGGTACTTGATCGGCGGCACCGGCGACTCGCAGATCTGCTTCACCACGACGTCGTCCGGGCCGTCGAAGGCGTGGTGCCCTGCGAGCATCCGGTAGAGCAGGAGTCCCGCCGCGAACATGTCCGACTTGAACGAGACGATCTTCCCTTCGACCTGCTCGGGCGACAACGTCCTGGGGACCCCGTAGTACGGTCGCGCGCCGACCTTGCAGCGCGGGCCGACGCCGAAATCGACCAGCCGGACCGACTCGGTGTCTCCCTCTTCGCCGGGAACGACGAACACGTTCGACGCCCGGAGCTGGAGGTGGAGCAGTCCCACCTTGTGCGCTTCCGCCAGGGCGGAGCAGATGCGGATGCCCAGGCCGAGCGTGCGGTGGACGCCCAGCGCACCTTCCGCGGTCAGGATGTCCTCCAGCCGCTTTCCCTCGACCCAGTCCCGCACGAAGAGGATTCGCTCCTCGTGCTGGTCCACGGCGCGCGTGCGGACCACGTACTTGTGCTCGAATTCCTGCTGCTTGAGCAGGTGGCGTCGCACGACGTCGGAGAGGCGCCTGTCCTTCGCCACGTCCGCGGCAAGCAACCGTACGATCACCCGCCCGCCGTCGTCTTCACTCCGGCCTTCGTAGACCTCCCCGCTCTGTCCGACCCCGATCGCCGCGACGATGGAGAACTTCCCCGCGACCTTCTGTCCGATCGCCAAGCTGGGCTTGAAGTCGCCCAGTTTGGTCCCGTCGCTCGGACAGGTCTCGGTACCGTCGTCGTGAAGACGCCCGCAGGTCTGGCAGAGTCGCATGCTCGTTCTCCCGTGCGGGCGCTAGAACAGGCCCCTGAGCAGCAGTCCGCCCGGTCCGGGGAAGAGCGCGATTTCGGCCTCCGGTTCGTCCTCGCCCTGCGCTTCCTCGTCCCCTCCGTCGGAATCGACCACGAGGTACAGACCCACGCCGACTGCGGCCAGCCCGGCGACGCCCACGGCCAGCATCGTGTAGCCCAAGGCATCCGTGTCGTACAGTTCAGGGCAGCTCTCGAGCGGCCCGTCGCAGGTGGGTTCCCCGTCGATCAGAATCAGCGGCAGCCCGGCGCCCAGACCGATCGCCAGCGAGGCGCCGGCGCCGGCCCAGAACCACCACGGGACATCCTCGATCCCGAACGACGACGCCTGCTCCTGCACCACGATGGGCGGCGGCGGTTCGACCGGCTCTTCCGCTCCCGGCTCGCTCCCGTCGTCCGGCGACACCAGCAACGCCTCGGGCGGCGCGCCCGCGGCACTCGCCAGCTCGCCCCATTTCGCGATCATCTCCTGCTCGGTGCAGAAGTCGCAGCTGCTCTCCTCGTCGGACACGACGGTGCCCTCATGTCCGACGAGGACGAAATGGAGGTTGTATCCCATCGCGGAGGCATCGATGGCGAGCCCGACGGCCGCCTGGGCGTGGCAGCGGGCGGCGGCGGCGGCCAGTGCGACCCGTTCCGTGGTACCCGTCCCCGGCTCGCATTCCTCGACGGTTCCGCTCGGCAGCAGCGCATAGCCCTGCGCCGCGAGGCTCTCGGCGACCCGGTCCGTGATTGCACCGATCACGCGGTTCGCATCGCCGGTCAGGTTGTGCTGCACCGGCAAGAGGACGAGGGTCGGTTCCGAGGCTCGCGCGGCCGGCGATCCGACCAGCAGCGCGAGGCAGAGGGGCACGATGCTTCGCTTGTCCATGGCTTGGTTTCCGTCTCCCCGGCCCGAGGGTCCGACCCGCGTGGCAACAGGTGGAGTCTACGCCCGTCGCCCGGGGGCGTCAATCCGGCCGTTCCGCCAGGCCTGCGTCGCCGTTCGGGAATTCAGATATCGAGGTTCCGCACATCGAGCGCGTTCGTCTCGATGAAGCGTCGCCGTTCCTCCACGTCATCCCCCATCAGCACCGTGAAGGCATGGTCCGCCTCGATCGGGTCGGTCGTGGAGACGCGGATCAGCGTCCGCGTTTCCGGATTCATCGTCGTCTCCCAGAGCTGCTCCGGATTCATCTCGCCCAGCCCCTTGTAGCGCTGGATCAGGAGTCCCTTCCTCGCCTGTTCGGCCACGGTGTTCCACAGGCCGTCGAGCCGCGAGAGGGCCACCTCGCGCTCCCCGATCCGGACGACGAACGGGGGTTCGCCCACCGCATCCAGCCGGTCCTGGATCTGGCGCAGTGCGAGGCACTCCGGGGAGTCGAAGAAGTCGAACGTCAGCGACGTCCGCCGGCGCGCGCCGTTCTGCATCGTCTCGCAGTTCACGCTGTAGCACGCATGCTCCTCGTCCCACACCAGGTCGAACTGGATCGGCAGCACGTCCGGTGCCGTTTCCCGCAGCGTTCCTTCGACCTGCGCCAGGCCGTTCACCAGCACCACCTCGTCCCGCAGGCTCTCCGCGCCGATCGCCGGGACCTTCAGCAGCGCCTCGACGACCCGGCGGTCCATCCGCCGATTCAACCCGCTGAGGAAGCGTTCCTGGGCCAGGACATCCTGGACGATCCGGCGCAGGGCCTCGCCCCGGATCGGCACCCCTTCCACCAGCAGCTCGACCTCTTCACACCCGACCTCCAACAGGAACCGGTCGAGCTCCTCGGCGTTCTTGAGGTAGATGTCCTTCTTGCCGCGCCGGACGCGGTACAGCGGCGGCTGGGCGATGTACAGGTGCCCCCGGTCGATCACCGCTCCCATCTGGCGGAAGAAGAAGGTCAGCAGCAGCGTCCGGATGTGGGAGCCGTCGACATCGGCGTCGGTCATGATGATCACCCGATGGTAGCGCAGACGGTCGGCGGAGAAGGTCTCGCCGATCCCGCAGCCGAGGGTGCTGATCAGCACGCCGATCTCGGCGTTCTGCAGCATCTTGTCGGCGCGCGACTTCTCGACGTTGAGGATCTTGCCGCGCAGCGGCAGGATCGCCTGAAACCGCCGGTCCCGACCCTGTTTCGCGCTTCCTCCGGCCGACTCGCCCTCGACGATGAACAGTTCGCTCTGCGCCGGATCCTTCTCCTGGCAGTCCGCGAGCTTTCCCGGCAAGGCCAACGCGTCCAGCACCCCCTTGCGGGCGACCATCTCGCGCGCCTTGCGCGCCGCCTCCCGCGCCCGCGCCGCCAGCACCGCGCGCTGGATGATCCCCTTCCCGATCGCCGGATGCCGCTCGAGGAACGACCCGAGCTTCTCGTGGATCACCGTCTCGACGGCGCCCTTCACCTCGTTGTTGATCAGCTTGTCCTTGGTCTGCCCGGAGAACGACGGGTCCGGGTGCTTGATCGCCACCACCGCCGTGAGGCCCTCGCGGACGTCGTCACCCGTCAGCGTCGTCTTGATGTCCTTGAGCAGGTTGGCGGTCTGGCCGTAGCTGTTGAGCGTCCGGGTCAGACCGCTGCGCAGCCCCGTCAGGTGGGACCCGCCGTCGCGGTTGTGGATGTTGTTCGTGTAGCAGTAGACGATTTCCTGGAACGAATCGTTCCATTGCACCGCGACCGCGACCTCGACCCCGTCCTGCGTCCCCTCCAGCAGGATCGGCTCCGGATGCAGCACCGTCTTGTTGCGGTTCAGATACTGGACGAACTCGGCGATGCCTCCGCGGTACTCGTAGCGCTCCGAGCGCCCCGATCGCTCGTCCTGGAACTGGATCGACAGGCCCGGGTTGAGGAACGACAGCTCCCGCAGCCGCTGCGCCAGGATCTCCGTCGTGATGTTGATCGAGCTGAAGACCTTCCGGTCCGGCCGGAACGTGACCTTGGTCCCCGTCCGCTTCGACGGCCCGAGAGCGCGGAGCGGCGCCTGCGGTTCGCCCTTGCGGTACTCCTGGTGCCAGACCTTGCCGTCCCGGCGGATCTCGAGCTTGAGGTACTCCGACAGCGCGTTGACCACCGACACGCCGACACCGTGCAGGCCGCCCGAAACCTTGTACGCCTTGCGGTCGAACTTCCCGCCGGCGTGCAGCACCGTCATCACCACCTCGGCCGCGCTGCGTCCCTCCTCCGCATGCAGGGCAACGGGGATCCCTCGACCGTTGTCCTCGACCGTCACGCTGTCATCCAGGTGCAGCGTGACCGTGATCTCGGAACAGAACCCGGCCAGGTGCTCGTCCACCGAGTTGTCCAGGACCTCGAAGACCATCTGATGCAGGCCGCTGCCGTCCTGGACGTTCCCGATGTACATCCCCGGACGCTTGCGGACCGCTTCGAGGCCCTTGAGGACCTCGATTTGCTCGGCCCCGTACGCCTCTTCCTCCGCGGATCGCGACGGTGCCTCCTCCGCCGGCGGAGCGGAACCCGCGGCATCGGACAGTCCCGTGGCGTCCTGGTCTTCCTTCTCGTCGGCCATCTGACTACCTCGGACTCGCGGCGATCGGCCGCCGGACCCGCCTAGATGCGGATCGGCATCACGACCGCGAGGAACCGGTCGTCGTTCTCTTCCCGGACCACGCAGCCATCCAACGAACCGCCGAGATGAAGCTGCACGTTGTCGCTCCCGACGACATCCAGGATGTCGAGCAGATAACGGGCGTTGAAGCCGATCTCGAACGCCTCGCCGTCGTACTGGATGTCGATTTCCTCTTCCCCGATCCCGACGTCCGGGTTGTCGGACGAGATCTTCATCTTGCCCGCTTCCAGACGCAGTCTCGTCGTCGGTGTCCGGCTCGGGGAGATGCTCGAGATCCGTCGCAGGGCCGAGGCGAAGACGTCCCGACCGATTCCGACAAGGCGCTTGTTGTCGCGCGGAATGACCTGCCGATAGGGCGGGAACGTCGCATCGACGAGTTTGACGGCGAGCCGCACGTTCTGCGGCATCGCCTCGCCGGCCGTGCCCGGCTGCTGCTTCGGCATCGGCACGTCGAAGAAGACGTAGGGTGTCTCGAAGGTGACCTGGAGATCGGCTTGCACGCCCTCCAGGGTCTTGCGGAGCTCGGCCAGACCCCGTGCCGGAATCAGGATGTCGTGCCGGTAGAATCCCTTGTCGACATCCACCATTTCCTCGTAACACGTCATTCGGTGGCCATCGGTGGTCACCATGCGGAGGACCTTTCCATCTCCCTGGAACAGCGCGCTGTTCAGATGAAGTCTGGTCTCATCCGGCGAGATCGAGAAAATCGTGCGCTCGATCAGCCGCCGCAGCGTGTCTGCAGCAATCGTGACTGTCGACCCGCTGTCCGAACCGCGCCGGAACGGCTGCGGCAGGTCCGGATAGCCTTCCGCGGAGGCCCCGACGATCCGGAAATGGATCCGCCCGCTCCGGACGTGCACCCAGTACTGCTCGTCAATTTCGAACTCGACCTGCGAAGGCGGGAAGTTGCGCAAGATCTCGAACAGCGTCCTCGCCCCGATCGTAACGACGCCCCCCTCCTCGACTTCGGCCGGGACAACCATCTCCAGCCCGATCTGCAAGTTCGTCGCGGCAATCCTCGCGGAGGCAGCGTCCTTGGCCTCGAGAAGGAAACTCGACAGGAGCTGGAGCGACGTTCTCCGTTCGGCAACAGCCTGGACTCGTTGCACCCCGTACAACAACGTATCCCGATGTACCCTCAGTTTCATCGTGGACTACTCCCGTGCCGTCCGACCGAACGGACTCCGACTACCGCCTTCATACTGGAAGGAAAAGGAAAAAGCTAGTCCAGAACAATTCATCATCTGCGAGGCGGTTTCGAGGGGAAAACGACGCGAAGCAGGGGATCGGATGGGCGAAAGGACTTCGAAGAGGTGGTGGAGAACGGAGGGGGAAGGGTGTGGATGTAGATCACCACTGGCTCGCGGACGGGCAAGTACTCCGCAGGGTGAGGTAGTGAAATGCGGTCGAAACACGCACGTTTTCCCCAACGGCGGGCGAAGGCGAGGGGAGGTGATCACGGCAGGCCGAGTTGGCGACGAAGGTTGAGGACGATATTGCGGGTAGCGGCATCGTGCTCCAGGAGCGTCGCCACCCGACGGCAGGCGGAGATGACGGTGGTGTGGTCGCGATTGCCGAAGCGCTCGCCGATCGTCGGGAGCGGCAGTCGCAGCGCCTCGCGCGCGAGGAACATGGCGATGTGACGTGGAAGGGTGACCGAGTGACGTCGGCTGGGTCCTCGGAGGTCGCTGAGGTGGATGCCGAAAAGGCTGCAGACCGCCCGCTGAAGATCATCGATCGTGCAGGAAACCGGCGCGGCGGGCAGGAGAACGGCAAGCACCTCCTGCGTCAAGGCCAGATCGATCGGCCGGTGAGTCACCTGTGCCTGGGCGGCGACTCTTCCCAGGATGCCTTCGAGTTCGCGGACGCTTCCGGTGACCTTCAACGCGATGAGTTGGGCGACATCGTCCGGAAGGACGATACCCTCGTCTTCCGCCTTGCGCCGGAGGATCGCGACGCGCGTCTCGAACTCGGGAGGCTCGATGTTGACGAGCAGTCCCCAAAGGAAGCGGGTGCGAAGGCGCTCTTCGAGATCCGGGATTTCCTTCGGCCACTGGTCGCTGGTCATGATGATCGGGACGTGACGATCGTACAGGGCGTTGAAGATGTGGAAGAAGCGCTCCTGGGTGCCATCCTTGCCTCGGAGGACGTGGACGTCGTCGAGCAGCAGGAGATCGCATTCCTCGCGGTACTTGCGATCGAAGCGCTCGATGTTGCCGGCGTGGACGGCGTGCACGAACTCTTCCACGAAGCGCTGGGTCGGGAGGTAGAAGACGCGTAACGTCGGACGCCGCGCCGCAACGGTGTTGGCGACGGCGGACAACAGGTGGGTCTTGCCCAGGCCCGACGAGGCGTAGATGTAGAGCGGATGGGTGGCGTCGCCGAGGCGTTCGGCGATCGAGCGCGCCGCCTCGCAGGCGAGCTGGTTGGACGGTCCGATGACGAAGCGGTCGAAGGTATAGCGCGGGTGGAGCGCCTGGGGTGCGGGCGCGGGCTGGGACGGGCGGACGAGCGGGGTTGCCGGCGGCGTCGCCGTGGGTGGAGCCTCGGCCAGGTGAAATTCGATCTCGACGGGACCCTGGAGCTGGCGGGCGAGCAGGGTGCGGAGACGCTCCAGGTAACGCTCGCGGATCCAGTCGCGGCAGAACTCGTTGAGCACCTCGACGTGGACGATACCGGGCTCGACCCGCAACAGGCGCGCCCGGCTCAACCAGATGTCGAGATTCCCGCCCTCGCTGTCTGCTTCGATGCAGCGGAGGGTCTCGGACCAGATCTCTTGTTCGTTGAAGCTGACCATTTCCGTACGCAGGGCGACCATGTGCCTTCCTTCCGCCCCGGGAGAGGCGGTGCGATCGATGGAACCGGTGCGAAGCAGCGTCGCAGGTCCCGTTGCGACGGTAGCCGAAGGTACGAAGGAGGAGCCGGCTCGGCAAGGTCCGTCGCGGGGTCGATGCGCCAACCTTCGGAAACAGCGGGAGTGTCCGGCGCGCCGGTGTGGAAAGCCCGGGGAGAAATTCGGGACGAACGGACGTTCAGATGGGGGAAACATTGGAATTAACCTCGCAATTCGAGGAAGACGCGAGACCGTCGCACGGGAAGCTGTGGGAAGTGGTTCGGCGAGATCGGGGTTCGAAAGACGTCGAGAGGATCGCGTTCCGCCGAATGCGGGGCCGAGCGAAGGCGATGGCAACGTGTTCTACGCGATGGCGGTCGAGGGGAAGCCGATGGCGTCGACATCGTGACGAAGTGTTGTCGCGCGAAAGTCGATGGTGACAAGGGTCGACCAAGGTGGTCGAAAACTGGACAGCGGGGAACGAGGCGGTAGACTCGGAGGCGGTGGCGCGCCTCGAGCGCACGGCGGGAGCGTGAGGATGAGAGTCGCGGGTGGTGGTTGGTGGAGGCTGGTCCCGATGGCGGTCGTTCTCGGGACGATGCCGGCGGTGGGCGCGGCGCAGGCGGCGTTGTCGCAGGCGATCGGCGAGCCGACGACGCCGCGCTCGCTGGGCATGGCGGACGCGCTGGCCGGCGGCGGCATGGCGACGACGGCGATCTTCTCGAATCCGGCGGGCGTGGCGCTGGGGCGGGTGTTCCACACCGAAGGATGGTGGGCCTTCGCCAACGACCTCGGCCGTCACGTCGCCGGCGTCGCCGCGACCGACTCGACGACCCCTGTCGCCGGCGGCATCGGCTTCACCTACACCTACACCGGGCTGGCGGAGGAGCAGAACAACCAGTACGACCTGCGGACCGCGATCGCCATGCAGTTCGCCGACATGGTGGCGATCGGCCTGAACCTCAAGTACGTGCGGGTCGACTACGCGGAAGGCCTGAGCCTCCCGCACGGTCCGCTCAACGACTTCTCGCTCGACGCCGGCGCGATCTTCACCTACGACCGTTTCTTCGTCGGCGTCACGGGCACCAACCTGACGGATCTCGACCATCCGATGGCGCCGTTGCGGCTGATCACCGGCGCCGGGCTGTCGATCGGCCCGGCGCGGTTCGAGTTCGATGCGACGTTCGACTGGTCGAGCTACGACGAGCAGCAGGAGCTCGGCATGAAGTACGCGGCGGGCGGCGAAGTGCTGCTCGCCGATGCCCTCGTCCTCCGGGCCGGATACAGCTACGAGGATGCCCCGGACGTGCATGCCGTGACCGCCGGCATCGGATACGTCAACCCGAGCGTGGCGATCGACTTCGGCTTCCAGCAGGATCTGTCCGGCGCGCGCAGCGATTCACGGCTCGGCCTGTCGGTGCGCTACTTCGTGCAGTAGGCGGACGCGGCGCGCGGCCGCGGGACGGCGGAAGGACCGTCCGCCGCCGCCGCGGCTCACGGATCGTCGGCCGGATCCGCCAGCCGGAACTGCACCGGCAGGGAGAAGGAACAGCCGCCGATCGGGAACGGTGCGGCGTCGCGCACGGCGGCCAGGGCGGCCTCGTCCAGCAGCGCCGACCCCGACGAACGCTCGACGGCAAGCGCGGCGAGCGTGCCGTCGGGTCCGATGCCGAAGGTCAGGACGGTGGTGCCGGACAGGCCGCGCCGGCGCGCCAGCGTGGGATAGCGCTTGTGCGCGTCGACGACGGCGCGCAGCGTGGCGCCCGCGCGCGCGCAACGGTCGGATTCCGGTGGCGCCGGCTCGACCGGGGGCGCGGGGTTCGCGGCGGGGTTCGCGGCGGGGTTCGCGGCAGCGCTCGGTCCGGGCGCGGTCGCTCCCGAGGGATCGTCGCCGGAGGTCGCCGGCGCGCGGTCGGGCGCCCCGGACGGGGGCGCGGTCGGCTCGCCGCCGGGGACGCGTGTCGTCGGCGGGGCGGTTGCCGCGCGGCGGGAACGCGCGGGAGACGGCGCGCGGGGCGTCGCCGGTTGCTCGCGGAGCGCGGGCCGCGCCGGGGCGATCGGTGGGGACGGCGGAGACGGCGGGGACGGCGGGGACGGTGCGACGGCCACGGCGGTGGGCCGCGCCGGCGGCTGGGGTCGCGCGAGGTCCGTCACGATGCCGGCCGCGATCAGCGAGGAGCGAAGCGGGGGTTGCAGAACGGGCAGCCAGCGGGTGGCGAGCGCGAGGAGGACGAGATGGACGGTGACGGACGCGGCCGCGAACAACCACGGGCGCGGCCGGCGCTCGCGACCGGCGGCGCGGAACAACGACAGGCCGAGGCAGATCAGCAGGAGCCCGGCGCGGTTCGACCCCGGGACGCAAACGGCGCAGCCCGGAGGGACGGGCTCGGCGGCGACGCAAAGCGCCGCGCGGGCGGTGGGAACTCCGTCGTTCGTCACCGCGGCGATCGCGGCGCACTCGCCGGGAGCCAGGCGCGAGGCCTCGACGCGGGCGACCCAGGCCGGCCCGCCGGACGAAGGGGCGACGGCGAGCGTGGCCGGTGCGCGCAGGGAGCAGCCGTCGGCGGTGGCGGGTGAACCGTGCCCGGTGCGGCGGAGAACGGCGACCTCGGTCGTGCGAGGCCCGTCGGGCGGAAGGACCGGGCGGGCGAGCGAGAGGGCGACACGCGACCCGGCGGAGGGGGGCGGCAGCGGCCCGAGCAGCGCGGGGATGTCCAGGCGGCCGAAGCCGGCGTCGTCGCGCCATGCGCCGTCGCCGTCCGCGGAGGCGCGCAGGCGCGCCGCGATTTCGGGCGCGCGCAGCCCGGGCTGGCGCTCGAACAGGAGCGCGACCGCTCCGGCGACGTGGGGGGCGGCGAGCGAGGTGCCGCGGCCGGCGGAACGGCCCGCGTCCGACCCCGTGGCGACGACCGCCCCGGCGAGCAGCGGCCAGTCCGCGTCGGCGGAATGCGCCGCGAGGATCCACTCGCCGGGGGCGGCCAGATCCGGCTTGAACCGGCCGTCGGCCGTCGGGCCGCGAGCGGTGAACGACGAGGCGGCCCCGAGCAGGACGGGGCCGGCATCGACCCACGCGCCGAGATGGTTGGTCCAGGCCGCGCGGGTGGCGAGGGAGCCGACGGCGATCGCGGTCCGCGCCGTCGCGGGGATCGACAGCGTGCTGTCGGAGGCAAGGGGACCTTCGAGGCGGACGGGCCACAGCGTCGTCCGCGCTTCCGAGGTCAGCCAGGCATCGACCGTGGCATGTCCCTGCACCTCGACGGAGTAGCGTCCGGGCGGGATGGAGCCGCTCGTGCCGCCGACCAGGGCGAGGAGGGCCTCGGTGCGTCCGCGATCGTCCGGGATCGGGGGCTCGAGGCGCAGGGCGGCGTCGTCGTCGAGGGCGAGTTCGAGGGGCGAGTCGGCGGGCGCGAGGACGTGCCGGCCGCCGTCCGGCAGTTCGACCGCGAAGGAGAACGGACGATCGGACCGGGACCACAGGTCGAGCAGCACGAGGGCGGCCGGGGCGCCGGGCAGCGGGCGGTTGTCCGGGACGACGAGGGTCAGCCGCGCGGGCGCCTCGGGCCGCGCGACGAGTCGGGCGTGCACGGCGGCCTCGCCGTCGTTGCCGGCGGCGACGACGACGGCGCGTCCCCCCGGTCCGGAGGACAGCGCGGCATCGATCGCGCGTTCGAGCCAGCTCGAACCGTCGTGGGCGCCCGCCTGGCCGCCGAGCGACAGGTTGACGACACAGGGACGGCCGAGCGCGTCGGCGGCGTCGAACGCGAAGGCCACGGCGTCGGCGACGTCGGCTTCGTCGTACCGGCCGCCGGGGAGACGGTCGGCGCGGACGACGAGCAGCTCGGCGGCGGGGGCGATCCCGGGCGCGGAAGCGTCGTCGCCGGCGGCGATCGCGGCGACGCGGGTGCCGTGGCCGGTGCGGTCGGGAGTCGGACGGGGCGCGGCGGGGTCGCGCAGTGCGCGGGCCAGGTCGTCGCGATCGAACAGCGCGCCGCCCCGGTCCGCGAGCGGTCCGGCAAGGCCGCGGGAGGGCAGCGTCAGATCGAGATACCAGACGATGCGGGGACGGCCCGCCGCATCGAGGAACGCGGGATGCGAGAAATCGACGCCGGAATCGACGATCGCGACGAGCGTGCCGCGGCCGGTGGCGCCGGCGGCACGTGCGACCTCCGCGCCGACGAGCGGCCCGGAGCGGTCCAGCGCGGCGTGCAGCGGCCGGCCCAGGTCGATGTGACCGCCGCGCGCCGGGTCGGTCAGGGTGCGGCCGAACCAGGCGGCGGCGCCGACCCGCGACGGAGCCGCAACGTCGGCGAACCAGGACGCGAAGGGGGAGCGCGACGGCGGTTCGGCGGTCGCCGAGCCGGCGACCAGCAGGACCAGGAGGCCGGCGAACCGGGAGCGGAGCGACACGAGGCCGGATGTTGCTACGGCATTGACCAGAGGGCAACCGGAGGGTAGGTGGCGAACGATGGCGGATGCGGCCCGAACGGAGGAACCGACTCCCCGGCGGTTGCGCGAGGCGCGGCGACGGGGCGAGGTGCCGCGCTCGCGGGACCTGACGGCCGCGGTCTCGCTGTGGTTCGTCCTGGCGGCGATGGCGCTGCTGGTCGCGCCGGTCGTCGGGCCGCTGGCCCAGGCGCTGGGGCGGACCTTGTCGCGGGCCGGTTCCGCCGACGCGACGACGGTGGCGGCCGAGATGGCGACGTGGATGCGGATCGGGGCGCGGCTGGCGCTGCCGGTGCTCCTGGCCGCGGTCGCGGCCGGCCTGGGCTGCGGGATCGTGCAGGTCGGCGGGCTGTTCACGATGGAACCGCTGCGGCCGAAGCTGGAGCGGCTCCACCCGGGCCGCGGCGTGCGGCGGCTGTTCGGCCGCGGCTGGTTCGAAGCATTGAAGTCGTTGCTCAAGTTCGTCGCCGTGGCGGCCGCCGCTCTGCTCGCCGGCCGCGGCGCGTGGGGCGAGCTGTCGCACGCGGCGCGGGGCGACGCGGGTTCGGTGGCCCGGGTGCTCGTCGCGTCGCTCGCGCGGCTCGCCGTCGCCGCGGGCGCCCTGCTGCTGGCCCTGGGGGCGCTCGACCTGCTCTACCAGCGCTGGCGGCATCGGCGCGACCTGCGGATGACGCGGGAGGAGGTCCGCCGCGAGCAGCGGGAGGAGGAGGGCGACCCGCAGCAGCGCGCGGAACGGCGCCGCCTGCATCGCGAGCTGCTCGCGCAGCGGATGGTGCTGGACGTCCCCCGGGCGACCTGCGTGATCGTGAACCCCACGCACGTCGCGGTGGCCCTGCGCTACGAAGAGGAGGACCCGGACGGTGCGCCGGTGGTGCTGGCCAAGGGCGAGGGGGATCTGGCGCGGCGCATCGTGGCCGCGGCGCGGGCCGCCGGCATCCCCGTGCTGCGCAACGCGGCGGTGGCCCGCTCCCTGCTGGCCTGCGAGCTGGGCGCCGCGATCCCGGAACGGCTGTACGAGGCGGTGGCGGAGGTGCTGCGGATCGTGCTCGAGGAACGGGATGGCTGAGGAGGACCGGACGGCCGGCGGGACGTGGCTGGCCGAGGTGTTGCTGCCGCTCGCGCTCCCGGGCACGCTCACCTACCGGGTACCGGACGGACTGCGCGCCGAGATCACGGTGGGGACCGGCGTGACGGTGCCGCTGGGCCGGCGGCGGGTGGCGGGGTTCGTCGCGGCTTTGCGGCGGGGCGAACCCCCGCCGGCGATCGCCGATCGGCTGCGCGACGTGATCGGAGCGGCGCCGGGTGAAACACCGCTCGAGCCGGCGTTCGTCCGGTTCCTGGTCGAGGCGGCGCGCTACTACTTCGCGCCGCCGGGGGAAGCGCTGCGCGTCGCCTTCCCGCGGACCGCCCGGGGCACGGTTCCGCGACGACGGTTCGTGCTCCCCGGACGTGCGCCGGCGCCGGGGGAGCGTCTCGGGGTGCGCCAGCGCGCGCTGCTCGCGGCGCTGTCGGCGCGGGGCGAGCTGGCACAGGCGGAGGCGCTGCACGAGTTCGGGGCGACGCCGGCGCGGCTCCGCGCGCTGTCGGCGCGGGGCCTGGTGCGGTTCGAGGAACGGGAACCGGTCGATCCCTTCGGCGCGGGGCCGGGCGGGCCGACGGCGGCGCCGGAACCGACGCCGGCGCAGGAGGCGGCCGTGGCGCGCATCCGCGCGGCTCTCGACGCCGGGGGGTACCGCGGGTTTCTGCTGCACGGGGTGACGGCCAGCGGCAAGACCGAGGTCTATCTCCGCTGCGCGGCGGAGGTGTTGCGGGCCGGCCGCGCGTGCCTCGTGCTGGTGCCGGAGATCGCGCTCACCCCCCAGCTCGTCGAGCGGTTTCGCGGGCGGCTGGGCTCGGCGGTCGCCGTGGTCCACAGCGCGCTGGCGGCGGCGGATCGCCGGTGCGTCTGGGCCGCGCTGTCGGCGGGGCGGACGCGCGTCGTGGTCGGCGCGCGCTCGGCGCTGTTCGCTCCGATCCGCGACCTGGCGCTGCTGGTGGTGGACGAAGAGCACGACCCGTCGTTCAAGCAGGGCGACGGCTTCCGCTACCATGCGCGGGATCTGGCGCTGCTCCGGGCGCGGGAGGCCGGCGCCGTGGTGGTGCTCGGTTCCGCCACCCCGTCGCTCGAGTCGTACCGCAACGCCCACACCGGGAAGCTGGAGCTGCTCGAGCTGCCGGAACGCGCGACGCCGCACGCGCTGCCGGAGGTCCGGCTGTGCGACCTGCGCCAGCGCCGGCGTTGCCACCCGCGGCACCCGTTCCTGTCGCTCGAGCTGGTGGAGGCGCTGGACCAGGTGCTGCGGCGGGGCGAACAGGCGATCCTGTTCCTCAACCGCCGGGGCTTCGCCTCCGCGGCGACGTGCTCCGGCTGCGGCGCGTTCATCGGCTGCCCGTCGTGCGGCGTCGCGCTGGCCTACCACCAGGCGCGCGACGAGCTGTTGTGCCACTACTGCGGCTTCCGGCGCGCGGTGCCGGAGCACTGCGAGGCGTGCGGCGGGTCGGTCCTCGACCTGCGGGGGCTGGGCACGGAGCGCGTGGTGGCGGCGGTGTCGGAACTGTTTCCCGCGGCGCGCGTGGCGCGACTGGACAGCGATGTGGCGCCGGGGGCGGCCGGGGAACGGGTGCTGGAACGGTTGCGGACCCGCGCGCTGGACGTGCTGGTCGGCACGCAGATGGTGACCAAGGGGCACGACTTCCCGGGCGTGACGCTGGTCGGCATCGTGCGGGCCGACCTGGGGCTGCAGGTGTTCGACTTTCGCGCGGCGGAACGGACGTTTCAGCTCTTGACGCAGGTCGCCGGGCGGGCGGGGCGCGGCGGCGCGGCGGGTCGGGTGCTGCTGCAGACGTTCCTGCCGGGGCACCAGGCGATTGCCGCGGCGGTCGCGCAAGACTATGCGGCATTCGTGCGGACCGAGCTGGCGGTGCGCCGGGAACTCGGCTATCCCCCGTTCGGAGCCCTGGCGCTCGTGCGGGTCGAAGGACGGGAGGAAGCGCAGGTCGTGGCGGCGATCGAGCGGCTGGCGGAGCGGTTGCGCCCCGTGGCCGAGGCGGTCCGGGTGGACCTGCTCGGCCCGGCCCCGGCCCCCCTGCCTCGCCTGCGCGGCGCGTACCGCTACCACCTGCTGCTCAAGGGGGCCGCGCGCCGGGCGATCCGCGAGGTCGCCGCGCGCGCGGCGGCATGGGCGGAACGGCCCCCACCGGGCGTGCGCGCGATCCTCGACATCGACCCGTTGCACCTCGTATAGAATGCCTGCATGGCGTCCTCTCTGATCCCGTGGCTCGTGTTGCTGGCCGGGGAACTCGCGGCCGTCCGGGACGGCGCGAAACAGGAACCGGCGCCCGGGGTCGACGTCGTGCCGCTGGGCGACGACGGTCTCCCGGCGCCGGCCGGTCCGGAGATGACCTTGGAGGACGACGGCGCGGTGATCTCGACCATCCGCGCCGTGCCCGCTCCGGCGCCGGCCCGGGAATCGCTCGCCGTGCCCGAACCGCTCGAGGTGCGGGTCGCGGCGCGGCGGGTCGTGGCGGAGCAGATGCGGATCGTTCCGCTCGAGATCCGCGCGCCGGGTCCCCTGCCCGGCCTGCGCGGGACGGCGACGATGGGCGAGTTGCGCGGACCCGAGGCGGTGGAGCCGGGCCTGTACCGCGCCCAGCTCCGGCTGCCGGCGCTCCAGGGGCCGGCGGTGATCCTGGTGGTGTTCCGGACGGAGGACCGGGCGGGTTTCGCCCGGGTCCACGTCTGGAAGGAAGCCGCGCTGGAGATCGACACCGAGCCCGGCGCGCAGGTGCGCGTGGAAGTCGCGGGCCAGACGTTCGGACCGGTGCGCGCCGTCGGCCGGCAGGCGACCGTGGAGGTCGAGATTCCGCCCGGCGCGGAGAACGCGCGCGTGATCGCGACCGATGCGGCGGGCAACGAGACCACGCGGACGCTCGAGCTGCCGCACCCGCCGTTCCGCCGCAGCCTGGTGCTGCCGCCCGCCGAGCGGATCCTGGCCGACGACGGCGCCGTCCTTCCCGTGCTCGTCGCGGCGACCGACGAGGCCGGCGGTTTGCCGCGGCACTGGGTGCTGGAGGCGGAGAGCGGCGCCGTGGGCGAGCCCGCCGAGATCCAGGCCGGACTGCGCCTGTACCCGTGGCGCCCGTCCCGCGCCCTGGGGTCCAAGGCGCTCGTCGTGCGCGTCGAGGGGGAAGCCGCCGAACGCTGGCCGGTCGAGATGATCGCGGGGCCGCCGAGCGGGATCGAGATCCAGGCGATGCCGCTGTTGCTGCCCGCCGACGGGCAGTCGACGGCCACGGTCTACGCCGGGGTCTCGGACGGCCTCGGCCACTACATCGAGCTGGGCCCGATCGAGATGGAGCTGGCCGGCGGCACGGTGATCCAGGAGCCGGCGCAGAGCGGTCCGCTGTCGATCGCGACGGTCGCGTCCGACCGCATGCGCGGGGGCGGCGAACCGCCGGCGGCGATCGTGGTGCGGGCCCGCGCGGGCGGCTACGAGGGGACGGTGGCGATCCGCCAGTTCGACCCGGACGCGCGGGGGCTGCGCCTGACGCCGGCGGTGAACCGCCTGCCGGCCGACGGGGAAAGCCGCACGACGGTCCGCGTCCAGGTGTTGGACGGGCTGGGCGACCCCCTTCCCGAGACCGGAGCGCTGGCCTTGTCGGCGCTGGGCGGCGAGGTCCCGTCGCAGATCGAGTTGCAGGACGGCCTGGGTTCCTTCGAGTTCCGGGCCGGCACCGCCGCCGGAATCGCGACCGTGCGGGCCGAGCGCGAGGGCTCCGTGGGCCAGACGGCGATCACGCTCGAGGCGGGGGCGCCCGCCCGACTGCGCGCGGAAGCGCGCCCGGACGAGAGCGGCGGGCGCGGGCGGTTCGTGATTCGTGCGCGGCTCGAAGATCGTCACGGCAACGGCATCACCGGCGACGACCGGCCGGCGTTCCGCGCCGGAGCGTCGCGGGGTGTCGTCGAGCCGTTCGCGCCCGCGGAAGCCGCCGGCACCGAGGACGTCGGCTGGATGGAAGCGAGGCTCGCGGTGTCCGGCGAGGAGACGACGCCCGTGACCGTGCGCGTGGAGGCGGGCGAGTGGTTCGACACGGTGCGGGTCGCGCCGCCGGCGGCCGCGACGCTGTACCTGGCGCTCGCCGCCGGCTACGTCCACAACCTCGGCGACGCCGGACTCGTGCCGCTGCGCCTGGGCATCGGCTGGATCGATGCCTTCGGGGCCCGCGGGCTCCAGTTCGGCGCGGAGCTGGGGTACAACGCCCTGCGCCTGTGGCTCGAGCCGCAGGTCAATGAAACCTACGAGGTCCTCGGCGACGCGCTCACCGCCTGCCTCGTGGTGGGCTACCGCTGGCCGCTCGCCTCCTGGTTCGTCCTGCTGGCGGAGGTGGCGCTGGGGATGGAGGTGGGCTGGTTCGAGGTCAACCCGCCCGGGGCGTCGCCGAACGTCTCCTCCGGCGCCCTGGCGGCGTTCAACGTGGGGGCGCGGGTCGTTTTCGGCTTCCCCGCAGGTCCCGGGCTGATCGCGCTGGACCTGGCCTACGACGACGCCCGCTACGACGACGTCGTGCACGGCAATGTCGGGGGCCTCGGAGCGCTCCTGGGATACCGCCTCGAGATCTGAGCGCTCCGCGCGGCGTGCTTCCAGGCGGCGCGAGGAGCGGACGGCCGAGACCACGCCGGGTCCTGCATCGAATCCTCCGTCGCCTGCCCCTGCGACGCCTTCCGTCCGTCGTTGGTTGTCCGCCGGAATGCGACGTGCGCGAGCGACGCTCCCCGGACCCGCACCGGGTCTTCGGCCGCGCGGCCGGACGACTTCCGGTGGGCGGACAGCAGGGCGGTGCAGGTCCGGAAAACCTCCGGGTCGGGCGCGGGTGCCGGCGGCGCCGCGGCTTCCCATGCCGCCGGTGCAGCACGGGCCGGGGGCGGGCGCAAGCGTCGTCCGGCCCGGTGTCGAACCAGGGAGCGACGCCCGCAGCGGCATCCGGAGCGGGGCAGGCGAGGCACCTGCACGAGCCGGCCGCGCACCGACCGCGGCCGCGCAGCCCGCCGTGCTCGCCCGGCGCTCTACCAGCAAGGACCCTGACAGGGCGTCAGCTCGGCATCGAACGACAGTTCGTGACCGGGGCGGAGAAGCAGGTTGCCGGCGGCGAACGAATGCGACGGGACGCCCCAGGCATCGACCGCGTCAAGGCGCACCTCGTAGGAGCCCGGCAGCAGCCCTTCGAGCACCGCGGCGCCGCGGTCGCAGCGGAACGACTGGGCCAGGATCTCGATGTCGGCCGAGAACAGGCTCAGTAGCACGTCCTCGACACCGTAGGCGGAGCAGAGCCGGCCGCCCTGGAAGTACCAGGAGAGCGAGATCGTTCCCGGACGCGGCGTCAACCGGGCGAGACAGGAGGCCGCCTCGATTCCCTCCTGGACCGACAGGTCGGAGACGGTCGCCGCGTAGGCCTCCACGCCGTCGCCGTCGAACGCGGACAGGCGGACGCGATAGGATCCAACCGGCAGGTCCCGGAAGCGAACGGCGTGAGCATCACAGGGGGCATCCCGGCGGGCCAGGAGCGTTCCGCTGAGCGTCTCCAGGCGCGCCGCGACGAATCCGAGGTTGGCTTGCGCGCAACTGCCGGTCAGTCCGACGGTCCACTGGACGTCGAGGTCGCCGGTTCCCTCCGGGGCGCAGCCGGGGATGAAGGCGAGCGCGGCGAGGAGGGCGGAGAGGCACTTGCGCATGACTCATCTCTCCTTTCCGGTGGGCCGCACGGTGACTGCTCGACCGGCCCACGCAACGACACGATCCTACCATGTCGGTCTTTCAACCACAAATTACCACACAAAACCAATAACATTCTGTAATCATTTACAATTCATCGAAGTGCGCTCGTCCGCGACGAGTCCAACAAGCTACGGTTTGGGCGACAGCAATGACACCGCAAGCAGTCGGCGTTCGCGAATGCCCGAGGGCCCGACAGCGAGCGAGGATTGTGGGTTCCGGAAATTCTGGCCGACGTTTTCCGGATATTCTGGCCGCTTGTAGCTCGGGGTCTTCGAAGGGGTCAATCTCCAAGTGACGGGTCCGCTGGGAGGGGCCGTCGAGGGTGATCA
>Ga0073932_1001042_pt1 | contig 57362 bp, 49 predicted proteins | sample DewCreD2012metaG_FD_76967 | JGI IMG/M metagenome (GOLD analysis project Ga0073932, IMG submission 76967) | Hot spring sediment bacterial and archeal communities from British Columbia, Canada, to study Microbial Dark Matter (Phase II) - Dewar... ...
CTACCAGATCTTTGCGGACCGCACCATACCATTCGATGACCGGCAGGCCGTCCGGCGCGCCCTTACCGAAGCGGGTTACGGGGGAAAGGAAGATTCCGGCTGATGCGCCAGCTCTCCCTGCAAGACATCGCGACCGCGTGTGGGGGGGATATCCCCGCCGGCGCCGGGCAGACAAGGGTTGTCGCCGTGGTGACGGACTCCCGGAAGTGCGTGCCGGGCGCGCTGTTCGTCGCGCTGCCGGGAGAGAGGACCGACGGCCACCAGTTCGTCCGCTCCGCGTTCGAAAAGGGCGCGTCTGCTGCTCTGGTGCGCCGGGACCGGTTCCGGGCCCAGAAGGATTGCCTGCCGGGACCGTGCGTAGTGGTGGATGATCCGCTGGCAGCCCTTGGCAGGCTGGGGCAGTGGGCGCGCGGGCAGGCGGATATTCCGGTGGTGGGCCTGACCGGCAGTATGGGAAAGACCACCACCCGGGAGATGCTGGCGCTATTGCTGCGGCTTCATCACAGGCCGCTGGTCAGTCCCGCCAATCTCAACACCGAGATAGGTGTCCCTCTCACGCTGCTGGATCTGGACGAGACTCACGACTGTGCGGTCATCGAGATGGCCATGCGCGGGCGCGGGCAGATTGCGGAGCTCTGCCGCATTGCGCGGCCGACCGCCGGTCTGATCACGAATATAGGACTGGCTCATCTGGAGCTGCTCGGATCTCAGCAGGCCATCGCCGAATCCAAGGCGGAGCTTCTGGAGGGGCTTCCGGCCGGAGCCTGGTCCGTGCTCCCGGCGGACGGAGCGTTCGCGGGATTTCTGCGCGGGAAGGCTCCGGGGCCGGTCATCACGTTTGGGACGTCGCCGGATGCGGATTTCCGGGTCGAGGATCTCAAACTGGATGCAAGCGGCTGCGCGCGGTTCACGCTTGCGCGGGGCGGGGACCGTGTGCCGGTGGCGCTGCGGGTCCCCGGTGAGTTTCATGCCCTGAACGCGGCCGCCGCCGTGGCCGCCGCCGCGCGATTCGGAGTCACCCTGGAGGAGGCGGCGGGGGCGCTTTCGCAGTACGAAGGTTTCGACAGGCGCTCACGGGTGGTGCAGGCTCCGGGTGGCTGGACAGTCTTCGACGACACATACAACGCCAGCCCGGATGCGATGGCGGGGGCGCTGCGCGGACTGGCCGCCATGAAAGCCGAAGGCCGCAAGATCGCCGTGCTGGGCGATATGCGCGAGCTGGGGGAAGCCTGCCGGGCAGAGCATGAGCGGATCGGGCGTACTGTTGCCGAAGCCGCCCCCGCGATGCTGGTGACCGTGGGCGAGGATTCGCGCATCATCCAGCAGGCTGCGGTGCAAGGCGGCTACTCGGGGGAAACCCATCACTTCACCGGGAGCGGGGAGGCGGCGGGGTTTCTGGCCGGGGAGGTCCGGCCGGGGGATCTGATTCTTGTGAAGGGCTCGCGTGCCCTGGAGATGGAGCGTGTCGTTGAACGTCTGGTCGGATAGCGCTGCGGCAACGGGGGCGCTTGCGGCGTTTCTGGTCACGCTGGCGCTGATGCCTCCGGGCATCCGCTGGCTGCGCCGTTTGAACTTCGGGCAAAACGTGCGGGAAGATGGCCCCGAAGCGCACCGCAGCAAGGCCGGCACACCCACGATGGGAGGCGTCCTGTTTATCCCTGCGGGTGTGGCGGCTGGTGTATGGGTTGCCTCGCGGGGAGGCGAAGGGGCAGGCGCATATTCTCTGCTGGCGGGGCTTTTCACCCTCGGGGGCCTCTGCATCGGCTGGCTGGACGACTACCGCTCCATCAAGCGAGGGAAGTCCCTGGGCTTGAAGGCCAGGGAGAAGCTGGTTCTTCAGTTCGCCCTTTCGGCGCTGTTCCTGGCGGGCATTCGTGTTCTTCACCCTGTGCTCGGCTCATTTCCCAGCAACGCCGCCCTGAGCCTGTATTCCGGAGGATGGGAGAGCTTCGTTCTGGCGCTGATCGCCTGCGTGTGGCTTATCAATGCCGCCAACATCGCCGACGGGCTGGACGGTCTAGCTGCGGGGCAGGGGATTGTGGCCATCATCTCCATTGTGCTGTTTGCGTCTGTTTCCCGGCCGTTTTCCCCGGCCCTGCACCTCGCTCCACTGGCGATGACCGGCGCCCTGCTGGCGTTTCTGTGCTTCAACGCTCCTCCCGCGCGGGTCTTCATGGGCGACGCCGGATCCATCGCGCTGGGTTGTTTTATTGCCGGCTTCGGGTTGCTGCTTGTGCCTCTCTGGGCGCTGGCTCTGGCGACGGCCGTCTGGTCGCTGGAGGCGCTTTCCGTGGTACTACAGGTGGTGTACTTCAAGCTCACCGGCGGTAAGCGCATCTTCCGGATGGCTCCCATCCACCACCACTTCGAGCTCTGCGGATGGCCGGAGTCGCACGTGACAATGAGGTTCATCGCGGCAAGCGTGCTGCTGGGGATCTTGCTCCCAATGGCCGTCAAAGGGTGGCTGGTCCCGTGAGTGCCCTCCCGGGCAATCGCATACTGGTGCTGGGCTACGGTGTCTCCGGCCGTGCGGTGGCCGAGGCCGCGCGGCAGCTCGGGTGCTCCATCCATGTCTATGACGATGCCTTCGGGGCCGATGGAAAAGCGGCGCCGGCCGGTCTGGTGGGACAGCCGGTTAGGACCGAGGACCTTTCCACCTTGCCGCTTGATCTCTGCGTTGCTAGTCCCGGGATCCTCCCGGAACATTCCGCCTTACAGATTCTGCGAAGCCGTGGAGTGCCTGTCATTGGTGAGATCGAATTCGGTTTCCTGCTGTGCCGCGCACCGGTGGCGGCTGTCACGGGCACCAACGGCAAATCCACCACCACTGTGCTGGCCGGCCGGATGCTTCAGGCGTCAGGGCGGCGCTGTTTCATCGGCGGCAACCTCAGCGCGGAAGGTTATGACCTGCCCTTCGTCACCGCGGTGATGCAGGCGGGAGCGGAAGACGTCATTGTGGCCGAGGTCTCCAGCTTTCAGCTGGAGCTCTGCTTCACGTTCCGGCCGAAGGTCGCGGCGCTCCTCAACATCTCCGAGGATCACCTGAATCGCTATTCCAGCCTGGAGGAGTACGTTGAAGCCAAGATGCGGATCTTCCAGGCGCAGACACCCGAAGATTCTGCCGTCCTCGGCGTAGACTGTCCTGTGGTGCGGCGGCTGGCGGACCGCGTCTCCTCCCGGATGCTCCGGTTCTCGGCCCTGGAAGAGGTGCAGGAAGGCGCGTTCCTGAGGGGCGACGAGCTGGTGCTGCGGCTGGACGGGCGCGAGGATGTGTTCGCCCGGACCGGCGAGACGGCGCTCTGGGCGCCTTACGACCGGATGAACCTGCTGGCTGCCGCATGTGTGGCTGCGGCGATGGGAGCAACCGTGCAGGGCATCCGCCACGCTGCCCTGAGTTTCAAGGGGCTTCCGCACCGTCTGGAGGACTGCGGGATGGCAGGGGGAGTGCGGTGGATCAACAGCTCCATGTGCACCAACCCGAAGGCTGGCGCAGAGGCTGCGCGCGCAGTTGCCGGGAGGTTCCCTCTGGTGCTGATCGCCGGCGGCGCTCAGAAGGAATGCGATTATGCGGACTGGGGCAGGACTGTGGCGGAGTTTGCCCGGACTGTGATACTCGTGGGACGGGATCGCGAGGTGCTGAGGAAAGCTCTGGAGGACGCGGGCCGCTGTGATGCGCTGGAAGCCGGGACTCTGGCTGAAGCGATGGAGATCGCCCGCGCCACGGCGAGACCGGGAGATGCCGTGCTGCTTGCGCCGGCTATGGCCAGCTTCGATGAATTTTCCGATTTTCGCCATCGTGGCCGCGTGTTCCGGGAGATCGTCGAGAGGTATCGCAGAGAGGCGGAACAATGAGACCCAGGGAAGGGTCCCCTGATGCTATGGTGCTGGTGGTTTACGGAGTGCTGGCTCTCCTGGGAACCTTCTTCATGGCCAGCGCCAGCTATGCGTCTGCGGCTCGCAACCTGGGGACGCCCTACTACTTCGTCATCCGGCATATCCTCTTTCTGGCGGTCTCCGGGGCTGTATTCTTCTTTCTTTGCCGCTTCCGAGAGCCACTCTGGCGCGCCGTGGGGTTGCCGGCGTTCGGGCTGCTCCTTGCGCTCAATGCTTGGACCGCGGTCTACGGGGTGGAGGCCAACGGCGCGCGTCGCTGGCTCAAGTTCGGTCCTGTGACACTGCAGCCGTCGGAGTTCCTGAAGGTGGCGCTGGTGCTGGCGCTTGCTTTCTGGCTCTCCTCGCAAGCAGGCAATGTCCGGCGGTTCTGGCCCGGCTTCGGGGTGGCGATGCTGATGACCTTGATGGCGGCCGCAGTGGTGGTGGCGCAGAGCGATCTGGGAACCGCCCTGGTCATCCTGGGCGCCGGCCTGACTGTCATCTTTTGCGGCGGGGCGCACTTGCGGCACGTTTTTCTGGCGCTGGCAGGGATGAGCGCGGTTGTGGCGGTGCTCATCCGCGTGCAGCCATATCGTATGGAGCGTGTCTACGCCTGGCTGGAGCCCTGGAAGCACAAGTCGGATGAAGCCTACCAGGTGGTGCAATCCTTTTATGCCTTTGGTCAGGGGGGCTGGCAAGGCGTGGGTCTGGGGCAGGGACAGGCGAAGTATTTCATTCCGGCTCCGCATACTGACTTCGTGTTTGCCACAATCGCCGAAGAGACCGGCATCCTGGGGCCGTTCTTCATTCTGGTGCTCTTCAGCCTTCTTGCCCTGAGCGGAATCAGGGTGGCGCGTCTTGCGAAGAGTCCTTTTGCGCGGATGGCGGCTGCGGGTGTTGTGGCTTTCATCTGCGGGCAGGCTCTGCTGAATATCGCCGTCGTGACCGGCAGCGTTCCCTGCACCGGGGTTCCGCTTCCGTTCATCAGCTACGGGGGATCCTCGCTCCTGGCGGGAGCCATGGCGATGGCCCTGCTCTTCACCCTGTCCCGGAGCGTTCCGGCCAGAACTCAGGGGGCATCCAATGAACATCGTGATTACGGGAGGGGGGACGGGGGGACACATCTATCCGGCCCTGGCCGTGGCATCGGCGCTGCAGGAGCTTCATCCCGGTCTCCGGCTGCTCTACGCAGGTAGAAGCGGCGGACTGGAGGAGCGCCTGGCCGTCGCGGCTGGACTGCCGTTCGCCGGGCTGCCCGGACGGCCGCTGGTGTCGGGAGCGGGTGCGGTCAGCGCGGCAGCGCATCTGGCGCGAGGGGTGCTCGCCGCCGCCCGGATGCTGGCGCGGGAGCGGCCGGCGTGCGTTGTGGGCACCGGCGGGTTCGCCAGTGCGGCCGTCTGCGCGGCTCAGGCTGCGCGGCGGCGGCCACTGGTGCTTGTGGATGGTAATGCCCTGCCCGGGCGCACGGTGCGCCTGCTGGCCCGACGGGCCGCCGCCGTCTGTACAGCCTTTGAAGAGGCTGCCACATCTCTGTCCGGCTGCCGGGTCGTTCGCACCGGGTATCCCGTTCGGGCGGAGTTCGCTGCCCGGCGGGATAGAGGTGCGTGCCGGCGGGCGTTCGGTTTGCGGGAGGATGCCTTTACGCTGGTGGTGGTGGGAGGCAGCCAGGGGGCGCAGTTCTTGAATCAGCTGGTGCGCGAAAGCGCCTCCGCTCTTGCCGCCTCAGGGGTGCAGATTCTTCACCAGACCGGCTCGCGGGACACGTTGCAGGATGCGCCAGACGTGCCGGGCTGGCTGCGGATAGAATACATCGAGGATGTCGCGGGGGCCTTCGCGGCGGCGGATCTTGTGGTTTCGAGGGCCGGGGCTTCCACGCTGGCGGAGTTGGCCCTGCAGGGCGCGGCGGCGATACTGGTGCCGTATCCGCATGCTCAGGGTGATCATCAACGGCTGAATGCGCTTTCTCTGGCGTCGGAGGAACGGGCCATTGTGGCCGATCAGCAGAACCTGACGCCGCAGCGCTTTATCAACCTCATACAGGATGCCCTCGCCCGCCCGGAGGAGCTTCAGCGCCTCCGGGAGCGCATCCACCAGTGGGCGACGCCGGGTGCGGCGCACGATGTGGCCCGCCTGGCGCTGGAGGCAGCGGCCGGACGCGGGCCGGAATCGGAGCGGGATTAGGGCTTGCCGGGGAGTTACAGGACGTGACCCATCAGACACATTGTGGATGCGGAGACCGGGCCATCCAGCCTCCCACACACTTCATCGGGATCGGCGGGGCAGGGATGAGCGCCATTGCGCAGGTGCTGCGGGCTGCCGGTTGCCGTGTCCAGGGTTCGGACCGCTCGGAAAGTCCCACTGTGGAGATGTTGCGGGCCCAGGGAATTCCGGTGTTCATCGGGCACGATCCGAAGAACATCGGGGAGACGGAGCGCGTGGTCTACACCCGGGCCGTCCCGGATGATAACCCGGAACTGGTGGCTGCCCGGCAGATGGGGCTTCCCGTCCTGGAGCGCGCCGAGATGCTGGGCGAGCTCTACACCCTGTTCGATACCCGAGTCTCCGTTACCGGCACTCACGGCAAGACCAGCACCACCGCTCTGCTGGGGCACATCCTTACCGGCTGTGGCAAGGATCCCACGGTGTTGGTGGGCGGAGAGGCGATCAACCTTGGCGGGCACGCGCGGCTGGGTAAGTCGTCGCTCATCGTTTCGGAGGCGTGCGAGGCGTACTCGTCTTTTCTGCATCTTCGCTCCAGTATGGCGCTCATCACCAATGTAGATGAAGACCATCTGGACTGGTACCACACCTTCGAGCGGGTGAAGAACAGCTTTGTGGGGTTTATGCAGCAGATAGACGAGGGTGGGGCGGTCGTGGGATGCGCCGACGACAGGCACCTGATGTCTCTGCGCCCGCGCGTGGACTGCCGCTGGTTGACGTACGGCTTCAGCCCGGCGTCGGATGTGCGGGTGGGCTATCTAACCTATTCGGACGGCGAGCAGTCCTTCGAGGTGGAGGGCCCGGACTGGAAGGTGGGCGTGCATCTGCCGCTGCCGGGGCGGCACCTGGCGCTGAACGCGGCCGGCGCGCTTGCAGCGGCGGTAGAGCTGGGCTGCGATCCACTGGAGGCTGCCGCCACCCTGTATGATTTCCGGGGGGTGCGCCGCCGCCTGGAGGTGAAAGGCCGGGTCCGGGACGTGACGGTGCTGGACGACTATGCCCACCATCCTGCCGAGATCCGGGCCACTCTGGAGGCCGTGGCCGAGGCGTATGACGGCCCCTTGACGGTCATCTTCCAGCCGCATCTGTACTCCCGCACGGCAGAGCACCTGCACGGTTTTGCATCGGCTTTGAAGGACGTCCCGCGCGTGGTTCTGACGGATGTCTACGCTGCCCGCGAGGACCCGGAACGCGGCGTGCAAACGGATGCCCTTTACAATCTCCTTGTCCAGATGGGGCATCCGGATGTGCACTATGTGCCTCAGCTGCACGACGTTCCTGCCTGGTTGGAGTCCAATGTGCGCCCCGGCGACGTGATCATCACGGTGGGCGCGGGCGACGTGGTTGCGGCGGGGGAACAGTTCCTGCGCCTGGCGGGTGCGGAGGTGGCCCCGGCGTGACAGGGGGTTCAGGCAACAACAGCCTGATGGATCTGGCGGAGACGCTCCGCAGGAGGGTGGGGGGCGAGGTGCTCGTCCGCGAGCCGCTTGCCCGTCATACCACGATCGGGCTGGGCGGGCCGGCGGATCTGTTTGTACGCGCGATGTCCGTGGAAGACTTGCGGCAGGTCTTCCTGTTCGCGGGAGAGCACAACCTGCCGGTGACGCCGCTTGGCTGCGGGAGCAATGTGCTGGTTTCGGAGTCGGGAGTCCGCGGCATTGTGGTTCAGGCGGACGGCGATCTGCAGGACCTCTTTATTGAGGGAGAAAGGTGCCTGGCGGGGGGAGGATGTCCGCTCAGCCGTGCCATCAGCGAGACGGCACGTGCCGGACTGGCCGGGCTGGAGGTTCTCTACGGCGTTCCGGGGACCGTCGGAGGAGCCGTGGTCATGAATGCGGGCACGCGAAACGGATGCGTGGCCGACACACTGGAAAGCGTGACGCTGGTCGGGCGGGATGGATCCGTGCGCGACGCGTCCGCCGCGGAACTGGGGCTTTCTTACAGGCACTCCGCGTTGCAGGAGCAGCAGGGTGACGTCTTCGTGGCACAGGCCGTGTTCCGGTTGCGGCCGGAGGATCCGGCTGCCATCCGGGAGCGCATCGCGCGCTATGCCGATGCCCGGCGGGCCTCGCAGCCCCTGGACTGGCGCAGTTGCGGATGCATGTTCCGTAACCCGGAATCGGATTCGGCGGGCCGTCTGATTGACGCCGCCGGCCTCAAGGGATTGAGCGAGGGCGGAGCGCAGGTGTCCGACCGGCATGCGAATTTCATCGTGGTGAGTCCGGAAGCCACGGCGTCGGATGTGCGCAGGCTGGCCGAGAAGGTGCGGAGACTGGTGCAGGAGAGACACGGTGTCACGCTGGAGTATGAAGTGAAGCTGCTCGGGGAATGGCCGGATGAGTGATCTGATAGAAGTCGTCATCTTGATGGGAGGGAGCTCCTCCGAACGCGATGTGTCCCTGGTTACGGGGCGGGCTGTGATGGAGGCCATAGACACCTCGCGCTTCAGACCTCGCCCCGTGGACCTGCAGTTGCCGCTGCGCCTGGCCAGAGTGGCGGCCGCCTCAGGCGGGCCGGACACGGCCGGGACGGCCGGTGGACTTCCTGTTGAGGAGGAAGCGTCGCTCCTGTTGGAGCAGATCGCTCCGGCCGGGGTTCGCCCCGATGTGGTCTTCATCGCCCTTCACGGGCGCTACGGCGAGGACGGGTGCGTTCAGGGGCTGCTGGAGCTGCTTCAGATCCCCTATACCGGTTCCGGAGTGCTGGCGAGCGCCCTGGCGATGGATAAGATCGCTACCAAGAGGCTGCTCCGCTCCTGTGGATTGCCCACCCCCCGCTGGACCTGCAGCGATGGCCGTGAGCGCGTCGCGGAACTGAGTGAACGGGTCCGCGCCGCCTGCGGATATCCCTGCATCGTCAAGCCAAACCGTGAAGGATCCACGGTGGGGGCAAGCATCGTGCGCGGCCCGGAGGATCTGGAACAGGCCGTGCAGGAAGCGCTCCGGTACGACCGGCAGGCTCTGATTGAAGAACTCGTGTCGGGCACGGAAGTGACGGTGGGCATCCTGCAAAAGGGGGATGAACTACTGGCCCTCCCCGTTGTTGAGATCCGTCCTCCCGGCGGGTTCTACGACTACCGGGCCAAGTATACGGCGGGGCTGACGGAGAAGGTCTGTCCGGCTCCCCTGCCGCAGGACGTGACAGCCGAGGTCCAGCGGATCGCTCTGGAGACGCACCGCCTGCTGGGATGCAGCGGCATGTCCCGGGTGGATCTTTTTGTCACGGCGGACGGTCCCACCGTGCTGGAGGTCAATACCATCCCCGGCCTGACGCCCACCAGTCTTCTGCCTCGCGCGGCGCAGGCCGCCCGCATCCCGTTCTCGGAGATGATCACCATGATTATCGAAAGCGGACTGGCGGAGGGCGTGCGGTGAAGCGGCGCAGGTATATGACCGCCGCCCAGGTCGAGCAGGCCAGGCGCAGACTGCGTCTGGCCCGCAACCGGGTTCTGACCGTTACCCGGCTGGCGTTGATCGTTCTGGCCATCGAAGCGGTGGCGGCGGCTCTGACCTCTCCCCGCTTTGCCGTGAAAGGGGTGGCGCTGGAGGGGGCCGGAGCGTTGACACAGGAATATGCGCTGCGGACCGTGGCCCCGGCTGTCGGAGGGAACTACTTCCTGGTGCCGTGCGGGAAGCTGCGTGACCGGCTGGAATCCCATCCGGCCATCCGCCACGCCGCAGTGGCCCGCAGACTGGACGGGCGGCTGGCTGTGCGCATCGAGGAGCGCTCTCCCTATGTCTGCGTGCTTTGGAAGGACAGCTTTTACACGCTGGACCGTGAGATGGTGCCCTTTGTCCGCGCCGCTGTGCGCGATCGCTCGCTTCCCCTCATAGACGCTCCCGCGGCAGGCTCACCGAAGATGGGCCGGCCCTGGTCCAGCGCCTATCTTGAAGCCGCCTTGAAGTGTCTGGAAGAGGCCCGGAAAAGCGATCTCAAAGTCAGTCAGGTTTCTATTGACCCGGCAGGCGAGATGTGTTTGAATATCGTCAACGGGACGAAGATACGGGCCGGCTATCCGCAGGATATCGAGCAGAAGATATCTGTGGCATCTCGGGTGCTGGCGTCGCTGCCGGTGCCGCTCAACACCATTCTCTACGTGGATGTCAGCTATCCCGGCGCCCCGGCTTACCGTCCCAAAGGCAGCGACGGGGCGACTGCCGTCCAGTAGGCGCGACTAGCAGGGATGAACCAGGTTTTCAGCCGTCTGGGCTCCAAAAACTGGCTGTTCCACGTCACTCTCATGTGCTTTCTGCTGGGAGCGTTGCTTGCCGCCAACCTGAACACCCAGGGATCCATGCGGCAGCAACTCGGGCTTCCGGCGGGCTCGGGCCGCGTGCCCTGGCTGGTGGAAGCGCTCAAGGAGCAGCGGGACACCAACGAAAAGCTGAAAGCCACCATCGCGGAGCTGCGCGCCAAGAATGAGGAGTATGAGCAGGAGCTTTCGCAGCGCAGCCGCGAGTCTTCTTCCCTGAACAAGGAGCTTCAGGAGGTCAAGTTTCTGCTCGGGCTGACGCCCGCCCGCGGGCCAGGCGTCATCGTCACGCTGGACGACAACAAGTCCAAGCGGGTGGGCGATATAGACTCCGACCTCTACATCGTCCACGATTTCGACCTTCGCAACGTGGTCAACGAACTGTGGGCCGCCGGCGCGGAGGCCATCTCCATCAATGATCACCGCATCGTCGCCCGTACGGCCATCCGGTGCGTTGGGCCGAACGCCATGATCAACGGGGAGCCAACGGCCGCGCCGTTCGTTATCAAGGCCATCGGTAACCCGGCGGACCTGGAGGGAGCCTTGAACATCCCGAACGGCGTGGTGGATCTCATGCGTGTCGGGATCAAGGTGAAGATAGAGCGCGGCCAGTTCATCGAGGTGCCGGCCTTCACGGGAGCCACCACCGTGAAATACGCCAAACCGGTTCCGTTGAAGCAGGAAGGGACGAACTGACGTGATCTGGCTCCCCGTCGCTGGACTGATTTTCGGCTTCGCCCTGGTCTTGCTGACGCGCTGGACGATCCCGGGGGACTATGCCAGCTATCTTGCGCTGGCGGCTCTGGCGGGGTTGGACTCGCTATTCGGGGGCATCCGGGCCGGTCTTGAGGGCAAGTTTCACACAGACGTGTTCGTCTCCGGCTTCGTCGCGAACACGCTCCTTGCCGCAAGCCTGGCGTGGCTTGGCGATCAGATCGGGGTTGATCTGCTGCTGGCGGCGGTCGTGGCTCTGGGAGGGCGGGTGTTCCTGAACCTCTCGCTCATCAGGCGCTACTGGCTGACGCAGGCGGCCATGTCGCGGCGGCGGGACGTGACTTGAGGGTTTCAGAGAGGGAAGAGGCGTTCCATCATAAGGCGTTCGCCGGGGGCGGCGTGCCGGGGCGGCCCGCAGCGGCGCAGAGAGCCGCGGAGCGCCTGAGGTGTTGAAGTGAGTCGCACGGAGATAGTTGCCGGGCTGGACGTCGGCACCACAAAAGTCTGCATGATCATCGCCGAAGGGGAACCGGGAGGAGCGCTCCGGGTCATCGGCGAGGGACTCGTCCCGTCGGACGGGATGCGCAAGGGCGTGGTGACGGATATAGAAAAGACCTCTCACGCCATCGCACAGGCAGCCGAGAAGGCGCAGCGGGTGGCCGGCGTGCAGGTGTCCAGTGTGTTTGTCGGTGTGTCCGGCGAGCACATCCGCTCCATGAATTCCAAAGGGATCGTGGCTATCGCGCATCCCCGGCGGATGGTGCGCCAGGAGGACGTGGACCGGGTCATAGAAAGCTCGCGCCTGGTGGTGCTGCCGCCGGAGCGGGAGATCATACACGCCATTCCGCGAGGATTCTGTATTGACGGGCAGGACGGGATCCGGTCGCCGGTGGGAATGAGCGGTTCCCGGTTGGAGGTGGAGACTCACATCGTTCACGGCCAGAGTTCGTTTCTCCAGAATCTGGCCAAGTGTGTGGACCGGGCGGGTCTGGAGATCGAATCATTCGTGCTGCAGAGTTTCGCTGCGGCCCGCGCCGTGCTGGACGAGGCGGACCGCTCCCTGGGTGTGGCGCTGGTGGATATGGGCGGCGGCACGACGGATGTCGCCGTCTACCAGAACGACAGCATCGTACATTCGGCGGTGGTGGCTGTGGGCGGCGCGCATCTGGATCAGGATGTGGCCATCGGTCTGCAGTGTTCTCTGTCAGCGGCGGAGCAGTTGAAGATACAGGCCGGGTGCTCCAGTGTGGATCAGGTGGACGCTTCACAGACCATATCCGTGCAGCGGACCGGTGCCGCGGCGCCCAGTCAGCTGCCGCGCCGGTTGCTGGCGGAGATCCTGGAGCCGCGGATGACGGAGATTTTCCAGCTGGTGGGCGAGACCATCGAGCAGTACACGCCGCTGCGCAGCCTACCGGGAGGCATCGTTCTGACGGGAGGCACTTCGCTCTTGTCCGGTGTCACGGCGCTGGGGGAGAGGCTTCTCGGAGTCCCGGTGCGGCCCGGAAGGGTCTCTGGGGTGGGCGGCCTGATGGACTCGGTCTCGGACCCGCAGCACGCCACCGGGGTGGGGTTAGCGCTTTGCGCCTGGGATCAGCGCATATCGGAGGGCGCCCTGCGCAACTCGGGCAAGCTACGCGGCCCGCGCGCCTGGCTTGGCAAAGTGCGCGATGCGCTGATGGGTACGGACTGAGGGCTTCAGGGGGTTGACACCTCCCTGACGCTTCTTGCAGATACAGTTTTACGGAACAGCGAGAACAGCCGGAAGGAAGGGTTTCGATGCAGGAGAGCATGTCGGATTGTCCCGCCAAGATCAAAGTCATTGGCGTCGGCGGCGCAGGATGCAACGCGGTCAACCGGATGATCGAAGGTGGCCTGAACGGGGTCGAGTTCATCTGTATGAACACGGACCGTCAGGCGCTGGAAGCATCCAAAGCGATGCACCTGGTGCAGCTGGGTGAGCAGCTGACCCGCGGACTGGGAGCGGGAGGCAACCCGGAGATCGGGCGGCAGGCGGCCGAGGAGAGCAAGCAGGAGATCGCCCGGTCGGTGGACGGGGCGGAGATGGTGTTTATCACCGCCGGGATGGGCGGCGGAACAGGCACGGGTGCGGCTCCGGTGGTGGCGGAGCTCTCGCGCGATGCGGGGGCGCTGACCGTGGCCGTCGTCACCCGGCCGTTCATGTTCGAGGGGCCGCGAAGAGGCCAGGCCGCTGATCAGGGAGTCAAGCTCCTTAAGGAGAAGGTGGATACGCTCATCGTCATCCCCAACGAGCGTCTGCTCTCTGTGGTGGAGCGGCGCGTGAGTTTCGTGGATTCATTCCGGATGGCGGATGAGGTGTTGCGCCAGGGAGTCCAGGGCATCGCGGATATGATCACCGTGCCGGGGCTCATCAACGTGGACTTTGCAGACGTCAAAGCCATTATGAAGGACGCCGGCTCCGCCCTGATGGGCATCGGCATCGGAAGTGGCGACGGGAGCGCCCGGATGGCTGCGCAGGCGGCGATCTCCAGTCCGCTCCTGGAGACCACGGTGGCCGGCGCCCGCGGCATCCTGTTCAACATCTGCGGAGGGGAGGATCTGACCATCTCGGATGTCAACGAGGCCGCTCAGGTCATCTTCGATGCCGCGGACAAGGATGACGCCAACATCATCTTTGGCGCGGTCATAGATCCGAGGCTTGAGGGCGAGGTGCGCATCACGGTGCTGGCCACCGGGTTCGACTCCCCGGACTACAACGTCCGGCATCACAAGCTGGCGCCGGAGCCCGAAAAGCACCCGGAGCCAAAGGATGAACCCCTGCGGTTCTCTCTGGGGGACCGGGAGATGGTACCAGAGTCCGAACTGGACATCCCGGCGTTCCTGCGCCGGCGCTGACAGGCGCGACAGCGTGACTGACGTTTCCGGGGCGGTTCTTGAGGAGCCGCCCCGGTTTCGTGTTACGGCGATGCCCGTACGGGGTAACTATGCAGGGACGGTCCTGAGTCCGCGAAAGGAAATGCCCATGCCTGCAATCCCGCTGACTTCTTGTGTTGTAGCCGCCCTTGTGGCCACCCTTTGCTGCCTTCCGCTACCCGCCGCTGCGGATGGCGAGACAGTGGAATACCGTCACGGCGACGTGACACTGGAAGGCTACCTGGTCGCTCCCGCCCCTTCGGCAGGCCGCTGCCCTGGTATTCTGCTGGTCCACGATTGGGACGGGATAGACGACTATGAGCGCCTGCGCGCCGAGATGCTGGCCGAACTGGGCTATGTGGCGCTGGCGGCGGACATCTATGGCAAAGGAGTGCGGCCTGCGGACACGGAGCAGGCCGCAGCAGAGTCATCGAAATACAAGAACGACCCGGCTCTGTACCGCGCCCGTCTGGCGGCCGGCCTGGACACGCTTCGCCGCCATCCCCGCGTGGATCCAGATCGCCTGGGGGCCATCGGCTACTGCTTCGGCGGCACGGGCGTGCTTGAACTGGCGCGCAGCGGAGCGGATGTAAAAGGCGTCGTCAGTTTCCACGGTTCCCTCGGGACATCCTCACCTGCCACACCCGGTTCAGTGAAGGCCGCCATTCTGGTGCTGCACGGCGGCGCGGACCCGGTGGTTCCTCCGGACGAGGTCTCCGCGTTCGTGCGGGAGATGCTGGAAGCCGGAGCGAACTTCAGCATTGTGTCCTATCCCGGGGCGGTTCACGCTTTCACGAAATACGGCAGCCGGTCTTATCATCAGCGGGCGGACCGTGCGTCGTGGGAGGCGATGAAGCGCTTTTTTGCCGATCTGTTCACTCGCGACTGACGCGGCTGCCGCCTTTTTCCATCGCCACCCGCATACGCTCCACCAGTGTGCTGCCGGGCACATTGGACAGGATGCGCGCTTCCCGGATCTCCTTTCCGGTGGAGTCGAGGAATACAACGGTCGGTACACCCCGGACATCGTATTGCTTCAATGCCTCGCGCACCGCGGGTGGGCGGCTGTCCGTCGCGTCCACCTTCAGCCTGACGAACTGCTGCGAGAGCCGCACAGCCTCCGGATGGCGGAAGGCCCCGTGTTCCAGCTCGCGGCAAGGCAGGCACCATTCGGCCGAGAAATCAATGATCACCGGGCGCCCATCGCGCGCCGCCTGCTCCACCAGCGCTGCAGAGTAGGGTTGCCACTCGATGCCCGGACGTTCCGGCGCGGGAAGAAGCAGCCACGCGCCCCCCGCAATGGCCAGTGCTCCGGTAAGGGCCCGGAAGGTTCCCAGACTGGCCGGGCGGAAGCCGCTCTTTTCCAGAAAGCCAAGCCAGATTCCCAGAGCGATGGCGATCGCTCCGCCGGCCACGGATGCCGCCTTCCCGCCGATGACGGGACTGACCAGCCAGACGGCCACGCCCAGCAGCAGCGCGCCAAGCAGCTTTTTCACCCAGGACATCCACGGGCCAGCCGTCGGGAGGTTCGCCGAAAAGATGGCGAGCAGCATGAGTGGAGTGGCAATGCCGAGTGCCAGGACGAAGAACAGAGTGAGTCCTGCCGCAGGCTGCCCCAGCGCGCCAGCGAACGCCATCAGGGCAATGGTGGCAGGTCCTGTGCAGGGGGCAGCCACCACCCCGAAGATGAGTCCCATCACGAATGCCCCGGCGAAGCCGCTGCGCGCTCCTGATCGCTGCGCGATGAACGCGGGCGGCCGGAGTTCGAAAGCTCCGAACATCCCGAATCCCATCACGGCGATGATGACCGCCAGCGTCCCCAGGACCCACGGGCTTGATAGCCACGAGCCGAAGAGAGCGCCGCTCGTAGCCGCCACGAAACCCAGGATCGAATAGGTCGTCGCGATACCGGCGGCATAGGTCACCGCCAGTCCCACCGTGCGCCGCCGGTTGTCGGAGGCCTGATTGCGGAAATATCCCAGCGTGATGGGGATCAGCGGGAAGACGCAGGGAGTGAAGCTAAGACCCAGTCCTGCCACGTACACCGCCGCGAGCAGAAACGCCCATCCCCGCTTCTCCAGAATCCCCGCGAAGTAGTTGGGCGCCTGCCGCGCCTCCGGGTTGACTTCCAGCTGTGCGGGCGTCCCGCTATCTGCACCTGTCGCAGCGAACAGTCCATCTTCGGCCGGCGGAGACGTCTTGCCTCCGACATTCACAGGGATTTCCACCTCCGCCTCAGCCGGCGGCAGGCACTGTTGGTCATCGCAAGCCTGATAGGTGAGGGTCGCTTTCAGACGCACAGTCCCCGCAGGCGCTCCCGCGGGTATCGTGAGCCGGAAGGTCATCACCGCGCCATCCTCAAGCACCGCCACCTTCTGACCTTTGGCGAAGGAGAACTCTTTCAGGATGTGCTGAGGATAGGAGACCGGCCCCACCTCAAAACCTTCCGGAGCTTCCACGCGGAGCTCCGTGGGTATGGTGAACTCATCCAGGGGGACATTGGACTGGATGTGATACCGGTCGTCCACGTCGGCCCGGATGGCCACCAGGGTAGAGTCGCCGGGGGCGACGGTCTCGTTTTGAACGGCGGCCTCCAGGCGCACGATATCTGCCGGAGCTGTTCCGCCTCCCAGACTTACCGGTTGGGCAAAAGCACCTGAAGCGCCCACCGTCGTCAGCAGCGCTGCCAACAGCGCCATCGTGGAAGAGGTTGGTCTCACGTTGGCTACTCCTGTTCTGCGGACAGACCTTCGGCCCATTCCCGCGGCTATGATGCTAAACGTCCGTTGCGTGTATTTTGCTTCCGCTGTTTGGCCGTAAAGGCGGGCCGGGGTATCATACCGTGGACGGACGCCGCTATGCTGCCATTCGAACCGCCGGTTTATCTGGACTACGCCGCAAGCACCCCTCCGGATTCCCGTGTTCTGGAGGAGATGTTGCCGTGGCTGTCCTCAGAGTTCGGGAACGCCTCCAGCACTCACTCGTTCGGCAGGCGGGCTCGCGCGGCCCTGGACCTTGCCCGCGACCGCGTGGCGGGGCTGCTTCACGCGAAGCCTGCGGAGATCTGTTTCACGTCGGGAGGAACCGAGGCGGACAATCTGGCGGTCATCGGCGGGGCGCTCGCTGCGCCCCCTGAACGCAGGCGGGTGGTCATCAGCGCGGTGGAGCATCACGCGGTGCTGCACGCGGCCGCAAGCCTCACACGCTTCGGGTTCGAAGTGTGTCACATACCGGTCAACTCTTCGGGACATCTTCTCATCGAGCAGGCCGCCCGTCTCATAGACCGCAACACGGCGCTGGTGAGCGTGATGCTGGTTAACAACGAGACTGGGGTGGTGATGCCAGTCGCGAAGGTGGCCAGGTTGGCGCGCAAGGCCGGAGCGCTGATGCACACGGATGCGGTGCAGGCCGCCGGCCTGTTGCGCCTGGACCCGGCAGATCTGGGAGTGGATCTGCTCAGTATCTCGGCTCATAAGATCTACGGGCCGAAGGGGGCGGGAGCCCTGTGGGTGCGCAAAGGGGTGCAGCTTGTCCCGGTCATCCACGGTGGAGCCCAGGAGCGTGAGCGCCGAGGAGGCACGGAGAATGTGGCTGCCATCGCGGGATTCGGGCGGGCCGCTCAGATCGCCCTAGAGGAGCGTCAGCAGATCGTCGAAGCGGTCGAGGCGGCAAAGGATGGGTTTCTGGAGGGGTTCGCGTCGCTCCGTGATTTTCCGCTTCACTGCGAGGCTGCCCGGCGAGTCGCCTCCATTCTCAACATCCATTTCCCGGGACTGGAGTCCGAGCTTTTCCTGATGCGCCTGGACACGATGGGCATCGCGGCTAGCTCCGGCTCCGCGTGCGCTTCCGGGTCTCAGGAGCCCTCCCACGTGTTGAAGGCCATGGGATGCCCGGAGTCCGAAGTGAAGTGCTCGGTGCGCTTTAGTTTCGGCAGGACGCTGGACCCGGAAACCGCCCGCCGCGCGGGTGCCGCAGTCCGGGAAGTGGCCCGTGAGATGCTCTCCCGCCTGCGCGATCTCTCCCCCACCTCCCTCGTCCCTCCCGCTTCCTCCAGCGCGTGAGATTTCTCCCACCAATTCTTCTTTTCTTGGGGAAAAAGACTGCCCGCAGCCATATTCTCTCCCGTTCTCGGTGAGGGGACTTCGTTGGACTTCTCCTATTAGGGATGTAATCAGAAACAGACGGTGGTGCGGCGCCGAGGATGTGAAAGCCCTCTCCCCCTGTGGGAGAGGGTCTGGGTGAGGGGTGATCTGGAAATCGGCGTTCCGGGTGGCCCCCTACGCCGGTTTAGCCGCCCGCCCGCGGCGGACGAGTCGAAACCACGGGCTGGAACATTTCCATTCTTTTGTTCGTCTCTCGGATAATCCTTGACCTGGCCGCAAGGATATGCTACGCGGGGTTTAGGTCAGGAAATGCAGGTCCAATCCCCCCGGCGTCCCGGGATCGGCGCCGGGAGATGGAATGGGGCCTCCCGTTGCGGACGAAAGGAGGAGAAGATATGGAAGTCGTCCGCATCCGAACGGTCGTGTGCGCGCTGCTTGCCGGCGTGCTCCTGTCAATGTACCCCCCCCGCGCCTGAGCGCGGCTCCTCTGAGTGATCCTGCCGCCGTCCGGAGCGTGATGGACGCTCTTGCCGCACCGGACGGGACATCGGTGACGCTGCGCGCTGTGCTTGTTTCCCGTGTGTCTGCGGACGCTGTGTATGTGGAGGTGCGGGACGCCTGGGACGGTCACTTCCGCCTTGCGGTTGTGCCGGGAGAGCGTGTGGCGGTTCATCCTTCGCAGACGGTGGATGTGTCTGGAGTGATGGGGACGCTTGCGTCGGGCCGGCGAGTGGTGATTGGGGCGGTGTTGGGGGTGTATCGTGACAGCCGGGGCGAGGTGGTTCTTCCGCCAGTGGCTCCCGGGATGGCGGAGGACGGGACCCTGTGGCGTTCGCCTGCTCCGGTGAGTGACGTTGGTGGTGCGCTTGCGGGGTTGTCGCTGCGTCGTTTGGAGGAGGAGCCGGAGGTGCCTGCGGGTGGTGAGGGTGAGCCTCCGGTGGGTTCGCCACCTGCGGTGGGGACGATCGCCTGGGCCAAGACCCGGCCGGACGGGACGCAGGTCAGCCTGTACGGCAAAGTAGTCACAGCGGTGTTTCCCGACGCCGCTCCGCCCTGTTTGTACATACAGGAACCGGACAGGGCTTCGGGTATCCGAGTTGTTCCTGAGCACTTCGGCGGGGTGTGGCCTGTGCGTGGGAACACAGTCAATGTCGTTGACTATGAGGTGCTCACGGACGCTGACGGCGAGAGATACCTTGTCGCGCCTGGCGCGAGCGGGCGTTTCCCCAGCGTCGGGGTAGTCCCCACGGCAGTGCCGGTGTCTCCTCTCACAGTGACGACGCGTGCTGTCTGGTGCGGGCCGCTGGGAGGCGAGGCAACAGGAGCTTGCGTGGACGGAGTTGAAGGGAGCGGTCTGCATCTCATAGGTTTGTTTGTGCGCCTTGCGGGAGTGGTGAGCTACGTTGATCCCTCTGGTGAGTTCTTTTGCGTGAGTGACGGTGCAGCTCGACCGGGGGTGGTGGCAGATATCCCGGTAACAGACCGCGACGGAAACCCGGGCGTCCGGGTGCTGACGGATGACTGGGTGCCTCAGACAGGAAGTCAGGTCACGGTTGTAGGTGTGGCAGGGCTAGAGCGGGATGTCGCCGGCGACGATATCTACCCGGTAATACGGGCGCTTCCTTGCGAGTCCCTTCGCTTGAGCACCCCGGTGGTCTTTGTTCCGCAGTGTCAGGGCACCACCTCTGTATACGCTGTGGTTGATCTGTGCGGAGACACAGCGCGAGAGGTGCCTGTGGAGTTTGGCATTCACTTCGCCGACGGGTATTTCCTTGAGAGCGGGCAGCAAACTGCCACCGTCTTAGCTGACTCTTCCGGGCGGGCGACGGCAACCTTGGTGCAGACATCAGGAGGGTGGTCTCCTTTTGTCACAGCTACCGCTGGTGGATCGCAGGTTTCGACGCCGCTGGTGGTGGCCGGCTCATCGTGGCAATGTAACGCGGAGATCACTTGCGAGCCCTTCTGGGCTCTGGCAGGAAACCAGGTGGAGGTTGTGGCACGTTGCACAACGGGGAGTGGAGAGACGTGGCGGGGGTTGCCCGGGTAGTTGGTGACCCTGACTTGCAGTGGCGGGGCGTTCTTCAATGGCGCTCAGTCTTTGACGGCACTTTCGGATAACAATGGAGAAGTGCGAGCGGTGCTGGCCGTGGGGTCCCAGTGCCCGTCGCAGATCACGGTGGCAATGTCTTACGTTGATCCCTGCAACATCGTGCGGGCGGATGCCGCGCAGGTGGACGTCTATTGCGATGGGAGTGCGGTCCGCGATCTGTGGTTGTGCATTGACGTGACGGGAAGTATGCAATGGATCTGGGCTGTGCCCAGTATGGTCAAACTGGTGCGGGACCTGGACAGCGCGCGCATTCCGCTCCGGCTGGGCGGAGTGAAGTTTAATGACGAGAACCTGATCCGGCCGGATCAGGTGCGCTCACTGGCGCAGTTCCGCTCAGTGCGCCGGTTCATTGAGGAGTATCTTGATCAGTGGTATGAAGGGAACAGTCACAGCTCGGTTCAGGAGCTGCAACTTGATGCTCTGATGCTTGCGGCTAACGACCTTGCTGCGAATGCGGCTCCGGGCAACACGCAGAACCGCTTCGTTGCACTGGTAACAGATGCCGCTTATCACTACCTGGACGACCCATACGGTGGAACGGAGAGAAGCTCACTTGTTCCTGAAAACGTGACACAAGCATTGTCATTATCTAGAGTGTTGATCTTCTGTTCGATCTGGGATGTCCAGGGAGATGTTCAGGCCTGGTATGCCCCACTTGTTACTGAGAGGGGTGCAATTGAGGATGTCATCGTGACTTGGAATGACGAGGAGCGGTATCCATTCACGCTCTTGCGTCAGGCGATAGGGCAGGTCCAATGAAGGAGGTGAGTGCTGTGCGGATTCGCTTCTTTTCCAGCCTGGTAACCGTCGTAGTGTTTATTGCAGCAGCCCCGTGTGCGGCGTCATGGGATCAGTGGGTCTGGCATCTAGGAGCTTCGACAGCCACGTCCTCACAGAGTGCTCACGTAGGAGTTGCTCCAGAAGCGGCTGACGGCTACGATGCACTCGATCGTTACCTGTCTATCGGTCCGCACGCTTGTGTGGGCATCTTTCACATAGACGGGCAGAGTGGCTGGGCTGGCCCCACCGGCTTTTACTGGCAAGATTTGCGTTCCCCGCTTGCTGAGGTTATGGGAGCGTCGAAGACCTGGTTCCTGTATACGTGGATAGACACTGAACATCCCGAGCCTGTTTCGTGGTTCGCTCTGGGTTGGCTCTCGTCATCGCCTCCGCCGGATCTTCTGGTCACCATCACCCTTCTGGCGAAGCCTGAAGGCATCATGGAGGGACCTGCGGTGGGAACGGTGTGGAACCTTTCCGCTAAGCCTTATGGTGGCGTGCAGCTTCCTCCGTTCAAGACATCGGACGGCAGGGAAGGTTATCTTTTCGCGCTGACGGCCACAGTGATTCCTGAACCTGCTTCCCTTGTCATCCTTGCGTCCGGGCTGGTAGGGCCGGGAGCCGCCACGCGCAGGCGGCGGTGAAGTCTCGACACGCGCGCCTAGCGGCGCGCTACTCGACCACCGTAATAGAACTCTGGGGGTTCCGGGACCTTGTTCCCGGGATCTCCCCCTACGGTGGTTGAGCCGCCCGGCGAAGCCGGGCGTGTCGAAACCACGGGCTGGAACATTTCCATTCTCTGGTTCGTCTCGCGGATAATCCTTGACGTTCTGAGTAACAACCGTTGTTCCGCCGGTCAGTGGGCTTCGAAGGAACAAGTAACGCATCAGGGATTCCTGTCTTCATCTCCGTGTGGGAGGACCAGGAGTGTCTGACCACGTTGCGGAGCTTCTATGACGGAGTCAACGTCAACGGTGGGAAGTTCGATCCGGTGGATTACCTCTTCTTCCTCCAGCAGCCTTATACGGAGGAGAATATGTATCCCTTCCGTTTACTCAAGGCTGCGGTGGCCGGGGTGACACAATAAGGGGGATTGTTATGGGCAAGTGGTGTTACCTTCTGATCTGCGTCTGCCTTGTGGTCATATTTCCACGGTCATCTGTGGAAAGCAGCGGCACTTACACTCCTTACGCTGATAGATGGTCCTATGGTCTGTACGTCACTCACAACGTGGAGGGGTGGGGAAACCGTGCGGTATACGGGGTGAAGCCAACGGCCACGGATGGCTATGATGTTACAATGGATGGTTTGCTAGATCCCAAAGGATTTACGCGTTTGGGCACATATCACTCGCCTGAGGAGGATGGATGGGCAGGGCCTGCGGGGTTTTATGCGTCTGACTTCCGGGCGCCTCTGGTCAACTACGGGGAGTCCAAGACCTGGCGAATCTGGTTGTGGAACAGTCCTGACTTGCCGCTGGAGAGTGTGCAGCAGCGGATTCTGACTAGCGGGGATCCTCCCCCTGCGGATCATCGTGTGACATTGAGACTGGTGGCGAAGCCTGCGGGGATTACGGGTGGTCCGCCGGTGGGCACCGTGTGGGATCTGATGCCGAAGCCCTGGGTGGAGTTTTATCTTCCCACGTATCGGACGACGGATGGCAAACAGGGTTATCTGTTGGAGCTGACAGCCACGCTGGTGCCCGAGCCCGCCTCCCCTCTCGTCCTTGCGGCCGGGCTAGCCGGGATGGGAGGCGTGATGCGCAGGCGGCGGTAAGGTCTCGATACGCGCGCCTGCGGCGCGCTACTCGACCAGCGTAATACAAGTCCGGGAGGTCCGGGACCTTATTCCCGGCCCTCCCCCTACGTTGGTTGAGCCGTCCGCCGCAGGCGGACGAGTCGAAACCACACGCTGGTGCGTGGTCTCGATACGCGCGCCTGACGCCGCGCTACTCGACCATCGTAGGGGGGCGGAGTCTAGAGTCTAGTGTCTAGTGTCGAGCGTCAAGAGTCGGTGATGAGAAGTCGCCCTCACCCGAGCCCTTTCCCGTTCTCAGGGAGAGGGTTTTCTCCTGCTGCGCCTGAGAGGGTTGCAGCCAGAAACGAAGGTGGTACAGCAGGCCGTCGGCCCACGAGAGCCTTCTTCCCTGCTGGGAGAAGGTTGGGATGAGGGGGGCATCGCGCGTTCCGGGACCTTGTTCCCGGGACCTCCCCCTACGGTGGTTGAGCCGTCCGGCGCAGCCGGACGAGTCGAAACCACACCCGGCACTGCGGGGTCTCGATACGCGCGCCTGTGGCGCGCTACCCGACCATCGTAGCAGGGGCCCGGGGAGTCCAGTTCCGGTTTGAGCAGCCGGCTTGCTGCCGATGCTCCTTCGAGTTACTAGAAACCCCGGCCAATCGGTTACAGGCAGTGAAAGAGGCCGGTCCCCAGCGACCGGCCCCGTCTTGATTTGCCGCACTTGCCGGAATAGTTCACTGAACAGCGGCAAGCGCTGCGTCGTAGTCCGGTTCGTCAGTCACTTCTGGAACATACTGGACATGCTTGAGCATCCCGTCCGGGCCCACCACGAACACCGCCCGTGCCTCCAGCCGCAGAGGTTCCAACAGCGTCCCGTAGGCCAAACCGAAGCTTGCGTCCCGGTGGTCCGACGCGGTCTCGATCCGGTCCGTTCCCTTCTCACTGCAGAAGCGCGCCTGCGCGAAGGGCAGGTCCATACTCACGGTCAGCACTTTCACGTTCTCGGGTAGCGACTCCACCGCCTTGTTGAAGCGCAGCGTCTGCATTTCACAGACCGGTGTATCCAGAGAAGGAACCACGCTGAGGATAAGCGTCTTGCCCGCATAGTCCGCCAGCGTCACATCACGCAGTCCGTCGGGAGTGCGCTGGTGGAGCCGGAAGTCCGGGGCTTTGTCTCCCGCCTTCAGCTCCGGTCCCGCCACAGGAACGGGGTTTCCTTTGAAAAGAAGCGTTCTCTCCGCCATCCAGATCCTCCAATCCTTCTTGTGAGGCATTGCACGCGGCATCGTATGACGCCCTTGCCGCGTGAACTAACGCCCGCGAGCCATCTGCGGTTCCTGCTCCGGGCTACACTCTGGCACGGTGCCTCCGCAGCAGCTCCACCAGATGAAGCTTGTTGGCTGCCATCGCCTTCCCGAGCGGTGTCTGGCGGCAGGAATCCCGCGCGTTCACGTCCGCCCCCCAGGCGATCAGCAGGCGGACCACCTCGCTTCCCTCGCAGTTCCACTCCTCGATGGCCCAGTGCAGCGGTGTCTGCAGCTCGTGATTGCGCGTGTTGACGTCCGCTCCCTGTTCCAGCAGAAATTCCAGTGTCCGGCGAGCCCCGGCCGCCGCAGCGGCGTGGACGGCGGTGTTTCCCTGCCGGTCTTCGGCCGCGATGCGCGCCTCGAACTCCAGCAGGACCGCCGCGGCCTCCCGCCGGTCCTGCTGGGCGGCGTAGTAGAGGGGAGTGGCCCTGAGGAACTCATCTCGCTCGTTGGCCATCTCCGGATCCTGGCGAAGGATGCGCCGCAGCTCGCCCGCCATTCCCAGTGCGGCCAGCGAATGGACGCAGCAGGAGGCGCCGGATTCCCGGAGGACATCGCAGATCTCTCGCGACCCGTGCATGGCGGCGGCAAGCATCGCGCTGAGTCCGCCGGAGGATCGGCTGTCCGGCTCACAACCGTGCTCCAGCAATAACCGCACCAGTCCTTCGTTCCGGTGGCTGCAGTAGGCTGCGTAGACCAGCACCGGAACGGCTCCCAGCCGTTCGTGGGGAGCCGTGGCGTGCGGATCGGCTCCGCTTTCCAGAAGCGCCCGGGCGATTTCTGTATGCTCCGGGAGTGGAAGTCCCCCGCCTTCGGCTGCGGCGTGCAAGGGGGTCAGCCCGCGTTCGTCCCGGCACGCCACCAGCCCGGGGTCTTTCCGGAGCAGCTCTCGCACGGCCTCGGTGTCCCCGCGACGAATGGCCTCGAACAGACCGGTCTCAGAACTCTGCTTCAATCGTCACCTGCGAGCCGCCATCAGCCTCGAACACCGGCGCGCCCGGCTCCTGGCCGCTCCGGCGGCATCCCTCCACCACGGGGAAGCGTGCGCCGTCCGGCACCGGGAGCCTCAGGAGTCCTGGCACACCCGGAGGCAGCTCCGCCTCCAGCCGGAAATGACCCTCTTCCCGCCGCCAGGCGACGGAGATCTCCCCGTATGGAGTCGGCACACGGCCGTGTGCCCATTTCAGGCCGGCCGGCACCGGCGCGATCTCCGCCCTGGTGAAGCCCGGCTCCAGCGGCGCGACCCCCAGTTGATAGCGCGACTGGAAGAACGTGGGCGCCGCGCTCCAGGCGTGGCACTGGCTGCGGGTGTAGCGTCCGCTCACTTCGTATCCGGGGAATGTCTCCCAGCAGGTGGTGGAGCCGGCGTCCAGCATCATTCCCCACCAGCGGCGGCTGAGCTCCAGGATGTCCTCATACGCGCCCAGCCTTGCTAGGGCCTCGAACGTGAAGAACATGAAGAACGGACTTCCCACGGGCACCACGCCTTCGGGTGCATCAAGAAGCAGGGGGCGGATCGCCTCGGCCCTCTCGCCCGTCGCGATCCCGGACAGTAGCGCAATGGTGTTGGACTGCTGGCTGACGCACTGGCTCTGAGACCCGTCTTCCTTCAGCGAATCCACGTAGGCGCGGCGCTCGTTGTTCCAGAACCACCGGTTGGCCGCCTGGATGACCAGGTCCCGCTCCGCCAGAGCTTTCTGAGCTTCCTGTTCCAACCCCAGAACCCGGGCCATCGCCGCCGTGCGCTCCAGCACCATCGCGAACCAGCCCTGTATGTGTAGACTGGGAGCCCCGGAGGGGAGGTCCAGCGGCGCCCAGTCCAGGAGGTTCCATCCCTCAAGGACCACCAAACCCCGTTCGTCTTTGCGCGAGATGCAGTGGTCATTCTGCTGCCGGATGGCGGGGAACACCTGCTCCAGGAATTCCCGGTCTCCCGTCACCTGCCAGTACTCCTCGCACGCCAGCGCCCACAGAAGGCTCCAGGTGGGAAGTACATTGGTCCAGCCGGACGGCACCTGAGATTCCACCAGCGGCGAGCGCTGCAGACTCTCGGCTGCCAGCAGCAGACACCGGCGGGAGAGGGCATATTCCCCGAACGCCCAGTGGTTGACCGCTCCTTCGTTCCGCGAATCACCCACCCAGAAGGTCTGCTCGTAGGTGGGGCAGTCTATGTAGGTGTCCTGCGCGCAGAGCCTGGTGGTGTATGCGCCGATCTCCCAGATACGGTTCAGCAGATAATCATCGCACCGGAATGCGCCCCGCTCCACGCAGGGATAGGTGCTCTGGATGACCCGCACGCCGTGCACCGTCACGGGCGTCTTCAGATCCCGCAGCACCAGCAGGAAGTAGCGGGCTCCCCGGCTGACCACCGACCGGTAGACCTGTCGGCCCCCTCTCGCCGTGTAGCGCAGTGTGTTATTGAGTCCCCACGCCAGGTCCAGCGCGCCGTCCTGGATGGACTCGAACCCCAGCAGGTCAACCACGGTCCCCTCGTGCGCGTCCAGCTCCAGCTCCCAGTAGCCGAGCGTCATCCGGCCTAGGTCCAGCAGCACCTCCACGTCGCCGCGCTCATCGGGATGGATGACTGTCTCTTCCGCTCCCCGGGAGGCCAGCCCCGCAAACGGCCGGGTCTCCAGCCGGCCCGTTTCCTCTCCCCAGGCCGTCGCCAGGTGTGGTTGCTCAGGCACCGTAAACGCCTGCTTCGCGTGCTGTTCGAACGCGGCCAGATCCGCCGCTGACGATGCGTTCCAGATTCCCTGGAATGCGGCGTCCTCGCGAGAGTCGAACGGGCCGTAGGTCAGGAAGGGGTAGGGCGGCACAATGGCGGCCACCGGGGTGAGTGGCCCTCCTTCCACGATAGTACAGGCGAAGTTCCAGTCGTGGAAATCCCCTGTCAGATCCCACACCAGCAGATTCTCACCGCGCCGCAGCCGGAACCGGTAGAACCGCCCGGAGTCGAACGGCTTGCCCAGCCTGCGCTCCCAGGACACGTCTTGGCCGTTCACCCGCAGCTCACCCGGGGAGAAATTCCCCTCTACGGGGGCGAGCAGGGTGACATCCCGCTCTTCATCACTGAAAACCACCGTCGCCAGCAATCCGCAGATGCGCGCGGGATCAGCGTCCACATACCCCGGCAGCAGCGTCTCGCGAAGGCGGATGTGCCACACCTGCGGCTCGCGGACGGTCCGTGCCCGCAGCACGTTCACGGGGTAGACCGGCTCCTCGGTCAAGAAGGGGATGTCCCGCGGTGAGAGGCGTGTCCAAGGCTCGCATCCGGCGGGCCCCACCTCCACCGCTGTCTGCCATCCGCTGTCGTCGAAGTCCGCGGCGCGCCAGTCCACGGTCTGGCGGATGATCCGCTCTCCCCGGCGCCACTTCTGCGCGCACTCCTCGTCCAGGTCCACATTCTGCCAGACCGCCTGCTCCCAGAATGCGTTGAACTGCTCCACCCATCCCTGCTGGCAGGTCATCCGCGGGGTGCTCCGGGAGTAGCCGGGATGCTCGTGTACCTTCCACGATGTGTCCGTCGCGACGATCACCTCACCGTCGGCCTCCAGCTCCGCCAGCAGCCCGGCGCGGGTGGCCAGCCACTGGAAGCTTGCCACGCCCGCGTGCATCACCTGCACCGCCACTACATTGCGGCCGGGCTTCAGGATGCCTTTGAGGTTGTAGGTGTCGTAGCGGTAGTTGGATGGCCACGCGCGCACCGGCCCCTGTCCCAGCCGCTGGCCATTCACCCACACGACGTATCGCGTATCGGCCGTGATCCGCAGGTGCGCCTCCTGCGGTTCGTTGGTCAGTTCAAAAGTCTTGCGCGCGCAGAGATAAAAGTTCCAGGGGTTCTCCTCCCCTTCGATCCAGATCCAGCGCCCCCGCCAGTCCGTATGCTTCGTCATAAACTGTTCGACCGTCCGTTGTAGAAGAGTATTTCACGGGCGTCCCGCCCACCGGTGTGCGGTTCGCGCCGCCCGCGCGCTGGTATATTACCAGAGAGACGGCTTCTGTTGCCGGAGGATGTGGCAGAGCATGCTGCCGAAACAGAGCACAGTGCTGCGCGGGCCGTGGCACTCTGAAGAAGACCCGGAGTTCTTGCCGGAGGAGGGATAGAGACGATGGAATTCAGGACGGTCGTGGAAACGCGGGGCAGTGTGCGGCAGTTCGCGAAGGACGCCGTGCCTCGCGAGGATCTGCGTGAGATGGTGCGTCTGGCCGGGCTTGCCCCAAGCGTCAACAACGCTCAGCCCTGGAAATTCGTGGTGGTCACGAACCACGAACTGCTGGAAAAGATGGCCTCAGCCATACACAGCAAGCTGGACGTGCTGCTGCCGGATGATCCTGCGGGGAAGAATGCAAAGTCCAAAGTGGACTGGTTTTCTACGTTTTTCGTGGATGCCCCGGCGGTCATCGCTGTGCTGCGATGCCCGTATGATGCCGTGGTGGACCAGGTGCTTCCCGCAGCGGATCTGACCCACGATGACATCAACCAGATGCGCGGATGCCCGGACCTGCAGAGCATCGGAGCCGCCATTCAGAACCTCCTGCTTGCAGCCACGGACTTGGGCTACGGGGCGTGCTGGCTGAGCGGACCGCTGGTGGCCCGGCAGGAGCTGGAGTCTCTGCTCGGGGTCTCGGAGCCCTGGTCGCTTGCGGCGCTGGTGGCGGTCGGCCGGCCTGCGGGCGAAGTGCGTCAGAAAGAGAAGAAGCCCGTCGAGGAGATTCTGGACTTCCGCGACTGATCACCGGGAGGGCGGCCCGCCGGGCCGCCCTCAGTTTTCCTGCTCGTCCCGCAGCCGGGGAAGGGTGATCGTGAACGTGCTCCCCTCTCCCAGAGTGCTCCGCAGCGACACGTCTCCCCCCAGAGAACGGACGATCTGACGCACAATGGAGAGTCCCAGTCCTGTCCCTCCGCTCTCGCGCGAGCGCACCACGTCCACCCGGAAGAACCTCTCGAACACCATCTGCTGATGCTCCGTGGCGATGCCGATGCCGGTGTCCTCCACCTCGATCTCCACCGTGCTGTCCGATGCCCGCGTGGTGATCTTTGCGCGCCCGCCCGCATCCGTGTAGCGGATGGCGTTGTCCACCAGGTTGGCGATGGCCCGCCAGACATCCATTGGGTCTCCGGCCACGTAGGCCCCGCTTGCGGTCTCACATTCCAGCGTGACGCCGCGTTTCTGCGCCGCCGGCGACAGCTTCTCCGCCACTGACTGGGCCACCGAGTCCACATCCACTAGAGTGCCTTCTTCGCTGTGCCCGGCTTCCCGCACGGCCAGGAAGAGCAGATCGTCCACCAGCGCCGTCAAACGCTCCGTTGACTCCGCTATGGACTGGATGAACCGGCGCGCCAGTTCGGGGTCGTCCACGGCGCCGTTCAGCAGGCTCTCGGTCATGACCTTGATGGACGCAAGCGGCGTGCGCAACTCGTGTGAGGCGTTGGCCACGAAATCCCGGTGCAGACGGTCCACCCTGCGGATCTCGGTGACATCGTGGAGCACAGCCACCGCCCCGCTCACCTGCCCGCCGGGAGCCGTCCGCGGGATGATGACTGCGGAGACCGAGCGTTCGCGGGGCTGGAAAAGATCCAGCACGCCTTCGGTCACGGTACCGGTCTCGATGCAGGAGCGGACCATTGCGTCCAGGGTATGGTTCAGCGTGGCCTCGACGATGGTCATCCCCACCATGGAACGGTGGGGGAGGTGCCCGAAGAACTGCCCGGCCGCTACGTTGGCCCGCGTGATGCGGCAGGAGGCGTCCGTCGCGATGACGGCGTCGGCCAGGTCGTCCACAATGCTCTCGATCTCGCCCAGTTGCCGGTCCGCGGCGTCCCAGGATTCCCGGATGAAGTCGGTCAGCTCCTGAGCGGAGCGGACCAGGTCCTTCAGCACGGGGTCGGCCGTGTCTATGGGTCTCTGCGGGCGCAGGTCCCGGGCAAGAATGCGCCGCAGGCGCCTGGCCACCCGCTCCAGCACGCGCAGAGGCTGACGCCACAGGACGAAGCCTATGATCCATGCCGCCGCCACCGCCGCGAGCACCCGCCAGACGGCCGGTACGCTCCACCGTGTACCGGCGGCGTCCAGAGCGAAAGCCGCCAGCGCGCCCAGTGCGGCAGCCAGGACGAAGCGCAGCCTGAGGGGAATGGTCAAGTCATTCTCACGCGGGCTCGGCCATCTTGTAGCCCACTCCGCGGACGGTCAGGATCAGGGACGGCTTGCGGGGATCGTCCTCCAGCTTGTCGCGCAGACGGCAGATGTGTACGTCCACGGTATGAGGGTCAATATAAGAGTCCTCCCCCCAGACCTTGGAAAGCAGACTCTGCCGGGAGTGCACTCGTCCGCGCGTGCGCGCCAGTTCGTAGAGCAGGTCGAACTCCTTGCGGCTCATCTCGATCTGCCGCGAGTCCTTCTCCACCACGCGCCGTCCGGGGTCTATCGTGATCCCCTCCACGGTGATTGCGCCCTCGCCGTGTTGCACATCCCGGCCGCGCCGCAGGATGGCCCGGATGCGGGCAGCGATCTCATCCGTGAAGAACGGCTTCACCACATAGTCATCTGCGCCGGCCTCGAAGCCCAGCAGGCGTTCGGACTTCTCCGCCCGCGCCGTCAGCATGATGATAGGGACGCTGGATTGCTTACGCAGAATGCGGCAGACTGTGAATCCGTCCAGTCCGGGGAGCATGATGTCCAGGATCACGATGTCCGGCTTATGCTCCTCGAACAGCGAGATGGCATCTTCTCCGTTGTAGGCGGGGACGACTTCGAACCCTTCTTTCTTGAGATTGAAGGTGAGCCCGTCCGTGATGGTGCGCTCGTCGTCGACGACCAGAACCTTCGTAGCCATATGCCTCCGTAGACCTCGCTGCCGCCGGACCGTACGGCCCGGCGGGCGGCAACTGGCCGGTTCCTCTCCCGGCCACATTATGCGCGCAGGCCGCGCGAAGCCGCAAAACGGAGGTTCCGGAACATCCGGGAGCTAAGAATGTCGCGGGAACATCGTGTACGTGGCGAGGAAAGGGACACAACGAAGATGAGCGAACCCAGCATGGAGCATATGCAGATGGTGGCGGCGCAGTTGACCGTGGCCTGGTCCAATGTTTCGGAAAAACAGGGCGCGTTGGCGAAGGCCGTGGTGTTCGCCACCTTCCGCGATTTCCTGGAGAGGCTGGACAGACTGGCCAAGGGGCTGGAAGACCTGGACGAGCGCGTTATCTGAGCGCGCCGGAGGCGCTTCAGCGTTTTCGGCGCAGGCGGAGAAGCGTGGCCACCGCGAGCGCGGCCCCGGCGGCTGCCGCCTGCCAGAGGAACCCTCCATCCCGGCCGTGGGGCAGCACCCCGCTGTGGGTGGGGAACAGACAGTGGTGCTCCTCCATCAGTCCGGCCAGCACAAGGCCGTGCTCCACGTCCGGGATCACGGCTCCCGCCGCGCCCCAGAACTCGGCGGACCTTGCGCCGAATCCGGCCGCAATACCTCCCAGCGCCGCTCCGGCCAGCACCAGATCCAGCGCGCGAGGCGCTTCGCTGTGGGGAATCAAGTCGCAGATCGCGTGGGAGACCACGCCTGCGGCAAGTGCCTTGCCCGGGGAGCCTGTCAGAGCGCCGACAAACGCCCCGATGCAGGCGTGCGCAGAGCCCGTCATCGGGACGCGCGGCCGTCCTCTCCGCACAGCTGGCGGTAGTAGGAAGCCACCTTCGCGATGTAATTCTGCGTCTCCCGGTAGGGTGGGACCCCGCCGTACTTCTTGACAGCGCCGGACCCTGCGTTGTAGGCCGCAAGCGCCAGTCTGAGATGCTCCCAGTTCAGATCCTTCCAGCCGGCGTTGCCGGAATAGCGATTCAGCGCCGAGCGGATGATGCGGATGCTGGCGTCCAGGTTCTGGGTGGGTTCGTACGGATCCCGCAGGCCCATCCCGCGCGCAGTCGCCGGCATCAACTGCCCGAGCCCCATTGCGCCTTTGCGTGAGGTGGCGTTCGGATTGAAGCCCGATTCCGCCAGGATCACCGCCATCACCAGCCTTGGGTCCACGTCGCATTCACGGCTGGTATTCAGCAGCACCCGGGTGATCTGCTCCACTTGCTCGCGGGACAGCCGGGGATTGATGCGGGATATGGCATCCGCATACTGGCGGAAGTAGGCGGTATGGTCCACGGAGGCTCCCCGCGCTGCTGTAGGGCCTTTCCTCCGTGCGTCGAGTGCGCCGGTGGGGGGAGAGGAGCGCCGGGCAGTTCGTGCTTTTTCGACGTCCGATGCGAAGGCCCAGCCCGCAAGCTCCAGCCGCGTCTGTCCTGCCGCAGTCTCCAGAACACGGGCCAGAACCCGGATCTCGGCTCCCAGGGGAGGCAGAGAGATTTCCCCGCACCGGACAGCGTAAGAGGTGCCTCCCGAGAGGATCAGCAGCGCAAGCGCCTCACCGCTCCCAATCGTACCCGAAAGCGTCCCCGCGATGTCGAGGGTAGTTCCGCCTCCTGCAGGCCTTTCGCCGGGCGTCACAGACACCGCGCGCGACGCGGCGCTCTGCCGGAGATACTCCTCACCTCGCAACATACCCTGCGCCCGCACAGGAGTGAGGGAAACCACGGCGGCAGCTGTCAAGGCGGTCAGAAGCAGGAAGGGACGGGTAGGCGAATGGTTCACGCTCCTGCGGTTGGAGCGGACCGGGATCACGCGGGAGCGGATGCTTTCGTGGGTCGGCATCGCCAATATCCGGGGGCCAACAGAAAAACTGGCGGAGAGGCCGGGATTCGAACCCGGGGTAGGCTTTAACACCTACAACGGTTTAGCAAACCGCCGCTTTCGACCACTCAGCCACCTCTCCACGCTGCAGCCGGGCCGATCGGCCAATATGTATTACCGTATTCCGGCGGGAATTTCAAGCCCCGGCTTGCCGGAAGCTCAAGAAAGTTGACGTCTCCCGCCGATGGCAGGTTCCTGCTGCCCGGGTTACCCGCTCCACGTTTACGCCTCTTTGCCGGTGATCTGCGTGTAGACCCTCCGGGCTTCGTCCCGCTCCAGGATCTCCTCGGTGGAGGTGGCTTTCATCGTGGCGAGTTTGTACACGGCATTTGCCGCCGGCGTATAACGCGCTGCGGCTACCACTCTCAGACACTCCATCCGCAATTCGTGATGGGGGAAGACGAGTGCGGCGCTGAGACCCGCCTGCGTCAGGTTGTCAGACGGTATGGTCGAAGGATGGATGCGCCGCAGAAGGTTGGCCAGCGTCTCCGCCCCGGTGTCCTCCAACTGCCCGTTGCGCGCCATGTTCAGCAGGATCAAGATCCCGCGAGGGTCGTCCAGTGCCCGGAGGGCCAGAGCGATTCCGCGCCGGAGTCTTCGCTCATTGCCCGTAGCTTTCGCGGTCAAAACAAACACGGCAAGTGCGGCTCCCAGCGCCAGGGCCGCTGCAGGGACCCAGTATTGCGGGTTGCGCCGGACTGTCTCGAAGGCCGACGCGATGACCCCGGAGCCCACGATCGCTTTGGCTATGGAACGGACGGCATCGTCTACGCCGGTCACGGTGGTGGCAAGGATGGCCTCGATTCCGGGAAGAACATCAGGCCCGAGTGCCCGTATCTCGCTCTCAGCAGAGGCCGATGCCAGCGGGTCTGGCCCTCCCAGCGCCATGAGCAGACGCCGCAGGCGTGACCTGTCCGGCCGTTTGTTGGAATAAGCGTCCATCGCTCCTCCCGCAATATCGTATCACGGGAACGAGTGGCAGCCCAGGCTGCTGAGTGGAGGAGGGGGAGGGGCGTTGTTGCCGTTACACGCGGGCCGCTGCGGTGATCTCCATCATCCGGTCCAGCGCGGCCTTTGCGTAGCGCACATCCCGCTCCGGGACCGTGATCTCGTTGACCACCTGGCCTTCCACAAGATTCTCCAGCGCCCAGCAGAGATACCTGGGCTCGATCCGGTACATCGTGGAGCAAGGGCAGACAATGGGGTCCAGGCAGAAGATCAGACGGTCGGGAAGCTCCTTCGCCAGGCGGCTGACCAGATTGATCTCCGTCCCGACAGCCCACTGGCTGCCCGGCTCGGACTCCCGGATGACGCGGGAGATATACTCCGTGGAGCCGAAACCGTCCGCCGCTTCCACCACTTCTCTCCGGCACTCGGGGTGCACGATCACCCGGATCCCCGGAAAGTCCCGCCGGGCCCTCTGGATCTGCTCCACGCTGAACCGGGCGTGAACGGAGCAGAATCCCTTCCAGAGTACGATCTTTGCCCGGCGCAGCCCCTCCCTGTCGTTCATTTCGGGCGGAATGGTTGGATCCCAGAGAGCCATATCCTCGTCGCGGAAGCCCATGTGCAGGGCCGTGTTGCGTCCCAGATGCTCGTCCGGGAAGAAGGCGATCTTGTCGCCCTCCTCCAGAGCCCACCGGAAGATCGCCTCGCAGTTCGAGGATGTGCAGACCGCTCCGCCGTGCTCCCCGCAGAAGCTTTTGATGGCCGCCGAGGAGTTCATATAGGTCACCGGGATGATGCGCTCGTCCGTCAGGGCGCTTAGCTCTTCCCAGAGGTCCTCCACCTGTGTGCGGGTGGCCATGTCCGCCATCGAGCATCCCGCCGAGAGGTTCGGCAGGATCACCCTCTGATGCGCGGCGCCCAGGATGACCGCGCTTTCGGCCATGAAATGCACACCGCAGAAGACGATGAAATCCGCCTCCGGGTGCGACGCTGCGTGCAGGCAGAGCTTATAGGAGTCTCCGGTGTAGTCCGCGAACTTGATGATCTCGTCGCGTTGATAGTGGTGACCCAGGATGACCACGCTGTCCCCGAGCCGCTCGCGCGCCGCGGCGATGCGCCGGTCCGCTTCCTCGGGCGTCAGCGCGCCGTACTCTTCGGGCAAGATCTGCTGGATCAGTGCAGTGGCCAACCGGCTGTCTCCCTGTCCGGCTTTGCGGACTTCCTGTCAGGAGCCCGTGACCGGAACTTGATTCTTCCGAAACGATTCTGGCATGGCCTGACGCCGGATTCAAGCGTCAGGAGTTATTGAGGCGGCTGCCGATGCTGTCCAGAAGACTGCGGAGCGCCTCGGGAGATTTGCTAATGCGGCACCCTGCGGCGCGCAGGTGTCCGCCTCCGCCGAACTCGCGGGCGATCCCGGCGACATCCACGAAGTTGCGGGAGCGCAGCGATACGCGGTGATCGGCCTCTGCCTCCCGCAGCAGCAGAGCAACCTCCACGCCTTCGATGGAGAGCAGCTCGTGCGCAACGTCGTCCATATCCTCCGCGATGGCCTGGTAGCGCCGGAAGTCTTCCAGAGAAGCCATCGCCCAGGCCAGCTTTCCGCCGAATTCCAGCCGGAAATCTTCCAGACAGCGGCCCACCATCCGAACGGCTCCCGCGCTGTTGCGCCAGAACAGGTTCTGGATGACGTCGTGCAGATCGGCCCCGGCATCTACCAGTTCGGCGCAGATGCGCAGGGTCCGGGGTGAGACGCTCTCGAACTGGAAACAGCGCGTGTCCTCAACGATGGACGCCAGCAGACACTGCCCCGCTTCCCGGGAGATCCGCACCTCCAGTCCCGGAGCCAGCGCCGCGATCATCTCGCCCACTGCCGCAGCGGAGGTGTCCAGGTATTCCACATCTCCGAACGGGTCGCCCACTGCGTGGTGGTCAATGCGCATAACCTTGCCGGATGCGAGCAGGCTGTCCTTCACACTGCCCACCCGGTCCACGTTGCCACAGTCCACCGCCACGCCAAGGTCGAAGGTCCCTGCGGGGAACCTGACGATCTCTTCCGCACCTGGAAGAAAACCGTAGCGCCCTCCGTAGCCATCATGAGATGCCACCACCACATCCTTCCCGGCAGCCCGAAGCAGGTGCATCAGACCCAGGGAAGATCCGATTGCGTCGCCGTCGGGATTGATATGCGTGGTGATCAGGATCCTTGCGGCCCGCCGCAGTTCATCCACGGCGGCTTCCAATCCTGAGGCAAGCGCCTGTGCATCCGCCGCCGGGCCGTCAGGAGTTTCGGGCTTTCCCGGCGTCACGACGTCAACGCCTCCAGCGCATCAGCGTCGCTCGCCAGCACTTTCCTCAAACGCGCGAGGCCGCGGTTGATGTGCGTTCCGACAGTGTTCACAGGCTCCCCCAGGATCTCCGAGATCTCTTTATAGGAGCGCTCCTCCAGGAAGAAGAGCGTGAGAGGCAGACGGTACCGGTCCGGAAGAGTAGCGAGGGCAGCCTCCAGGATCTGCCGTTCCTCCGCCTGCCGGACCATCTTCTCCGCGCTGCAAACCTCGCTCAGAGGACAGCTTTCGCAGCCGTCCATCAGCTCTTCCAGGGAGATCACCTGTTTCTGGGAGCGGATGCAGTCCACACAGATATTGCGCACCACGGTGCGCAGCCACGCCGAGAAACGGGAATCCCCCCGGAATTGGCGGACCCGCTGGAGCACCTTGATGAAGCAAAGCTGATAAATGTCGTCCGCGTCATCCTGAGACATCCCGAAGGAGTGTAGCGGAACGGAATAGATCAGCGAGGCGTATCTGCGGACCAGGGCAGCGCAGGCCTCGGCATCGCCCTCCCGGCACCGCTGGATAAGACGCTCTTCAGACCTCTCATCACGAGCCGTGCGGATCCGGCTTTGCTGCCGGCGGGTGCCCGTGCGAAGCGCGCGCGGCGCACGGGATTCTCTCTCGGGTGCTGTCAACAATGCGCAGTCGCCTGCCATTCACGCCTCTCTTCTTGTCCGAATGACCCTCTCTGGCCGGCCGACTGTGTGCAGTTCCGGCCGGTCCTGCGAAACCTTTGCACAAGACTCTTATACCCAAACTGTATGGTCCCCGCATAAGCACGAACATCACCGTTTCCGGCCCTGTTCCCGGCGGTTTGCGCCACCGGGCGCTATCAGATAGTATGTGTGCGGCCCCTACCTCTCACTCTGGACGGGTATGGGCGCCGTTGGCGGCCCCGAGCGGCCGGCCAAACCATACTCTGAGAAGCGTTGCACAGACTGTCCGGGGAGTGTTAAATGCGTCTGACTCTCGTGGATCGGGAGGATCCCGTCCTGCGCCAGGTGGCGCGTCCCGTGCCGGATGCCGGTTCGAAGCGCGTCCGGGAACTGGCACAAGCGCTGGACGAGCTCCGGATCGAATCCGGGGGAATGGGTCTTGCGGCTCCGCAGGCCGGCATCTCCGAGCGCATCATCATCGTGGAGGTGCCGGAGGATGACTGGGTCGGCTATCCAGAGGTTCCCGCCTTTCCTGCCACGGTGCTTCTGAACCCGGAGATCGTCTGGGAGTCGGAGGAGTTTGTAAAACTGCCGGAGGCGTGCCTCTCGCTGCCGGGACTGATGGGCAATGTCATCCGTCCGTCTGCCATCACAGTTCAGGCGCTGGATCTGGAAGGCGACCGGGTCACCATCCACGCAGACCGGTGGCTGGCGCGGGTGCTTCAGCACGAGATAGACCATCTGGACGGCGTGCTGTATGTGGACAGGGTGGAGGATCCTCACGAGCTCTGGTATGTCGAGAGAGTGGACGTCAACGACCCGGTCTGGTCCAGGAACCCACAGGTTCTTCGACTGCGGGAGGAGTTGCGCCGGCAGCAGCCGGCCGAGCCGCGCATGGCCTGAATAGCTGTTTCATAAAGAAAAGCAGCGGGACAGGCGGAAACCAGGTATCTTCTATCAGCTCAAGTAAGGAAGGAAACGCACGTCAATGCCACTAGTCACCAGTACCGAGATTCTGGCCCACGCCGAGGCCGAGTGTTACGGAGTCGGCGCGTTCAACGCCATCAACATGGAGAGCGCGCAGGCCATCTTCGAGGCTGCGGAGATCGAGCGCGCGCCGTTCATCCTGCAGGTCACTCAGACCACTCTGGGCTATACCGAGCCGGAGGAGCTGGTGGCCCTCATCAAGGCTCTCGCCGAAAAGAGCACTGTGCCGGTTGCGCTGCATCTGGACCACGGCCGCTCATTCGAGAAGGTCATGCAGTTCCTGAGGCTTGGCTTCACCTCCGTGATGATTGATGGCACCCTCCAGGAGGACGGCAAGTCTCCGCGCTCTTATGAAGAGAACGTGGCCGTCACCAAGAAGGTGGTGGAGGCGGCGCACGCGGTTGGAGTGCCCGTGGAGGGCGAGATCGGCATGCTGGGTCAGATCGGAGAGGATCTGAAAGGTGGCGAGGAGTCGCTGACCGACCCGGATCTGGCCGCGAAGTTCGTGGAGGAGACCGGCGTGGACATTCTGGCCGTCGGGGTGGGCACCACCCACGGCCTGTTCAAGGGCCGCCCCATCATCCGCCACGACCGCCTGCAGGAGATTGACGCCAAAGTGAGCGTGCCGCTGGTGATGCACGGTTCCACCGGCGTGCCGGATGAGGACGTGCAGCTCGGCATCAAGGAAGGTATCCGCAAGATCAACTACGATACGGGCATCCGCATCGGATTCCTGGAGGCGGTATCGGCCGAGATGAAGAAGATTGAGCAGGAGTGGGCCGAGGCGGACGCTGCGGGCAAGGTCCGCAAGTATGACATCCGCCGCGTGCTGAAGCCCGCCCGGGCCGCGATGGTGGAGTCCGTGCGCGAGAGGATGCGCGTCTTCCTGTCCTCCGGGCAGGCGGACAAGTTCCCCGTGCGCGGACGCAAGGTGGACGAGGCCAAGGCTGCGGAGAAGGCGCGCGAGGCCGCCGTTGCTCAGGTGCTGGAGTGAGGGATCTCTCTGGCCTGAAATCGTAATGGTCTCAGTGACTCACTGATCACAGGGCGGAAGGCGCGCAATGGGCCTTCCGCCCTTTTCGCGCTTGAAACAGTTCTTGTGCGCAAGAAGGAAAGGGGGTGGGGAAGCGAAAACTTGCGGGAAAGCATGACGTGGAGCGCAGGATAACGCCCGGGAAGCTGTTCCCGGGAAACCTCTTAAGTTGCGGGCGCGAGAGGCGGGTGATGCCGTCGCAGGTGCGCTCGATGGAAGTATCTTTCGAGCTACCCTTCGCGGTGGTCAGCGGGACGCTGGTCCTGCCGTCGGTCATCGAGGAGGTGGACTGCGCGGTCATCGCCGGTGGCACTTTTTCTCATACTCGGGATGGTTTCTACACCCGGCCGGGAGCGCCGCCGCGGGATGCGCTGCGCCGCCTGGCACGGGAGCTCGCCCTGGCCGGATACGCCTCTTTCCGGTATGACCGTCCCGGTTACGGACTCAGCCGGGCGAGAGACGGCTGGTCCGGCACATACAGCCAGCAGGCCGAGGTGCTCCTGCGGGCCGTGGAGACGGTGCGGCAGCGCAAAGGGATCCGCCGGGTGTTCGTCATCGGCGAGAGCTGTGGAGCCTATGTGACCTGCCTCTCCGCCCGTCGGGGGCTTGAGTGCGACGCTTGCGTCTTTCTCGGCCCCTTCTGCGGGGAGGTGGAGGAGGTTTTCGACTACAACTACGGCCGTCTGGCGCGCCTTGCGGAGGAGGATTCCTCCTGGCGGGAGTGGGCGGAGCGGACCGTCCCGGAGGAGCTTGTTCTGGGCCGCAGATACCCCGAAATGCTGGAGGCTGCCAGGAGCGGAGAGAGAACGTTCCGGCTGCAGGTAGGCTCTCAGCGAAAGGAGATCGCTCTCGACCGCAGGATCGAGGAGATCACTCTGCCCGCACCCGAGCAGTTCCGGCATATTCGGGTTCCTGCGCTTGTGATGGCCGGCGACCTGGACGAGAACGTGCCGCCACAACATGCGGAGCGAGCGGAGCGGGCAATACGGAGCGCCCCGAACAACCAGGTGGAACGGGTGATCATCCGGGGGGCCGATCACAGCTTCCAGGAAGCGGACCCGGATCGTCACCGGCGGCTACGGGATCGCTACAGCTTGCAGAGTTTCACCCGGCCCTATAGCCGGCGCTTCTATCAGGAACTTGTCGCCTGGCTGGACCGTACCTTCAGTTCAGGAGAGCCTTGAGGGCTCCGTGTTTGCCCGCCGCCAGATGGGCATGTTATGATTACGGGACTCCCGCGGGTGTCGTTTTACGGGCGCGTCCGCGAGTTTCCACACTGAGAGGCGTCATACTCGAATGATTGACGGTGTTCTGATCAAGCCCCTGAAGCGCCACGCCGACGAGCGTGGCTTTCTCATGGAGATGCTGAGGGCGGACGATGAAGAGTTCTTCGAGCGCTACCAGCAGTCTTATATCTCCCTGAACTATCCCGGTGTCATCCGCGCCTGGCATTATCACCTGAAGCAGAAGGATATCTGGGTCTGCGTGAAAGGGATGATCAAGGCCGTCATGTACGACGTGCGGGAGGGATCTCCCACGCGGGGCGAGGTTCAGGAAGTCTTCATGGGTGACCATAATATGGTGATGTTGAAGATTCCCATCGGGGTCTACCATGGCTACAAGACGGTAGGTGTGGAGCCTTCCCTGCTGATCAACTTCCCCGATCAGCTGTATGACCCGTCCGACGAGTACCGGGCTCCTTACGACTCCGATGAGATCCCTTACGACTGGGATATCAAGATCACCTGATAAGGAAGACCGGGAGGGACCCGGCGGGAAACGGACTGTATTGATGAAAAGGATTCTTGTCACCGGGGGGGCGGGTTTCATCGGCTCCAACTTTGTGCGCTATATGCTGCGCCAGCATCCGGACCTGGACATCCTGGTTCTGGATGCCCTGACGTATGCGGGCAACCTGGAGAACCTGGCCGATGTCGCGGATAACCCCCGTTTCTTCTTCTTCAAGGGCGATATCCGCGACGAGGCGATGGTGGACAATCTGGTCCCGAACGTGGATACCATCGTGAACTTCGCAGCCGAGACTTTCGTGGACCGCTCCATTCACGAGCCGGGCGACTTCGTAACGACGGATGTGGTGGGCACTTTCCGGCTTCTGGAGGCGGCTCGCAAGCACGGGGTGGAGCGCTTCGTGCACATCTCCACCGACGAGGTCTATGGAAGCGTGGAGCAGGGCTCCAGCGTGGAAACTGATCCGGTGGAGCCGCGCAGCCCCTATTCCGCCAGCAAGGCGGCCTCCGACCTGCTTGCGCGTTCCTATTTCGTCACTTACGGGGTGCCGGTCATCATCACCCGCGCTTCCAACAACTACGGGCCATATCAGCATCCGGAGAAGCTGATTCCGTTCTTCATCACCAACGCCCTTGAAGACAAGCCCTTGCCTGTCTACGGCGACGGCCAGCAGGTCCGGGACTGGCTGTTCGTGGAGGATCACTGCTCGGCGATAGACACGGTTCTGCAGAAGGGTGTGACCGGTGAGGTCTACAACGTGGGAGGCGGTTACGAGCGCACGAACCTGGAAGTCACCCGTGGCATCCTGCAGGCGCTGGGGAAGGACGAGTCGCTTATCAAGTATGTGAAGGACCGTCCAGGGCACGACCGGCGGTATTCGCTGGATACCACCAAACTCCGCTCGCTGGGATGGGCGCCTAAGGTGAGCTTTGACGAGGGCCTTCCGCTGACTGTCCGGTGGTATGTCGATAATGAGGGCTGGTGGAGGCGTGTGCGGGAAGGAGAGTCCTTCCAGCAGTTCCACCGTGCCTGGTATAAAGAGCGGTCATAAGTGCCGGGCCGCCTGCGCCGGGCGGTCTTTCTGGACCGTGACGGCACCCTGAACCGTGAGATCGCAAGCTATGTGCGCAGCCCGGAGGAACTGGATGTGTTCCCGTGGGCCGGGCGCGCCCTTGCTCCGCTGGTCCGGCGGGGCGTCCCCTTGTTTCTGGCTTCCAACCAGGCGGGTGTGGGGAAGGGCCTGATGACGCTTGGTGACCTGCAGGCCGTGGACGCAAAACTCCGCGAAGAGCTGGAGCGCCAGGGCGTGCGGCTGGAGCAGTCGTATTACTGCACGCATACAGACGAGCAGGGGTGCGACTGCCGCAAGCCGAAGGGGGGACTGCTTCTGCGGGCGGCTCGCGAATACGGGCTCGATCTGAGCCGCAGTTTTATGGTGGGCGACTCCTGGCGGGATATGGCTGCTGGCCGGGCTGCGGGAGCCCGGACGGTGTTTGTGCCCACAGGCATAGATCCCCGGGGACAGTTGAGCAGGGTGGGGGATCTTGCCGACTACCGCGCTTTGGATCTTGAGGACGCCGTGCGCTGGATCTGTGAGAGGATGGATGAGGAAGATATGGGTTAGCGCCCTCAGGGCAGGATGGGTTGTCCTCTTGCTGGCAGTCTCAAGCCCCGCAAGTCTCGCCGGACCGGAGTATGCCCAGCCCTCCACGGATGTGCTTCCTCGCGGGTGCTGGCAGATGGACGCCATGGCCTGGCTGGCGGGCGAGGGTTGGCTGCCTCCCTTCACCGCAAGGGATTTCCTGCAAAGCCGGACCTTCACCCGCCTTGAGATCGCACAGATCCTGCAGAATACGCAGATGCCTTCGGAGCCTCGCGCATCTGCGCTGTATGCCCGCCTTCGCGACGACCTTTCAGAAGAGTTGCTGTTTCTGGGTGGAAACCTGAGTGAAACCGGGGTGCAGGGGTGTCCGTCTGCTGCGGCTCAGACCGTTCTCACGGGATGGGCATCGGCAAGCGCCAGCCGTGTGGATGGAGACTCGCGCGGGTTCGCCACGGGCACTTTGACCACCCTGTCCGCAACCGGACCGCGGCGCGTGCTGAGCGCCACGCTGACCTCGGAAGCCCGGCTGTTCCATCCGGATTCCTACCAGAGTTTCCCTGTGCTGGACCGGTTCAGCTTTGCCGAGAACCGCCGAACCTGGAAATGGGACGCCGGACGCTCTTATTCGTGGTTCGGGACGGCCGGCGCGGGGTCTATGTGGCTGTCCGACGCAAGCCCCGCCATATTTCAGCTCCGGGCGTCCGGGGTCCTGGATCTGGGGCGGCCAGGGCGCTGGGCGCTCTCCTGGCAGACGGGGGGCTTTTCGGACCGTGGCCGGACGGTGTACCTGCTTTCCCGCCGCGTGCAGAAGACTCTTTCGCCCAGGTGGACTCTCGGCTACATTGATATGTCCAAGACTACCCGGACGCCGGATCCGCTCATGGCCGCGCTTCCCGCTCTGGCCTACCAGTCGCTGTTTCTCAAGGATGTGGATTCCAAATGGAACGCACTGCTCGGCGTCGAGGCCATCTACCGTCCGTCACCCCGTATGGATACATACCTGCAATGGATGGTGGACGACATGACCAGCCCCCTCGCGTCCCGTCACCACGCCCCGAAGAAGACCGGCATCCTTGTGGGGCTGCGGACCCGGGCTGCAGATTTTACTTCGGGAGGGCTTCGTCTGCAGGCGGAATACTGCGTCATTGACGCCCGCGCCTACGAGGCCACCCGTCCGGGTGCGCCGCTTCTTGCGTGGACGCAGGACGGCTTGCCTCTGGCGTGGGGCTATGGTCCGGACTCCAGGACTCTGGCTTTGCGTGCGGAGAAGCGCTTCTCTCCCAAGTGGGAATGTGCGGCGACGCTGGTGGACAGCCGCAAGAAGAGCGCCGCTGGCCGGAGCACCGTGCTGTCGCTCCAGCCTTCCTGGGACTTCGATCCCCGCAGCAGCCTCAGCCTGATCCTCGAATGGTGCTCCGGGGATGTGGACGAGACGTCTGCAGGCATCCGGGCGAGTATGGCATTCTAGAAAGAAGGATTTCCGGTCGTGGCCAGAGTGGTAACAGCGTCGGCTCCGGGGCGGGCCGGCATCGTCGGGAACCCGACAGATATGTACGGGGGAAGCGTGCTGTCCATCAGCGTCCGGGAGCGCGCCGTGGTCCGCATCGAGGAGTCGGATGTCCTGGAGCTTACGTCCGGGAGCGAGCGGCAGGTCATCCGGTCGCGCGAAGACTTAGAGCCGCAGGGTGACCTGCTTGACCTCCAGCGCTCCGCTGTCTCGCAGTTCGGGCTGGACCCGGCAATGTTCCGGGTATCCATATCCATAACCTCCAGCGTGCCGGTCCGTTCCGGGCTCGCCGGATCCACAGCCATCGCGGTCGCCCTGACCGCCGCCATCTCCCGCTGGATAGGAGGCAGTCTGGAGAGGCACTGGCTGGCTGAGACGGCGCGGCTCATCGAGGCCGTCCGGATGGGGATCCTGTGCGGCTATCAGGATCAATACATGGCCGCATTTGGCGGACTGACCTACCTGGACTTCCGTGGCAAGGAGCGCCTTGGCGGCGAACCTGCGGAGCCCTTGGCCACTGTTCAGCGTCTGGATCCGGAAGCGCCTGTGCCTCCGTTGGTTCTGGGACACACGGGCATCATGCGAAACTCCGGTGCTGTTCACAGAGGGCCGCGGTAACGGTGGGAGGACGGGGAGCCGGAGGTGGTGGCGGCCTTCGAGGAGATCGGCCGGTTAGCCCGCCTGGCCAAGAAGGCACTGTTGCGGGCAGACTGGGAGGAGCTCGGCCGCCTGATGAACCGCAACCACGATCTGGTCAGCGGGCTGGGGATGTCCAATGAAGCGAACGACCGGCTTATTGACGCCGCCCGCCGCGCGGGCGCTTACGGCGCCACACTTGCCGGGGCGGGCAAGGGTGGTACCATCATCGCCGTCGCCGGCAACCCGGAGGATGTCGGTAGGGCGCTGATGGACGCCGGAGCGGAGTCCGTCTATTATCCGTACCCGTCCCCGGGGGTGGAAGTCAGGGAAGAAGACGGCGGTTCTCAGTGATGGTGTCCGGCGTGGTTGGCGCCGGATCCGCTCAGGGCGAGCACAAGGGCCAGAAGACCCATCGCCAGCACCAGGATCCCCGGAGCCAGCGCAAGGGCTCGCGAAGAGCCGAGCCGCCGGGAGAGCGCGTTGGCCCTGGCTGCCGCCACAGTGGTCAGAAGCCCTATGGCGATCAGGCAGGATCCCAGCCCCAGCGCGAACGCCAGCATCAGCCAGACCGCCGACTGCAGCTTCCCCGATCCGATTGACAGCGTGAGGAGCGCGATGGTCCCCTGGCAGGGGATCAGCCCGCCGCTGATCCCGAGGACGGTGGGGTTCACCACGTGAGCTTTCAGCATGTGCGCGGCGTGACGCTCCACGTGTTCCGGGTCGTGGGACGCCTCTCCCTCACCGTGACGGTGAGAACACGTCGTATGCTCGCCCAGCCCGCAGGTGGTCATCAGGATTCCGATTCCCACCGTCACCAGAGCGCCCGCCACACGGAAGGCCGTTGCCAGCGTCTCCTGACCTATCTCCCGCCCGATGAACGCGGCCGCCACAGCCAGCAGCCCCGCCAGACCGATATGGGACAGGACCACGGATAGCCCGAACTTCCATACATCGCTGCGGCGTCCGCTGGAACCGACCAGCAGGGCGTGGATAATGGAGCGGCCATGAGCGGGTTCCAGAACGTGCAGTGCTCCCAGAACGAACGCCATAGCCAGTGTGGTCTGCAGAGAGATTTCCGACACTGCGTCGTCTCCAGTCAGTGCGCCACCCGCGCGTCTGCCGGGACGCCGGCAGGATCGGGCCGGAAGTGTGCAAGAAGATTCTGGCTAGCAGCGGCGAAGGTTGTCAAGAGGGAACGGGGACCAGTGAACTTCAAATGCCGCCCCCCTCTTCCACGGGCTCTGGCAGATACTTCACGAGCTCGACGGTAGTACCGCCGGAGAAGTGGAAGTTCACCTCGTCCATAAGGCAGCGCATGAAGAAAATCCCTCGGCCTCCTTCAGCCAGCTCGCCCTGGGAAACCTGGGGAATGCTTTCGGGATCGAACCCCGGGCCGGGGTCCGTGACGCGGACGCTGAAACGGTTGCCCTCTCGCGTGCACGTGACGTGAATGGTCTCGTTTCCCGTCGGACATCCGTAGCGGAGCGCGTTACAGGTGGCCTCTCCCACGGCGAGCTTCAGATCGTCCAGCTCCTGCTGCGTCAGGGGCAGACCCTCCGCGAACTTTACCACGCTCTTGCGGAGGGCGGAGATGTTCTCCGGGCGTCCTTCCGCTTCGAATGTGGCCGTGCGGATGCCGTCGTCGGCTGCCCGCTTCTGACCAGCCGCCGGCGCCGCTTCGTGACCACCATCCCGCATCTCGAAGAACGGGGCGAATCCGGATACTCCCAGCACGCGCGTCAGCTGGCGGCTGGGACGGACAAGGGTGATGCGGCCTCCTCTGGCACGGGCCGTCTTGACAGCGTCCAGCAATACCGACAGCCCGGATGAGTCAATGAACTCTACCCGTTCAAGATGAAGCGTGATGGAGCCTCCGTGCTCCTCCAGCGCCGCAGCAAGCTTGCGGCGCAGGTGCTCGGAACTGTGATAGTCAATGTCTCCGCTGATCTCGAGTTCGCCGGGTCTTCCGGCGACAGGCGCGATCTTCACAGACGGTTCACCTCGTCAGGACTTTCGGATCATCCCCGCCGTCTGGCGACCAGCAGGGCGATATCGTCTGTCAGGCGCCCTCCCGCATGCTCCCGCGCCCGGGTCTCGATCAGCTCCGCCACCCTGGCCGCGCTCTCCCCGGCCGCGGCGCGCACTGCGTCCCGCACTCCCGAAACGTCAAACAGCGCGCCGCCGTTCCGGGCCTCTGTTACGCCGTCGGTATACATCACCAGGATGTCACCCGGCTCGATGGCGGCCTCCTCGCACAGGAACTCCCCTCCCGGAACGAATCCCAGAGCCCGGCCTGTGCTGGCCAGACTACGGACTCTTCCCGTTTTCCGGGACCAGAGGAGAGGCGGCTCGTGCCCGGCGTTGGCATAGTATAACAACCCGGAAGAAGTGTCTAGGAGTCCGAAGAACAGCGTGACGAACATATTGTCCGGCACGTAAAAACACAGCGCGTCATTCACCTGGCGCAGCACAGTCCCCGGCTCCGCCGCGCAGTGCGCGAAACCGCGAAGCAGATACTTTGCCATAGCCGTGTGCACCGCAGCGTTCAGTCCCTTGCCGCTGACGTCCCCGATGACAAGCGCCAGGCGGCCGTCGGGTGTTGGAAAAACGTCGTAGAAGTCGCCGCCCACGCGCGCCTCATCAAGCGCTGCGGCATACTGATGCGCCAGCTCGAATTCTCCCACCTGTTCCGGGACCTGCGGCAGGAAGGTCCGCTGAAAAGTCTCCGCAATCCGCCGTTCCCGCTCGAAGATCTGTGCACGGGTCAGCGCCGCTGCAGCGACGCTGGCAATGGAACCCGCCAGCCGCAACTCTGCCGTGGAGAACTCGTGCCCACCCGGCGCCAGCAGCGTCAGTACTCCAAACGTCTCGCCCCGTTGCCTCAGCGGAAGCGCCAGCAGCGCCGCCTGATCCAACCCGGCCTCGCGGAAGCGAGGGAACTCGCTGCGCGGGGGCAAAGGTACCTCACGCTCCACTACGTGCGTCTCGGAGTTCAGAGCCTGAGTGCTGATCCGGTCGCAGGGGTCTGTCAGACCTCGCTCGCTTTTCAGGCGGGATCTTCGCCCCGCCCCGCGCGACACCAGCAGGCTGCCGTCCCAGTGGCGGACGATGGCAGAGGAAGCTACCACGAAGGGGAGAAGCTCGATCTGCTCATGGAGCTTGTCCAGCAGATCTTCCATCTCCATCTCCGCGCCCAGCACCTGAGCCACCTCCCACAGGACGCCCAGCTCCTCCGCGTGTTGACGGGTCTGCTCGAAGAGGCGCGCGTTCTGAATGGCCAGCGCGGCCTGCTCGCCGATGGCGGCCGCCACCTGGATGACCTTTTCACCCAGCACCACTTTCTTGCCGGGTTCGTCCGCGGCGGCCAGCCCCACCGTCCGTCCCTCATAGATCAGCGGCACCGCCAGCATTCGCTGGATGCGCCATTTTTCCGCGACGTATCCGTCCTTGCGTCCGGCGGGCTGCTCGATGATGGTGGGCTTGCCGGTCTTGATGGCCTGCATCATGGCGGTCTCCCGCTCCGACAGACCCAGCCGCAGCCTGCGGAACTGCTCCTCCTCTTCGGGGCTGGCGCCCAGCAGCAGATAGCCCCGCGCCTGCCCGTCCTCGATGAGGAACACGCCGCAACGGCTCATTCCCGTCACGGCCATGATGCTCTGCGCCACCACCTGCAGCCGGTCGTTCAGGGAGGGTGATGCTGCGAGCGCCTGCGACACGGCATATAGCGCTGCAAACTCCGTCACAGCGCGGTTCTGCGCGTCGTACAGGGAGGCGTTTTCGATGGACACCGCCGCTTGCGCGGCGATCGCCATCAGCAACTCCACGTCGTCCTGCCGGAAGTCTTTCGCGCCTTCAGGGCAGGCGACCACCGCGATGGCGGTCAGATACCCTTTGCTGAGCAGAGGCACCGCCAGACCGCGGCGTCCTCCGATGCTTTCGCTCAGCTCCCGGTTCAGGCGCTCTCTTGAGTCGGGAGCCACTGGCGCGGGGCGGTGGGATTCCAGAGTGTGCACCGTGGGAGCCTTCTCGTCGAAGGGGATGGTGGCGTAACGGGCGGAGACATCCTCTTCCACGCCGAATGATGCGCGCCTGCGCAGCTGTTCCAGATCCCGCTCGATGACGTAGAGCGCGGAGCGGTCCGATCTCACCCCGCGCGCCATGAGCTCCGCTACCAGTCTCTGCACCTGAAGCGGGTCCAGTGCGGACGAGATAGCACGGGACACCTCGAAGAGTGTGCGCTCGTGATGCGCCTCCTGCTTCCAGCGCGACGCGGCGGCGGCCGCCTCCATGGCGAAGGCCGCCTGGCTGGCGAACAGCTTCAGGCGATCCACGTTCTCCTCCGCCTCGGAGCCGCCCTCCTGGCTGCGCGCCGAAAGCAGACCCACGATCCGGTCGTTGACCGTCAACGGGACAGCCGCAGTTCCTTTGCCTTCTCCGGTCTGCTCTCCCGTCAGCGAGGCTACCTGTCCGGCCATCATCCCGGCCAGGCGGCTGTCTGCCTCGATCTGCCGGGAGGATCCGGCAATATCCACCTCCTGCCCGTGACTGTCAACTGAGACATGTCCGCTCAACACATCCCGGGTTTCGTTCAGCAGGTAGATGGAAGCGCCTCCCAGCTTGAGGGTGTCCACAGCGCCCGCCAGGATGGCACGAAGCCGCTCATACAGCTCGCGGTCTGCCTCCCCGGCCCGTGCCGGCGATTGCGCCTGCGTTGCCTCAGTTTCTTTCGGATCGGTTGCCTTCATCGAAGCCCTCTGTTGCCCCGGTCACCACAAGCACAGCCTCTCCGGGCGTCAGCAGGCGCCGGGCCGCCTCCGCCGCCTGCTCCCGAGTGACGCCGCCGTACAGCGACCGGAACTCTTCCAGATACCTCATTCCCAGCCCGTACGTCTCGGATGCTTCTAGGAAGCCGGCGATACCGTCATTGCTGGCCAGCCGCAGGGAGAGCACGCCTGTAATGAATCTACGCGCCTCCTCCACCTCCTGCTGCGTTGGACCCTCCGTCCGCATCCGCTCCACCTCTTCCCGCAGCTGACGGACTGCCTGAGCGGCATTTGCAGGGTTCACTCCCAGGCTGGCGCTCCACGGGCCCGCTCCCAGGGTGGCCCGGAACGAGCTCCGCACGTCGTAGACCAGCCCGCTCTCGCCCCGGATGGATTTGCCCAGCCTGCTTGACAGCACGCTGCCGCCCAGAATGTCGTTCATGACGGTAGCGGCGTAATAATCCGGGTCGCTTCGTTTCAGCCGGCCATGCCAGCCCCAGAGAATGGTGGTCTCCGTTTTTCCGGGCAAAGGAATGACGATGGTCCGCGACGGGACAGGAGGTGGATCCGGGATCTCCACTTTGCGGTACCCCGGCTGGGGTTCCCACTCCGAAAACGCTTCCCTCACGGCGTGCAGACACTCCTCCGGGCGGATATCTCCCACCACAACCAGCACGGTTCCGCGGGGTCCCACGAACCGCCGGTGGAAATCCCGGAGGTGCGGTTGCTGGACGGCAAGCAGTCCCTCACGCTCCTCCTCCAGAGTGCCCGGATGGTAAGGATGTCCCCCGGGATAAAGCGCATTCATAAGAGCGCGCTCGGCAACGGCAGCAGGGGATTCCTTCTGAGCATCTAGCCGCGACAGCGCCACGCGCCGGGCTTTTTCCAGCTCTTCGGCATCGAAAACCGGTTCCCGCAACGCTTCCGCAAGCAGCCCGGCCCATCGGCGGAAGTCTCCGGCAAGGCACTTGCCTGAGATGAGTGTTCCCTCTACTCCGGCCGAGAAGGAGAGCGACGCTCCCAGATCCTCCACTGCGGTGGCGAACTCCAGACTGCTCCGTTTCGCGCTTCCTCGCGTCAGCATTTCCGTCATAAGCCGCGATGTGCCGCGGGGGAATCCTTCTTCCAGCCAGGATCCCGCGTTCAGCCTGCCTGCGATGCTGATGGAAGGGTTGGCCGGGTTGTCCAGCACGATCAGCGTCAGCCCGTTCTCCAGCTCGAAACGCGATGGCCGGATCTTCCGGGCTGAGGAAGCGCCGGAGCTCGCCGGTGGCGGGGTGGTATCTTCGACCGCCGGCGCGGCGTCGGACCGGTAATGCTGTTGCATTTGCGGCGGACCCGCGGGAGCTTCCGGCCGAGTCCCGCCGGTTGGCAGAAAGTGACCGGCGGTCATCGCCTGGCGCATCAGATAGGTCCGTGCCACGCGGGATACGTCCGCGGGGGTGACCTTTTCGATGGCGGGCAGGTAGCTCTTCAGTTTCTCAAGTCCCGTCGTGACGGCGAAGCTGCCGATGACCCGCGCCTGGGCTCGCAGATCGTCGCCGGTGAAAATGAATGCGGCCCGGATCTGACGGATGGCGCGCGCCGTCTCCTCAGCTGAAGGTTTCTCTTCCTGGATGCGCCGGATCTCCTGCAGGATCGCATCTTCAAGTTCCCGGGCGGTCCGTCCCTGCTGCGCCGTAGCGCCGATATAGAACAGCGAGGGATCTTTCCTGCTTGCCGAATAGGCCCAGACCGCCGTGGCAAGCCCGGATTCCACCAGCGCCTGGTGAAGCCTGCTGGACCGTCCTCCCGAAAGGACCTGCTCCAGCACGTCCAGCGCGGGGATGTCTTCGTGGGTACCCTCCGGGATGCGCCAGGCCACCAGAACCCGCTCCAGCGACCCTTCACCCTCCAGCTTTGCGCGTCGTTCCCCCCGCTGGGCCGGCTCGACAGTGTGGACGGGAGGGGGCAGGGGGGATGCCGGGATGCCGCCGAAGTGCTTGCGCACCGCTTCCACGGCTTCATCCGTGTCGAAATCGCCCACCAGCACGACAGTGGCGTTCCCGGGGATGTAGTGCGCGCGGTAGTGCGCGTATATCTGGTCCCTGCTCATGCCCTCCACGTCGCTTCGCCAGCCGATGATGGGCCACTGGTAGGGGTGCGCGGTGAATGCGGTGGCGTTGACCAGATCGTATAGCAGGGTGTCCGGACTGTTCTCGCGTCCCTCCAGCTCGGAGCGGACCACCACCATCTCGGAAGACAGGTCCTCCGGGGAGATAAGCGCTCCGCGCATCCGGTCCGCTTCGATCTCCAGCATCAGATCCAGATAGTCGCTCTGGATGAGGTGCCAGTAGTAAGTGAAATCTGTGGATGTAGCCGCATTGCTGACTCCGCCCCGCTGGCGCACCAGAGTCTCGATGGAGCCCTTCGGGAACTTTTCTGTTCCTTTGAAGAGCATGTGCTCCAGCAGATGGGAGGCTCCCGTGATGCCTGTGTATTCGTTGCGCGATCCCACTCCGTAGAAGATGCTGACACACACAACGGGCGCCGCCCGCACTTCACGGGTCAGGATGGTCAGGCCGTTTTCCAGCCGTGTCTCCCGGATGTCCGCGTAGGGCACTGCAGCCGCCGCAGCCAGGGACGAAGCCAGCGCCAGTGCGAGGATTATGGGCAACAGGGGTTTGATCTTTGTCGTCATCCGGGACGGCTCTCCTTCTTGGAAGCGTATCAGGAGCGGCTCCTTGCGCCGAATTGTGGACCATCGCGGCCGCATTGGCAAACAGCCCTCAGTCCCCTTCGGGCCGGTGTGTCCCATAGTGCACCGGCCCTTGCCCCGGAGCGGCGAGTCCGGTATCATACCCCTGCCGCACTCGTGCGGGAACGGGAGGGAATCTTATGGAAGACCGAAACGAGAACACCGGGCAGCCGGAACAGCCCGCTTCTTCTCAGCAGCCAGCCGAAGGTGGATTCCAGGAGGAACCTGCTGCTCCTCCGCCACCACCTCCTCCGGCGGCGCCGCTCCCGCAATACGGAGCGCAGCCAGGCTGGTCTGCGCACGCGCAGCCACCCCCCAGACAGGGCGGATCCTGGTGGAAGTGGCTTCTGGGATGCGGGTGTCTTTCACTGCTGGCATTTGTGATGTTCACCTGGGTGGTGGGGACACTCGTCGGGAAGCAGACCAGTACCGTTCCGTTCGGCCCGAAGGTCGCGCTTATTTATGTGGAGGGAGCCATCACCTCCGGCTCATCTCAGGGAGGGCTGTTCGGATCGGCAGCGGCCACCACAGAGCGCGTCATCTCCGACCTCCGCGCCGCCGAGGAGCAGTCCGGTGTGCGCGCCATAGTGCTGCGCATCAACAGTCCGGGCGGCAGCGCGGCGGCTTCTCAGGAGATCTACCGGGAGGTCCTGCGCATCCGGGAGTCCGGGAAGCCGGTCGTCGTGTCCATGGGAGACGTGGCGGCCTCCGGTGGATACTACATCGCGTGTGCCGCCAGTGAGATCTTCGCCGGGAACGGCACGCTCACGGGAAGCATCGGTGTCATCCTGCAGGCCACCGACATGAGCCAGCTCTTCGGAAAGATCGGCCTGCGCCCGGAGACCATCAAGAGCGGCAAATATAAGGACATGTTCTCTCCGAACCGCCCCCTCACGGACGATGAGCGCCAGCTGGCGAAGAGCATGATTCTGGATATCTACAACCAGTTTGTGGATGACGTTCTGGCCGGCCGGAAGCACAAGGGCCTGACACGGGAGCAACTCCTGGCTGTGGCGGACGGCCGGGTCATGACGGGGCGGCAGGCGATGCGGGCGAAGCTGGTGGATCGCATCGGCGGGCTTCAGGACGCCATCAACGAGGCGGGCAGGCTGGGAGGCATCTCCGGCAGGCCGAGCATCTGGCGGGTGAAGCGCAGTTTCTGGGAGATGCTGGCCGAGGCTGCTTCGGAACTGCGGCCGGTGGTCAATATCAACCTGGGCAGCGACGCGCATTCGGATCCCGCGGAGCAGCTTCTGGGGCCCGCGCGCTAGGAGGATCTGTGGCCGGAAAGAAATGCATCCTGGTGGATGGCAACAGCCTGCTCTACCGGGCTTTCTTCGCCATCCGGTATCTCAGCACACGTGACGGGCTGCCCACCAACGCGCTGTACGGCTTTGCCGGCATGCTTTTGAAGCTTCTGGTGGAAGAAGAACCCGACTGCGTCATAGTCGCCTTCGACGCCCCGGAGAAGACGTTCCGCCACGAGGAATATAGCGATTACAAGGCCACCAGGGCTCCCACACCGGACGAGCTCAAACAGCAGGCCCCCCTGGCACGCGAGCTGGCAAGGGCGCTTGGCTTCCAGGTGCTTGAGATACCTGGGTATGAGGCCGATGACATCGTGGGTACGTGCGCCCGGCTGGCGGAACGGCAGGGTTATGATGTCCTGGTGGTCACAGGCGACCTCGACGAACTGCAACTGGTCTCAGACCGCGTGAAGGTGGCTGTCACGGGCCGCGGGGTCTCGGACATCACCGTCTATGACCCTCAGGCTGTGCAGGAGCGCTTCGGACTGTCTCCAGAACAGTTCGTGGACTACAAGGCCCTGAAGGGGGACACCACCGACAATATCCCGGGAGTGCCCGGGGTGGGGGACAAGACCGCCTCGAAGTTGGTGGCGCAGTTCGGGGGGCTGGACGGTCTGCTGGCCAGGCTGGACGAAGTTCAGCCGGAGAGACTTCGAGAAGCCATCCGCGACTCCCGGGAGCAACTGGAAGCGTCCCGGCGTTTGTGCCGCATTGTGACCGATGTGCCGCTGGAGGTGGATTTCGCCTCGGCCTCACCGGCCTCCCGGCCGCCGGGAGAGGCGGAAGATCTGTTCCGCAGACTGGAATTCGAATCGCTAATGTCCCGGCTGCCGCAGGCCGGTGAGGCCCTGCAATCGCCCGTGGAGCCCCGGCGCGAGCTTCCAGATGTTCGCTGGGTGGGCAGCGAAGACGAGTTGCGTCAGGTTATTGAACGCGTGCGCCATTCCCCCGGCGCGGCGTTCGCGCTGGAGGATCCGGCCGGCGGCGAGAGGATCATCAGCTTTGGATTGGACGCAGACGCTGTCGCCGTACGGCTGAATGGGCCTGGTGGACAGGGCGGCCTGGGGCTTGATGCCGGCGACGGATTCCGGGCTTCGCCGGATTGCCTTCGCCCGCTTCTGGAGGATCCCGATGCGTGTCCGGTCACTTTCGACCTGAAGCGGGTCTGCTCCGTGATGGCCGGGTGCGGTGTGGACGTCCGCGCTAAGGCGGATGACCTTATGCTGGCGGGGTTTCTCCTTCAACCGGGGCGTGGTTCCTACTCACTCGACTGGTTGGCTGGACGCTATCTGGGCGGGCCGGACAGCATCCCGCCCGGAACGGCTGGCTGCGTGGCCCGCGAGCTTGCGGGGGAGCTTCTGGGACGCCTGAAAACGGAGGATCTGGAAGGCGTCTACCGCGACATAGAGCTTCCTCTGGCTCCTGTGCTTGCCGCGATGGAGCGCAGGGGCGTTATGGTGGACCGGGCCAGGCTGGAGGATCTCTCGGACCGTATTGCCGCCGAACTGGCCGCGCTGGAAAGCGCAATCTATGAAATCGCCGGGCAGCGATTCAACATCGGTTCCACAAAGCAGCTCGCGGAGGTGCTTTTCGAGAAGCTGGGACTACCCTCTGGACGCCGCACCAAGACCGGCTACTCCACGGACGCCGAGACTTTGGAGGCGCTGGCGGTGGATTACGAGATCGCCCGGCTGGTGCTCCAGTGGCGGGAACTCTCCAAGCTCAAAGGGACCTATGCGGATGCGCTGCCCAGGCTCGTGCGGCCGGACACGGGACGCATCCACACGTCCTACAACCAGACCGGCGCCGCCACAGGGCGCCTCTCATCCAGCGATCCCAATCTGCAGAACATTCCCATCCGTACGGACATCGGCCGGGAGATCCGCGCGGCGTTTGTGGCCCCGCCGGGCAGGGCGCTTGTTTCGGCGGATTATTCGCAGATCGAGCTGCGGTTGCTTGCGCACCTGAGCGGGGATGAGGAGCTCACTCGCTGCTTTGTGGAGGGAGAGGATATCCACACGCGCACGGCATGCGCACTGTTCGGGGTGAGTGAGCAGGATGTTGATGCCGAGATGCGCCGGAGAGGCAAGACCATAAATTTCAGCGTGCTTTACGGCAAAACGGACTTCGGGCTGGCCCGTGAGTTGGGGGTCTCCCAGGCAGAGGCGCGCGAGTATATTGAGGCCTACTTCCGGCGCTACCCGCGGGTCAAGGAGCTGAACGAGCGCATTCTGGCGGAGGCTCGTGAGACGGGGTGGGTGCGCACCATGTTCGGCCGCAAACGATGGATCCCGGAGCTGAACGCACGGGACCGGAACGTCCGGATGAACGCCGAGCGTGCTGCCTTCAATGCGCCGCTTCAGGGTTCCGCGGCCGATATCATCAAACTGGCGATGATCCGTCTGGAGCACCAGCTGCAGAAAACGCGCACGCAGATGATCCTGCAGGTGCACGATGAACTGGTCTTCGAAGCGCCAGAAGACGAGGTAGAGGCGGCCGCCTCTCTCGCCAGGAGCGAGATGGAGGGGGTATGCCGCCTGAGCGTGCCGCTTGTTGTGGACGTGAAGGCGGGCTCGAACTGGCGGGATATGTCACCGTGCGTTGCCCGTTGATCCCTGCTGCCCCGCGCGAAGCTTTTCAATAACGGCGGCTTCTTCGGCTGTTTTTCACCGTCAGGCAGGAAATCCGGAGGGGACGTCGAAGAGTCTGACGAACTGCTGAAACTCTGCTACAATATACCGCTGCCCGGCGCGGCCCGATGCTGGAAAGGGGCGCGCGCCCGGCTGGGGACGGCGGTCCGAGCGGCAGGGCGGCAGCCGGCTTGCTTGCGGCCGGAGATCATCTAGTATAGCAATCGGGCAGGACCTGCAAGTTTCCAGTGCGGTCAGGCGTTGCCGGCTGCATCCTGCCGAGAGGAGTGTATCTGTATGTTCCAGGACAAGGCCTACCCGTGGTTCGTAGTCGGGCAGAGGATGGCCTCCGACGACGAAGCGGGTGAAGTGGCTGGCGGTGGAGGTGGTCCGGAGGAGCCCGGAGAGGTTCCGGCCGGAGATGCGGCAGACCGGATGACCGGCAGCCAGGAGGAATCCGGCCCGGAGCCGGAGGCTGCCGCTCAGGCGGCTTCTGCGGATGCCGGGCAGGAAGCGGAGAGCGCGCCGGAAGCTGCGGCTGGAAGCGCGGCGGATGACCAGCGGGCTTTTGAAGAGGCGCTGAATGCCGCCATGCCCGAGACCAGCGTGGACTACGGCGGGTCGTTCCAGTCGCTGCGCGAGCACGACGTTGTGGAAGGCACTGTCGTGCACATTGACCGCGAAGGCGTGTTGGTGGACGTCGGGATGAAGTCGGAAGGCATCATCCGGATGAACGAGCTCACGCGCGACAGCTTCCAGAATCCCGAAGACGTCGTCTCCGTGGGCGACCGCATCAAGGTCTATGTCCTGCAGACGGAAAATAGCGAGGGCAACCTGCTGCTTTCCAAGAAGCGTGCCGACTTCGAGGTGGCCTGGGACCGTGTGCAGGAAGCCTATCAGGACGGCTCCACCATCACCGCAATGGTCACGGACCGGGTCAAGGGCGGCCTTGTAGTGGATCTCGGCATCCGCGGATTCGTCCCTGCCTCGCACGTCGGGACGGGGCGGGTGAAGAATCTGGACAAATATGTGGGCCAGTCCATCCCGCTCAAGGTCATCGAGGTGGACCGCGAGCGCCGGAAAGTGGTTCTGTCCCACAAGCTGGCCGTGGACGAGGAGCGCGAGAAGAAGCGCAGCGAGACCCTTGAGACGCTGGCCGAAGGTCAGGAGCGGACAGGTATCGTGCGCCGCATCACGGATTACGGCGCTTTCGTGGATCTGGGCGGCATTGACGGCCTGCTTCACATCAGTGAGATGTCGTGGACCCGCATCAATCATCCGAGCGAGGTGGTGAAGGTGGGTCAGAAGGTCCAGGTCGTGGTGCAGAAGATGAACCTGGAGTCGGGCCGCGTCTCGCTCAGTATGCGCCAGATCTTGCCGGATCCCTGGAAGAATGTGGGTTCCCGCTACAAAGTGGGCGATGTCATCCAGTGCAAGATCTCTCGTCTGGTGCCGTTCGGGGCGTTCGTCCTTCTGGAAGAGGGGGTGGAGGCCATCATCCCCAATCAGGAGCTCACCTACCGCCGCATCAAGCGTCCCGAGCAGGTGGTGTCCGTGGGCGATGAGGTTGAGGCCCGGGTCTTGGATGTTAGGCCGGAGGAGCGGCGCATGACGCTTTCTGTCCGCGCCGTTCAGCAGGAGCGCGAAGCCGAGGCTCAGACGCAGGTTACGGCGTCGGAGCGCCGGCATAGCGCGCCCGTGCGCGAGGCTCCTAGGACCACAGTGGCGGATCTTCTGGGCGACGCC
>Ga0073932_1001055_pt1 | contig 56649 bp, 44 predicted proteins | sample DewCreD2012metaG_FD_76967 | JGI IMG/M metagenome (GOLD analysis project Ga0073932, IMG submission 76967) | Hot spring sediment bacterial and archeal communities from British Columbia, Canada, to study Microbial Dark Matter (Phase II) - Dewar... ...
CCCTTGAGCCACATATAGATACCGTTGCCCGGAGCCATCGGGTCAGCGCTGGCCGGGGCCTGAGGTCCGGGGCCGGTGCCCTTCCAGGTGCCGCGATGGGCATCACCGAACTCGGAGCCGATCCACTGATGGTTGGTGCCGAACTGGCCTGCCCACGGGATCTCCGGCTCGATCGGGAAGGTCTCACCGGCGGCGCCGCGGAACTGGCTCTCGATCGGCTGCCAGTTGCCCGGACCAGCCAACGGGACGAAGATCTCGATCTTCCAGAGCTCGGCGGTGGTGGGCATGCCGGGCTGATCCAGCTTCCAGTAGATGCGGCGGACGCCATCCGCCCCGCTGGCCCGCCACGCGCTTGCGCCGTTGTATCCGGCGCCCGGCAGCTCGATCCATCCTCCACCCTGCCGCTCCGCGACGGGCAGGATCCACGAATCGCCGTAGTTCCAGGCTCCTGCAGGCGAGACCGCCGCGATGGCGAGCAGGACCGCTCCCACAAACAGCACTCTCTTCATGGTTACCTTCTCTCCTGTTCTGTCGAGTTGCCGTCCTTGCCTGGCCGGAAGACGCTTCCGGGCGTTCCGGCGTCAGCCGGGACGGACAGAGAAGCACTCAGTCCGGATACCGGGCACATCACCCTCCGTCCTCCAGACTGCCTTCAGTATAAGAGCGCAGTCTGAGATCTGTAAAGATATTTTCATACTGCTTCCTGCAAATCCGGTATTTGTACGGGGTTGAGGGCGGCTTGCAGAAGCCATTCGAAGCTGGCGCAGCCAAATATGATATTTTAGTGACAAAATCGCGGACGTGTGAAATTAGCTTGCGCCGGTGCGGACTGTATGGGAGAATAGAATTCAGAAAGTCCACGGCCGTTCCTGCGGCCCTTGGTCCGACCCGAGAGGACGACCCGGTGAAGCGTTTTCCACCTATGGATTCACGAATCATCAGCCTTGCCGCGCTGTGCTGTCTGCTCACAGCGGCGGTGAGCGCCCCTGCCCCCACCGCCGATACCTGGACGGATGTCATCCCCGGCGTGCGATACCTGCACAGAGTGACCACTACGCCTCGCCCGCTGCGGATCCACGTTCTCATCGTGGATGTCTCCAATCCTCGTGTCCGGGTGGGGCCACTCATGAAGAACGAATACCCGGGCCCGGACGGCGGCGAGACCACCAGCGGCATGGCCCGCCGCCACGGCGCTCTGGCGGCCATCAACTGCGACTATTTCAGCTCGGGTACCACGGAGGATCATATCCCGCAGGGCATCAGCATCCATGATGGCCTGCTGATGGCCGGCTCCGGCCACGTTCCGGGAAGGCTCTCGTGGGTGATGGACGAGACAACCCGTGAGAGTTACATGGGGGTTTACGCCACCACCTACCCCTATACTCCGCAGCCGTGGATGTTCCAGGCAGCCAGCGGCGGTCCCCGGCTGGTACGCGATGGCGTCATTTCTATCGAGAACACGTCCGGTTTGCCCAGCGCCTACTCTCTGAATCCCCGGACGGCGCTCGGCATCTCGCAGGACCGCAAGACTCTCATCCTGGCGGTTGTGGACGGCCGGCAGCCGGGCTTCAGCGAGGGGATGACGGGCCCGGAGATGGGCCAGCTGCTCATTGAGATGGGCGCGTATCAGGGAATGAACTTCGACAGCGGCGGCTCCTCGACGTTCTATCTGAACGGAGCCGTCCGCAACCGTCCGTCGGATGGTTCGGAGCGCCGGGTGGCAAACGCGCTGGCGGTGTGGGACACCTTCGACCAGGGACCTCCGCCGGCAGTCGCCGTGGCCACGGGTTTTGAGGGTCCATTCTTCGCACCCGGAGCGGTGAACGGACAGAACGGATGGTCTGGTAGCGCCTCCATCACCCCGGGGGCCGCCCCGGACGGGGGACGCGCTCTGGTGCTGGATGACAACGGCGCATCGCGCAACGTGACAACGGGAGCGGACAAAGTCCAGTGGATTGACTTCCGGGCGAGACGCGTGGGAGGCGCCGGGACCGGCACCATGCTGTTCGGAGTCTCGCCTTCCGCCGTTTTCGGAGCGGTGAGGTTCCACTCTGACGGCAGGATCGCGGCGCTTGCCGGCCTGGGTGCAGGGGGCTACGGGACGGCCTTCTGGCAGAATCTGACGACATATTCCGTCGGGGAGTGGCGCCGGGTCTCGGTGAGGGTGGACTACAGTTCCAACGTCAACCGCTACAGCGTGTATGTGGACGGACGGCAATATGCGGCAGGGCTGGCCTACAAGGACGCAGGTGCGAACTCATCGCTGCAGTGGCTGCGTTTCGAGGATTCCGGGACCGGCAGCTGGGTCATTGATGACCTATATGTCGGAAACACGCACTACCTCTATCCTCGCATCGAACCGGAGCAGGTCGCCATTCCGGCAGGCGGTTCGCTCCCATTTGTGCTGAAAAACGGCCCGGCGACGTCCTGGCAGGTGTTCGAGGAGCGCCTGCCAGGCGGGCAGGCAGCCGCACCCGGGACGGTGGCCTCGGTGGATACCAGCGGAAGAGTCACCGCCTCCTCGCCGGGATCCTTCCGGCTCCGGGCGACCGACTCCCAGGGGCGTCAGGACGCATCCGGAACCGTCAGCGTACTGCCCTCTCTCAGCGTGGGCGAAATCCGCGCCGCCACGGATGGGTCCTCAGTATCGCTGGGCCGGGCCGTTGTAACGGCGAGCTTTGCCGATCACCTGTACGCGCAGCAGGAGGACCGCGCAAGCGGGATGCGCGTGAACTCCGCCGAGACGTTTCCGCCGGGAACCCGGATCTGGGCAACCGGAACTGCCGCCACGCTCGCTGGCGAGAAGGTCTTGAACGTTCAGACGGTGTGGGCATCGGAAACTGGGCCCCTCCCCGCCCCGCTCACGATGAGCAACCGGGAGGCGGCCGCAACCCGTCCCGGTCTGCATCCGGCAGGGCTTCTCATCCGGACGAGCGGGCGGATCACCCGGGTGGAGGCAGATCGTTTCTACCTGAGCGATGGCTCGACAGGCGGTGACGGCCTGGCTGTGCTGCTGCCCGGATCCCCTGCTGCGAACACCGGCCGTTTCGTTGTCGTCTCCGGCGCTCTCGGTGCCGCCGGCGGCCCAACCGGCCCGGCACCGGCGGTCAAACCGCGTTCTCCAGAGGATGTACTGGTGGTGGACTAAGAACCGCAGATCTGTTGTGGCCTAGATCCGCCAGAAGGCACGCCGATGTTGATAACGGAGTTGGCTTTCAACCTGGGCAGCAGCTTCGAGGGGCAAGTGAGGAAATCCGATCGCCAGTGGCGCTAGCCGGCAGACCGCTTCTGAACCACCTCTTCCATCAACGTCCAGAACTCGCGCACCATCCGCTCGCGGGTGAATAGCTCTTCCGCACGCCGCCGGCCGGCCTCTCCCATCTGCCGCCGCAGATCTGGAGATTCGGCAAGAAGGCGCAGCCGGTCGGCCATGACGGAGGCATCATCCACCGGAACAAGATAACCGGTCTCGCCGTCCACCACCATCTCCCGCGGCCCCCCCTGATCTGTCGCAACGACAGGTTTGCCTGCGGCCATTGATTCAACAACCATTAGACCGAAGGGCTCGGGCAGAATGGAAGGGGATACCGAAATGTCCATGGCAGCATACAAGGAGGCTGCATCATCTCTGAAGTTTGAAAGAATCACACGATCTTCCAAACCAAAGCGCCTGATCCTACTTAATATTTCTTTGTAGTAGTATTCTTGGCCAAAGAAAGGATCACCAACAATCATGAAACGAACATTTTTCACGTTCTTTAGGAATGACGCTGCCTCCAAAAGGAACGTCTGACCTTTGAAATAGGAGAGCCTTCCAAGAGTTCCAGCAACTACACATTCATTTGAAAGCCCGAATTCTGACCTAACAGTTGACCGATGCTCAGGCCTCAAGAAACTATTGACATCAATACCATTGTAAACGACCCTTATGTTAGAGGCCGCTGGAGCGTCTAACAAGATATTGTTACGAACAGCTTCTGACACCGCTACGACGACGTCGGAGAGGCTGACCGCCAATTTTGCAAGAACTCTCCTTACCACTCGTGGGCTAACAATAATTTCGTGGCAGTGCCAGACGTGCGGCGTCTTGGTCAGCCGTGCAGCGACTGCCCCCGGAACAACCGCAAAAGTATTGGAGTGAACGACGTTGAAACATTGCCGGCGAATCCTTCTTATGAGACCGGCGACACTGTGAACGAAAAACACAGAATATTTGGGGGAACCAAGGAGCGAATAATACCGCCGACGCAAGACGGCCAGCTTCATCTCCTCCCACGGGATTCCGGAAGCCGAAAACTTCGCCGAAAGAAGCCCTCGATACGGAACATCGTTAGGTAATATGACATGTACATCCCATTGGGCTGAATCACGTCCCGAAAGCAGGCTGTACAGGATATTATCCGCCCCATACAGCTCGTTCGAGGAATGTACGCAGAGACCTCTATACGGTCGACCTGTCATGATTCCTGTAGACCTTCCGTCCGCATCCGGATAATACGGGCGGGCACACCTCCCACAATCGCGAACGGTGGGACGTCCTTCGTCACAACAGCTCCCGCCCCTACGACGGCACCCCGGCCCACAGTCACCCCGTCCAGGACACAGCAATTCGCGCCAAGCCAGACGTCGTCCTCAATAATGATTCCTTTGCGCCTCGTGCCCTGTTCGCGCATCGGGATGTCCACACGGTCAATGACGTGCTGCTCCGCCAGGAGGCTGACGCGGGGCCCCATCATCACGTTTTTCCCGATCCGGATGCCGCCGGCGGCGCCCATGTAGCCGTAAGCACCTATGTTCGAATTCTCCCCGATCTCAAAGCCTACACCAATCTCGCCACCATAATAGCCGGAGGGGCGGATCTGGGCAAACCTGGCCATCGTCACGTTGTCGCCAATGTGCACGCCATTCTGGGAAAGGCCCTGGATCTCCGTATAGTCCTCGGCGACGAAACTGCGCCCTATCCGCACCATCCGCGGATTCCGGATGGTCACGTGCTTACCGATGAAAAGTAGGCCTTTCACTTCTCCCAACCAGACCCGCCGCCAGGTGCCTCGCAGCAAAGCCAGTCCTAGCCCCCAAAGCATTCCCAGCAGGGCCGAGATAGGCATCCGCTCGTCAATCCGGTACTCTGGGTTACGCTTTACGGTGCGCACGAGTTTCAGGACTATACAGCGCATCAGACTCCCGCTCAAGCTTTCAACAGCTCCCCGCTCGGCAAGTGCAACGTGATAGGGCGCATCTTCCAGCGAACTCTGACCTTTATAAGCGTTAGCAGAATCTGCCAGGCCCCAAGATCATAGGGCCACCTAGCCAATCGCCTCAGAAGCCCTACCTCCGGGCAGCGAGGGTCGTGCCAGTAGCTTATACGCTTCCAGTTCCTATGGATCCTCTTCCTTATGTCGGCGGGCCCTTTGCGAGGAATAGGAACACCACCTCCCAGCACCGTGCCTATATCGTCATGTGTCATCAGATCCAACGAATCCTCTCCCAGCACTTTGCGCTCATAATCGAGCATCAAGCACAATTTCGAGAATGCCACCTGATCCATCAGCCGTCTATTCGATATCCTCTGCTCATGCCATCTCACACGATGCAGAACCTCCGGCAGATTCGCTAGCAGCCACCTTTCCCGCAACCTCAACCACAAATCATAATCCTCCGCTATTCCTATTTTGGGACGATAGCCTCCAACTTCAATTGCTGCCTCACGAAGATACATAGCAGAAGGATGACACACTTGAGATGCAATTCCAAGAAGGCATCCTATCTCCAACGGTCGCTCTGGCCGACGCTTGATACATATGTCCCCCTTATCCTTGCATTCAAAAAAAGTAAAATACGAACCCACTAAAGCTATTTCAGGGTGTGATTCTAAAAAACGCGATTGTAACTCGAAGCGCCGCTCTAAAGAAATATCATCTCCATCCATTCTGGCTATATACTTTCCTCGCGCCTGACTCAAAATCGTGTTCAATCCACTCGCAAGACCGCAATTGAACTCGTTCCTGATTATCCTTATTCTCGGGTCTTTTTGCTGCTCTATAATCTCCAAAGTACCGTCAGTTGAGGCGTCATCCACAATCAGAAACTCGAAGTCCCCCTCTGTCTGACCCAGTATAGAGTCAATAGCTTCCTGCACGTATTTCATGCAATTGAAGACAGGCATTGCGACAGTTATTTTAGGATCTGAAGTTCGTCTCATCGTAGAATCGTTCCGAAGACTAGATACTTGTCGCCCTTTTAAGTTCGTTTTCATAAATCTGCAGAATGCGTACGCTTGCTGATCGCTTTCCGTAATACTCCTCCACAAAAGACCGGCCTGCTAAGCCTATCGCCCGTGCCTGCTCCGGATGACCCAAGAGCAAAGATACTGCCTCGGCGAATCCTTCAGCAGCGTCCTCAACGAAAACATTCTTCTCGGGGGTGAGACCTGTTCCTTCAGCCCCAACCGTTGTTGTCACCACTGGCCGACCGAATGCCATAGCTTCAAGAACTTTCGTTTTGATGCCCGCCCCGAAACGTAAAGGAGCTACAACTACTCTGCTACTCGAATAAAACGGACCAAGATCGTTTACCCAACCGACCACGTCGATACATTCCCATTTCTCGGCCAGCTCTCGCACGGATGGGGGCGGATTAGCTCCCACGATAGTAAGCCTAGCGGACGGATGAGCTTGACGGACAAGCGGGAATACGTTTTTCACAAACCACTGAATGCCGTCGACATTTGGGATGTGAGTAAATGACCCGACAAACAAGATATTCGCTGTCGCGGGCTCTACAGGCGGAGGACACAGCCGCTCCGTATCTACTGATACAGGGAAAATCTGCACCCTCCGCGCTCCAGCTTGTTCGGCGGCTGCGGCATCACTTGCTGTGACAGTCATCACGCAGTCTACATCCTGGAGAACTCGGCTCTCAGCCCTCTGAATGACACGCGCCACACGCCGCAACCACCATCTTTGGGCAGGACTAGCTAGTGCCGCTTGACGATAACGCCGCACGAACTCAACGTCTTGTTCGAGCAAAATACGGCAGCAGGGAATGTTTCCGTTGTCGCGGATTGCGCTATACCAGAAATCGTAGTGAATAATATCCGGTCGCCAACGATCAACCTGTGTGAGGACGGCTCGCCAGAAATCGGCTGGACACCCATAAAAAGAATGCAACGGAGCGCGTTTCAGCACGGCGAACAACAAGTAGGTAGCCCGATACCCCAACCTGTGTAGCATGCTGCGGCGATGCGGTGGGGAAACGGCTATTAAGGGCCCGTAATGTCGCAACTCATCAACCCGCTCTATAGTACTTCCTCCCCTAAGCACAACAAAAGCAACTTCGTGCTTGGCAGCTACAGCCTCAATAGCTTGAAGCGTCAGCTGCTTGGCCCCTGCATCAACTGGAATCGGGCAGTGAGGAAGAGCGAAAAGCACACGCATCTTATGATCTATGATCTCTGTCCCTATCAAGATTCCTTCTGGGCAGCAACACGTTTTGGCAACTCTCGGTACGGCGCACGATCTTGCTCTCCTTGGCCGGCACTAGTCAACTACCGACCAAGCCCCAACCCAACCTTTGTCTCACTCTTGCTGCCCATAGTCAGTAATGGCTGACAGGCGCTATGCGTGAAATCCGTACATCTGTTTGCGAGCATACACAAACGTGGCAGAAGACCGGCACCAGAGGTAGCGCTCGCCTAGCCACCTCTGATTGCGACTCACAGATACCTGCTCCGGAGCCGCGTTCAACTCTGAAAACCGCAACCCTCCCCTTATGAGATCACTAACTATCGCATCATTGTGAGCACCGTTTGTGCCTGCGATATCCAGGAATACATGACCGCTGCCCTGAGTTGCACTTTCTAAGGGTGTAGAGCTTTTGAATGAAAGGCCCAACTGCCACGTTTCAGTCGGCCGGGTCACTTGGACAACTTAGAGCCGGTGTGCCCATCATCCCGCGCCCCATAGTCCTCGGGCGACAAGCCCAGTTTACAGGGCTTGTCAAACTTACATGTTCACTGCAAAATGCCCATCATCTATACAGACGAGAGACATCGAGAAGACATGGGTAACAGTCGGTCTGGTGGTCTTCATATCCACGTGCGCCACACGGAAGGCGCAGTAGACCACATCATAGCAGCCATCCATATCGTGCGCACAGTGCTTCACACTCTCAGCAGCATCCACACAACCATTGCGGCGCACAATCTCCGTCACCGTGCTCGCCGACGGCACACCTTCAATCCCCCCGGAGCAGAAACGCACGGATCTTGCGCCCTCCCCAGCTCCCGTGACGCTCACGCACCGACAGCACCGCCCGCTCCATCTCCTCCCCAACTCGCCCAGGACTCACCCGCGGACGCCGGCAACGATCCAAAAGACCCCCATCCCCCTCCTCCCGGAAACGCTTCAGCCACTTGTAAAACGTCTTCCGGCTCACGCCGAACTGGCCACACAGGGCCGATATGTTCGCCCCTTCCTCACTCGCCAGCTCTATCAACTCCAGGCGTAAAGACACGGTTGACATCTCCCTCCAGGGCATCTCGGTCTCTCCTTCCCTCAGGCGACTTCGATACCCACTATGTGTCACCCATGTCCCCGAACACCTGTTACCTATCTCACCAGTCTATACACCGAGAACGGGAGGTAGACTCTAACTCCCCTAGATGCAAAACATTGTGCTTTGCTCAAAAGTTGTCTCAAATCTCCTAAGATCGGTTAGGGCAAAAAACTCCTACTCCTGAGGGATGGACCGAGAATATACTAGCAGCAAATATTACAATAGGAGCCCTGTGCTTCTGTATTGGTTCACACGTCGCAGACACACCATCCGTTGACAGAGCTTCCCCCTTACTCCCGACCGCTCTCCGAGAACCAACCGCCGATGCACGGCCATTCGGCTTTCTCAAACCGGTCACTGAATAGGCTCCTTGTATCCGTATCGAATAATTCCAGTCCCAGAAAGAAATGCCTTCTTGGGCAAGGTAGGCTTGTTTTACTTGAGACCGCATGACCTATTTTTGAGCAACCTACACGTGTCACGCAAGCAAGAAACGTAACCCCAGGAGTATAAGGTGACAGCTGCTCTCCGCGCCGCGTGCGCTGTATCACCCCTAGCAAAGTCAACCAGTGAAACCAATCCGAACACCATACCGCGCAGAACCACCACAAAAGCTAGACGTTTTAGGATGCGGAGCAGACCGTCATGTTTGAGGTCCAAGTAATAATCGCCGCGACCCTGCAAGAAGATCCGCCTACGAAACCATCTCCAAGTTAGCCTCTCAGCGGATACCGCGTGCCGCACCCAAGCATCTGGCCAGTACACTAACATCCAACCTTGCCGCCTAAGGCGACGGGCAAGCTCCGTCTCCTCGTGAGGGATTCCCAATGTCCCTCCAAATCCAAATACAGGATCAAAGCCTCCCACACTTTGCACAGCCTTCCGCCGGAAAGACATATTGGCACCCGCTGGGGTCAGGCCTTTGCGTTCCAAGACAAAGGCATCATCCCCGTAATCCACAATGGTGAGATAAGGCTCAAGCAGAGGATCTAACCAGTCCGGCCGGGGAGACTCCCATTCGGGCAGGATCCGCCCCATAACTCCCCCAACGTTTGCCGCAAAAGAGTATGCTGCGAAATGCGCAGCAAGCCAGGAATCCGCAGCGATCGCGTCGTCATCAAGAAACGCAACGACATCTCCGCTTGCGACATCAAGCCCCCTGTTCCGAGCATTGCTCAGTCCCACTGCAGGTTCAGGGACAATCACGTAGTGGAACGGCATTCGCGAGCGGAAGGATTCGGCAACCTGGCGGGTATCGTCGGTGGAGTTGTTGTCAACTACGATCACCTCCGCCCGCGATGGATCTATGCCAGTCTGCTTTACCAGGCTTTCCAGTGCAAGGGCGAGGCGCTGCCCCCGGTTGCGCGTGCAGATTACAGCGGAAATGGTCTGTACCGGGGTCGCATCCACGACTCGATCCGGGTTCGGCTCGGTTTGCAGATCCGGGCTCGAAGCGGGCATCACACCTCCGCGTGGGCGAACATTTCGCTCTCGACGAGTTCGCAGATGATGTGGGCGATGGTGATATGCGTCTCCTGGATGCGGGGCGTGTCATCCGAGGGCACTTTGAGGGCGATGTCCACACACTGCGCCAGCCGTCCGCCGTCCCGCCCGGTCATTCCGATGGCGAACGCGCCTTTCGCACGCGCCGCCTCCACGGCCCGGATGACAGACTCAGCATTGCCGCTGGTGGAGATGCCGATGAACACGTCTCCCGGTTGCACCAGAGCCTCCGCCTGCCGGGAGAAGACCATATCGTACTCGTAATCGTTACCGATGGCGGTCAGAATGGATGTATTGGTAGTCAGGGCGATGGCGGGAAGGGCTCTGCGCTCCATCTTGAAGCGGCCCACGAACTCCGCCGCGATGTGCTGAGCATCGGCCGCGCTGCCGCCATTGCCTGCGATCAACACCTTGCCGCCATCCCGGAAGCAGCACACGATCTCCGCCACCGCCTGGGCGATCTCAATCGCCAGACTGCGAGACGCCTCCTCCTTCACGGCGATACTCTCGGCGAAGCGCTCCCTAACCAGTTCCGCCATCCCCATCTGCGGTTCACCTCATCCTGCAAGTCAGACTCAACAACTAGCTCCTGTCCGCTCCAGCAGCGTCGCGATATGCCGCTCCAGATCTTCCACCTCCCGGTCCCACGGACGGTCGCCCCGAATCACCCATCCGGCATATTGTCGGCCAGGCTCGACGAACTCTTCATGCATCAGCTGCACCGTCTCGCTGAACTGGCGGCGCACGCTTTCCTCGGTCCGTCCCCGTTCACGGACATCCCTCTTGATGCGCCGCTCCAGCCGGAGACTGGCGGGTGTGTCAACAAAGACCCGGACATCCATCAGATCACGGAGCGCGGGCCAGTGAAGCACCAGGATGCCTTCCACGATCGTTAGACGCCGCGGCTCCAGTGGCCGTTCACCCACCCGGCAGTGCGTAGTGAAATCGTATCGCGGACAACTCACTGTCTGCCCGGCCTTCAGCAACCGGACGTGTTCCACCAGCAGGCCGGACTCCACGGCATCCGGGTGGTCGTAATTCAGAGCGGCACGCTCCTCCAGCGTCAGATCGGACCTGTCACGATAGTAGTCGTCCTGCCGGACGATGCAGACCCCGGCCTCACGGAACCGCTCCCCAAGACGGGCGACGAGTGTGCTTTTCCCCGACCCGCTGCCTCCTGCAACACCCACGCAGACACTCCCGCCCACGCCTGCTGAAAACTCCTAACGGCGTATCAGTTCCGCCTCGCCTGATTTAAGCTTCTGCCTGAGAGCTTTCAGCACCTCATCGGCGAACTCGTTCGCCGCTTCCTCCGGTTTCCGGCCCCCAGGCTGACGCACCGTTACCCGGAACGAGAAATTCGGACCGGACACGCCGCCCAGCTTATTGGCGAGCATGTTCCACTTGTGCCACCACAGACCCGGAGTCAGCTTGTCACCGGCCAGATACCAGTAGCGCACCACAAGCTGCGAGAAGTCTTGAATGAACTCCGCCTTGGTGACCTCTCCATTTTCCAACTTTACCGTGCCCGCCTCCTTGGGAGTCCAACCGGCCCCTGGCAGACAGAACATCGGGCTGTGGAAGCTGCCCGGGTCAGCGCTCTCGATCATCAGCAGCTCCACCACTGTTCCAGCATTCGAGTAGATCCGCAACAGGAAGCGGGCGGCGGGAAGCTGCTCCTTCCACTCGTCGGGAGGATTGAACTGTTCCCCCCGCCACTCGCCCAGATCCATCGGCACCCAGCTGTCCATATCCACGGAGCTGTCGGAGCCCGTCCCCGGGGCGCCAAGGCGGCTGACAACCGTAAACACCACCAGAAGGATGGTGACGATTATTGCATGAGTCTGAACTCGCGACATCCAAGCAACCTCGCAATCCCGTACATCACCGCGAACGCCACCACAAGAACGACGTAACCGGAGTAATCGTGCAGCACCGGCACCAGAGAGGGATCCCAGTAATGTCCCACCGCCACGAGGAGCGCCACTCTGAGCGAGTTGACCAGGACCGAGAGCGGCATCGCGATGAGGACGAACAACACCTTCCGCCAGGTTTCTCCTTTGACAGCATAGACCAGGAAAATGGCGAAGGCTGTCAGAGCCACCAGCATACGGAAGCCACTGCAAGGCGCTCCCACCTCCACAGAGACGTTATCGGTCTGGATGCCCGTGCCAACCCGGTAGGCATCAATGAACATCAGCTTTGACAGCACGGTAGCCGCCTGCGTGCTCCAGATCTGCACCTTGAAGGCGATCTGCGTCAGCAAAAACTCCGGAATCGGGCACAGGAAGTAGAGATAGAAGATGGGAAACGAGAACAGCTTGACGAAATTCCATCCGTAGAGGGTGGCCACAAAAAACGCCAGACTGGCGGGGAAAACAAGTCCGCGCATTGTAAGGCTGTTCTGCATCCCGAACAGTGTAGCTGCTGCCACAAAGACCACCAGCAGCCCCAGAGCCCATAGACTGGGCCGCGGCGTCTCCCTGGCTGCCTCATCCTTCTTGAGCCAGGCCGTCCACGCGCACATAAACGGAATGAGATACCCGTGTGAGTAGTAGCCATCCGGGTTGGACCAGGCCTTGAGAAAATAGCCGAACTGGGGCACCCAGTAGACGATGAACGCGGCCCAGGCCAGCAACTCAAGCCAGTGACGCCTCAGAATGTCCAGATTCAGAGACCTGGCGCCTGAAGCAGCTTTGATATCCGTTCCCATGCTGTCAGGGTCTCCACTTCACGAAAGCAACGATCCAGCCGATGACCGGTACATCAGGCTGCTCCCTTTCGCCGCAGCACCGCTGGGATCGTCAGTAAAAGGATCTTGAGATCGAACAGGAAGCTTCTCCGGCGGACATACTCCAGATCTAGCTCGGCCGCCTGCTCGCCAGTCAGATCGGAACGCCCGCTGATCTGCCAGAGCCCCGTCATTCCGGGCGGGACGCTCACTTTGCGGATATACCAGTCTTCGTTCTCGTAGCCGGTCACGGGAAGCGGACGAGGGCCCACCAGACTCATATCACCAGTCAGCACGTTGATAAACTGCGGGATCTCGTCCAGGCTGAGCTTGCGCAGGATCCTGCCGACCCTCGTAACGCGAGGATCGTTCTTCATCTTGAAATAGGCGCCGCCCGCTTCGTTGTATTTCTCCAGTTCCCGCTGCATCTTCTCGGCATCCGCGATCATCGTGCGGAACTTGTATATGGTGAAGAGCTTCCCAAAGCGGCCGACACGGGTCTGTTTGAACAACACTGGACCTTCGTCATCCAGCTTGATGAGGATGGCGATGATCATCGCCGGGAGGGCGGACAGCACAAGCAGGAGTGACGCCCCGATGACGTCGAACACCCGCTTCGCAGTCTCGTACACCGGGCGCGACTCTGCGCCCAGCGCTATCTCTGAAGCCTTCAAGGCTACGCTTCCTCCCGGTCCGGTCCTAGAGAACACCTCCCTTTGCATACTACCAGCAAATCTGCGCCGCGGTTCCAGTTGCCCGCCGGGCCGGCCCTCTAGCGGGCCGGCCCGGCGACCCGGATCCTGTCTGCCTGGCTACAGCGCGCCAGCGCCCCGCCGCTTACCCCGGAATCGCAGGACTCGTCGGCGAGACAGTCCCCGACGGAGGCGGCGAGGGCGGCAGACTGCGGTAGATGGACCGGCCACCCAGTGGACCTCGCACATCCTCGGGACGCACCCTGTTGAACAGGACGCCCAGGTATTCCGCACCCACCTGGTCCAACCTCATCCGGAACTCGGCCTCAGCACCCGAAGGAGCAACACCGGCCGACTGCACCAGTAGAGTTCTCTTGATAATCCCAGCCAACACCGTGGCGTCAGCGAACGACGCGCCTGCCGGACTATCGAACACCACGAAGTCGGCGACCGCCACAGCATCGGCCACAAACCGTTCCATGGCCTCGCCCCGCAGCAGGCGGATTGGGTTGTCCGGCTGTGGGCCGCTGGGAACCAGCAACAGGCCCTCTACCCGGGTAGGTACCGCAACATCCTCCAGAGCTGCGCCGCCGGAAAGGACGTTTGCCAAACCCTTGGAATTGTCCACACCAAAGAGGATGTGCTGGGTGGGATTGCGCAAATCGGCGTCCACCAGGATGACTCTTGCGCCGTCTCCCGCCAGAGCCACAGCAAGATTGCTGGCCGTTGTAGATCGCCCCGCCCGCGGCGCAGCCCCGGCCACAAGGATGGCCCCTTTTCCGGCATCCTGTGAGGCCAGATGCCAGAGCTCCGCCGTCAGCATCTCATAGCACTCCCGCAATCCGGGCGCAGGCAGGCCCTTCACCAGAGACGGACTCCGGGAGATGGGAACCATCGTGACGACCGGCAGGCCGAGCAGATCCTCCACCTGATCCGGAGTGCGCACGGTGGTGTCTATGTAGTCCAGCAGGAGCACCACAGCGAAAGCGAGCAGAAGGCTCAGCGGCAATGCGAGGGCCAGTTGGAGTTTCCGGCTGGTCGCCGGTTTCGGATCTATCACGCCGATGATACTGATATCGCCGGCCCGGTAGGGTTCATTCTCGCGGATGCGGGCTTCCTCCAGCTTATTCTTCAGGAACGAGAACGTCTGCTCAGCCGTCTGCACCTCCACAGTGCGCAACGCGATTTCACGTTCATCCTGAGGGAAGGAATTCAGCTCCGATTTCATCTGGGGAATCACACCGGCCAGCGCCGAGGCCCTTGCGTTAGCCGCGATAGACTCCACCTTCGCTTGGACAAAGCGGTCCAGTGTCTGCGTGTGGATAGGATTGACGGCCTCCACCTTCTGGACTATCCGCTGGCGCTGCTCTTGAGCTTGCGCATTCTTCAGGTCCTCGATAGACTTCCGGAGCGCCTGAACCTCAGGATGGTTCTCGCCCCGGTATGTGAGCATGCTCGCGAGTTCCTGCTCTTTGCGGGCAAGCTCGGTCGCCAGGGTGATCCACAGGCTGTTATCTCCTGTTGTTTTCTGCTCCTCCCTTGTGAGAGGTAGTGTTTTGAGCTCGTTCTGCGCGGCGCGCACCCGCTGGGCTGCCTCGCGGGCCTGCACCTGCGCAGTACGGAACTGGAAGTCTACATCCCCAAGGCGGGCCAGTTTCACCTGCGCCGCAGTGGTCAGGTCCGCAATGCCACGAGCCTTCTTATACTCCTCCAGAGCTGCTCTCTTGGCTTCCAGATCCGCCCTGGCCTCTTGAACTTTGCGCTCAAGATAGGCACGAATCTCAGATGGATCGTAATTCTTAGCCTTATAGGAATATTTGAAGGCGATTGCCGCGGCGAATGCAGCTGCCTGAGCAAACTCAGGACCGTCGCGCGACGGATCGCTGCCCACAAAGTTATCCGGCACTTTGACGACGATCCGGATCAGGTCGGACTCGCGTTCGGGGAGGACAGTAGTATAGTCATTGAGCAACTTATCGCGCTGGTTACTGTCGAAGATGTAGGGTCTTGCAGCACGGCGATCCAGGAACTCCTTGATGGCCACCACATCCTCGGCGAGAGCTGCACCTTGTTCCGCCTCTCGATCAAGCGCCTCACGTACCCGGCGGGTGTAGTCTTCATTATTGCCGAGAAGCCCAATGTAGTACGCACGGAAAACGCTGCTTGCCGCGTGCCTTGCCACCGAAGCTTGGGCCAGTTCCGGGCGGAAGTTCTGCATCTCTTGCAGAACCGTGCTTCCCAACGTCTGTGGAGTAACCTGCCGCACATATGAGACCGACTCCAGCGTGGTGGGGGTGTAGAACACGATAGCCGCTGCGGCCAGCATACACGCCAGCACCCCGGCCAGCACAACCCACTTGCGGCGGTAAAGGATCCGATAGTATCTCCAGAGCTCCAAGACTACTTACCTCCTCCCGCGCCGGACCACTTTGGGCAAGGCGGCGGGAACCATCTTCTCCGCTTCTTCCTGAGAAACGGAAGCCTCACATCCTCCAAGTTCGATGAGCACGTTCCGGAAAAGAACCACCTGCAGTTCGGCGTAACGCCTCGCGCAGCTGGGTAGCGGCGTCAGAGACCCCATTTCGCGATGAAGACGACCTGATACAGGTTCGACAGCACCTGGCTGACCGTTGTCAGGTTCGGCCGCCTGGTCTCACGCACCAGCACGACATCTCCGGGCTGGAGCAGGATGTCCTTCGAGGTGTCCCCTTTATCCAGCAGCTCGGCGACATTCACGGGAATCTGCTGAGGCTCCTGGCCCTCCGCTGCGCGCCGGACGATGACTGTCCGTCCCAGAGCACCTCGCTCAATAGGGCCACCGGCCTGAGAGATGGCCTGGGTCACGGTGGTGGTCTTCTTCCAGGGGAACTGACCGGGCCGCTGAACCATGCCCATCACATAGATCCTGCTCTCAGTATCTTCCGGAATGTAGATGGTATCGCCATCTTTCAGGGGGATATCCTGCGACATGTCGCCTTCGAAATAGAAGGCCTCCAGATTGACAGGGATAGGCTCATTCAGGCCGGGGCGGGTAATGGTGGCCTTGCGGAGGGCAGCAGTGTCCGGAATGAAGCTCCCCGCTTCCGCAATGGCGTGCGCCACCGTGTCGCCGTCGCGCATCTGCTGAAGCCCGGGGCGATACACCTGCCCCAGAACGCGCACCCGCATCCGATGAACCTGATAGAGAGTGAGCTGGACGGTGGGATTCTTGAGATAATCCATCTCTATGAAGCGGCGAGCGATATCCGCCTTCACCTCCTCCACCGTCCTTCCCGCCGCGCGGATGCTGCCCACCACAGGCGCGACCACCACACCTTCCGGAGTGACCGTCAGGTAAACGCCCTGGATTGCAGGCTCTCCCCACACGGTGAGCTGGAGCACATCATCGGGCGCAAGACGGTAGTTCGGATCTCTGACGACTGGTCCGTCAGGCTGGACGCCTCCCATCCCGGCGCTGTTCTGGGCGAATACAGAACCCGACGCCACCATAAGTCCCGTGAGGAACACCAAGCAAGCAGTTCTCCACATGTCCACTACTCCCATCGCGGCCCTGACCTGTAAGATCGGTTTCGGGACGCGAAGACTTTCCCCCTTGCGCGCGAGCGCGGCGCTTACCTTCTCATTATCGTGCACAGCGCCATCATCTTTAGCGCTGCAGTCCCGGCGCCTCTGGCCTCAGGCCCTTCAGCCCGGGCAGGCTCACCCATGAGTATGCCGCATCGGGGGTGCTTCTCCTGCCCTGTTTTCGGCAGACAGAGATAGATCCTAGGGTTCCGTAGCGGCCGAGCACGGCAAGCACGGCTGTTGATACCCCTTCCCGCACCCCGCAAGTTCCCATTCCCGGCCTGCAGCGGGAGGCAGTCTAGTGACTCCTGCGGCCCACGTCAAGCGGCCGCCGGCTGATATGGCGGGTATAATCGCCCTTGAGTGCCCCACTGCCATTATTAGAGTCAAGCTTTGGAAGGATAAACCAGACCTTGAGAGGCAAATCTCTTGACTTTCTGAAACAGCTGGTGGAGACTCCCAGTCCATCCGGTTTCGAACAGGCTGCGCAGCGCTTGTTCCGTCAGTATGTGGCTCCTTTCGCCGACGCCGTGGAGACCGACGTGCTCGGCAACGTCATCGCAGCGCGCAACCCCGAAGGATCACCCAGGGTGATGCTGGCGGGCCACTGTGACCAGATCGGCCTGATCGTCACCCATATTGATGATGACGGCTTCGTGTATTTCCGGCGGATCGGCGGGCTGGACCCGGCAGCGTGCGTGTCTCAGCGGGTCATCATCCAGGGACGCGAAGGGCCGGTGCCCGGCGTTGTCGGGCGCAAGGCCATCCATTTGCAGGACGCATCAGACCGCAACAAGGCCCCGAAGCTGGAAGACCTCTGGGTGGACATCGGCGCGAAGGATCGCAAAGACGCGGAACAGCGGGTGCGGGTGGGCGATCCGGGAGTGTTTGTGCAACCCTTCGAACTCCTCCCGAACGAGCGCGCGGTCAGTATGGCGTTCGACAACAAGATGGCGGTGTGGCTGGTGGCGGAGACGCTCCGGCTGCTCTCGCAGAAAAAGCACTCCGCGGCAGTGTACGGCGTCGCGACAGTACAGGAGGAGATCGGCTCCATCGGCGCGCGGACCAGCGCCTTTCGCGTTGAGCCGGATCTGGCGGTGGTGATTGACGTAGGACACGCCACGGATCATCCCGGGCTGGACAAGAAAAAGGAAGGCGACTTCCGCCTGGGATGCGGCCCCATCCTCTCGCGGGGGGCCAATGTGAACCCGCGTGTTTTTGAGATGCTGGAGGCGACCGCCGGAAAGCACAAGATCCCCTATCAGACCGAAGGCATCGGCGGACGTTCGGCCACGGACGCGGATCCCATCCAGTACTCCAGGGCGGGAGTGGCAGTGGGATTGATCCACGTGCCGCTGCGCTATATGCACACTCCGTGCGAGCTGATCAGCCTGGAGGATCTCACCAACACGGCAAAGCTGCTGGCCGCTTTTGTTCAGGAGTTGAAGCCGGGAACAAGTTTCATTCCAGAATGAGAGACAGGATGAATCGCTGCCGGATCAAGGCGCATCAAAGCAGAAACGGGGATCCCGATTCAACGGCGGCTCGTCCCCATCTCAGCGTTGGAGCTTAGAAGAACCATGGTGAATCTTTTCGGCCCGAAAGTGCCGGAGATAGACGTTCAGACACTGAAGGAGATGATGGACTCCGGCGAGAGCTTCGTTCTGCTGGACGTCCGGGACCCGGATGAGTTCGAGCAGATGAACATTCCGGGTGCCGTGTTGCTGCCGCTCGGCGAGCTGCAGGACCGGGTGGGAGAACTGGATCCGCAGGCGAAGACCGTAGTAATGTGTCTGAGCGGCGGCCGCAGCGCGAGGGCAACCGAATTCCTGATGAAACAGGGATTCCGCGACGTCTGCAACCTGAAAGGCGGCATTCTGGCCTGGCAGCAGCTTCAACAGAACCCCTGCTAGCAAAACATCATCCAGAAAAGAAAAACTCGGGCCCCGGATAGTATCCGGGGCCCGATGCATTCTCCGTCTTTGGCGAAGCGGACCTGTCGCGCCGGCTAGCCTACCTTTACGGTGACCACACCGTAAGCGGGCACGTCCACCTCCAGGAGGCCGCCTGCGTAGGTGGCCGTGGACTTCTCAAGCGGCTGCTCCAGGATGTCCGTCTCGACGGCCGGTGCGTTCTCCGGCGCCACCCGGGACAGGCGGACGGCAGCCCGGACAGCACGCCCCTCCATCTCGTAGAGGCGAAGGATCAGCGCGTCCGAGTCCTCAGCCCTCTTGACGGATGCGAGCATCACATTGTCTGTCTCGCACCGGATGAACCCCTGAGCAGCAGGCTCCTCGCCGGTGTGGGCGTCGGTGCTGGCCACGCTGAACGGCGCGTTGTAAGCCCAACCCGCACGCGTGGCTTCGCTGACGCTGCAATCGCCAAGATGAGGCTGCACCGCCCAGCGGATGATGTGCTGGCCCATCTCGGGAAGCGGGTCCGGCATATAGCTGGAACGCAGGAGAGTAAGCCGGAGCACATTGCCATCCGCCCTGTGACCGTACTTGTCCGCGTTCAGAAGCGTGATGCCTGCCTGCTGTCCACCGTTCTCCCCTGAGATGTCCGCCCACTTCAGCGCGGGAACCTCCTGAGGACCAACAGGCCGCTCGATGCTGCCGAAAGGCACCTCATACCGCGCCCGCGGATTGGACACGTTGACGGGGAACGATACCCGGAGCTGCGGGATTCCGGTCTCATGCGAGCCCATCTCCAGCCAGTTGACGTCCAGAGTGAACTCCACCTGCCTGCTGTCCTCCGCCAGACCGATCTCCAGCGCGAACGTGGACGAGCGGTACTTCCTCCTGCAGACCACAGCGGCGCGATGCGGTCCGCGCTGCTTCACCTCCAGCACCCAGCTATCCGCAAGGGGCTCGATGCTGGTCAGCTGTCCGATGACCCAGGCGGCCATGGAGTTCGGAGCCTCCTGGACATATTCCAGCAGACCCAGCCGCTCTCCGGGCGGGACGAACTCCACCCCCGTGGCCTTGTCCACAATACTGACGATAGCAGCGGCTGAGCTCTCGACCCCCACGCGCAGATACTTGTTCTCAAGAGTCACAACCGGCAGTTCAGTGGAAGGGGTGTATGTCTTCTCAGCAGCAGCGATGACCTTCGCCCCCTCGGCCTTTACGGGAGCAGGCGAGCGCTCCACTCCGTAGATGCGGTAGCCTGTCGCCGGGACGTCTTTGGCCGGGAACGCGACCGAGATGAAATCGTGTCCCCAGAAGTTGCCCGTTCCGACCACCTGCCCGGGCACCGTGTGGCCCTCGCTGTCGCGCACCAGAATGCGGTCATGCGCCCATCCGGTGTTCCAGATCTTGGCGACCACCAGCTCGCTGCGATCCCACGGAAGAGGATTGAAGATGATGAACGGCTGTGCGCCGGCGGCCCCGGCGTTGTAGCCCGTGACTCCTCCCGGGAGGCTGGCATCGCCGGCACCCGCTCCCAGCCCGTCACCGAACTCCGAGCCCTCTCCGTCCGGCTCCGGCGGCAGGCCCACCACGGAAGCGGTATCCGCCTTTGCGGCCACCTGCCTGAGCGCCCGCGTGATGACGGACTCCGTGACCGCGGCGACTTCCTGATAGAGCGCGGAGGAGTACTCATAGGTGGCGTGGACGCCCGAACCCGGCAGGATGTCGTGGAACTGGCAGAGCATGGTCTTCCGCCACGCTAAATTGAGGTCATCCAGCGGGTAAGCCATCCCTGCAAGCGCGCGCCCTACGACGGCGGCCACTTCGGCGCGGACCAGCTCGTTCTCGCTGACCCGGTTGCCCCGCTTGACGCTGGACTGTGAGGTGTAGCAGCCCTCGAACACGAAGTTCAGCTCGTCTTCGATGACCGGCAGGTCAAGCCCGGCAGCCTCGGCCGCCGCGAAGAAGTCCTGCACCCGGCTGAGCTTCAACGTGGGATAGATGGGCCAGCGGCTCATCCGGACAAAGCGGTGCAGATCCCGGCGCGTGGGCCCCCCACCGTGGTCGCCCAGCCCGAACATATAGAGGTGATCCTTCAATCCGCCCGTCTCACGCTCCAGCCGGAGCATCATCTTCGTGATGTGCGGGCCGATGAAGCCGTTATACCAGTTTTCGTTGTCCTGATAGGCCAGAACGCGCGAGCCATCCGGCGCCTGCCACCAGAACAGTTTGGGCTCCTTGCCGCCGCGGCAGAAGTAGTACCACCGCACTCCGCCCCGGTTCAGGATGGCGGGCAGCATCCGGCTATGCCCGAACATGTCCGGCTCCCAGTCTATCTTGACGGCGTCGTAGGGCAGCCCGAAGTGCTCCTTGAAGTAGCGCCGGGTGTAGAGCATCTGCCGGCAGAGAGCCTCACCTGAAGCCAGGTTCTTCTCGCCCTCAACCCAGGTGCTCGCCGTGACCTCCCAGCGGCCCTCCGCTACGCGCTTGCGGAGCATCTCGAAGACCTCCGGGCAATACTCCTGCATGGCGACGTAGGTGGAGGCCTGATCCTGCGAGAACTTCAGGTCCGGGAACGACTGCATCAGCCGGTCCACCGTGGAGAAGGTGTCGCGCGTGGTGCTGACGGTCTCCTGCCACGGCCACAGCCAGTTCATATCAATGTGAGCGTGTCCGCAGAGGTGGATGGTGAACTTCCGCAGCTCCTGTCCGATGGGCTCCAGCGCCTTTTCAGCCTGCTCGACCGCATCCTGCAGGCTTGCGCCGGAACTCAGAGCGGACTCGAAACCGCTGAGAGCCTCCTCCACCAGACCGGCATATTTCTGGCGCTCTTCGGAGGACTCAACAAACTCCTGCGCAAGATCGAACTCCGCGCGGATGCGCTCCATCAGCTCCTCGGAGCCAGAACGGAGCGCCCCCACCTTCTGCCAGACGGCATCCATTCGTTCGGCGAAACTCATATTTCTAACCACACTTCTGGAGGATTGAGGGACGGAGACCGCGCGGCCGGGCAACCAGCGCCAGACAGCCGCTCCGGGCTCCTTCTCCCTGAGGGTCTTTATATCCCGGACTGAGGATTCCTGCCCCCCTGCGTCGAACCTTCCTGGAAAAGCGGGACCCGGCCGGTCCCGCGGGGAGGAGAAATCCGAACATATGACAATGCGTGTCTGGCTTGCGATTCCTGCAGCGGCGCTTCTGACCGCCGCTTTCACAATGGCGGCGCTCGCATCTCCACAGGATGCGCCGGCGATAGACGTGCGCACCCTGGGAGCCGTCGGCGACGGTAAGGCGGACGACACGGCCGCGTTCGAAAGGGCGATCGCCCTGGGCAGACAGAACGGGCAGCCGGTGCGGGTGCCCCGGGGACGTTACAGGATCACCCGAACGCTGGAGCTGAAGGCGCAGGAGTTGACCGGGGCAGAGAACGCCGCCTGGGTGGCGGACGAGGTGACTCTGCCCACCATCCTGCCCGAAGTGCCGGACGGCCCGGCCATCCGTCTTCTGGGAGGCGGGGCGGTACACGGCCTGTATTTCTTCCAGGACTGGAAGGGCGGGCAGCCATCGGAACGTCCGGCCATCATCCAGCTGGCCGGAGTGGGCACACGGGTGAGCGAGGTGAAGATCCAGAACGCCTGGGACGGCATCTCGGCGGACGGCAAGTCCAACGTGGGGCGGGCTCTCATCCGGGACTGCTTCCTGGTGGACATCCATAACGTGGGGATCCGGATGCTCGGCACCTGGGATGTCTCGTGGATCTCAAGGGTGGAGGTGTGGTCCCCGGCGAGCAAGCGCTTTCTGGCACATGGCATTGGCTTCCTGATCGGCAAGAACGACCTGCTGCTGCTGAGCGACTGCTTCGTGTTCAGCGCGGACCGGGGATACAAGTTCGTGGAGAGCGTGCCGGGATCGGAGATCCGCGGCACGATGTGGGGCTCAATGACCAACTGCACAGCGGACTTCTGCGGCATCGGCATCGAGGTGGATGGCGCTCACACTATCAGCCTCGCGGGCGGTACCTACTGGACCCATCACAGCGGGATTCTGATCCACGGGAAAGGAGCCCAGGTGCGGATGAGCGGACTGGAGATGAAGTCCAACAGCGGGCCGTGCATAGACATCCAGGGAGGCAGTCTGGTGGCGGTGGCTGGCTGTCAGCTTCGCCGGGAGATGGCCAGATTCGTCGCGCCGGCGCTCCGCATCACCGGCGGGGAAACCGTGGCGGTCAGCGGCTGTGCCATCTCCAGCACCAGCACCGCTGTCGAGGTGGCGGAGGGCCTGACAGGAGTGGTGCTGAGCGGCAACGCGACACGCGAGAACGTACCCGAACCGCCCGCGGAGCCGAACGTCGCCCCCTGACCCCGCACCAGCCGGGAGGAGCCGGCGGTAAACATGGGAGTCTGATGCGGGCCGCTCCGTCCGGGGCGGCCCGTTTTCCCCTCCGGTGGTTGAGCCGTCCGGCACTGGCCGGACGAGTCGAAACCAATAGAAAGAGTCGGCATGGTCTCGATACGCGCGGTCGGCGCCGCGCTACTCGGCCGGGGTAATCGGGAAGGTATCCAGGCGGGCGGTGTGGAATCAGAGTAACCGGTCACGCACCCCGCGATCAGACGGGCGGCGGACCGGAAGCGCACCATGGAGCAACAGAAAAATACCACCCGGAGCCCCTGGCTCTTCGTCCCCACCCTCTACTTTATGCAGGGGGTTCCTTACGTCATCATCGTGAACGTCTCGGCGGCGATGTACACCACTTTGGGAATATCCGCGTCTCAGATGGGTCTGTGGACCAGCCTCATCACCTGGCCCTGGGTCCTGAAAATGCTCTGGGGCCCCCTGGTTGACACCATCAGCACCAAGCGGAACTGGGTGGTCATCACGCAGGCTCTGCTTCTCGCCGGGTTCGTGCTGGTGGCGTTCGGAGTGAACCTGCCCAACTTCTTCATCGTCACGCTGGCCGTGTTCTTCGTGATGGCGTTCCTTTCGGCGACACATGACATTGCGGCGGACGGATACTACCTGCTGGCGATGGACAAGAAAGATCAGGCGTTCTTCGTGGGCATCCGCTCCACGGCGTACCGCCTGGCGATGATCTTCGGGAACGGGGCGTTGGTGGTGCTGGCGGGCAGGCTGGCCGAGGAGCGTGGATTCACCGTCGCGCAAGGATGGATGACAGCCCTGCTGGTGGGAGGGGCGCTTTACGGCATCTTCTGGCTTTACGGGCTCTGGGCCATGCCACGGCCGGTCGCCGACGTGCCGGGCGGCGGGCATCAAAAGGGAGATGCCATCCCGTTCGTGGAGGCGTTCGTTACCTATTTCCGGAAGCCGCGCATTCTGGCCATTCTGGCGTTCATCCTGCTGTACCGCGCGGGCGAGTTCATGATCGTCAAGATGACCCCGCCTTTCCTGCTGGAAACCGGTCCGAAAGGGAACCTGGGATTCACGACGGAGCAGTTCGGAGTCATCTACGGGACGTTCGGCATTCTGGCGCTGGTGGTGGGTGGCATCCTGGGGGGAATGGCCATCGCGCGCTGGGGACTGAGAAAATGCCTCTGGCCGATGGTCCTGTCCATGAACCTGCCGTGCCTGGGATACATCTGGGCGGCCATCGAGCTTCCTACTGCCACTGGACTGCTGAAGGTGGCGGGAACCTATGCCGTGGTGGTCATAGACCAGTTCGGCTACGGTTTCGGGTTTGCGGCCTATATGGTCTTCCTGATGTACGCTTCGCAGGGTTCCCGCTACCAGACTTCGCACTACGCCATCTCCACCGGTCTGATGGCGCTCGGGGCGATGGGCGCGGGCATCCTGAGCGGGTTCCTTCTGGAGTGGCTGGGCTTCGTGAAGTTCTTCATCGCCTGCTGCATCCTGACCATTCCGGGAATGCTGACGCTGTTGTTCATCCCGTTGTATGACGAGGAGCACAACGAGGCTCGGGAGCTCTCGCGGCTGGCGAAGGAAGAGAAAGCCGCGCGCCGCCGGCAATGAAGCGCCAGATCCTCGCGGACGCAGAGAAAGGCCATTGACCCGGTGACATCCCGGGAGCGGTTGCTGACGGCCATGCAGGGCGGAGAGCCCGACCGGACTCCTGTGGCTCCGTTCGGGTTCGGACGGGTGGACCCCGATTCGGACATCGGGCGGGAGCTGGTAGCCCGGACGGACATCATCGTCGAGGCCTCCTGCGGCCCGTGGGACATTCTGGGCACCCAAGCCACCCCTTCGATGGAGGAGCGCGAAGACGAGACGGTCATCACCTATCACACGCCCCGGGGTCCTCTGGTGCGCCGCGACCGGCGCACGACCCGCACGCACGCCACGGTGGAGCACCCTCTGAAGACGCCGGAGGACGTCGAGCGCTTCCTGTCCGTCCCTTATAGACCTCACCCCGTGGAGGCATCCGGCTACTTCCAGTGGCAAGAGCGGATCGGCGAGGAGGGGCTGGTGATGACAGGTCTCCCGAACGCCGTGTGCATTCCGGCATCCTGGTTCTCGCCGGAGGATTTCTGTCTGATGTGGGCGGACCGACCGGATCTCATCCGCACCCTCTGTGAAGCCGCGAGCGAACGCATCCTGCAGCGGGCTGAGGATCTCTGCCGGGCGGGAGTGCGGGCATTCCGGATCATCGGCGGGGAGTATGTGACAGTTCAGCTTGGCCCGTCGGCGTTCGATGAACTTGTGGCGCGCTTCGACGTGCCTCTGGTGGAGACCATTCATCGCTACGGGGGCATCGCCTATTACCACAACCACGGATCCGTCACACGGTTCCTGCCGCGACTGGCGGCGCTGGGCATAGACGCCCTGGATCCCCTGGAAGCGCCTCCGTGGGGCGATGTTGACCTGCGGGAGGCTCGCCGCCTGGCCGGCGAGCGGCTCTGCTTCGTGGGGAACCTGGACGATATGGAGGTGCTGGAGAGTCTGCCACAGCAGGAGTCGCTGGCCATCGCCCGGGAGAGGCTGGAGGCCGGCGGGCGGAAGGCGTTCATTCTGGGAGGGACGGCCTCCGGCACCTACGGGGAGACTGCGGCGCGCGCGTTCATCGCGATGGCAGAGATGGCGGATTCTCTTGCCTGTTGATTTTCCCCTGACCCCTTGACCGGCGCCCCTCTCAGGCCGTAGCATAGAAGCTGTTGACGCGCCGGACGGCCCTGCGCCACCCAGAGGAAGGGCGGATGCTCCGTCCGGTATGCGGGAGAGGGGGCTTCTCTTGCGGATCATCTTCCGACTCCAGCTGAGCGCGGCGATCGCCGCCGTTTGGCAGCTTCCGGCTCTTTGCGCGGTCTTTTACGTCTCCCCGTCGGGCAGCGACTCAGCCGGCGGGCACTCCTGGGCCACGGCGAAACGCACCATTGCCGCGGCCGTCTCAGCGGCGGCCTTCGGGGACGAGGTGTGGGTGGCAGCCGGGGTCTACACCACCCCGGTCTCCCTGCGTAGCGGAGTGGCAGTCTACTGCGGCTTCGCCGGAGGAGAGAGCTCGCGGGATAAGCGCGACCCGGTGGCCAACCCTGTGACACTCACGGTGCCCGGCCCCGGCCCGGCTGTCTACATCTACGCCGGCGCTTCTGTCTTCACCCGGATCGAAGGACTCAGGATCTCCGGGTGCGGAGGAGACGGGATCCGGGCGCCGGAGGGCTCGGCCACTATCCGGGAATGCGAAATCACCGGCAACTCCGGCGCAGGGCTTGTGTGCGACGTGGGCTCGCCGATCGTCGAGCGCTGCCGGATCACCGGCAACATCGGGGCGGGTGTTCTGTGTGAGAACTATGCCGCGCCGCACCTCTGGTTCAGTACGATTTCCGGCAACGTGGGAGGGGGTGTGGTGTGCGAGGGTGAATCAGCGCCGCTGGTGGACCGCTGCTTCATCAGGAACAACGGCGCTGACGGCATTCTGTGCCGGGGCTCGTCTCCGGTCATTCAGGGATGCGTGATTACGGGCTCGCCGGGGGCGGGAGTATCCTGTCAGGACGGTTCGGCGCCTGTTCTCATCAACAATACTATCGCCGCCAGCCAAGGAACAGGGCTCGCGCTGGAGTCCGGAGCATCCGCCACGAACAACATCGTGGCGTTCAACGGAAGAGGCATCGCCCTCCCGCCGGGCGCGGACGCTCCGTTGCTTTTGCGGAATTGCGTCTACGGCAACAGCAGCGGGGACTACGCGGGGGTCAGTCCGGGCGCAGGCGATGTGCGAGCGGATCCGCAGTTCGTCGCTTTGAGCGCGGGGGACGTGCGGATTCGGCCTTCCTCGCCCTGCCGCGATGCAGGAGACGACACGGCTGCTTCCTCTCTGGCGACGGACATCGAAGGCCGGGCGCGCAAGACCGGGACGGCGGTGGACATTGGAGCTTACGAGCTGGATGCAGGCCTTCCGGCAGTCTCCGGCATCCCGGAGGCCCGCATGGCTCCGCCAGGGACCCCGGCGGAAGGAGTCCGGGGCATCGTGAGCGCGGTGTGGAGTGGAGTGTTCTACCTGCAGAGGGAGGACCGCGCCTGCGGCATCCGTGTGGAGCAAACCGCACACACGCTTCAACCAGGCGACCGGGCATCGGTCTCAGGGACGGTGGGGGTCACCGGGGCAGGCGAGCCGTGCCTTCTGGCGACGTCCAGCGCCCGGGAAGGGTCGGGGACTGTCCGCGCTTTAGCGGCCACGGGTAGAGCCCTCCGGCCCGGCCCGGGAACAGCTCCGGCCGGCCTGCTGGTTCGCATCACGGGGCGGGTAACGCACCACGACACGCAGAGCAGCAGCTTCACGGTGAACGACGGGTCGGGTCTGCAGGACGGGAACGGTTATCCGGGCGTACGGGTGTCCTGTCCCGGGATTCCTGTGCCGATGACGGGCGCGTGCGTGGTGGTGACGGGGGTCTGCTCCCGCGAACAGCCCGGAGGAATGTTGCGTCCCGTGATCCTTCCGCGGACTGGGCTGGACATCGTCAGCGTCTCACCCTGACAGTCCCTGCATCTGCAACGCCGCGCGCCGCGGGGACGGTAGACCCGCACGGCGCCTTTATGTTAGACTGCCTCTTGCACTATCTTCAGGAGGAGCCGCCGTTGGCGACCATCACTGCCAGGGAGAATGTCCAGAGGCTGGTCCCCTATGTCGCGGGGAAGCCCATCGAGGAAGTCCAGCGCGAGCTGGGGATCACGGACATCGTCAAGCTCGCATCCAATGAAAGCCCCCTCGGTCCTTCACCGAAGGCGCTGGAAGCAGCGCGGAAGGCGCTGGAGAACATCCGCATGTATCCGGAAGGCTCTTGCTATGTATTGCGGCAGGAGCTGGTGAAGCATCTCGGCGTGGAGCCGGATATGCTGATGTTCGGGAACGGATCGGACGACCTGATCCACTGCCTGGGACTGGCTTACCTGGATCCGGGCGACGAAGTGGTGACGGCCGCGCCGACGTTCGTGCAATACCGGGCCGCGGCGCTTCTGGCCGGATGCACCCTGCACGAAGTGCCGCTGAAAGATTACACCTACGACCTGGACGCGCTGGCTGACCGGTTCAATGAGCGCACACGGCTGGTGTTCATCGCCAACCCGAACAACCCGACCGGCACAATGAACACCCGCGCCGAGGTGGAGCGTCTGCTGGACCGGCTGCCCGAACGCGCGCTGTGTGTCCTGGACGAGGCCTATTACGAATACATTGACCACCCAGACTATCCTCAGTCCATCGAATACGTCCGGCAGGGACGCAACGTGGCGGTTCTGCGCACATTCTCGAAGATCTATGCTCTGGCCGGCTTGCGCGTGGGGTACGGCATCGCCGCCCCGGAGGTGGTGCGGGCAGTGGATCAGGTGCGGGAGCCCTTCAACGTGAACACGGTGGCGCAGTATGCCGCCGCGGCCAGCCTGCAGGATCCGGACCAGGTGCTCCGCAGCAGGCGGGTGAACGACGAGGGCAAGAAGATGTTCTGCGAGGCGTTCGACCGTCTGGGGTTGAAATACGCCCCCTCTCAGGCGAACTTCGTGTTTGTTGACCTGGGGAGGGACTCCGTGGGAGTGGCGGACGCGCTGTTGCGCAAGGGCGTGATCATCCGGTCCGGCAAGATCTTCGGAACTCCCACTTGCGCGCGTGTGACAGTCGGCCTGCCCGAAGAGAACCGGCGGTTCATTGCCGCCCTGGAGGAGGTCCTCGCCTGAGCGGCGGGCGGGGCGGGAGACGGCGCTGAACGTGGGAGACGACGGCAGCGGCTTTCTCGTCGAGACGCTCGGCATCGCCGGAGTGGGTCTCATTGGTGGGTCCGTGGGCATGGCCGCACGGGCCCGCGGGCTGGCGAGGCAGGTGGTCGGCATCGGGCGGTCGGAAGAGCGTCTGAGGCTGGCCCGCGACCTGGGGGCCGTGGACGAGTTCACCACTGACCTGCTGGAAGGCGCGTCCCGCTGCGACCTGCTCTACCTGGCCACCCCCGTAATGACCATCATCGAGCAGCTGCGCCAACTTCCGCAGCTGCGTGGGCACAGTTGCGTGGTGACGGACGGGGGAAGCGTCAAAGGGCTGATCGTGAGGGCGGCCGAAGCGCTGCCTGCAGAGATGCGCTTTGTGGGCGGACACCCCATGGCCGGGTCCGAGGACGCCGGCGTGGAGGCCGCGCGGGAAGATCTGTTCCAGGGCGCCACCTACGTGCTGACCCCGACGGATCAGAGCGACCCTTACGCCCTGGATCTCGTCCGCCGCTTCGCGGAAGCGCTTGGCTCGCGCGTGGTGGAGATGTCCCCGGAGAGACACGACCGCATCGTCGCCTGCACCAGTCACCTGCCGCACATAGCTGCGGGAGCCTTTCTGCGCGTGGCGGAGGCGGCGGGCCCGGGTGTGCGGGATGTGCGGGCTGGCAGTTTCCGGGACCTGACGCGCGTTGCAGCCAGCCCCTCCACCCTCTGGAGGGACATATGCTGCGCCAACCGGGGGCCCATTCTGGACGCGCTCAGGCAGTTCCGCGAAGCGCTCGCCCGAGCAGAGGAGCTCATCGCTGACGGAACGCCGGAGGAGATCGAGAGCTGGTTCGAAGCCGGACGGCATCTGAACTCGGGACTGGCGGCGGGAAAGGAGGCACCGGAGTGAGCAACTGGACTCTTCAGAGAGAAAAACCGTTCCGCGGCGAGGTCGCGCCACCGGGCGACAAGTCCATTTCCCACCGTGCGGCCATCCTGGGAGCACTGGCGGAAGGCGAGACGCATATCACCAACTTCCTACCCTCCGAAGACTGTCTGAATACGGTGCGCTCGCTCAGACTGATGGGCATCAGGATAGACGCCCACTCCGCGACGGAACTGACGGTCCCCGGAGGCGACCTGAGCGAACCGGAGACCATCCTGGATTCCGGCAACTCCGGCACAGGGTTGCGCCTGCTGGCGGGAGTGTGCGCCGGCCAGCCGTTTCTGAGTATCCTGACGGGCGACGAAAGCATCCGGCGGCGCCCGATGAAGCGCATCTGCGATCCCCTGCGCAAAATGGGAGCCACCATTCTGGCGCGAAAGGGAGACCTCGCGCCGCTGGCCATCCGGGGAGGGGGGCTTCAGGGGATCGAGTTTGAAAGCCCCGTGGCCAGCGCTCAGGTCAAGTCCGCTCTTCTGTTGGCCGGGCTGTTCGCCGAAGGCGAGACTGTGGTCAAGGAGCCCTCCCTGTCTCGCGACCATTCCGAAAGGATGCTGCGCTCATTCGGAGCGCAGATCCTCTGCGAGGACCTGACCGTCACGCTCAAGCCGGGGGCGCGGCTGAAAGGACAGCCCGTACACGTTCCCGGAGACATCTCCTCCGCGGCGTTTTTCATCGTGGGAGCGCTGATCTGCCCGGGATCCGAGTTACGCATCACCAACGTCGGCCTGAACCCCACCCGCACAGGCCTGCTGGACGCGCTCCGGGCGATGGGCGCGGACATCTCGGTCCTGGAGGAAAGCGAGGTCTCCGGTGAGCCAGCCGGCACGCTCGTGGTGCGGCACAGTTCCCTGAAAGGCGGCGAGTTCGGGGGGTCGCTTATCCCCCGGATGGTGGACGAAGTGCCGGTGCTGGCCCTGGCCGCCTGCTTTGCGGAAGGCGAGACGGTGATCCGGGACGCACAGGAGCTGGCCGTCAAGGAGTCGGACCGGCTGGCCACCGTGACCTCGACGCTTTCGGCGCTGGGCGCAGACGTCCGCCGCACTCCTGACGGCCTGATCATCCGTGGTGGGGCCTCTTTGCGAGGAGCGGCAGTCCAGTCGTTCGGGGACCATCGCATCGCGATGATGGCAGCCATCGCTGCCCGCTGCATCCCGGGCGTGACGGAGGTGCAGGATGTGGGCTGCGTGAATACGTCGTTCCCCGGTTTCCTGGAGATGCTGGAGAGCGTCACGCGATGAGGCCTCCCGCCCCCGACCATTCCTGCCACGTCATCACCATAGATGGGCCCGCAGGAGCGGGCAAGAGCACGGTGGCCGGGATGCTCGCGAAGCGGCTGGGATGGTTTCATCTGGATTCGGGAAGCACCTACCGCGCCTTCGCCGCCGCGGTCCTTCGCAGGGGCGTATCTCCCACTGACGCGCAGGCGCTGGCGGCGCTGGCCGGCGATATCCGGGTGGAGATCCGGGAAGAGGACGGAGCCACTCGCGTGTTCGCCGATGGAGAGGACGTGACGGAGTTCATCCGGACTCCGGAGGTGTCCCGGGCATCGTCCCCCGTCTCGGCCGTGCCTGAGGTGCGTGCCCGCCTGGTGGATCTGCAAAGGAGCATCGCTGAGGGCCGGAACACCGTGGCCGAAGGGAGGGATATGGGAACAGTGGTGTTCCCGGATGCCACGGTGAAGGTCTTCCTGACGGCCTCCCCCCGGGAGCGTGCCCGCAGGCGAGTGCGGGACTTTCAAAAACAGAACCAAATCGTATCGGAGGAAGAGGTGCTGGCAGAGATCCTGGAGCGGGATGCTCGCGACAGCACACGGGCTGTGTCCCCTCTTCAGCCCGCCCCGGACGCATACATCCTCGAAACCGACCATCTGACACCGGATGAGGTGGTGGACAGAATCGTTGCCTGGTATGTTGACGCGACTCTTTGAGCCGAACATCGTCTATGTGACCATCCGCGGGTTCTTCCGTCTCTTCTTCCGCATTATGGGAACCTGGCGGATCGTGGGACTGGAGCACATCCCGCCGGAAGGACCGGTCATCATCATCAGCAACCATATCAGCTACCTGGACCCGCCTCTGATGGGCAGCGCCGTCCGCCGGACGGTGGCCTATATGGGCAAGGCGGAGCTCTTCACCGGCAACCGGCTGCTGGCGTGGGTGTGCAGGAAGCTGGAGTCCTATCCTGTGCGGCAGGGAACCGCTGACCGGGAGGCGCTGAGAACCACCTTCGAGATCCTGGAGCGCGGGTGGATGGTGGGCATCTTTCCGGAAGGACACCGCAGCGAGACCGGCGAGCTGCAACCGTTTCAGCCAGGGCTGGGTCTGATCGCTCTGCGGAGCAGGGCTCCCGTGGTGCCGTGCGGCTTCGCGGGAACCTATGAGATGCTTCGCCCTCACAGCAAGCGCCTGCGGCGCAGCCATATCGAGGTGCACTTCGGCCCGCCGCTCAAGCTGGACGACCTCTACGAGATGGAGGACAAGAAGCAGGCTGCAGCGCTGGTGAACGAACGCGCCTATGCCGAGGTGAAACGCCTGGTGGAAGAAGCGAAGGCCGCGCGCGAACAGTGGTATGCCCGGCGCGGCCGCAAAATGCCCTGACCGTGGAGCAAAGGGTCAATAATCGGACAGACCGGCCTCCTGGACCTGCATGGGCATGACGACGCACAGATAGTCATCCTGTCCCACCGGCCTCAGCACGGCCGGGGAGAGCGACTGAGACATCTCGAACGCCACGCCGTCGGTCTCAACGACGTTCAGCACGTCCATCAGATAACCGCAGTTGAAGGCGATCTCCAGATCGTCGCCCTCGCGGACCGCCTCCACCTCCTCGTAAGCCTGCCCGATAGCTCCGGCGCGGGCCGAAACCGCCACCTTCTCTCCGCGCGAGCGGAATACGACCCGCTGCATATCCTGCCTGGCCACGATGCTGGCACGCCGCACGGCGCCCGTCAGCAGCTCCGTGGGCATGACCCATCTCTTGTCGAAATCGGCGGGGATGACGCGTTCGTAATTGGGAAACTGCCCCTCGATGAGCGCCGCCACCAGCGTCGCCTCGGGCAGCCGGAACATAATCTGGCGCTCCGAGATATGAACGCGAACCGTCCCCTCGTCCGGCATGATCTTCAGAAGCTCACTGACCGCCCTCTGCGGGACCACCGCGCTTGCCTGACCCTCGCCGGCGGGCACCATCCGGGTGTCCACAGCCAGCCGGTGGGTGTCCGTGGCCACCAGCTTCAGCGTGTCGCCCTGGAAGTTGAACAGCACGCCCAGCAGGATGGTGCGGAGCTCATCTGTAGAGCAGGCGAACACCGTGCGCTTGAGACCCGCCCGGAGCTGCTTTGTGTCCATCTCGAACCAGACATCATCCGGCACCTCCGGCAGGCCAGGGAAGTCTCCCGGGGGGAGTCCCACCAGGTTGAACTCCGCCGGCGGGCAGCGAAGGCGCACCTGGTTGTTGGTATCGTCGGATTCCAGAATCACATCTGCCTCCGGAAACGCGCCCACGATCTCCGCCGCCACCGACGCCGGCAGCGTCAACTCGCCCGGCGCCAGAACCTGAGCCGGGATGACGGTGGAGACACCGATCTGATGGTCTGTGGCCGAGACCCGGATGGTGGTCTCTTCGCTCGAAAGGAGCACATGCCCCAGAATGGGGAGAGCGGTGCGCCCGCTGATGGCGTGCGATGCGGTGCGGATGCCTTCGAGCAGATTCTTCTTCGTGAGTATGGCCTTCATAGCCCGGGACTGCCTCCGATGTCTGGTTGTGACCGGCTGTACCGGCCGCCGGTGAAGGGATTTACGCGCAGAGAGCGGCCGGACAGGGGACCGTCATTTACAGCGGGCCGGTCCGCCGCGGCAGTATACCACGCGGCGAAGCGGGCTTCAAGAGGCCATGAACCGATGCAGACCTTCCGGCCTACCGCCGGATTCTTGCGACATTCAGCGACCCTCCCTCCAGAACATCGTGCCCGCCATCCGATATCCGGAACAGACCGGCCGGCGGGGCGCACCGCGCGGCGGGCAAGTACACAGGCCAGGAGGAGGCCGGAATTGAGAACTCTGTTACTGATTGCCGCGGTACTGGCGGCGGGAATCACGGGGGCGTGGGCGGCCGCTCCCAGGGATCCAGTGGACATTGTTATCGAGCATCTGCTGAAGAAGCAGATCATCACGGCTCAGGACGCCGAAGAGCTCCGGGCGGAGATCGCCGCGGCTCGAAAGGAGCAAACGGCAGCCGCCGCCAAGTCAGGCGCTCCGGTGACGGCAAAGACACCGGTCAAGGTCAGCGGCTACATTCAGGCGCGCTACCAGCATTCGGAAGCCGATGGATTCAATGATGGCGGGGACATCCGCCGGGCGCGCGTCTCGCTGGAAGGGACTCCCCTGCCAGCGCTGGACTGGAGACTTCAATGGGATCTCGCGGGGTCGCGGCGCGCCGTGACGGGAGTCTCGGCTGGACCTCCACTCACCACATCCACAGCCAATGTGGGACGGGCCCAGCTGCTGGACGCCATCATCGGCTATCGCCTGCCCTCGGGGGTCCGTCTTCAGGCCGGACAGTTCAAGATCCCGTTCGGGGTGGAGAACCTTCAGTCCAGCACCCGGCTGGAGTTGATCAACCGCAGCCCGGTCACCGAGTCGCTTGTGCCGGGACGTGACCTGGGAGCCCAGGGACGGGACGCCGGCGTAATGGTAAGTGGGGCTTCGAAGGGCGCTGAAGTAGAATACTGGCTGGGCATCTTCAACGGCGCGGGCATCAACACCGGCGACGATAATGACCGCAAGGACATCGCGGCCCGGCTGACATGGAAACCTGTCAAGCCCTTGCATCTGGGAGCGGCCATCTATGACGGCGCGACAGGCTCCGCCCGGAACCGGCACGACCGCACGGGGCTGGAGTTGATCTATCAGGCCGACCGTTGGAAGCTGCAGGCCGAGTACATCGAAGGGCGGGACGGCGCGCGCAAGAAACTGGGATGGTATGCCACGGCCGTGGCAGACATCGGGCGCGGCTCGTCGGCTGCGCTGCGGTACAGCTACCTTGATGCGGACCGTTCAACCGCCTCCGACGCTACCGCCTGCTGGACGGTGGGTTGGACGCACGCCATCTCTTCCGACGGGGCCACCCGCTTCCAGATCAACTATGAAAAGAATGACGAACAGGGCAGCGACATCCGGAACGACGCCGTGTTGATGCAGCTGCAGACCGCGTTCTAGGCGCCGGCGAACCTTTCATCGCACCAGTAGCAGAACAATGGCCTGGGCGCTGAGGACGCGCAGCAGCATCACCAGAGGATACACCGTGGCGTAGGACACGTTCGGTGCATCGGAGCCGGTGATGTTCGTGGCGAAGGCGAGGGCTGGCGGGTCAGTCATACTGCCCGCCAGCAACCCGCATAGCGAGAGATAGTTGACCCGATAGATGGCCCTGGCTACCAGCGCCACCACCAGCAACGGCACGAGGGTTATGAGCGTGGCCCAGGCCATCCACCGGAGGCCGTCACCGTTGACGAGTGTGGCCACGAACTGATCCCCGGCCCGCAACCCCACACACGCCAGGAACAGCACGATCCCGACCTCACGGAGAATAAAGTTGGCGCTGATGGGCATGTACCAGACGAGCGGCCCCACCCTTCCCAGCCGGCTGAGCAGAATAGCCACCACCAGCGGGCCTCCCGCCAACCCCAGCTTGACGGGCGCCGGCATGCCGGGAATCTCCACCGGCCAGCTTCCAACGATGACACCCAGCACAATTCCGACGAAGATGGGGACGATCTCAGGATGGTTCAATCGCCGGACGGAGTTCCCCACCTCCGCCGCCGCCCTGTTGATGCCCTCCTCTTCTCCGACGGCAAGCAACGTGTCTCCAAACTGCAGCCGGTAGTCGCGGGTGGGAGTGAACTCAATCTCGGCGCGGCTGACCCGCGTCACCGTGACACCGAAGCGGCCGACCAGATCCAACTCCTCCAGCGTCTTGCCCAGTACCGCCCGCCGCGTGACCACCAGACGGCGGATGATGAGTGAGCTGGGCATCTCCTTGAGGTCCACATCGCTTTCGGAGCCCACGACCACCTGCAGTTGCCGCAGCTTTTTCTCCGGCCCCACCGCGTGCAGCACATCTCCCAACCGCATGACCGTCTCGGGGTGCGCCACTTCCAGTTTCCCTTCGTGCAGGATGCGCGAGATCACCACACCCGATTCCGCAAGCCCCGGGATGTCACGGATGCGCAGCCCGTCCAGGTTCGGGTTAGTCACCTGGAGATTGGCATTGGAGGGTGGCGGAACGGCGGGGCGCTGGATGCGCGCGATCTGTTCGCTCTCCTGAGCGATGTTGACCCGGAACAGCGCGCGCACCAGCAGCATCGTCAGGATGATGCCGATGATGCCGAACGGATAGGCGATGGCGTAACCCAGACCGGGGAGCTTGGCGGCCTCGTCGGGGAGGCCGGGGATGTCCTTCAACGCCTGCTGCGCCGCGCCCAGGCTGGGCGTATTGGTCACGGCGCCAGAATACAGTCCCACTGCCGCCTTGATGTCTATTCTGCCGAAGTGGCTGACCACGAGGGTCATCAGCACACCGAGGAGCACCACGCTGGCCGCCATAATGTTCAACGGAAGCCCCTGCCGCCTGAGAGAATCTGTGAACCCCGGCCCCACCTGCACTCCGATGGTGTAGACGAACAGGATCAGCCCGAACTCCTTGGCGAACTCCAGCACGTGCTCGTTGATGCCCAGACCGAAATGCCCGAACGCCAGCCCGGCGAACAGCACCCCGGCGATGCCCAGATTGATCCCGAAGATGCGGATGCTGCCCACCAGCAACCCCAGCGCCGCCACCAGCCCCAGAATGAGAACAGTGTGAGCGACAGTGTCTTCCGTAAAAAGCTGTATGATGAAATCCATTTACGTGATGGTTCCCCGTCCGTGTGATGGAGCACCGGCCTGTCCGGCCCTGCACAATGATACCCTCTCCGCGCCGGTCCCGCAGAGATATTATCATACTTTGTGCTGTTTTGCACGAATACCCAAGCACCCAGACCCCTCTCGGAACGCGGTGCTTGGGAGAGGAGGAAGATGGCTTCCAGGTGCACCGGGAACTCCGCGGCGGAGTCCGAGGGATTTCAATTCCCGGAACTCCCCTCCAGTGGTTGAGCCGCCCGGCGAAGCCGGACGAGTCGAAACTGCGACCAACTGTGGGCGTGGTCTCGATACGCGCGCCTAGAGGCGCGCTGCTCGGCCGGCGTGGCGTGCGCTGCCCGGGAACAAGTTCCCGGGACAGCGCATTCCGATCACGCCTCGCTCTGAGCAGAAGGCGGCCGCCACGGTGGGCGGCCGCCGAAGTCAGACCTGGGAAGAAAGGTATGTCATTGCCTGGAGCCGGAAGCCCGCTCGGCCTCCTCGATCTGGCGGCGCAGGTCGCGTGAGCGCGTCTGCAGGTCCCTCATCCGCTCGGAGAGCTTCCGGACCGCCTCCGCGAACTGCTCGTTCGTGCGCTCCAGGGCAGTAATGTTCTTCCAGGTGTGGTAGAGCTCCGTGAGGTTGTAGACGTTATCCCAGAACAGGCTGCCGTACTTCCACGCTGCCCCGGGAACCGTCTTGTCCAGGTTCAGAATGCCCACGATCTGGCCGATCCCGTCCCGGATGGTTTCCAGAGTCTCTCCCAGCGACTGATTGTCGCGCTCGATAAGCAGACTTGCGTCGCGGAGCGCCTTGGACTCTTTCAGGCGCTGGATCAGTGTCACCATGTGCCTGTACTTCTCCAGCAGCTCCTGCGGAGGATCTGGTAGTTTCTTCGCCAGATCGTAGATGGTCTCGTAGCGGTCCGCGAGCCCGGAGATCCCAAAATCCATCGCCAGATCAGCGGCCATCTCGACACTGCGGCTGAACGCCTCATCCGAGGAGCGCTCCCACTCCTCGAACAATCTGGCATTGTCCTGTATGGCGGGGGTCAGCCGCAGCAGCGCCTGCCGGGTGGCTTCGATCTGCTTTTCCGTCTCATTGAGTTCCTGTTTCCACAGGGCGACTCGCTCCCGCCACTCTTCCGGTGTGGACGGTGCAGGACGGGATCCGCCAGACCCCGCTGCCGGGGCGGGCGTGACGGAGCCCGTGGCGCTCACGGGCGGCCGGAGCGGGGCCACACCCGCGCTCAGGCTGGACAGGGTGACTGCGACGGAAGACGCCTGGCGAGGGTCGGAGCGAAGCACTCCTGCCGCGGCCAGCAGCTTTTGGAACTTCTGCACCGCTTCATCCCGCTTTGCCTCGGCCTCCTTCCGGATCCGCTCCGCCTCATCCGGCGAGGAGGAAGCTACCGCCTGTGCCCGGGCCAGATCACCCTCGGCCTGCGTCAGCTCGTCCAGTACCCGGTGGGTCTGCTCGAGCAGGGAGGCGCTGGCCATTCCGTAAGAGGCGACGATTTGCGGCTCGGGCGCGATCTCCAGCGACGGCAAGGCTGTCAGGTCCAGCTCGCCCGTCATCGCCCTGGCGCTACGCTCGGCCAGATCGCGGGCCGCTTCCAGATTTCCGGCCACAGCCTCCTTCAACGCCGTCTCTGCGAAGGCCGCGCTGGCGGCAAGCTGGCGCATCACGTCGGTGACAACGGCAGCGTCGGTCTGGACGCTCACCCAAGAATCGCCCGACTGGCGCGAGAAATCCGCACCGCCTTCCTGTATGAACGTCAGCGACCCGCCGTCCCCGGTCACGTGGAACACCGCGCTCCAGAACCCGTGCGTCTCCCGTGGCAGAGAGGCCTTGCGGCCAGTCGCCCCGCGAACAGTGACGGTGCGGCCCGACTGACGGATGGAACGCGCAAGCGCGATCACCTTGGCGGCCTCAGACAGGGTGTGCAACTCCGGGCAGGCACGCGCATAAGAAGAGTAGTTCTCGGTAAGGAACCGGCCATACCCTGCGGCGGCATCCTTCAAGAATCCGGAGAGACGGCCATCATCTTGCCCGTAGACGCGTCCCAGCCAGCCGTCCACCCGGACGCTCGACTGACCGAACTCCACCACCGAACCATCCTGCGAGACCCTCAACCGCACTTCCGCCGGAATAAGCGTGCAGCCCATCATCGCCCCGCCGGACGCGGGCACGCTATACCCCGAAGCCTCCTCGCGCTTCCAGAGGAACTCCTGCGACGTAAGATGCCCCGGGAACTGTTCCCTGAGATCCGGGAAGGAGCTGATGCTCTTGAGCGCATAATCCGCCCGGAAAAGGATCTCGCCCAGCAAAGAGTCGGAAGGAACGTCCTTGAAGACCAGCTCCACCCGCGGAGCCGGGAAGCCGTAGATCCGGGAGAGGATCTCCGGCCCCAGCACCAGCCCATTCAGCATGGCGGCCCCATAGCGGCTGGAGATGGACTCTGAAATCAGGCTGCCCATGTAGTCTATGAGATCATTCGCGGAGCGCTGACCGGCCCGGATGCCGGAAATGATCTCCTGCATACGCGGCTCGGATGCGCCGAAGCTCCGGCAGACCTCCGAAATGGCCAGGATGATGCCCTCGTTGCGCGTGGTCTGCGGATCCAGATTCCGCGACAGCAGATCCAGATACTGCTCTCGCAGTCCCAGCTCATCGCACATGCGGAACAGCAGTTCCTCGGGAGTCCCTCCTGCCGAAAGCACCCCCAGCGCTTTCCCGGCGCGTGTATAGCCCAGACCGAGAAGCATCTTGCTCGCAAGGTCCATGACCTCAGTGTCGGGGATGTTCAGCTTGCCGGTCGCAGCGTCGTACAATCTCTTGAGCTCGCTGCCACTGATCCCCATCACCCGCGCCACGTTGTCGAAGAGACGCTTCCTGTCGGCCTGTAGCGACGCGTCGTTCAGCAGCAGATCGGCCACCTTGCGCGTCCACTGGTCGGCGTAGGCCGGGGAGGAATGCATCTTCCGGATGTCCTCATCCACCTTTCGGGCGGCATCCTGGAACGCCTGCTCGGACTGAGGCGTCGGTTCCAGGGAAAAGGAAGGATACGGATACTCCAGGGCCTCTTTCAAGAGGTCGGCGTAGGGAATGGGCCCGGTCGCCAACTGCGGGTCATAGCGGCCGACGAACGTCACCTCGCCGGTGGCGGGATCAATAAGAGCGTAACGGAGGACATTGATGTCCAGCGGCCCGCTCCGTTGCGGCGGCGTGGGACGCTGTGGCGCGCCGCCCTCACCGGATGCAGGACCATCGAAACGCGAGGGACGGGCAACAGGACGGACGGTAAAGGTCAGCTTCTGGCCCTGCCGCAAGACCTCCAGAGGATAGGACTCTCCCACCTGAAGGGCGGAGGCCGCCCGGACGAACTGGTTGGATCCCGTTACAGGCGCCCCTGCGAGCGAGACGATGAGATCACCCACTCTGATGCCTGCCTGCTCGCCCGGCGCTCCCGGCACCACCGCCACCACCAGCGCCCCTTTCCCGCTTTCCGGGCCGTCCTGAATCTGAAGGCCAAGGAACGCGCCCGCACGGGCCTGCAGGACTTCGCCTCGACGCCTCACTGGCTCCGCTGAGGACAAGTCCCCGGCGCGAGCCCCTCCGGCGCTTTCGGCCTCTATCAATGCCCGGCGAGACTGCGTCCGGGTCTCAGTCTGCTCCGCGGCTGCTTCGAATCGCGAGCTGCGGTCGCCCGCTGCTGGCAGCGCGCCCGCGATGATGACAGCACACGCAAGAAAGAATGCGACCATCCGCGGGGTCCACCCCGCCTTATTCCTATTCCCAGGCACGACCGAAAACCTCCCGGTTCAGTGGATGCCCACCCGCCATGATTTATGCCAGAAATGGAGGAGACTGAGGAGGGGGACAGAGACCAGTGTGCGAGGAAGCTGTTCCCGATGTCAGAGTAGTGCTTCGGGAACGAGATTCCCGAAACACCGGGCGGCTGCGGGGCTTCTTCTGCAGAGCCCGGTCACCGCGCCTTGCTACCGATTCTGAAGGAAACCGTCTCTGCAAACGACTTCACCTCCACATCTTTTTCCAGGCCGTCCACTTCAAGCGCGGCTTCGCTTGTGATCCACCAGTTCGCAAGCCTGGAGCCTTCGAACCACGGCGTGGCCGTGAAGCCCAGGTGGCTGCAGTCGCCGAAGTCTGTGATCTCGCGTCTGACGGCAACATCCAGCCCCGGGAGATGAGGCTCTGGATTAATCAGCTCGATCCACGGGCTCCTGAGGTGTGACCTGAACGCGACAAAGGTGGTGGCGCCATTGCCGGGATAGCCGGGCTGCTGTCTGTGGCGCATCAGCGGTAACTCGCCTGGCCGCGCGACGATCCTGTTCGGCTTTTCAGGCGGGATGCCCAGCCATTCCTCATACTGGACCGCGTCCCACCTGGCCGCCCTCAGACCGGTAACGCCTAGGGACTTCACATACTCGCTTGCGGCGAGGCTTTGCTCGTGAAGAGTATCCCAGCAGACCAGCAGCACGGATAACTCGGGCCGGTTGTAGAGCAGGAAATTCACAGCGAGGTCATAGCGCATCTGGTCGTGATAGATGCGATATCGCGTGCGATACGCGATCCGGCGCTGCGTGCCATCACCCCGTTTCTTGACATAGCGGAATTGCCGCGTACGCTCGTCGGTGGAGATGTGAATCCAGCGCTCCTCATCGGCAGGCCAGCTTTCGTTGATGTAGATATTCGATTCCCAGTCTTCCGGCCGGACAGAATCAACGTTCGGATCGAAGCCGGGACGCGCCTTGATCACCTGGTTGTAGAGCCAGCCGATGAAGCCGACTTCGGTCCACCCTGGTCCCTCACGGAAGTACAAGCGGCCCGGAAGACCGGGACGGGGAGTACGCTCTCCAAAGACCATGAAGTTTTCCGACGGGGAATCCGGCTTGCCAGCTCCGGCTGCAAGCAACTGATGTCCGCCACCAAAGAGCAGGTTTGCCGGTACGCGTTCGCCTCGCGAGTTTTCGGACCGCATTACCTGACCGGAAGAGTCTTTCAGCCAGATGCCGCGCAGCGTCCCACCGGAGCTGAAGTCGAACCACAGGATCATCCGGCTGTCTTCGTAGATGAGGTCCTCTCCGGCAGCAGGCTCGTGCACACTGCTCCAGGCATCCATCTTGGCCTGGGTCGGCACGGCTACAGGGCCGATCAACCGGGCGGCCTGGCAGGGCACCACGCAGAGCAACCACGCGACGATCACAGCGAAGCGAAATGTCAAACCGTCCTCCTGCGCACAGCGGAGCGAATGTCCTGGCAGACAGGCAGCCGGATTCCGGGCGTTTCGGGAAAGGCGGTTCCCCCAAAATACCACAATGGCACCGGCTCACACTTCTCACCCACGAGCATGCTCGCGTGCGGGTGCCGGATGACTTATCTATTCAGGGATTTGCTTGAGGACTCGTCGGAGCTCGGTAATAAGGCCAGGCAAATCTAGCGTGACAGTGTCCCAGACTCGGTCAAGGTCAATGTCGAACTAGCCATGGATGAGCCGGTTTCTCATAGCCACGACGGCCGCCCAGGGAATCCCGGGCACCAGGGCTCGCGACTCAGCGCTCACACGGGAGGCCGCTTCACCGATGACTTCCAGATCCCTCACTATCGCACGGCTCAAGAGCTTGCTGGAATGCAGGCTCTCGCGGGTGCAGCCCTGTGCGAACTCCATGACTTCCAGGGCCGCATCCAGCATGTACTGCAATCTTACGCGGTCTGCATCAGGCAGCATACTGGACCTCCGCGGACGCCATTACGTCTGCACGAAAATAACGGCTCAAATCCTGGAGGGTTCTTACGTCTGCCTTCCGGCCAAGAATCTCGGAGAGTTCGAGTTCCAGCGCCGCCAGTCCGATCAAGCCAATCCGCACTCCGCGCTCGAATTCGAGAAGCACGTCAACATCGCTTTCCGGCCCAAAATCATCCCGGAGCACGGAGCCGAAGAAGGAGAGCCGCTTGATGCGGTGCTTCTGGCAGAACTCCGCAAGTCTGCCACTGTCTACTTTCAGCCGGCTTGCCATCTGCAGGCCATTCCTGGAGCGTAGGTATGGTGGAGGCGCCGGGAATCGAACCCGGGTCCAGAAAGCCGACCGCGCGGCCGTCTACGAGCGTAGTCTGCGTTTCTGTTCTCGCCCGGAGCTTATCCCGCAGACGGGACTGCTCCGCGGCCAGCCCACCGATAAAAGTCCCCCGAAGGCGGCAGGCGCCCCTCCGGAGCAAGCCGGTCAAGTCCACGCCCGGCACCGCTCCCGCCGGCAGGGAACGGGCGGACGGCTGCTACATAAGAGCAGCTTTCACGCTTGCCTAAATCAGATTAGGCAGCGAGCGCGTAGCTGTAGTTGCTGTTCGCGTTTATTGTTTTGCCGCTTTTTACGAGGCCAGCGGCGCCTCGGCTCGCAAACCGCGCTTCAAAGCTCCCTGTCGAGACCTTTCGCCCCCACGAGGAGACAGAAGCGTCCGGAAGCGGCCTTATGTCCGTTCCGGCGAAGGTTATTATACCACACCCCGCCTTCGGACCCGGCCGCTTCACCAAATTACATGACGTTAGCAGCGCCGGAAGGTTTCCGAACCCCGCCAAGCCGCCTGGACCTAAAATGGGCAAACCGCGCGCAGGAGCTCTGTGTGGCCTCAAGTTATCCTCCACCCAACCGATACTCTTTATGGCTGAGTCCCGCCCGCAAAGGGCGGCCAACCCCCGGCGCCGCGGATGGTGGCCCTGTCGCGGTCCCGGGGACACGTCACAGGAGAGAGCGCAGTGGCACTTCCGCACCTGTTCGGCAAGGACCGCGTCATCGGCATAGACATCGGCAGCAGCGTCATCAAGATCATGGAGATCGAGGCCGCTCCGGCGGGCGGGTGGCAGGCGGCGCGAGCCGTTCTGCAGCCCACTCCGCCCGAGACCTGCCACGACGGGATGATCACCGACGTCGCAGCCGTCGCCGCCGCAATCCGCAACGCGCTGCGCGGGGCGGAGATCCACGCCCGGGGAGCTGTCGCGGCCGTCTCAGGATCCCAAGTCCTGGTGCGACACGTGCAGGTCCCCAGAATGTCCGAAGCGGTCCTGCGCAAGTCCATCCGGTTCGAGGCCGCAAAATACATCTCCACCGGCATAGACGACAGTCTGGTGGAGTTCGAGATCCTGGACAAAGACAGCGACGACGGCCAGATGCAGATCATGCTGGTCGCCGCCCCCACCGACCTGGTGGAATCCAGAGTGGCCGTTCTGGAGGAGGTGGGACTGGAGCCGCTGGTGGTGGATGTGGAGGCGTTCGCACTGATGCGCTCCCTGGTGGAGTTTTCAAGCGACCCCACGCTCCGCAACGAGTCCGTCGCGCTGGTGGACATGGGCGCGGGTCACACGGACCTGAACATCGTCTCCGGGGGGCAGTTCGCGCTGACCCGCAGCATCCCCATCGCCGGTTCCAGCCTGACGCAGGCGATCAAGTCTCAGACCGGAGCTTCCGACGAGGAATCCGAAAGCCTCAAACGCCGAGTACGTATCGGCCCGATGCTGGACAGCGGGGATGGTCCGCCCGATGAGAGCATCATCCGCACAGCACGGGCGCTCCAGCCTCAGCTGGACGAGCTGCTCCGCGAGATCCGGCGCTCGCTCCACTACTATCAGTCGCAGTTTCCGGAGGGAACCCCGCAGGCCGTGGTGAGCCGTCTGCTGCTGACAGGCGGCACCAGCCGTCTGGCGGGTCTGCCGGAATACATCTCCGCCAAGCTGAATCTGCGCGCCAGCCTGTTCAACGTCTTCACGGACGGGATCATCGGCCGCGGCTGTCTGACGGAGGAGGAGGCCCGGTCGGAGGGGCCGCTGTTCGCGGTGGCGGCCGGCCTGGCGTTGAAGAGCGAACAGCCGGCCCGCCTGGCGCAGGCCGCATAGAAGTGTCCGGAACACAGGCCCGTCGAGCGGCCGGACCCGCCGTCCCACGGGCCAGGAATCGGAATCAGGACCAATGCCCAACATCAACCTGATCGCACAGAAACGGGAGGAGAAGGCGCGCCTGGAGCGCACCATCCGGCGTCTGTTCTTCCTGATGAGCGGGCTGTTCATCGCCGCCATCATCCTGTTCACGATGCTCAGCGCACAGTGGTTCAGGATCAAGGCGGACGTGAACGAGATGAATGAGGAGCTGGTCAAGCTCCAACCCAAAGTTGACAAGATCAAGTTCATCGAAGCCCGGACCCGGGAGCTGAAGCCCAAGATCCAGCTGTACAGCAGCGCCCGGGAGCACACACTGAAGTGGTACAACTACCTGCAGATCGTCGCGCACTGCCTGCCCCAGCAGGCGTGGCTGACCCGCGTCTCAACGCAGCAGGTGGCCACGTCCGCCACGGCGGATTCAGGGCCGCCTCCCTCGGCCAAGGTCAGTATCTCGGGCGTGACGATGAACCAGCAGCAGGTCGGTGAGACCATGCTCCGGCTGAACAGCTACGGCGCTGCCATCGAGAGCGTGGAGCTCAGCTACACCCGGCCCGGCACGCAGGGAGCCACACCCGTCATCGAGTTCGAGGTGGCCACCGGTCTGAAGGACGTTCCCGCCTACTTCGACGGCCGGCCGCCCCGGCCCGTGAACACCGCCCAGGGGGAGACCAATGAGACCCAGAAGAAGACTTGAGCCCAGCCGCGGCTCTCTGATGCTGCTGGCAGGCGGCTCCGTGGTGGCGCTGCTGCTGTGCATCGCCGTGGTGGTCGTCGGGATGAGCCAGATCAGCTCCGTCCGTGCGGAGCTGGCTGAAAAGCAGGCTCAGGTCGAAGACGGGCGGCAGTTCGCCCGCCTGCTGGAAGCCTCCGAGCGCAACTACTACCAGGCTCTGGACGAGCTGCGGCACCTGGAGAAGAGCGCCACTCCGCGCTCCTATATCCCCACCCTGCTGAAGCAGCTGGAGGAGCTCGGCAAGTCCGTCAATCTGAGGGTCACCGGAGTGCGGCCCATCCCGGATCAGCCACGGCCCCAGCGTAAGAGCTCTCAGGAGGGAGAGGAAGGAAAGAACGGTTCCGAAGCCGAGAAGGAGACGCCACCGCCCTACCAGGTGCAGCGCATCGAGGTGAAGTGCGAGGGTTCCTACGCCGACGCGCTCAGCTTCCTCAACCGCCTGACCACCTTCCCGAAGATCCTGACGGTCAACTCCGTTGACATCACGCCCGGGGCGATGTCCCGCACCGGCAGCGGTCAGGTCTCCGGAAAGCTGGAGATCACGTTCAACCTGTCCGCCTTCATTCTGGACGAGAAGGACGCCGGCAACGGTCAGGACGACGGACGGGGGACGTTCCGCAAGCACAACGAGCAGCTCAAGGACGTCGGCGTGACCAACCGCAACAGCGGGACCAACTGAGAGAGGATGCTGACCATGCAATCAGACGCCAAGAAACAGATTCCCGTCCTGGTGGCGCTGTCGCTGGTGCTGGTGCTGGCGGTGGGATACTCGGTGAAGAAGACCCTCAACCGGCCGGTCCCGCAGGACAAGCCCGCGGCAAAAGCCGAAAGCTCCGCCGCGGAGCAGGCGCCGGAGCAGAACGCCCAGGAACCCCGGGAGACCACCGGACTTGCCGCCGAGCAGATCGTTTTCACGGGTCCGCCCGCCCGTGACCCGTTCCGCCCGGTGATCCGGCCGGATGCGGGCGAGCCCACCGGAGGACTGAAGATCTACAAAGCGCCGTCCGGGGACACCCCCTCATCCGGGAAGAAAGCCAAAAGCGGGAACGGACGCTTGTCCATTCCGCCGCTACCCCTTCCCGGACTGGGGCAGGGACTCCGCGTGGAAGGTCCCGGAGTGCAGGCTTCCGCGCCCCCCGAACCTCCGCCGTTCACGGCGACAGGCGTCGTTCGCGGGGCGTATGACATCGCCATCCTCCGCGGGGAGGGCGGCGCGAGATATTTCGTCCGCGAGGGCCAGAGCGTCGGCGATGGCTACGTGGTCAAATCCATCTCCCCGGTGGGAGTGGTTCTGAAAAAGCAAGACCGCAGCGTGTTCGTGAAACTAGGAGGAGCGCAAGATGCGACATCTACGTCCCGGCCGCGCCAGGAGGGCAACTGAGATGAAAGCCCGAACCGCCCTCTGGCCGATCATCATCGGACTGGCGCTGGCCGCGTCGGCCGTGCAGGCAGCCAGTGTCACCGCCGTGCGCGTGAACGACCTCGCCGACAGGGTCGAGATCCGCGTGTCGGTGGATGGCCCGGCTCAGGCCTGGGTGAATCAGTCCGCGGCGGGCCAGTGGATCGCGCTGGACATCCGCGGCGAGTATCAGTGCAAACCGGTGCGCCAGGCGGTGCGCAGCCAGTACGTCAAGGCTGTGCGGGCAGGCTGGTTCCAGAACAGGCCCCCGCTCACCCGGGTGGCGGTGACGACGGCGGCGAAGGTGCCTTACGAGCTCGGGCGCGCCGGGGACGGGTCGCTCACACTGACCGTCTGGAAGGGCGCGGCGGCGCAACAGGCGGCGAAGGCGGCAGCAACATCCCGCCCGGCTGAGAGTGCCGCAGCCACCCCGGCTCCAGCGACATCTGTTGCCCCTGCACCGGCGGCGAAACCCGCACCTGTGCCTGTGTCTGTTGCAGTGAACCCTACGGGTCCGCCGCTGACGGCTCTTCCTGTTGCCAGCGTTCCTCCGCCCGCGCCGCGGCTGGACGTGAAGGAGGCTCCGCGCGCGGCGACTGTGGCGGCTCCTCCGGCGCAGCCTCCTGCGCCGAAGCGCGACCTGATGGCCTTCCGCCCTGCGCCGGTGGCCCGCACGCAGGAACCGGTGGTCCGCGTGGCGGCTGAGGCCGAGGTGCTGGAGCCCGGCAGTCCCGAGCCGCGCCCGGTCCGGACCGCCCGCGCTCCCGAGAGCGCAAACACATCCACGCTGCGCAGCACGACCTCATCGCCCATCAGCCTGAACATGGTGGCGACGGACATCAATGACGTCCTCAAAGCGTTGACCATGCAGGCGGGGGTCAATGTGGTAACGGCGACGGACGTGAAGGGAGAGGTGACGGTCTCGCTGCAGAACGTGGACTTCGAGAGCGCGCTCAACTCCATCACGCGTCTGTCCGGCTACCGCTGGATCCGCGAGGGAAGCACGTACTACGTGGGCTCCGACAAGTCCATCAACAGCTTCCGCTCCGGCGCGGATGCGGCGACGGAGGTCATCACGATGACCCGCGGCTCCGCGCAGGACATGCTTACGGTCCTCAAAGCCCAGTATCCTAACCTGGTGGCGTCTCTGCCCGCCCAGCAGACGGACGGCAAGACACTGATCCTGAGCGGTCCGAAGGAAGACGTGGAGGCCGCCCGCACGCTCGTGGCCTTGGTGGACCAGTCCATCGCTCCAACGGAATCCCGGACAGAAGTAGAGGTCTACCGCATCAAGCACGCCCGCGCTTCAAGCCTGGTGGCGACGCTTGAGCGGCTGGTGCCCACGCTGCGCGTCGCTACCGGCTCGGTCTCTGCCCCGCTAGACTTCCTCCGGCCTGTAGGCAAGGACGACCTTGTCTACCGGAAGGCCGTCGAACAGGAAGACAGTAAGTCCGGAAGTGGAGGCGGAGGAGGAGGCGAGGCAGCCGTTGGAGCGCCCGCCAAAGGCAAAGGCGACGACAAGAAGGCCAGCGTGGACGACGCATCCCGGATGCTGGTGCTCTCCGGGACGCGAAGCGACATCGAGCGCGGCCTGGAGATCCTGAGGAGGGTGGACGTAGCGGCGCCGCAGGTAATCATCGAGGCGCGCCTAGTGGACATCGGCACTAACAGCGCGCTGAAACAGGGCTTCCTGTACGACCAGTCCCTGAACGGTTTCAATATCGGGGCCAGCGGAACCGCCGCGGCGGGAACCACCACCACCCGCAGCTTCAGCATGTTCCTGGACGCTACGCTGGAGGCCGAGATCAAAGACGGCAAGGCGAGGCTTCTGGCCAGCCCTAAGATCTCCGTGGTGGAGGGTGACACGGCGACGATCTTCATCGGCGACCAGATCACCTACATCGAAAGCATACAGGCCACCACGAGCGGCATCACAGTGACCACCAATAAGGTGAACGCCGGTATCGAGCTGGGTGTGATGCCGCTGGTCAACGTGGCGGACGCCACCATCTCGATGAAGATCCACCCGGAGGTCAGCACCCCCACCCTTGTCACGGACCGCAACACGGGCGTCACCCTGCCGCAGGTGGCTACCCGGTTCGCGGATACCTCCGTGCGGATCAAAGACGGAGACACGGTGGTCATCGGAGGACTGCTGAACGAGAACGAGGTCAGCACGCTGACGCGGATTCCGTTCCTCTCCGACCTGCCCTTCCTGGGCAATCTGTTCAAGCACCGCGACAGGACGACCGATCAGCGCGAGCTGGTGATCTTCATCACCTGCCGCATCAGCCCGGACGTCCCGTAGACGGGGATGCCAGAGCTGCGATGCGGGTCTCCGGGGAGCAGCCGGGGAGCCGGGGGCCCGCATCGCGCCAACCCTTGAGACCGGGGCAAGAGCCGCCACCCGAAAAACCGGCAATTTCACGGGGGAAAGCGGAACCACCGGGATTGCCGACGATATGACTGCGGAGACATCCGCGCGACCTTTTCAAGAACGGCCCCCGGAAGGGCCGCACCAGGGAAGATACAGGGACGTCAACGAACCTATGGAGCTCCGAGGCATCGGCGCGACATTCGTAAAGCAGGGACTGGTCACGGAAGAGCAGCTCCGCGAGGCTCAGGAGAAGCAGGCGCAGCTGGGCCCAAACCAGTCCCTGGGCGACGTCCTGGTGAGCATGGGTCTCATCACCGAAAGGGACCGCGTCCGCTGCCTCAGCGAGCACTGGGGGGTCCGCTATGTTGAACTGGCGGACCAGCAGATCGAAACCGACACCGTCAAGCTCCTCTCTCAGTCCATCGCCCGCCGCTACAAGGTGATCCCCATCGCCCGCAACAACGGGAAGATCACCCTGGCGATGGCGAACCCGCTGGATATCTACGCCATTGACGAGATCCGGGTCATCACCGGCTGCGAGATCGAGCCGGTCATGGCTGCCGAGGACGATGTCCTGGAGGCCATCAACAGGGCCTACCGCTCCGAATCGGACGTCTCGGAGGTGGTGTCCAGCGTCATCAAGGACATTGACGAGGACCGCATAGACATCGAGAAGCGGTCCGAAAAGGAGGAGGAAGAGGTCTCCATCGAGCAGCTCCGGGAGCTCTCGGAGGAGGCGCCCATCATCAAGCTGGGCAACCTGATCATCTCCCGGGCCATCGCCGACGGCGCAAGCGACCTGCACATCGAGCCGCAGAAGAACGAACTGCGCGTCCGCTTCCGCATAGACGGGATCATGCACGACGTTATGACGGTCCCGAAGAAGGCCCAGGCGTCGCTGATCTCGCGGTTCAAGATCATGGCGGACATGGACATCGCGGAGAAGCGGGCGCCGCAGGACGGACGCATCTCGGCGCGCATCAACGACCGCGATTTCGATTTCCGCGTCTCCACCCTTCCCAGCGTGTATGGCGAGAAGATCGTCATGCGCGTGCTGGATAAGAGCAGCATCCACGTAGGGCTGAACAAGCTGGGGTTCCTGCCCCAGACGCTGGAGCTGTTCGAGTCCATCATCACCCGCGCCTACGGGATCATCCTGGTGACGGGCCCGACCGGATCGGGCAAGTCCACCAGCCTGTATTCCGCACTGGCCAAGCTAAACACGGGCGAGAAGAACATCCTGACGCTGGAAGACCCGGTGGAGTACGAGCTGGAAGGGGTCACCCAGACCCAGGTGAACCCCAAGGCGGGCCTGACGTTCGCCTCCGGGCTGCGCACCATGCTGCGCCAGGATCCGGACATCATCATGGTGGGCGAGATCCGCGACCATGAGACGGCGCTCATCGCCATGGAGGCGGCCCTGACAGGCCACCTGGTTCTCTCCACCCTCCACACCAACGACGCGCCAGGCGCCATCACCCGCCTGATTGACATGGGCATCGAGCCATTCTTGATCGCCTCTGCGGTGATCGGGGTTCTGGCGCAGAGGCTGCTGCGCACCATCTGCCCGAAGTGCAAGGAGTCCTACACCCCGCCCGCCGATGCCATCAAGCGCCTGGGGATGAAGCTGGACCCCAACTCCAAGATCACGTTTTACCGCGGACGCGGGTGCCCCAACTGCAAGAACTGCGGCTACAAGGGCCGGATCGGCATCTACGAACTGATGCCCATCACCGATCAGATACGCGACCTCATTCTGGCCCGGGCGTCGGCGTATGCCATCAAGGAAGCCGCCGTCGAGCAGGGCATGAAGACCCTGCGGGACGACGCGATGGAAAAGATCCTCCTCGGTCACACCACGCTGGAGGAATCCCTGAGGGTGATCTACACAGGCTGAGATCCCGCGCGCCGGCTGCGGCGCGCGGCAGGACGGATACGACAGGACTATGGGACAGCTCTACGCATTCAGAAGAGATGATGACGAACCCGCCCCGCAGACTGCGGGAGGCGGACCGTTCAATATGGATCCTCTGGGCAGCGACACGGACGATTACCGGGCCGCAGGGCGGGACACGGAGACCATCCACGTGGACGAGATCCTGAGGGAGGGAGTCGGCCGGGGCGCGTCGGACGTGCATCTGACCGTCGGACTGCCTCCGTGCGTGCGCGTGGACGGACGCCTCTGCCGGATGGATTTCACCCCGCTGGAGCCGCATCAGATCCAGAGGATGATCTACGACATCCTGACGAAAGACCAGATCCTGTGGCTGGAGAAGAGCCGGGAGCTGGACTTCTCGTATGGTCTGTCCGGTGTGGGGCGCTTCCGCGTGAATGTATACCGCCAGCGCGGGTCGCTGGGGGCCGCTTTCCGCGTTGTGCCGAGCGACATCCCGACGATGGAGCAGCTCCGCCTGCCGCCCATCTGCAAGGAACTGACCGGGCGTGGAAGCGGGCTCATCCTGGTGACCGGCCCCACAGGCGCCGGTAAGTCCACCACCATCGCCTCGATGATTGACTACATCAACACGCACCGGCCCGTGCACATCGTCACCATCGAGGACCCCATCGAGTATCTGCACCGGCACAAGGTGGGGATGGTGAACCAGCGGGAGCTGAACGCGGACACCGACTCCTTCGAGAACGCCCTCCGTGCGGTCCTGCGCGAGGATCCGGACGTTATCCTGGTGGGTGAGATGCGCGACCTGGAGACCATCAGCGCAGCGCTGACGCTGGCTGAGACCGGGCATCTGGTCTTCGGAACGCTACACACACGGAGCGCGGCACAGACCATAGACCGCATCATTGACGTTTTCCCCCCGCATCAGCAGGCGCAGATCCGTGTGCAGCTTGCCAACACTCTGGAGGCGGTCATCTCTCAGCTGCTCCTGCCGATGAACGGGGGGGGGCGCGTGGCCGCTCACGAGATCCTGGTGGCCACATCCGCAGTGCGGAACCTTATCCGCGAGGGGAAGAGCTACCAGATCGGCACCCTGCTGGAGACCAGCCAGGCCCAGGGCATGCAGCCGATGGACCGCGCACTGGTGGACCTCCATCTGCAGGGACTGGTGGGACTGGAAGAGGCGCGGATGCGCGCCGTGGACCCGGAGAACTTCGACCGGTACCTGAGAGGGGGATAAAGCTGAGACCAGCCTGAAGGGGCTGCCGGGCCCGGAAGCCCGGCGGACCAGGGAAGCAAGGGGCGGAAGGGGCCGCCCCGGCCTGACGGGAGATCAACCAATGGGACAAGCATTCGCCTGGGACGACAAACCAGAAAGCAGCATGAACAACCAGTTTCAGAAGCAGGACGATGACATCCAGTTGTTCGGGCAGAGCCATATGGACGGGCATCAGGTCCGCATGCGCTCCACCGAAGGGGTCCACATAGATGAGATCCTGGAAGAGGGTCTGCTCCGTGGGGCCTCCGATGTGCACATCCACTGCGGCCTGCCGCCCGTATACCGGGTGGACGGCAGCCTGGTCCGCAGCGACTACGAGCCGCTGGACTCCCGCACCATTCAGAGGCTGGTCTATGACATCCTGACCGGCGAGCAGGTGGGCCGTCTGGAAGCGGAGCGGGAGCTGGACCTTTCCTACTCGATGGGAGACCGTTGCCGCTTCCGCGTGAACGTGTTCCGCCAGAAAGGCAGCTACCAGGCGGCGTTCCGGGTAGTTCCGAGTGAGATCCCGGACATGGATGAACTGCGTCTGCCTCCCGTCCTGCGCAAGCTCACCCAGACCACCAGCGGGCTGATCATGGTGACGGGACCGACCGGCTCCGGCAAGTCCACCACCATCGCCGCGATGATAGACCACATCAACCAGAACCGCTCGGTCCACATCATCACGCTGGAGGATCCCATCGAGTATCTCCACCGGGACAAGCGGGCAATGGTGACCCAGCGCGAGCTGCACTCCGACACGGACTCCTTCCACAACGCGCTGCGCGCCATCCTGCGGGAGGACCCGGACGTCATCCTGGTGGGCGAGATGCGCGACCTGGAGACCATTAGCGCGGCGCTCACCCTGGCGGAGACCGGTCACCTGGTATTCGCCACGCTGCATACGCGCAGCGCGGCTCAGACGGTGGACCGCATCGTGGACGTGTTTCCTCCGCATCAGCAGGAGCAGATCCGGGTGCAGCTCTCCAACACGCTGGAGGCAGTCATCTCGCAGCTGCTGCTCCCGATGCGCGAGGGCGGGCGCGTGGTGGCCGTGGAAGTTCTGGTGGCGACTTCTGGCATCCGCAACCTGATCCGCGAGGGCAAGACCCACCAGATCGGCACCGCCATCGAGACGGGAACCAACCTGGGAATGCAGCCGATGGACCGCTCGCTGGCCGAGCTGGCCACTCTGGACCTGATTTCGCTGCAGCAGGCCAAGCTGCACGCGACCGACCCGGAGAATCTTGATCGCTACCTCGGAGAACGGTGATGGCAGTCTTTCAATACAGCGCTGTGGACGCATCCGGCAAGACCGTCACGGGCTCCATCGAGGCGGAGTCCGAGAACCTGGTCATCTCCCGTCTGCAGCAGCAGCAATATCACATCGTCAGCATCCGCAGAACCCGCGGAGGCACCAAGTCGGCGGCCCAGCCCCGTAAGTCGTCCACGAAGGGCAAGAAGGTCAAGCTGCAGCAGCTTGTGGTGTTCACCCGGCAGCTTTCGACGATGATCGAGGCGGGTATCGGCATTGTCAAGTGCCTGGAGATCCTGGGCAACCAGACCAAAGACCCGGTCATGGCGCAGGTCATCGAGACGGCCAAGCGAGACGTCAAAGGCGGTATGAGCCTGACGGAGGCGTTCAGCAAGCACCCGCACGTCTTCAACAAGCTTTACGTCAACATGATCCGCGCGGCCGAGACCGGAGGTATCCTGGACACCATCCTGGAGCGCGTCTCTCAGTTCCTGGAGAAGGAGCAGGAGATCCGCAACAAGATCAAAAGCGCGATGATGTACCCCACCATCGTGCTCATCTTCGCGTTCTGTATGGTGGGCGCGCTGTTCGTGTTCGTGCTGCCGAAGTTCAAGGAGATCTTCGCGTCCATGAACATCGAAATGCCGCCCGCCACCGCGATGCTGTTCGCGATGAGCGACCTGCTCCGCAACTACATCTACATTCCGATCGGCTTTGCTATCGGCGGATACTTCGGCATCCGCTGGATCCTCAGCACGCCGGGCGGACGGTATCAGTACGACAAACTGAAGCTGAACCTGCCGGTGGTGGGCGAGCTGGTTCAGAAGATGGCGGTTTCGAGGTTCGCGCGCACCTTCGGGACGCTGATCGCAAGCGGTGTTCCCATGATGCGGTCCCTGGAGATCGTGGGGGAGACATCAGGCAACATCGTCATCGCGAAGGCGGTCGAGAACGCGCGTAACTCCATCAGGGAGGGACAGAAAGTCAGCGCACCTCTGGCGGCGAGCGGCGTGTTTCCCGCCATGGTGACCCACATGATAGACGTCGGCGAAGAGACAGGGCGCCTCTCCGACATGCTGGTGAAGGTGTCGGACTTTTATGATGACGAGGTAGACAACGCGGTGAAAGGACTCACCTCGATGATCGAGCCCTGTCTGATCGTCTTCATGGGCCTGGTGGTGGGGTTCATCGCCATCTCCATCATGGCTCCGATCTTCAAGATTGTGACAAGCATCGAATGAAGAACGCCCACAGACCGAGACTCACGGAAGAGCAGATCCAGCATCTGCTGGAGCGTTACAGGATCCGGCGCGACACCCGTGCCCGAGACAAGCTGGTGCTGCAGTACAGGAATCTGGTGGAATCCATCGGCAGGCGCTTCGCCGGAGCCGGCGAACCGGTGGAAGATCTGGTGCAGGAAGGCTATATCGGGCTGATGTCGGCGCTGGACGGATTCGACGCGTCGAAGGGGGTGAAGTTCTCAACTTATGCCACGCACTTTGTGATCGGGCAGATCAAGCATTATCTGCGCGACAAGGGGAAGATCATCAAGGAGCCGGCCTGGCTGCAGGAGCTCAACCAGCGCATGCAGCGGGTGATCGAGTCACTGGCCCAGCAGTACGGCCGCGCTCCGACGGAAGCGGAGATCGCGCAGGTGATGAAGATCTCGGAGGAGGAGGTCAGCTCGCTCCTCACCACGAGGGACGTCTTCAAGGTGGGATCCCTGGACGCCGAGCGGGACGATGGCTCCACCACAGGTTCCGAAATCGAAAAGGTGCGTTCGCGGCAGTATGAGACGTTCGAGCTGCCCATCGAGGACCGCATCGTGCTGGAATCCGCCGTGGAGCGCTTGAAGAACGTGGAGCAGCGCGTCATCCACGAGTACTTCTTCCGCGACCTGAACCAGACGGAGATCGCGAGAAAGCTGGGGATCTCGTGCAACTATGTGTCGCATATTCTGCGGAACTCCACGCGCAAGCTGAAGAAGATCCTGACCACGGAGGACCTGAAGGAAGTGCAGGTGCAGCTCCGGGCGCTTCAGAGGCGCGGAGGGCAGGTGGACCTTGAAGAGGTCTCCGGCATCACGGATCCGGCCACCGGCCTTTACACCCGTTCGTACTTCCTCGCCCGTCTGGAGGAGGAGCTCTCCCGCGCAACACGGCATCACTACCCGGTGGCCGTGATGCTGATGTCGCTGGAGTACCTGAGCGACTCTCACGGTGGATGGGTTCCTATGACCGCGGACGAGCGGTTGGAGGCGCTGGGTCAGGCCATCCGCTCCCGCGTCCGGCGGGCGGACCTGGTGGCGCGCTACGAATCCCACCAGTTCGCGCTGATGCTTCCGCACACGGGATCACAAGCGGCGGCGGTATGCGAGCGGCTGCAGGGGATTGTGCAGACGATGAATGCCTCTTCCGGGCAGGAGCTGTTCCCGGTGAGAGGAACCCTGACGTTCGCCAGCTTCCCGGAGGACGCCGGGAACATCGCCGATCTGCTGGTGCGGGTGGAGGCCGGCCATCCGCCATCGCAGGCTATGGAGCGCAGAAGGGAACCGCTGGCGGCCTGAGCCGTCCGGCCCCACAACAGAACGAGCGAGTTCCGGGAGGCCCGGCGCACGGTGAGCGCCGGGCCTCCGGCTCGTGGACAGCCCCCCACCCCGGTGCTACAATCCGGCAAGATCCTGCCCCGTCAACTGGGCTGCGGGACGGGAAATGCGTCTTGGACAATACGGACAGGAGGCTCGAAAGAGACCGCACACATGACTATGGACCCGGCAAGAAACGGCAAGGTGAGAGTCGCTGTGGTCGGCGTAGGAATCGGCCGGCTGCACCTGGAAGGTTACCG
>Ga0073932_1001065_pt1 | contig 56207 bp, 49 predicted proteins | sample DewCreD2012metaG_FD_76967 | JGI IMG/M metagenome (GOLD analysis project Ga0073932, IMG submission 76967) | Hot spring sediment bacterial and archeal communities from British Columbia, Canada, to study Microbial Dark Matter (Phase II) - Dewar... ...
ATTATGTCTGTTGCATCAAAAAAGAAATATTAACTTGTGGTATTTATACCCTCACTGCACATATTTTTTGCACCAATAACGAAATAGTACACACCAATGCCTCCCCCACCCCTGGAAACGACGGCACAGCCGCCGTAGTAATAAGCGCAGGTAATGCCCCCTATACCTATAAATGGAGCACAGGCAGCACCGATAGCGCCATAACAGGGCTTTCGCCGGGTAAGTATTTTGTTACCATAGCCGACCGCGACAGTTGCACCGAGGTGGATAGTGTTACCATTGAGGTTGCCTCGGGGGTGCGGTATAAAAACCTGCTGCCGGGCATCACTCTTTTTCCCAACCCCGCCACACCCGACAACGCGGTGAACATAAACATCAGCCCCGGGTCGCTGCCCGTAAGCATTGAGTTTTACGATGCAGCAGGCCGCTTTTACCGCCGCATAGCCAATATTACACACCGGCAGGCAGTAGTCAATATCACCGGCTTTGCCCCGGGTGTGTATATTTACAAGGTGCTGAACAAAACAGGCGCGGTGGCTGTGGGTAAGCTGGTGGTGCGGTAACGATGTATGTATTTAAACACAATATATAGCTGGGCGGGGCTCCGCTACCGCGCGATTGTATCGCGTGGTTCTTAATTTAAATCAACTACTATAATATCCTTTAGAAGTCTCATATATTAAAAATAGTAAATTTTTTGCTAATAAAAAAGTTGATGTGCCTATGTTGTATACCACGCGATGCAATCGCGCGGTAGCAGGGCCATCCGAGCAATTTTTTTCCTTTAATCAAGGGAATCTTTCAATCCTTCAAATCATGGTTCAGACATCTGCTTTCAATCCGCAATCAAGGTTCAAACAATTTAGTCACGGGCGGCAAGTATGCGCCGGCGGGGTTGTTATTGAACTATGACTTTTACAACTTATAAATCATTGCCGCAGACCCAGTGTCCCGATATAATGTTCTTTGATCTTTTTCTCAATATCGGCCATTAATTCCGGGTTATCGCGCATCAGATCGCGCACCGAATCACGTCCCTGCCCCAGCTTAGTGTCGCCATAGCTGAACCATGAACCACTCTTTTTTATGATTTCAAGCTCTGAGCCCAAATCAACAATCTCACCCGTGCGTGAGATTCCTTCACCATAAAGGATATCGAAATCGGCTTTACGGAAAGGCGGAGCCAGTTTATTCTTAACAACTTTAACACGTGTACGGTTTCCAAAAATCTCCTCTCCTTCTTTCAATTGACCGGTACGACGAATATCGAGACGGATAGATGCATAGAATTTTAATGCATTTCCGCCGGTGGTTGTTTCCGGATTTCCAAACATCACTCCAATTTTTTCACGAAGCTGATTGATAAAGATACAGCAGGTATTTGTTTTATTAATATTAGACGTGAGTTTGCGAAGCGCCTGTGACATAAGCCGCGCCTGCAGTCCCAGTTTTGAGTCACCCATTTCTCCTTCCAGTTCGGCCTTAGGAGTAAGTGCGGCCACCGAGTCAATCACGATAATATCCACAGCGCCTGAACGGATAAGATGATCGGTAATTTCCAATGCCTGTTCGCCATTATCGGGTTGGGATATCAGGAGGTTTTCAATATCTACGCCCAATTTTTGAGCATAAAAACTATCAAATGCATTCTCTGCATCAATAAACGCCGCAATTCCTCCGGCTTTTTGTGCCTCAGCCATTGCATGAATGGCAAGGGTTGTTTTTCCCGACGACTCAGGGCCAAAAATCTCGATAACTCTTCCGCGCGGATAACCGCCGATACCGAGAGCAACATCAAGCGAAATTGAGCCGGAAGGAATTACCGGAACATTATCAACAGCGTTGTCGCTTAATTTCATGATTGTGCCTTTGCCAAAACCTTTCTCGATTTTTTCGAGTGTAAGCTGAAGGGCTTTCATCTTTTCTTTGTTCACCGGTTGTGATTTATCCTTCACATCCTTCGTTTCTTTTGCTTCTTTTGTTTCTTTTTCCATGTGTTTTTTTTACTGAAAATTTTAGTCGAGTATTTGTTGTGTATGATTAGCCGTTTCAACTTTATCAATCACTTTAATAATAATTCCATCGCCATCAATTACATAAGTTTTCCGTAAAACGCCTTCGCTGGTTTTTCCATAGCTTACTTTCTCACCCCATGCATTATACAATTTGAGTATCTGGTGTGATGTGTCGGCGATTAAAATAAAAGGCAGATTATATTTTCCGGAAAATTTCTGATGTGATAATTCATTGTCAGGACTTACACCGATAACCACATATTGTTTTTGGGTAAGCGTGCTGTAATTATCCCTCAGATTGCATGCCTCAGCCGTACAGCCAGGAGTATCATCTTTGGGATAAAAATAAAGCACTACCTTTTTACCGCGAAATTCAGCCAGTGTAATTACGTTGCCATTCTGATCCTTGCCGCTAAAGCCAGGGGCTTTGTCTCCGGGTTTTAATTGTGCCATAGCTTCTGTGAATAATACGTTTGCTGTGATTATTACAATATAACCGATTGATTGATAAAACTTCATTATTTTTACAAACCCTAAACATAACATAAAAACTCCCACAGGTGAACTATTTTCAAAATAACTTATTAACAAGCACGAAAAAAAATTACTTAGAAGTGATTAAAATCATTTTGTGGTTCTTTATTCTTCCCTCTCTATCATGTTTTTCCCAACGGATCACCGAACAAATGGCCGATGCTGCCAGACAGGCCTTTGAGGAAAATAATTATGAAGAAGCGCTTTCACTTTACGAACAACTGATTTCGGAAAAACCAAAAAATGTACATTATCATTACTATGCTGGCTTATGCCTGATGAATACTAACGGCGACCCGGAAAAAGCAATATATCATTTCAATTGCGCACATAGCGGGTATACAACTGCCGAAATAAAAACACATTTAGCAAAGGCATATCTACTTAATTATCAGCCGGATATGACAATTTCGCTCCTATCACACAATCCCGAAGGTCAGCAACAGTCGGCGCTTCTGTCCAATGCACGCATCTTAAAAGAAAAAACCAGGTCGTTTATCCCTCAAAAATGTGAATATGTTACAGAAACAAGTATGGATTTTTTGTACGATACTTTAAAAAGCATTTGCAAACGCTTAAACAAGGGACCTGAATCAATAACGCTTATGCGGTTAAATAAAGATAATGAGAACGATTTTGTTTTATACCGGCAACACTCAGCGAATCCATTTATATATTTTTCATCGGCAGGAGTCCAGCAAGACATAATGAAGATAAAAAAAATCACTGATGGAAGAACAACCAAAGCCGATGGCTTAGGGCACACGATCAACACCCCGGAAAATGAAATCTTTCCATACTTCGACCCATATACTACAACATTATATTTCAGCAGCAATGGACACAGCTCATGCGGCGGGTACGATCTTTTCCGTTCCGTTTTAAACCCGGAAACAGGAATCTGGACAACGCCTGAAAACCTTGGATTTCCAATAAATACACCATACGATGATTTAATTTACCTGCCGGTAAATCCGACGTATGCAATACTGGTATCGGCCCGTAACTGCAGCAAAACAAATGTAAGAATTTATATCCTTACAGCAACAAAAAACAGCCGCGCTTACTATGCATCAACCAATGACGAACTGGCTCAACACGCAGGTTTCATAATACCGGGAGATATAGATGATCCGGGCGCCGGAAAGGATCAAAAAAACACAGCATACAATACCTCTGCGAAACTGCCGTCTGCAGCATACAAAAAGAATATACAGCAGGGATTATTTTATCAGGCCATTGCTGACAGTATGTTACGACTGGCTGAGGGGAAAAATAAAATACTTTTTTCACTTGCCAGCAGTACACAAATAACAGCCGAAAGGAAAGAAATCTATCGCTTAAAAAAGTACGCGGGTGAGATCCAGTTAAAAGCCGATCAATACTTTATTGAAGCCAGCAACAACGAAACAACGATACTGTCCGATGCGAATAATCCATCCGGTATGAAAACGACAGCAAAACCATCCATAAATAAATTCAATATCAGTAGCACACCATCAGCCAATGAACTGTTGCAACCAACTCCCGTCATATTACCCGACGGCATCATATACCGTATCCAGTTAGGTGTTTACAGTACAGCCATGCCCCACTCATATTTTAAAGGGATCCAACCCCTGTCCGGAGAGAAATTTCTTCAACCTCCGGTTATCAAATATTATGCAGGAGTATTCACGTCTTATTTCGACTGTTCTGCTGCACTCGAAGAAGTAAGGGCACTGGGATTCACTGATGCATTTATTGTTTCATACCTGAACGGGAAAGAAATTCCGGCTGAACGGGCAAAAAAATTAGAACAATAGACCAACCGGTGAACAACGACGGCTGAAATAGTAAAAGCACTATTAAAATAGCACTGGGTACAACAGCCGTTAGCCAATATAATCTACTTTTCAATTAATGTATTGGAAATAGGATTTATGGGATAATTCCAAATGGTACTACCTGGCAGACAGGGAATAACCCAAGCAAATCAGGTAGTTCGGCACATCCTTCGCCTTCTGCAGATTAATTTGGGATAATTATATGCATTTGGTTTGGTAAATAGCATTTTTTTCTTACATTTGGTTTTCCAAAATCTGTACATAAATGGAAAACAACAAGAATTTATCCAATCCGAATACAGCAAAAAATACACTTACCATCCGGTATTTGACGTTGCATAACGACAACAGGCATACTTTTCAGTTTGTAATGGAAACGCTGGTTGAAGTTTGTTCGCACAACGACATACAAGCCGAACAATGCGCCACCATTGCCCATCACAAAGGCAAATGTGATATTATGAAAGGCCCTGTGAATAACCTGAAGCCAATGCAGGAAGAGCTGATCAGCCGCGGACTTATTGTTACCATCGACTAATTATCCCATTATAAATATATGTCCCTAACCCTTATTATCCTGCTGATTACTGCAGGTTTAGCATTACTGTTGATTGAGATGCTTTTTATCCCCGGATTTGGCATCACCGGTATTGCCGGATCATTGATTATTATCTCAGGGATCATTGTTGGCTATAATGTAGCAGGACAACAAACCGGACACTACATTCTTATAGGAACAATAATAACAACCCTTGTTCTGACGTATTATTCGCTTCGTACAAAGACATGGAAAAACACAGGACTGAAAGCAAGCATAGATAGCAGGATTATTGCCTTTGAGCAGGAAATTCCACAAGGTACACAGGGAAAAACCATCAGTCGCCTGGCGCCATCCGGTAAAGTACTGATTAACGGCATGGTATATGAAGCGCAGGCGGAAAATGACTTTATAGATGAAAACAAAGAAATAATAGTAATAAAGTGTATTCAGAATAAAATTATTGTCAAACAACTAAACTAATAAAAACATGGAAGCAACCGGATTCATTCTTATCGTTTTAATAGTACTCTGTATATCTGCATTATGGCTGTTCTTATACTTTGTACCACTGGGATTATGGTTTTCAGCTATTTTCTCAAAAGTGTATGTACCCATTGGCCAGCTAATTGCTATGCGGATAAGAAAAGTACCGCCACAGGTTATTATCAATGCTTTAATCGCTTCGTCAAAAGCAGGACTAAAACTCGACCGTGAACATCTTGAAGCGCACTATCTGGCTAAGGGAAATGTACCTCAGGTAGTTAATGCCCTGATATCGGCCGATAAGGCAAATATCGGACTTGATTTCAAAGCCGCTGCAGCTATTGATCTGGCAGGCCGCAATGTATTTCAGGCAGTACAAATGTCGGTTAATCCAAAAGTAATTGATGTACCACCTGTAGCAGCCGTAGCCAAAGACGGTATCCAGCTGGTGGCAAAGGCACGGGTAACGGTGCGGGCTAATATCAAACAACTTGTAGGCGGGGCAGGTGAAGAAACCATTCTGGCACGTGTTGGCGAAGGAATTGTATCATCTATCGGGTCAGCCGGTTCACACAAGGAAGTACTTGAAAATCCGGATTCTATCTCCAAATTAGTATTGCGTAAAGGCCTTGATGCAGGAACTGCATTTGAAATCCTTTCGATAGATATTGCCGATATTGATGTGGGTAAAAATATAGGCGCACAGTTACAAATGGATCAGGCCAATGCCGATAAAAATATTGCTCAGGCCAAGGCAGAAGAAAAAAGGGCTATGGCCGTAGCTCATGAGCAGGAAATGAAAGCAAAGGCACAGGAAGCAAGGGCCAAAGTAATCGAAGCCGAAGCGCAAGTTCCACTGGCCATAGCAGAAGCATTCAAATCAGGTAATCTCGGAATAATGGATTTTTATAAAATAAAAAACATTCAGGCCGATACCGAAATGCGCGAAAATATTGCAAAACCCAAAGATACCCCCAGAGACAAGGCAATCTGATTTCACCGGTTAATCCGGCTGTTTTAGAAATTGAACGGAATTTAGTACTTTTGCAACACCTTATGGGCGTTTGCCTTGTTCTTTGAAAACGAATTAGTATGGCTAAAGGGTTGAAACTATTTGCTGAACGAACGTCCCGCAGGTTATTAACATTCTTCAATCTATTATAGATATACCTTTAGTAAGGCGAGTAACTGGCTGCCTGGCTGGCACAGGCAGGTTTATCCAAAACAACTTGCTAAAGCAACATACTATATTTTTTATTTATTTGAGCAGGCACCTTTGGAGAGGTGAGTGAGTGGCTGAAACTACCGGTTTGCTAAACCGACGTACCCCTTAAAGGGTACCGGGGGTTCGAATCCCCCCCTCTCCGCATCGTTTGTATATTGCTGATCAGGATTGCTCAACAGACAGTATTCCGGTTTCTAATGATGGACATTATTAACTAATTCATGCAGGAGGGTATTTGAAGCCCTTAACGGCTAAAATAATACAAATTTTCGGGGTGTAGCGCAGTTGGTAGCGTACCTGGTTTGGGACCAGGTGGTCGTCAGTTCGAGTCTGGCCACCCCGACTTTTTTATACCGATAATATCAAGAATAAAATTTCCGCATTCTACATGCAGTGACTAATTGTCAGGATTATCAGAGATTAGAGTGTATTGCACCTAATCAGCGGCTCAACCGTTGAGAAGCGGATGGTTTGGATAGATTCGGGCTTACGGTACTGGAACAAATCATATACCGGCCATTGATTGACAGTAGACAGGCACTTCTTCATGTTGGCGTGAATATAATTGGGGAACGATGCGCCTTTCCATGTGCTTGAATTGAGGATTACGACCCAGCTTATGCTATCGGACTGTTTGTATAGCAATGCCGAAGTACCGGAGAACGATCCGGTTCGCCACCAGTTATCTTCGCGAACACCTTTCCATCCAAAGGGATAAGTCCGCAGAGTATCACGGCAAGTCATTGTCATTACTGTTTCATGGTTCAAAATATCAGGGCGGTCGTTCCATCCATCAATAGCAGTAGCCAGTTTCATCAGTGATATGGATGATGCAAGCCATCCGCCTGCAGCGCCCAGTAGCCGTATATCATTTCCGCCGTATTGCCGGTCAACATATTCATTGCGGCCGTCGCAAGCCAATATCTTATCACTTTCCGAATAGTATTTCACTTCATTGTTTGTCCGTTCGTCAAGAGTATTGCCGGCCAGGCGCATATCATAAATACCGATAGGAGCCAGCACTGCATAGCGGATATAATTCTCATAAGCCATACCGGTTCTTTTCTCAATAATCTTGCCCAGTACACAATATCCGAAATTAGAATAACTGCTGCGTGTACCAGGTTTATAAGATATACGGCGGTGCTTTAATACATACCTGATAACATCATCAAGCGTTGGCGGGCCGGCACAATTCATCGTTTCACCAATATGGCGTGTCATAAACATAGGATCGGGCAGCCGTGTACTCCATCCGCCGGTATGGTCGAGAAGGTTAGCCACGGTAATCTGGCAAACACGCCGGTCGGAGATATTGAGAAAGACCGGGTCATTCAGGATTCCATTCTCACCAAAGACAGTATCGTTTAATGATAATTGATTTGATTCAACCAGTTTCATGATTCCTACGGCTGTAACCAGCTTGGATATACTGGCAATACGGAACAAATGCGTGGGCTGCACCGGCTCGCTGTTCTCTTTATCGGCCAAACCATACCCTTTGGCATAAACCAATTTGCCATGCTTAACCAGAGCAACCGATGCACCGGCAACCTGCCAGCGCCGGATAAACGACTCCATAACACTGTCGAACCGTTCCATCTCGGAATATGAAGTCAGATAATTAAAAAATATAGTATTGACGTGGGTTTCATTTATAGCTCCTTCCACGGGCTTTGTTCCGCCTAATTCTGTAAATGAACGATAATTGAACATCAACAGCAACAAGACGAGTACGTGCGATCGTATCAGAAACCTTCTATCCATAAGCTTTCTACAAAACCCTCCTAAAACCACCGCAAAATTAAGAGAAAAAATCCGTAATTAATCATTTTTTACAAAAAAACAAAAATATAATACAAAGATTATTAGATGATTATATCAATCACTGGCGATATAATTGCTTATTAATCAAATCCTTAACTACAATTCTGTTATTCAACAACTTAATATACTGGAGGGTTTGCCACGACGAATCAATACCATACGAAACCAGAGCCAAACGTAAAGCATCATCAAGGCGGTCGTCCACTTCATAAGCGAGAGCAGTATTAAATGCTGCTTTAGCCCGGCCGCGGGATGATTGTTTCTCTGCATTGAATCTCCATATCTCAACTACTTTGTCCCATTTACCTGATTGTGCATACCAACCGGCCATGCGCAGATCATAATTCCCTTTTGTATGATAACTTCTTGTTTCTCTGCTCCACACCTGCGCAATCCGTTGGGTATAGTGATAAGCGGCAGAATTGCATGCTTCACTGATGAGCGAATAGATAGAAGGGAGCGACAGGACGGCCACTGTAGGAGTTTCGCCCAAAGCATAGCTGTAAATTGTGTCGCGCAGGAAAAATTCATCTGCCACTGTACGATTTTTAACATCATAGAATCGCCATAACGACCGGCAGATAATCCACAGTGATGCCTGATATGAATATACAGCAGGATCATAAAAAATCCGGAACGAATCATGAAAATCAAAATAGTCAACCGATACCAGCGCATGGCTTCTCTTTGTCTCAAGCATAGCAGCAGCAGCATCCCACGACAACTGACTCAGAGAGGAGTCGGATGTAATAACAGGAACTATTGAAACAACCCTATTAAAACGTGGTGAAGCAGAAAGAAAATATTCGAAAGCATCGGCAAACTGACCGGCTGCATAGCTTACGGCTTCAGTCTCCGATGGTTTATCCGGATAAATATTTGACGACAGATCAACCGCAGATAAACGGCTTACGCGTGCAGTAACTGAAACCGTTTTCACCGCACTATCAATCACAATACCCGAAGGTCTGAGCACATCAATATAGACAATGCCTCCGGCAGCGCACGACCAAAGCGCGAAAACAAATAAACCATAAATCAATATCCTGCCATTCATCATTTCTATAAACGAAAAAACCACCTTAAAAAAGGTGGTTAAAACAATTCGTTTCTATTTTTCAGGTTGTCATTGCCCCGCACACATTAATCACCTGACCGCTGACATAAGCCGACAAGTCTGATGCAAGGAATAAACACACATTAGCAACATCTTCGGGTGTACCTCCCCTGCGTAAGGGTATTTTATTATTCCATTCTTCAACTACTTCGGGAGGCAATTTGGCTGTCATCTCAGTAATAATAAATCCGGGTGCCACTGCATTGCTGCGGATATTGCGTGAACCCAGCTCTTTTGCAACCGACTTGGTAAAACCGATAATGCCTGCCTTGGATGCAGAATAATTAGATTGACCGGCATTGCCGCCAACGCCAACCACCGAACTCATATTCACAATACTTCCGCCACGTTGTTTTAACATGGGCTTGAGCACTGCACGTGAAAAGTTAAACACCGATTTGAGATTAACAGACAACACCTTATCCCACTGCTCCTCGGTCATACGCATCAACAGGTTATCCATTGTAATGCCGGCATTGTTAATCAGGATATCCACAGTGCCAAAATCGGCCACAATCTGATCAACCAGTTTTTGCGTTTCTTCAAACTTACTGGCATCCGATGCATAACCCTTAACCTTTGTTCCGGCTTTAGCCAGATCGCTCTCAGTTTGCTGCATCACTTCATTATATACCAGGTCGGTGATAGCCACATTCGCGCCTTCCTGTACAAAACGCATAGCTACTGCCTTACCAATGCCACGGGCTGCACCTGTAATAATGGCTGTTTTTCCTTCAAGTAATTTCATCTGTTTTTTGTTTTAATAGTTAACGATACAAACCTAATTGTTTTTTATGAATACACAAACAGGATTTATAAACCATTGAGTACTACCAGATTTTTTATGCCATTTAGAATAAACCCGTTTTTTTCAATTAAATTGGCTCAACTGAAAAATGCTCTTGAAAATCAATCCTTCTCCCAAATTTTCACGATCAGAAATATTTTTTACGGCGGTATTATTCGTCATTATCATCCTGATTCATATCTTCAAAAATTTTCTCCACCTCCTGTCTGGTATTATGCAACTTATCTTTACATAATTTGATCAGGAAGCTGACGCGTTTCACTTTTTCCGACAACTCATCCACATCCAATTCGTCTTGTTCGATGCCGGTAAGTATTGAATCAATTTCGGCCATGGCCTCACTGTAGCTGATTTCCTTTTTTGCCATACGATTTATTTTAACAATTTGCTATTAATTTTTCCATTAAATAATTCGGTTTCCAGTACATCGCCGGAATTGAGCATATCTGCCGACCGGACGATAGCAGCATTGTGCCGGGTAATGGAATACCCCTTTTTGAGGATGATACGCGGATCATGGAGCCGGATAATCTTTGCAAAATTATCCAGTTTTACATTGCCTGAATGAATAACGGATAATACCAGTTTCTTTACGGTTGATTGTACAGTAAGGATACGGTCGGCGGCATATTGCATACGAAATGACAGAGACGTATTTGCCCGTTTCGAAGCCAAAAACAATTTTTTACCGCTTTGGTTCAAAATATTCCGGGCGCTCAACACCATCTGCTTTTGTCCGGCATCGAGCCGACGCTCGGCTGATGATAATCCCCTCATCCCAACTATCACACAGCGATTCACAAATCCTGATAAAAGTTTTTGTTCCCTGTTGATGGTATTCAGGGCAAAGGAAGTCAGTTGTCCCGACCGCTCATCAAGCCCATCACTGAATGTCTTCATGTGACGAACAAAAAAATCGGCAACGGCGGTTGGTGTCTTTTGCTTACTGAAGGCCACACAGTCGGCCACTGTATCGTCGCGTTCATGGCCAATACCGGTGATCACAGGCAGAGGAAACTGGGCGATATGAAGGCCAAGTTCATAATTATTAAAGCAATTAAGGTCGCTTTGCGCGCCACCACCTCTGATCAGTGCGACAGCATCGAAATGATGAGAACGGCAAAATATTTTTTCAAGCGCCGAGATGATTGATTGCGGCGCACCGTCACCCTGTACCAGTGCAGGGAACAGCTTGCAATAAAACACAAAACCATATTCATTATTAACCAGATGATCCATAAAATCGCCATAACCGGCGGCTGTTTCGGATGATATAACAGCGATGCGCTGAAAAACCGGCGGCTCAGCTACCTGTTTATTCATTTCGAGCACACCCTCCTTTTCGAGTCGCCGGATAATCTCTGCCTTCTTCATAGCCAGGTCACCTGCAGTATACGCAGGATCAATATCATGCACCTGAAGCGAGAATCCGTATAACTCGTGAAATTCAACATTTACATTCAGCAACACCTTGATGCCGGGCTGCAGCACAGTGCCCGATGCGGTTTCAAAAAATGGACGCAGCATCCGGTAGGTAAACGAAAAAATGATGGCTTGCGCTTTCGCCACCAGCTTTTCGCTGTCGCTGTCTTTCTGCACCAGCTCAATGTAACAATGGCCATTGCGGTTCAACCGGCATTCGCTGATCTCTCCGGTGACCCAGAAACGGCCGGGAAGACCATCGCGCATAGCTTTCTGCACCGAAAGATTTAATTCGAGCAAGGTCAATCGTTCCATAGCTCTACGATCGTTTAATAATCTTCAATTTCTCATAATAGCGTGTACCTTTAACTGTCATAATGTATAATCCATCGTGCAATTCAAAATCAGGAGCAACAAATAGAAACAAATGTTTAGCGCTTCCATAGTTTTTCTCATACATCACACATCCTTTTAAATCGTGCAGAGTGATATTTATTGTCGAATCGGGAGTATAAAATGCGACCATAAAATAATTGCTGAACGGATTAGGGTATGCCATAACAGGCGTATTGTTGTTAAGCGAATTGCTTTCGGCCACAGACAATATTTCATCAGCTTTTTTAAAATCGGGAATGCCATATCCCATTCGTCCGGATGGAGCATCATAATAACTACTGCTTTGGATGATGGCCTCTTTGATTTGCGATGCAGCAGCATCCGGATGCTTCTGCCAAAGGCAGGCGACAGAGCCGGCAATAATCGGGCTGGCAAACGAAGTACCTGAACCGGAGCCTGTGCTGCCATCACTCTTCTGGCAGATGACATTTAATCCCATGGCCATCCCTTCGGGTTTAATCCGCCTATCGTATGAGGGGCCTGCAGAGCTGAACAATGCAAAATTCCCATACAAATCGGTAGCGCCAACCGAATAAATATTACGGGCATCGGCCGGAGCAGTGATATAGTACCATGGGGTATTGCCCTGATTGCCTGCACTGGTACACACAAAAACACCTTTAGAAAAAGCCAATGTTGCAGCAGCCGATATCCGGGCTGTAACTCCATTCATATCCTGATAAAAATAATTCTGCGCTGCATCGGTAAACCAGCTATAGCCAAGGGAAGAGTTGATCACGTCAGCTCCTGCGCTGTCGGCATATTCGGCCCCCGCGATCCAGTTCTCCTCTTCTATCCGGTACTCTGAGCTCTCATCTTCGGTGCGCAACAGATAAAAAGACGCATCATAAGCCGTACCCACCAGTGAACCCTCAATATAACCGCCAATCACAGACAGCACACTCATACCATGATAGTAACCGGAAAAAACATTATTGTCGAGTTCAACAAAATCGCGAGTCCCTAATATCCTGTGATTCATATGCAGAGGAATAAAAGCAGGATGCCTGTCAACTCCGTTGAAATTACCATCGAGCAATGCGATTTGCATCCCTTTTCCGGTGAATCCCTGCTGATGGAGATAGTGTCCATTATGCAATTTAATCTGCGCAAACGATTTACCATAAAAAGAATTCATTTCATCCTCATGCGACGAAGAAATATTATTCAACTGCAATTCACCGGCATATTTATCCACGCCCGACGATTTCTGATAACCGGCACCGGACACTTTAAGATATGAGCGGACAAATGACAGTTTACCGAGTGTATCTATCAATAAAGAATCGCCGGATTGTACTACCGCAGAGTTAAACCAGCGGGAACGGGAAAGAATCCTGAATCCCAGATTCTGCAAACTATCAATAAACAATGGGTTTACCGGCAAATCTGTCTCAGTAATCTGAATCTGCTGACGGATACGCCTGTTGATGGCCCGTTGCGAAAGAAAATCTTCCGGTTTATCAATCGAATAAGGCGTACCCTGTTTGGTTGAAAACTCAACAAGATATTTACCCGGAGCGACCTGCGCTGTAGACGTTTGTACAAAGGGCATTACCATCCATACGAAAAACAAAAAAATAACCGGATGCTGAAATAAACCAATCATTGTCCATCGGGTTGCGGTTTCATGAAATCCTGCTCGGAGGGCTCAGGAATTTTGCCCTTCATCTTTTCAATCTCATTAAAAAATTTCAGTTCATCCGCTTCCAGCCGGTCTAAATTAACAGGCATACCATTAACATACTCGATTTCGCTTTTAAGTTGTCCCTGATCATCAAAATACTTCCATTTACCCTGTTTCAATCCATTAACATACGTGCCATTTACATACATTCTGCCATCAGGATAATAGGTGATGTACTCTCCCTCGAAGGTATTGTTACGGAAGAGGCATTTTGCACGCAGTGTACCATCTTCGTAATACTGCTCCCACGGGCCATGCTTTTTACCTTGCACATAATTTTTTATTTCGCTTACCCGGCCATTATCATAATAAACAGTAGACAGCCCATGCTTCATATCCTGTAAATAGTTTTCGGTTGCCTTGAGCGCTTTGGAATAATAACTATAGAAATGCCAGGTACTATCTTTCATCTTATTGATATAGCAGCCCGTAGCCGAAATATTACCGTTATTGTAATACATGGATGCATGAGCACGTGAACCGGACTGATCAAAAATAAGCACTGCACTCACTGAACCGTCATCATAATACCGCACAAAACGTCCAACCGGTTTATTATCTTTAAAAAAACCCGTATAAACCGGGATACCGCTTTCATTCAGTTTTTTCCAATATCCCTGCTTAAAACCACGGGCATCGGTTTGATTAAACACTGTATCACCCGAAAGCGGACCAGCAAAAAGTGAGCTGTACCAAGCAACAAAAACGCTAAACAACAATAAATTTCTCATATTTTTTTGTTTCAAAGATAAAGAGATATTTGGTTTTGTTCCAGATGTTAAAAAAATTATTCGTGTAAAATTAACAATTGATTATATAAACAGATTTCACACAAAACATATTATCCTAAACTATCCCAACTACTTCAAATAGTTTGTCACTTTGCAGATACTCCAATTGAATAATTTGGGATTACAATTTCGCATTACGTATAAAATGAAAGATTGTTATCTTTGGCTCACAAAAAAGTAAAACCATAAAAACACATACCGATGAAACCATTCTTAGATAAAAATTTCATGCTGCAAAATAAAACCGCAGAGGAACTATATCATAACCATGCATCGAAGATGCCCATTATTGATTATCACTGCCATCTGCCGGTAAGGGAGATAGCCGAGAACAGAAAATTCGACAATATAGCGCAGATCTGGCTGAACGGCGATCATTACAAATGGCGGGCCATGCGCACAAACGGGGTGGATGAGAAATACTGCACCGGTAACGCCACGGACTGGGAAAAATTTGAAAAATGGGCTGAAACGGTATCCCATACCATACGGAATCCCTTATATCACTGGACGCACCTTGAACTCAAATCACCCTTTGGCATACACAAAACACTAAACAAACAAACAGCGCGAGAGATTTTTGATGAGACAGCATCCCAGTTGCAAAATAAATATCCTGTACAAAGTATCATAAGAGCCATGCATGTTGAAACCATCTGCACTACCGACGACCCGGTGGATACACTCGAATGGCATAGAAAAATTAAAGAGGATAACTTTTCAACCGCAGTATTTCCTGCCTGGAGGCCTGACAAAGCAATGGCAATAGAAAACACCGCTAATTACAATAGATATATAGACCAACTGTCGGATGTATCCGGGATAGATATCAGCACCTATGACGATTTATTAATGGCGCTGGATAAGAGACACGAATTTTTTCATGCCAACGGCTCACGGCTGAGCGATCACGGCCTCGAGACAATGTATTCCGAACCATACACCCAGAACGAAATCAATCATATTTTCAGCAAAGTACGCAGCGGTAATCAGCCCGGTACCGAAGAAATCCTGAAATTCAAATCAGCAATGCTTTACGAGTTTGCGGTTATGGATCACAGCAGGGGCTGGGCGCAGCAATTTCACATAGGCGCCATGCGCAATAACAACAGCCGTATGTTTGCTGCATTAGGGCCCGATACGGGATTCGACTGTATAGGCGACTATCCGGTTGGCATTGCCATGTCGCGCTTTTTCGACCGTCTGGAAAAAGAACAAAAGCTAACCCGGACAATAATTTACAATCTGAATCCCGCTGATAATGCCCTCTATTCAACTATGCTTGGAAATTTTCAAGACGGAATAACACCGGGCAAAATGCAGTGGGGAAGCGGATGGTGGTTTCTCGATCAGAAATACGGGATGATTGATCATCTGAATACATTATCCATGCTTGGACTCCTGAGCCGCTTTGTAGGTATGCTTACTGATTCGCGAAGCTTTTTATCTTTCCCGCGTCATGAATACTTCCGGCGTATCCTATGTAACCTGATCGGCACGGATGTGGAAAACGGAGAAATACCGGCAGACATGAAATTCCTCGGCAAAATGGTTGAAGATATCTGTTACAACAATGCAAAAAAATATTTCGCATTCCCTCAAAAAAAATAGCCATCAACGAATAACCAATTTGCCATCAGCGATTTTTTTTCCGGCTCCCCGGATATGATAATAATATAATCCGGACGGAACCGGAACAGCATGTATGCTTTCGGTATTGCTGAGCAATGATGAATAAACACATTGCCCATCGCAACTATAAAGCATAAAACCGGCAGGAAGAAGCGCTTTAGACAATTCAACGGTAAACGATCCGTTACACGGATTTGGAAAAACAAGCGTTCGCAACGACTCAGTGCCTTTAGATATAGTTGTAATTCCCGTCACTTTCAGTTCACCATGCGAATATAATCTTGTTGTGTCCCACGAATACCTGCGCAAGGAATCATACACCTCGACAAATCGCCCGGACCGTGTTCCAAAAGTAAGAACAGAAATAACATCATTGATATTCAGTGTAACTGACGAAGGGATAGTTATAACCAGACGGCCGTTGAGTGCAGCAGTAGTTGCATTAAGCTTACATCCATACTTTATGAAAACAGTTGCCAATGATGAATTAACTGATAATGTATTGAGATAAACCTGCGCAGCCGATGCTTTAACCGAGGCCAGACCATTGATATTCACAATCAAATTTAATCCGGTATAAAAATTCTTATCCTTCGTAAAATGAAATGTTCCGTACATATACGGATCGGTCATCCATTCCAATGTGCCTTCGTTAATGTTCATGGTTGATCCGGAGCTGTAGGCCTGATCACCATTGATTACAAACCTTCCCGGCCCTGTTTTGGTGAGTGTACGGTTTGTATTAAAAAACATCATCCCGCCGTAATTGACATAATTTTCATTATACTTGAAGGTATCAATCTGCCCTGTCAGAGTAAGATTTCTCTGTGTTTCAAGTGTCATATTCTCATAGACCCAGAAACCGCCGGGAAATATCTGGTCATTGGATTTCACAATCCAACGGCTGCCGGGAATATTATGGAACACCAGATGGGAATTGATTTTTGCATGAGTATCGCTCATCTTTGGTCTGTAATAATAGGGTAATGCAGCCGATGAATGAGAAACGAATACAGCATTAGAGAACCGTATGGCTCCGGTTCCACAGGGTTTAGTACCCAGTGCCGACCGGTCGGATACATAGCCATCTTCAATTTCAAAAATGCCTGTACCATCACCTGCAACATAAAGCGAACGGGTAAAATTCGTCCATCGTGAAAATACCAGGTCAATATATGCATTAGCTTTCACAACAAACCGTCCGGTGTCGGTGATATAAATTGTTGGATCGCTGCGCGAATTATCTCCACGCATATTCCCCGAGAATTCAACAACGGTATTTGATCCGTGTACACCAATCAGTGGACTGTCGTACCACTGGGGTTCCTCGCAACTGCCGAAATCGGTGCATGTTGTATCTGTTTCAGTACGGCCGCTGATGTGATTTTTCAGAACGGTTGTGGTGCGATTTGTAAAATGGAGACCAAATAAACTCAGAGAACCCGTATTGGGATCCTGACGATTTGAAAAAACAATATTTCCCGAAGGGCTATAAATACTATCGGTAAACCCGGCAGATATTTCCAAATAATCGGCAGTAACATCAATGTTTTGTTGTGCAACAAGAAACCATTGATGAATTAAACCTAAAAAGAACAAGCTGTATCGTTTCATAGAGGTGTATATATAAAAACAAAAATAAGGATAACCATGGAAATATGCGATATTCATTTTATTTCAAAGTGTTTCTTGCTCTCACTCACAGCTATTTCCCGGTAAAATAGCCAGAACATGTATCATTACAGATTAACCCAAACCCAATAAATTCAAGCAGTACATCTCTTTGCAGAAACTTCTGCTGTTTTGCAATTTTGAACTGCAAAATCCCGGCGAAAATCGGGATTAATGAAACGTGATTAATTTTAATTATCTTTGCACTATACACAACGCTTATGTCAAGCATACGAAATTTAAAAAAAGACATCAATTACCTGACCAATGAATTATTGGCCGAATGTTACACGTATAGCAGGTTTCATGCCGCCGGAGAAAATACGAAAGTTGAAGAAATCACTCATGCGATCATAAGAAAGCGGAATGAGATTGTATATAAAATGTATCATTATGATAAGAGCAAGGGTTCCAAAACCCCCAAAGAGCATTACAAACAAATCATGAAAGAATGCGGCGAAATGGTTTCGTTGCTTGATTCACTCAAAGAACTTAAAACAAAGTAGACCGACTCATTGATGCAGAACAGGGTAAACATCTATCTATCCCTCTCGGCTTTAGTTATTTTATTTTTTTTGCTGGATATACTTACCGGAGAGATAAATATCCCGGCGAAAGAAATTTACCATATCCTTTTTTCACAATCTTATAACAAGAGTGAATGGACAGCTATTATCCTTCAGTACCGTTTACCGAAAGCGCTTACGGCCGTACTTGCAGGTATAGCCCTCCCCGCAGCCGGATTACAGATGCAAACGCTTTTCCGCAATCCACTGGCAGGTCCCTATGTTCTTGGCATCAGTCAGGGCGCAACCTTAGGCGCTGCTATCGCTGTACTTGGTTTACCATCGGTATTTTCGCTCAATGGTATTGGCTCGGGACTACCTCTGGTATTATCTGCATGGGCAGGTTCATTTATAATGCTTTTGCTGATTATGATCCTATCGCTCCGACTGAAAAATATTTACACACTGCTTATTATCGGGCTGCTGTTGGGCTATGCCTCATCAGCAATCATTGATGTTTTGCAACTGTACAGCAGTGAAACAATGTTAAAGTCATTCGTTATCTGGTCAATGGGTAGCATCAGCAATACCGGTTACGGATCATTGGCTATCCTTGCGCCATCGGTAATAGCCGGCCTGCTGCTTTGCTGGCTGATGATTAAACCGCTGAATATACTGCAAATGGGCGAAACCTATGCTGTCACAGCCGGTGTAGCAATAACACAAACACGGTTAATTATTTTTCTTTCAGTCAGTATGCTTGCAGCGAGTGTTACTGCATTTTGCGGCCCGATTGGGTTTACCGGACTGGTTGTTCCGCATATTGGCCGGCTGATAATAAAAAGCGCTGACCATCGCCATCTGTTATTTGTTTCGATACTTACCGGTACCATCATGATGCTCGTAAGCGATATGGCTACCAATCTGCCGCTAACACATGCGGTGCTGCCCGTTAATACCGTAACATCACTGTTCGGCATACCGGTACTGATCTGGATTCTGTTTAAAAAACCCGGCATACAACAATGAGTAACGAAGCCAATCCTATCGTTATCGGCACAAACCGCTTATCTGTGGGTTATAACGGACAGACGGTGGTTTCAGGCATAAATTTCAACGCCGGCCCCTCTTGCTTTATAGCGCTGCTGGGCCGAAACGGAATAGGGAAAAGCACCCTGCTGAAAACCTTAGCCGGGCTACTTCTACCGGTATCCGGCAGTATTGATTTATTTGGCACACCCATGCACAGCCACAGCCGTGATGCGCGGGCGCGACTGATCAGCTATGTTTCAACCGAAACCATTCATATCCCCAATATGCCTGTTCATGAACTGGTGGCTGCAGGCCGCTATCCCTATACCCCCTGGACAGGGATGCTTTCGGCACAAGACAGGCAGATCGTTCAAAAAGCCATGGAAATAGTTGGTATCAGACCGATTGCTGATAAAGAAATAACCTGCATCAGCGACGGTGAACGCCAAAAAGCGCTCATTGCGCGCGCCATAGCTCAAGACACACCAATCATTATTCTTGATGAGCCAACAGCATGGCTCGATCTGCCGTCACGCTACGAATTAATCACACTGATGGCTGCATTAGCGCTGGAAGCAAAAAAGACCATTATCTGTTCAACACATGAGATGTCAATTGCAATGAAGAAAGCACACCAGATATGGCTAATAGCGGGAAAGGAAGAAATTTACACAGGCACACCCGTTGAAATCACCAACCAACAACTGTTGGAACGGATTGGCGTTACATTTTAACCAGGATTTTACAATTGAAAAACTGCAAACAGCTCAAACGGTTTTTCCGGTTGAGCGTATCCGGTAACCCTTTGTTCGCCGTAGCTAATTAATAGCGCAGGCGACACCTTGCTCGCTGCCCGCTAGAAAATCATCCTTTGGTTTGAATACCAAAAGATTGATTTTCAAGAGCGTTTTTCAATTGACATTAATCAACTGCAAAATCAGGGTTTAACTGTTAAAACTTTTATGAATAAAATTATCCGCATAAATAGTTACCATTCAACCCTGCACGATTAATTAACCTGATTTATATGCCTGTTACCCGGGAGATAAAAAATAAATCAACTCGTCCGGCATTTTGCAGAACTTCTAAATAAAAACATTAAGATGTATAACATTTCTATTAAAATTGTAAAAATAATTTTTACTTTTATCATCCTGAAAAAACAAAAACCATCCATTATGAGACGAATACTATTAACAGCGATCATCGCAGCATCCTTTACATCCGGTTATAGCCAGTGGACAAATCTTTTTGATGGCCGTTCGCTCAACGGCTGGGTGCGTCGCGGCGGTGAAGCGCCATACAAGGTTGAGAACGGATGCATCGTAGGCACATCCGTTTTATTTACAGATAACACTTTTCTGTGCACAGAGAAACATTATGCCGATTTTATTCTCGAGCTGGAAATGAAGGTGGACGACAAATTGAATTCCGGTGTTCAGATTCGCAGTAACAGTTATCCCGATTATATGAATGGGCGTGTTCATGGCTATCAGGTCGAATGCGACCCCGACCCGGTGCGTGCGCGATTTTGGAGCGGAGGAATATACGATGAGGCGCGGCGTAAATGGCTCTACGATCTGGAAAATAATGAAGCCGGACGTAAAAGTTTTAAAAATGGCGAATGGAATTTATACAGGATAGAGGCCTACGGCGATACCATCCGTACCTGGATTAACGGAATCCCAACGGCCTACATTATAGATAACATGACACCATCCGGATTTATCGGACTTCAGGTACATGGCATTGGTAAGGATTCGGCCAAGCTCAACACCCAGGTCATGTGGCGTAATATCCGCATCATCACTGATGCCAAAGCCATTGAAAAAAATAAAACCCAGTCACCATTGACTCCAAAAACTTATCTCTACAACAAACTATCCGATCAGGAGAAAGCTAAAGGATGGCAGTTACTGTTCGATGGTGTTTCATCATCGGGCTGGCGCGGCGCATATAAAAATTCATTTCCTGAACAGGGATGGATTATCCGCGATCAGATGCTCACCGTGCTGAAGTCGGGTGGCGCTGAATCAAAAAACGGCGGAGATATTGTAACCATTAATCAATACAAAGATTTTCATTTAAAGTTTGATTTTATGCTCACCGACTCGGCCAACAGCGGTGTAAAATATTTTGTCACACTAAACGAAAAAAACAATCAGGGCTCAGCATTTGGCTGTGAATTCCAGATACTGGATGATGCCCGCCATCCTGATGCCCGGGCCGGTCGCGACGGAAACCGGACCATTGGCTCATTATACGACCTGATTACTGCAGATACATCGAAAGTCGTAAAAAAGAATGGCGAATGGAATTCAGGCGAGATCATCAGCCGCGGCTCACATGTTGAACACTGGCTGAATGGCAAAAAGATTGTTGAATATGAACGAGGCAGTGAAACATTCAGAAAGCTTGTAGCCATGAGCAAATATGCCGATGCGAAATACAATATCAATGGACGATTTGGCGAGGCGCCGCAGGGACATCTGTTGCTGCAGGATCATGGCGACAGGGTCAGTTTTACGAATATCAAAATAAAAAAATTTTAATCAATAAATACAATTCATCATGAAGAGGCGTCAGTTTATCAGCCGTACCACAGCAGGTGCTGCCGGCATAACACTTGCCGGACTAAGTGTTAATAGCTACGGTCGCATTGCAGGAGCTAACGACCGTATCCGTGTGGGAGTGGTGGGTTTTGCCGACCGGGGCAAGGCATCTCTCTACCCTGCATTATTGGAGCATGCACAAGAACTGAATTTTGAAATCGTAGCCGTGTCGGATATCTGGAACCGGCGCAGAGATGAGGCAAAATCATATTTTGAGAAGAAAGGTGTAAATATACAGCTTGCCCGTAATAATGAGGAGCTATATGAAAAGATGCAGGTTGATGCAGTGATTATTGCTACCGCCGATTTCCAGCATGCGTTGCACACCATTGAGGCAGTGAAAGCAGGAAAGGATGTATATGTCGAAAAACCGTTTGCCGAGACCATGGATGATAATAATGCAGCGCTGGATACCGTGAAAGCAAGCAAACAAATTTTACAGGTTGGTTCACAGCGCCGCAGCGGACAAAATTATATCACTGCAGCCGAATACATCAAAAGCGGAAAGTTCGGATCCATCATAGCCGTTGATTTATTCTGGCAGGTCAATCAGCCGGGACGTTGGCGCAGGCCAGATCTTGTGGCATCAATCAAAGAAACCGATACCGACTGGAAGCGCTATCTGCTCAACCGCCCGTACGAGAATTGGGATGCGCGCAAGTATCTTGAATACCGGCTCTTCTGGCCCTATTCATCGGGTATACCCGGACAATGGATGGCACACCAGATTGATACAGTGCATTGGTTCAGCGGTCTCGATTATCCGCGGTCGGTTGCTGTCAATGGCGGCATTTACCTTTGGAACGACGGACGTCAGAATGCCGACACCCTTACTGCCGTATTTGATTACGGGCCTGCCAATAACCGGAACAGCGGGTTTCAGGTGGTATTTAATTGCAGGATGACCAATTCGGCCGACGGGGTAAAAGAACTATACTATTCAAATGGCGGCACCCTCGACCTTGACACGAATATGGTTACTTCACGCGGCGGTTTACAACCGGACCATGCAAAAGCTATGGGTATGCAGCCCAACCTGCTTGAGGAGTTTACTCTCGGAAACCCAAATAATAAAACAGCAACAGCAGCTAATACCGGCAAAGATAACCTGACAACAGCCCACATGCGTAATTGGATGGAATGCATCCGCAGTCGCAAACAGCCCAATGCCAATGTTGATGCCGCATATTACCATTCGGTTGCCTGTATCATGACCAATGCCGCTTACCGCACCAGCGAGAAAGCAGTGTTTGATCCAACCACCAGACAAGTTATCGCCGGTGGAAAGGTGTTTAAATATTAGCTTCTGCATTATAGTTATTAATACCGATTGTACAAATAGTATAACCTGAATACGGGTTAATATTTCTTTCTTCGTCATTGGTTTGCATCAATATCTTTGCTTATACGGCAGTTTAGCCATTTTTTCGACTTCCAACACCGGGAATCCGAATTCCTCGGTAATCAGTCCAAGTACAAGATATACGCCATAGCCCCTGAAGGGGTATAGTTTTAATGACTGGGGAAAATGCACGGTATCAAAGAAGCGACCGTGAACATCAAGAAAGCATCCGAAATTCATCCATTCATTTTTCACTGTTTTAACATACTTGATAATTACAAGGTTTCCGACCATCCGCACTTTTTTCCCTACAAATCCGGTCATCTGCGTTGCGGATATCTCGCCGCGAAAAGATGTCTGAAGCAGATCGAACACTGACATAGAGAGTGGGAATCCGAGGAGGTCAAATTCGTCATAAGCATCTTCAACAGAAGTTTGCAGCAACGGAGGGAGAGAATAGCGCCGGGTTGATACTGTAAACAATGGCCTGGCGCCATCATCCCTCTTTTTCCCGGGTTGCCGGTGAACCATCCACAACAATTCTTTTTTCGTAAGCCCTGTAAAACGCAGCGCACCGAGCCGTATCAGTATGATGGCCTGCTCGTGATCTATGGCTGTCCGCTCCATCAGGTTGGTGAGTCCGCTGTAATGACCGTTATGGTTCCGCTCATCCACAATACGCCTGGCAACGGCTGTTTCAAGGTTAGCCACATGAACAAAGCCAAGATAGATAGCGTTTCCCCGGATAGACGTCAGATATTCACTATTATTGACACAGGGCAGATGCACTGCAGCGCCGCATCGCCGGGCTTCATTGACATATACGGGCATCCGATAAAACCCGCCGAAGTTATTTATTACAGCCACCATAAACTCCTGCGGAAAATGGACTTTGAGGTACAAGCTCTGGAAGCTCTCAACAGCATACGATGCCGAGTGCGCCTTTGAGAAACTGTATCCGGCGAACGATTCAATCTGCCGCCACACTTCGGCTGTGAGCGAAGAAGCATATCCCCTCTCCCTGCAGTTGCTAAAGAATTTTTCTTTTATCCGGTCGAACTCTTTCAGCGAGCGGAATTTACCGCTCATGGCTCGCCGCAGGATATCGGCATCGGCAAAATCAAGTCCGGCAAAAAAATGACCAATCTTAATCACATCTTCCTGATAGACCATGACTCCGTATGTTTCGCCCAAATGCTCTTTCATTAGCGGATGGAGATAAGGAATATTTTCGGGATGATGAAAGCGCCGGATATATTCTTTCATCATACCCGACCGGGCAACACCGGGCCGGATAATCGAACTGGCCGCGACCAGCGAAATATAGTTATCGCACCGCAGCTTGGTAAGCAACCCACGCATCGCCGGGCTCTCGATATAAAAACAACCGATAGCATCACCATTTCTTAGACACTCACGCACCTTGTCATCCTGCTTGAATCGTTTGACATCATGCACATCAACGGAAATACCACGGTTTTTTCTCACGATATCTGCACAATCATTGATATGGCCGATGCCGCGCTGACTAAGGATATCAATCTTTTCGTAACCGATCTCTTCAGCCACATACATGTCCCATTGCGTAACAAACATCTTTTTAGGAGGATAATCAAGCGCCGTGTAATATGTCAACGGATCGTCAGACACAAGCACGCCGCCGGCATGGATACTGCGCTGATTAGGAAAATCGGATAACAGCGCACCTATTTTCATAATCCGGGAAATAACCGATTGGCTGCAATCGGCCCGTTCAGGGTTATCCACCAGAGCATCAATCTCCTCTTTGGGAAGCCCATACACCTTGCCCAGTTCACGAAAGATAGAACTACCGCGGAATGTTGACATGGTGCCAAGTAATGCAGTATGTTTTTTCCCATACCGTTTAAAAATGTAATCAAATACTTCGTCTCTGTCCTTCCATGAATAATCAATATCAAAATCGGGCGGACTGGTACGTTTAGGATTGATGAACCGCTCGAAATAGAGATCGAGCTCAATGGGGTCAACATCGGTTATCCGGAGACAATAAGCCACAACGCTGTTTGCGCCGCTGCCTCGTCCTACATGATAAAATCCGCGGCTCATCGAATATCTGATAATATCCCACGTGATCAGAAAGTACGACGAAAAATTCATGGTGTCAATAATCTGCAGTTCATGGTCAACACGCCGGGCCGCAATTTCATTCCCGTGCCCGTAGCGGTATGCCAGTCCGTCGTATGCCAGTTTTCGCAGCAGGCAGCGGTCGTCATATCTGCTGCCGGTAAATGTTTTTTTATTTTTCACACTGTGCAGATCAATATCACAGGAGCAGGACGACAGAATCGTTTCGGTGTTCCGTATAATCATTTTATACTGTGCGTATGGCTGCACAAGCTGTGCTGCAGGCATCAGCATTTCATTTTCACCGGCCACATCATGGCCGTTAAGTTTACTGAGCAGCGTATTATTGTCAACAGCGCGCAAATGACGATGAAGCATATAATCAGTGGGCCGGCAGAAGGTCACTGGCCTACTAATCACCATCTTCTCCGCTTTTTGCGGCGATAATACCAACCGGTTGATTTCACCGGGCGCAATACCTATATATTCGTTATCGCGCAGTATCCGTTGCCCGGCTCTTCCAAAGGGATATATGATATAAACATGACTGAAGTCCCCCGGATCATCCGGAAAATCTTCGCCGGTTTCGTTATGGCCGGTTATGAACTCGTTGATCTCACGGAACCCTTCAGCATTACGAGCAATAGCCACATAAAGCAGTCGGTTATGATGGTCGCGGATTTCGGCGCCGGCAACCGGACAAATTTTCTTTTCCCTGCACAGCCGGATAAAGTCCATCATTCCGGTGGTATTATTTATATCGGTAAGAGCGAAGGCAGAGATGCCATTCCGGATGGCCTCATTCACCAGGTCTTCGATGCTCATGGTGCCATAGCGTAAGCTGTAATATGAATGTGTATTGAGATACATCAACATTCGTCATTATTATTTTTCAGGCATAGCTGCACAGCCCGCTGCACGGCTTCACTACCGTAACGCCGGCGCATCCGGTCAACAGCATTATACAATCGTGACATACGCGACGTGTCCCCAAACAGCGACAACTGCTGAGTGCCGGAAACCAGATGGCTAAGCCGTATGCCCACCAGCCGGATGAGCATGCGTCGCGAGTAGAGCCGGCTGAACAGTTCCGTGGCTGTTTGTATAATCAGGTGGTCGAACGATGTGTACTCCACCCGCTTCTGCATGGTGTACGTATCAAAGTTCGAATAGCGTATCTTCACCGTTATGCATGACGTGAGTTTCTGCTGTTTGCGGAGTTCAAAGGCCAGTTCGCCAGCCATGGATATCATCAGGTTTCTGATCATCCCCACATCGGTAGTGTCTTTATCGAAGGTATGCTCGGTGCTGATGGATTTCTGTTCCCTGTAGGGCTCCACCGGACTGTTATCAATGCCATTGGCACGCTGCCAGATGACGATGCCGTTCTTTCCCATCACATTCTCCATTATCTCAACCGGTATCCTGCGCAGTGTTTCGATGGTGGCCACACCCATTGAGCGCAGCAGGTGGAATGTTTTTTCGCCGATCATAGGAATCTTGCTGATAGACAACGGAGCCATGAAACTGTCCACAGCCCCGCCCGGCACATACAGTTCACCATTAGGTTTGGCCTCGCCAGTCGAAATCTTCGAAACGGTTTTATTAACCGACAGACCGAACGAGATTGGCAGCCCTGTTTCACGAATGATACGCTGTCGCAACTCCTGAGTCCATTTCAGACAGCCAAAAAAACGGTCCATACCCGTAATATCAATGTAATGCTCGTCAATGGATGCTTTTTCGTACACAGGCGACGATTCGGCAATAATATCCGTAACCGTATGCGAATAACGGCTATATTTCTCCATATCACCGCGGATCACTATAGCATCTTTGCACAGCAGCCGGGCCGTCTTCACCGGCATAGCCGAATGAACCCCATAACTGCGCGCCTCATAACTGCAACTGGCAACAACACCACGGTCGGATGTACCGCCAATAATCACCGGCTTATTATTAAGATGCTTATTTTCAATACATTCAACAGAAACGAAAAACGAATCAAGATCAAAATGAACGATATGCCGGCCGGCACAATCCATAATTTTTTCTTTTCTATTTGGATATTAAATATTTATATTATCTTTGATTAGTTTTTAATCAAATTTAACGACTATAAATTAGTCAAATTATTTTAACCGGATATTTAAAGACATAAAAAAAACAGAATAAAGTTATGAGGCGATGGATTTTTTTTCCGGCATTATTAGTATCCGGATTATTCTTACATGGACAGGCACTGAGGCCTGACGATAGCGACCCGCATTATCTGGCTTACAACGGTCGTCGTGTTATGCTGGTGGGCTCTGGCGAGCATTACGGAGCAGTGATAAACAAAGCGTTTGATTATGATACCTATCTTGCAACCCTGCAACGCGACGGGTTGAATTTAGTACGGATATTTACAGGCACATATTTTGAGCGTCAGGGGGCTTTTAATATTGAAAAGAATAATTTAGCGCCAGACAGCAACCAGTTAATTTTGCCCTGGCAGCGAAGCCACATCAAAGGATTTACCGGCGGCGGAAATAAATTTGATCTTTCACAGTGGGATGACGAGTACTTTATGCGGCTCAGAGATTTTGCCGGAAAGGCAGAAAAAGCAGGCATTTTCGTTGAGGTAACCCTGTTCAGTTCATTCTATATCAATGATAATTTTAAACTCAATCCCTTTTATCATCATAATAATATTAATGCAACAGATTCTGTTCCGTTAAAATCGTTTCAGACCTGCAACAATGGCAACATCCTGCATTTTCAGGAGCAGTATACCCGGAAGCTTGTACGTGAACTGAATCCTTATAGCAATGTATATTTTGAAATACAAAATGAGCCCTGGTTCGATTTAACCGATACGGCCGCATCACTGCGCAGCGTTCCTAATCCATATCCGTTTATCAATGATAAAGATACCCTACCGGTTATTGAATATCCCACACCGCAGAGTTTAGAGTGGCAGCAACGTATTGCCGAGTTTATTATTGATGAGGAGCGAACTCTCCCGTCAAAGCACCTGATTGCTCAATGTTATACGAATTTTTATTATCCGCTTGATACAGTTCCCGGTTATGTTTCTATAATCAATTTTCATTATGCGTTTCCTTCTGTCGTTGCTGCAAATAAACAATTTAAGCGGCCGGTGATATTTGACGAAACCGGATTTTGCGGAACAGCAGACAGTAATTATCTGAAACAGGCCATAGAATTTTTCCGGGCCGGCGGCGCAGGATTTAATCATCTTGATTATTCATTTTCGGTTGATAAGCCCGATGGCACCGATAGCTACCGGGCACCGGGAGGCGGAAGCCCTGCTTTGCGTAAAGAACTGGCAAAACTACGGGAAAACAAATGGTAATCTTTTTAGTACATCAGCGATTAAAAATAAGAACAAATTTTAAACCCACAGAAATATGTATTTTGCATCCAACATCCGACAACTCAGGAACCGTCGTCATCGCACGCAGGACGATATTTCAACAGCCCTTGGTATGAAACGTTCAACACTAAGCGGATATGAGAATGGCATCGCGCAGCCCTCTATTGAGGCACTTGTGGCTTTCTCCAAATATTTCAATGTGGCTATAGACACCCTGATCCGGGTCAACCTGTCTGAACTAAGTGAGAGTCAACTCTCGCAACTTGAACGTGGATTTGATGTATATATCAAAGGCAGCAACTTACGGGTGCTGGCTACCACCGTTGATGGCAAAAATAACGAAAACATCGAACTGGTACCCAAAAAAGCCAAGGCCGGATACCGGAATGGCTTTGCCGATCCGGAGTTTATCAGTACACTGCCGGTATTCCAGTTGCCTTTTTTGTCGCACAATAAAAAATACAGAACTTTCCAGCTTACCGGCGATTCGATGATGCCTATACCCGACGGATCGTGGGTTACCGGCGAATATGTACAAGATTGGAACCATCTGATTACAGGGCACGGTTACATTATCCTCACACTCGATGATGGAATCATGTTTAAAATCATCGAAAACAAAATAAATGAAGAACAAAAACTAATACTCTATTCCCTGAATCCCGAATATGAGGCCTTCCCGGTACATATCAGCGAAGTAAAAGAGTTATGGAAGTTCACTCATTATATCAGCTCCGATCTGCCCGACCCTGTTCTGCCCCAACAGGAACTGACGACCACTGTTGCATCCATGAAAAAAGAACTGGATAAAGTAAAAAAAATAATATCGGGCATAAAAAAGAAAAATGGATAACAAAAACACAATTAACTGAATATTAATTATTTATTTTTAATAAACGAATATTATCCTTTAAAACAATTTGAATGAAATTGATTATATTCGTGCCCTGTATTTTTAAATTAATTAAATAAAGAAATCATGGCAGTACTTGAAAAATTGCGTAGCCGGTCGGGATTATTGATTGCTTTTATTACCGGACTGGCGCTTTTACTTTTTGTATTGGATGACCTGATGCGTTCGGGCAAGAGTTTACTCAAAGGCAATGTAACAGATATAGCAGTGATTGGCGGCGAGGCCATTCCGGTTGCTGTGTATGAGGCAGAAGTTGAGCAACTGATTAAAAATTATGAACAGAACACGGGGAATACTACTATTGATGAGCTAACGATGAACCAGATCCGGCAATCGGTATGGCAGGAAATAACGGATAATGCCATTCTCAACCAGCAGGCCCAAAAAGCCGGCATTAACGTCAGTCCCGAAGAACTGTTTGATATGGTACAGGGAGCCAATCCCCATCCAATGGTACGACAGGCATTCACTAACCGCGAGACCGGTATTTTTGACAAAGCCAATCTGCTCAGTTTTCTGAAAAACATGGATGAATACGCCACAGAAGAGCAACGTAATTTTTGGTACCAGCTCGAAGAACGCATCGAGAAAGAGCGGAAGATGATGAAATACATGAATCTAATCCGCAAAGGAATATATATTACCAAGATTCAGGCCGAACGGCGTTTTATTGAGAATAATCACACCCTGTCTGCAGAATTTATAAAACTGCCATTTGACCAGATAGCCGACAGCACCATCCGTTTAAGTATATTGGATAAAAAGAAATTCTATAAAGAACACATTAACGAATTTAAGCAGCCCTCTACCCGTGACCTTGCCTTTGTCAGTTTCCCCATTCAACCCTCGGCCGAAGATGACACAGCAGCAAAACAATGGATATATAAGAACCTTGAAGAATTCAGCACAACAAAAGAGGCCATTGCCTTTGTCAATCTGAATTCAGACAGCGCATTCAAAGATAAATACTACAAAAAAGGAGAACTACCCGGCTTGCTTGATTCGGTACTTTTTGAATCAAAAAAAGGTACGGTATACGGGCCATACCGTGTAGATATGAGCTACCGGATTGCACGGCTCGAACGCATCGAGATGTTGCCCGATTCTGTTCGTGCCCGTCATATTCTAATCCGTCCGGATGAGCGGGTTAATGATGAACAGGCCAAGGCGCGCGCAGACAGCATATTGAATGTTATCAAGGCCGGTGGTGATTTTGCAGCGCATGCTCTTCAATTCTCTGCCGACGGGTCGGCTCAAAAAGGCGGCGATCTGGGATGGTTTAAAGACGGAATGATGGTTAAACCATTCAACGATTCATGCTTCTTCGGCAAGACAAATGATCTGAAACTGGTAAAGACACAATTTGGATATCATATTATCGAGATTACCGGACAAAGTCCGCGAGTAAAAAAAGTACAAGTAGCCGTACTGTACCGGCTGATCCAACCCAGCACCAAAACCTACCAGGAAATATATTCGAGGGCCAGCCAATTTGCAGGGGTAAACAATACATTAGACAAATTTTTACAAGCAGCACAGAACCAAAATCTGCAGGTTACCGATGCGTCCAATGTATACGATTTTCAGCGTGAGTTGCCCGGACTGAATTCGGCCAGAGAAATCGTTCGGTGGGCATTTAAAGCACAAAAAGGTGATGTATCTATTGCCATTGAAACAGACGGGCAATTTATTGTTGCCGCATTAAAAACAATCCGTAAAAAGGGCTATGCACCTCTTGAGCAGGTTAATAACCAAATAACCTTCCAGGTAATGCTTGATAAAAAAGCTGAATTATTAACACAAAAAATTAATGATGCCATGGCAGGCGCCAAGACGATTGCCGATATAGCAGCAAAACTCGGAGTTCAACCGGTGTCGGCTACAAACCTGAGTTTTTCAAGCTATTCAATACCCGGTGGTGGCTTCGATCCCTTGTTCCCCGCGATATTGAGCCGTTACGAACCCAATGTTATTACAACACCCATACGCGGCCAGTCGGGAGTATTTGTAGCTATGGTTACATCAAAAAACACACCTGAAATACCGGCAGACCTCGAAATAAACAAGATAACCCTTCGGGGAGAAGTTGAATCACGCCAGCAATATCTTGTTTGGGAAGCATTACGTGAGCTGTCAGATATTACAGATAACAGGGCATTGTTTTATTAACCCGGGACAACAACAAACATTTTCATTACAGGGATTAGCAGCCACTAACCCCACACTCCCGGTATCACTGTGTTACAAACAGGACACCTGCCTGCTAAAAGGACATTGGACAATACTTTAAATCCATCGCGCCGGATCAGTAGTTTTTTGCAACCCGGGCAATTCGTATTGTCTCCTTCCACTCCATCAAGATTTCCTGTGTAAACAAAATTCAATCCTTCATTTATGGCTATCTCGCGAGCTTTATAAATTGTTTCGGGCGGTGTTGGCTTCAAACCACTTAATTTATATGCGGGGAAAAACCTGCTAAAAAACAATGGCGTATCAGCAAAACCATTGGATGCAAGCCATGCACACATCTGACGGATCATGTCAAGACGATCGGTATAGCCAGGCACCAACAAATTGGTTATTTCGAGCCATACACCTGCTTCTTTCATAATTTTTAATGTTCGTAAAACAGGGTCCAGCGTACCGCCATTTAGCTGCATATAAACATTATTATCGAATGATTTCAGATCAACATTAGCTGCATCAGTAACTGTGGATATCCTGCGTAAGGGCTTCTCATTAATATAACCATTGGTAACCAGGATATTTTTTATGGATGATTTACGGGCAATAACTGATGTATCGTAAGCATACTCAAAAAAGGTTAATGGCTCGTTATATGTATAAGCAACAGAGCGACAACGTCCGGCCCTTGCCTGCTCTATTACAGCAGCGGGCATCAGATCGCTGTTCCGGGTATCGCGCGGACTCCTCTGGGATATCTGCCAGTTTTGGCAATTCATACAGGCAAGGTTGCATCCTGCGGTACCTATAGAAAAAGCTGTACTCCCCGGAAGAAAATGATACAAAGGTTTTTTCTCCACCGGATCAATATTAACAGCACACGGATTACCATATGCAATGCTGTATAATTTATTACCAATATTTATTCTGTTATGACAGTCGCCCATTTCATTTTCTGTCAGAATACATGTATTCGGGCAGAGATCACATTTCACCCCTCTTGCAGTCAAGGTATAGAAACTGGCCTCTCTGCTCCATTTCTCCGGCTGATTCTTACCGGTTTTAATCTGCTGCAATAAAGAAGGATATGAAGACAGACAACTGCCTGCAAGAGTTGATTGACGTATAAATTTCCGGCGTTGCATAAACAAATTTATATTCTTTTATAAGAAAAAAAACAACACATCCATTATTATTTTTTTTGTAATTTAGTTAAAAATTCATTAATGTATTTTAAATCTAAAATTTAAATCATAATAATAAAAAATTTAAGTATTTGAATCAACATACAAAATGCTGTCCGAAAAATATAACGATATTAATTATAAGATTTTGCGATTTGAAAACCATTACGGTTCACTACTGTTGAAGGCGCCAGATAGGTTTATGACGAATAATAATTTTATCGGATACAATTGTTTAAAACTATAAAACATACGCCATGAAAATGATGTTTATAACAGTGTTGACAATAGCTTTTACAGCCATTGCCATTTCACAGACAGTTGCTGACTTTAGCGATGTAAACCGCCATTTCGTTATCAAGCTACGGCCCGATTACAATTATGCCATTTACCGAGTTGACCGCAAAGATACTGCCATAACGCAGGTTCTGCTGAAGACCGGCAAATATTTTCCGCTTACCGACATCAAATATAAAATGGGGAAAACACAAATTGAATTTATCTCCGATGATATTATTATTGTTGAAAAATCGGATCTGATCCGTAATAATGACACGATGTATTGCTACAACACCTATTATCCCGACGGACGGATTCTCACCACCGGCCAATGGAATAACCGTCAGAAAGCAGGGATCTGGACTTTTTATGACATGGACGGGAAAGTATTCAGGCGGGAGTTGTATGACGAAGGCGTAATTATTACCGACACCTATAACGATGAACCGCAATACGACAGTATAGTGCGCAAATATATTAAACGGCGTTAATCATCACAGTACCTTTCTTTTCATACTCCGGTTCATCCGCGATTTTGCAATAGAAATTCCTTAGATACTATAAAACCAACATTTCTATTACATTAACGCGGTAACCCCGCCTTAGAAAATCTTATTGTTAGCAATCCAGCTAACGATTAGATTTTCAAGAGCGTTTTTCAGTTGAGTTTTTTCAACTGAAAAATTCGGGTTCATTTTATTATTTTTACAGCATGATCAGACGGAGTTTGTACTTTTTCGTTCCGGCAGCAGTATTTATTACTGCATGTGCCGCGCCATCACTAATCATGGAAAAGAAAGAATTGCACCTGTTCATCAATTCGTTTCATCATCCGGTATCCGATATTTTTTTCAAACTGCTGACTCATGCCGGCAGCGGCTTTTTTGTTATATGCTGCGGACTATTGCTTTTGCTGATACACAGGGTACGAACAGGGATTATGATTATTGTGAGTTACAGCTTATCGGGCATCATTGTTCAGTTGTTAAAACGGCTTGTTTTTTCAGATATTGCACGACCGGCAAAACTGTTGTACGGCATGGATCTTCACCAGGTTAACGGAGTTAAAACACTCTGCTGTTACAGTTTTCCTTCAGGCCATGCGGCATCGGCGTTTGCATTGTTTACAGCCATCGCCATTACCACTCATAGCCGCGCGCTACAACTGACATGCTTCTTTTGTGCTGCAGCCATTGCTTTTTCGCGGGTTTACCTTTCACAACACTTCCTGATTGACATTACTGCCGGCGCAGCAGCCGGCTGTATAATTACAGTATTTACGGACTTTTTACTGCGCGCAAAGAAACCATGGATGGACAAACCGCTGATACAACTCATTAATCCGAAACGCAATGCACAATAACCGGGTCGTCATTCTAATTATCATCATTGCATCATCGCTACTGTTTATTCCTTTTACCGGAATCACCCACCTGTTCGACTGGGATGAGGCCAATTTTGCCGAGGCAGCACGTGAAATGATTGCTACAGGCGATTACCTTTCGGTACAGATTAACTACCTTCCGTTTCACGAAAAACCACCATTATTTATCTGGATGCAGGCCCTATCCATGAGCATATTCGGAGTGAATGAATTGGCTGCACGCTTCCCCAATGCCATTTGCGGGATTCTCACACTTCTGGTAATCTATTTAACCGGAACAAAAACTGTTGACCGCCGGTTCGGCCTTATCTGGGTAATGTGTTATGCCGGTTCCATTTTACCCTTCTTTTATTTTAAGAGCGGCATCATTGACCCATGGTTTAATCTATTTATTTTTACCGGACTATATTTTTATATCCGGTCCATCACACATCAGCCACATCTCCATATGCTGCTATCGGGCTTATTTATCGGTCTTGCAGTACTCACCAAAGGACCCGTGGGCTTTTTAATATTCTTTCTCACTATAATGGTACACTTAATTATTCAACGGTTCAAAGGATTACCGCCATTCAGTTCCTGGTTAATATTCACTGCAACACTGATTGTCACCGGCTGTTTTTGGTTCGTTCTGCAGATCGCCGCCGGACGTGAACAACTGATGATGGACTTTATCCGTTATCATCTCCGGTTGCTCAGGACAGGCGATGCCGGACATTCGGGGTTTCCTCTCTACCATCCTATTGTTCTTTACTTTGGAGTGTTCCCATCGTCGCTGCTAGCGCTGGCCACATTATCACGAAAAACAAATACCGTATTTCCGGCTCCTGGCCTGCGACTGTGGATGATTATTCTTTTATCCGTTGTGCTTATCCTCTTCTCGATTGTAAAAACAAAAATAGTTCACTACTCCTCTCTTTGCTATTTTCCAATCACTTTTCTTGCTGCGATGTTTATCTGGAATTACTACAAAGAAACCAGGCCTATCAGCAAACGTTTATCCATTATGCTCATCGTTACCGGGACACTTATTGCCCTTGCGGTTTTTGCTGTGCCCTTAACTGCCCGTAACAGCGAAATACTGTTTAGAACCGGCATACTGAGGGATTCGTTTGCAGCCGAAAACCTTAAAGCCAATATTCAATGGACAGGCCTGGAATGGCTGATCTGCCTTGCATTTGCCGGAATCATTGCTTATTCGGCAGTGAGCGCCCGTAATCAAAAACGACATGCCTTCATCCTGCTCTACGCTGCCACAATTTGTTTTACCTACCTGCTGATGATTATTTTTGTTCCGCGCATCGAAGGAATTACACAACGCGCAGCCATTGAGTTTTATCAGAAAGCCGGAAACGAAGACCGTTATTTATCAACCTTCGGATTTAAAAGCTATGCCTTTCTTTTCTATTCAAAAAAGAAGCCCTCACCTCCTCATACAGCCGACAGAGAATGGCTTCTCACGGGAGACATTGACAAACCGGCATATTTTGTAACCAAAATCACAAAGAAAGATGTATTTTTATTCCGGTATTCAGGAATAACTTTTTTGTATGATAAAAACGGATATGCATTTTTTGTGCGGTATCCTGTGTCGCAACCATAATCAAAACCACAGCGAGTATGATTAATAACAAAGTCATCACCATCGTACTTCCGGCCTACAATGCCGAAAAAACCCTTGAGCGAACGTATAAAGAGATACCCTTTGATATCGTTGACAATGTTATCCTGGTAGATGATAAGAGCAATGATAAAACGGTGGATGTTGCGCGGCAACTCGGCATCAAATATATTATTGAGCACCAGGTAAACAAGGGATATGGCGGCAACCAGAAGACCTGTTACGACAAAGCGCTGGAGATCGGTTCGGACATTGTAGTCATGCTTCATCCCGATTACCAGTACACACCTTTGCTTATACCGTCAATTTGCTATGTTATAGCCAACGGTGTTTACCCGGTTGTTCTCGGCTCTCGCATCCTTGGGCGCGGTGCGCGTAAAGGAGGTATGCCGTTGTACAAATATTTTTTCAACCGTATCCTTACCTTTACACAAAACCTGCTGATGTTCCAGAAATTATCGGAATATCATACCGGTTACAGGGCATTTACACGCGAAGTGCTGACAAGTATTGATTATCATGTCAATTCAGATGATTTTGTTTTCGACAACCAGATGATTGCACAGATTTTTTATGCCGGTTTTGAAATTGCAGAAATCACCTGTCCGACGAAATATTTCAATGATGCTTCATCCATCAATATCAACCGCAGTATTAAATACGGACTTGGTGTATTGCGAACCTCAGTCCAATATTTTCTGCAAAAGACAGGGATTATGAAATTCCGGATTTTTGCGCCGGTAAAAAAAGCCGGAACCGGCGAAAACCGCGCAATATAAAATCTGCAATGAATTAAAACCCGGCTAATTCTTTTTTCTGCATTTAATCCATACAGCCGAATTTGCAGGCACCATTACCTTGATGGCATTACCCGAAATTTTCAACTGATTATTATCCAGAACATCCATTGCCTGAGTATAAGGGATAACACCGGATGAAATGCTGATTTGGGCTTTGCTGCCATCGTTAATAGCAAAAAAATGATCATACATGGGCGATGAACGGCGGAACACCATTACATGGCGTGGGCCTTTGACTTCAAACGGGGGACGCACAGAACCCAACGTATAATACGTGATGATATCTTCCAACAGATCATTGCCCGGTTTAAACGTCATTCGACCGGCTTCAAAATTCATGAGTACTGTTTTGCCTTTACCAAAATTATTTGTTATAACTGCAGGTGTTCCATCGTTATAACGCATAAGCACCGAAGCCGTAGTGATTTTCAGGTCGCCGTATTGAGTCAGCACCTGAAGTCCTTCAAGTTTCTTTGGGGCATTAAGCGTATGATAATAATCTGCTGTCTGTACGCCGAATAATTTTTCGAATGCCGATCCCTTCAGATGTTTATTAAGCCGGCCATAATTATCCATCATCAGCACAGGAAAATCGGCTACGAGCTGTCCTCCATCCTCAACATATTTCACAAGGATATCAAGTGTTTTCTGATCCAGCGCAAGAATATAAGGGAGATAAATAATCCGGTAGCGGCCTGCAAGCTGTTTCTCGAGATTGCGTTCAGTGACATATTCAAAAGGGATGTTATGATTCATGAGAGCCCTTGAAATTCCGACCTTTGCCTGTGAATGATATTGACGGAACTGTTTATCCCAAAGCGTTTCGAAAACAGCGGTATTAAGCGGATAACCGCCCATAGAAAGCCGTCCGAGCATTGCTTCATTCTCCCATGAATACAAGATACCCACCACAGGTTCATCCATTGCATCCCAAAGGTCGAATCGTTCATGTTGCAATACTTTAGATATCTGGCCAGCCACTCTGGCGCGTTCCGAGGGCATACCCTGATTATCGGCCAAAGCATATTCGCCAACCTCCCATCCTTCGCCGCGGGAGTTCCACATCCAAATGCCAATGCCTTTGAGTCCTGCAGCAATGTAGGAAAGCATCATTTGCTTCATCCTGTTACCATCAACAGTTACAGGATTGTAACCACTCCATTGGGTAGGTCCACCGGTTGATTCCCAAACAGCAGCCCAGCCGCCTTTGAACATATCGGAAATAATCCGCGACTGCAAATAAACCGGACGGGTAATCTCACCATCCATTAGAAAGAAATGATGAGTAAGGTGAATAGAAGAATAAAACGAACCACTGATAGCGGCTGCCTGCGCTTGTCCTTCCAGGTCCCAGGTATTAGTGGCCTGGTTTTCGAACAGTTGGTGTCCCCCGGTTCGTTCCGGTTCCAGCGAATCCCATTCATAATACACACGCATCATATTCTGGTAATTTTCGAGAATCAGGTCGGCCTGAAAACGCATTGCATCCCTGAACCGCCGGAAATCGTGGCTTCGCTTGCCCACTCCTTTACCGAACTCATCAAACGACTGTCCCTGCAATTCCTTGGCTGCCTCAGCAAAAGAAGTAAAAGAGCACTGATCACAATAACCGCAATTCCAGGCATCTTTCAGCGTTTCGAGGGTACCGTACTGCTGTTCGAGCCAAAAGGCAAAATCAGAGATTAAACGTTCGGGCAGATAAGGATTATTGCGTCCCGGCTCACCTTTTCCTTTACCCGGCACAGGTTTATTGGGCATACGGGCAATGCGGCTTCGCATCAGGGATGTCTGGTATGCTATCATCTTCGGATCATTCTGTATCTGCTCAAGATTCTCTGATGTTAACAGTTTACCGATGCCGAGTGAATCAATCAGTTTCTGCGTTATGCGGGCCCATCCGCCATTACCATAATACCATGGCGAAATACCTGCATCAAGAGCAGCATTATACACTTCGGATTCAAAAGAAGGTGAATTATAAGGCGCTTTCAACTGAACCTGCTTGAGGGCAGTAAAGCCAAGCTGATGAATCATTTCAAACTGTTTTTTTACAGAATCGAAATTATCGCCTCTCTGCTGAAAATACACCACACCAACAGGAAAAGGTTTAATAGAACGCAGCCGCTGCTGAGCAGGACTGTCATTCAATTTAAGCCAAAGGGCAGTAAGGTACGGATCGTTGCCTTCTTTCAACTGTGTTCCGGTAACCTGATATTTATTTTCAGGAGTGAAACGGCATGCGCTAATAAAACTAGCAATGGCAAAAAAAATAATGAATGATTTTCTCATAACAAATTTATTTTTATTAATGTCCGACAAATGTGCGTTCTATTTCTTCGAGTGATTTACCTTTTGTTTCGGGGACTACCAACAGAGAGAAGATGCATGCAATAGCAGCCATTAAAGCATAAATCATAAATGTTGTAAAATTGCCCAGATAATCAAGTTCCCATGGGAAGATCTGGACAACAGTCCATGCAGCCACCGAATTCACGAGACCTGCGGTTGATATAGCAACACCCCGTAGTCGTGTAGGGAAGAGCTCGGCCAGCAACACCCAAACAATAGGCCCGATAGCCATGGCAAAGAAAGCCACATATCCAATCATAGCAAACAGGATCAGCCATCCGTTAATAGAAATAGCAGCGGCAATCACATCGTTTTTCACATGGCGGTAGCTATTCTCACCAACCGCGTTCCGCAAAGCGTTTTTAAACTGAACATCACTTTTAAATGTTTTATCCCTGATCGTTTCCAGTTGCGCATTCAGGCCTTGTTGGGCAGAAAACTTCATGCTTATAGAATGGATGTTATCAGTTGTAACGGTATAGGTTGCTGACCTGAAACCAAAAGACAATACCGTCAGAGAAAGGAACATTCCGGACAGGCCAATAATCAGCAAAGGTTTACGTCCAAGTTTATCCACCAGCCAGATGGCAGTAAGCGTAAAGCAAAGATTAGTAAGACCGATGATTACGGCCTGCATAAAAGAAGCATCGCGTCCGACGCCGGTTTGACTAAAAATCATATTGGCATAATACAGAGCGGCATTAATACCTGTTGCCTGCTGAAAAAATGCGATCACAACTGCCACAGTGAGCACCAGTCGCAGCCCGGGACTGAAGAGCTCTTTAAGCTGACTGCTGATGGATGTTGATTTTCTGTTTTTATCCTGTTCGATATTTGCCATCACCAGATCAATTTCCTGACGGGCTGCCGTGTCACCTACAGCTCTTCGCATCACCTCGAATGCTTTATCTTTGTATCCTTTCATCGCGAGCCACCGTGGACTTTCAGGCACAAAAAGCAAAAGGACAAAATAGAGTACTGCGGGGATTGATTCAACACCAAGCATCCATCGCCAGTCCCCTTCACCAATATTGCGCAGAAAATAATTTGAAAAATAGGCCAGAGAAATACCCAGAACAATATTCAATTGATTAAGCGAAACCATTGATCCACGCATACGGGCGGGTGATATTTCGGCAATATACATCGGCGCGATAATCAGAGAGGCGCCAACACCAAAACCACCAATCATACGGCCAATAATAAAAACCGTAATATTAGGAGCAATGGCTGTAAGCACGCCGGTGACCATAAACAAAAGTGCTGTAATCATCAAAACATTTTTTCGTCCAAAGCGGTCACTTACCGGGCCTGCCACCATCATTGCCAGGGTTGAAGTGAGCGTTAAACAGGATACAGAAAAGCCAATCCAGAATTCATCAAGATTAAACAGCTTCACATACGAGTGATCCGAATCAATAGCTCCGGATATTACGGATGCATCAAAGCCCAGAAGAAAACCGCCCATGGCTACCACAAGCGAAACAAAAAGTATAAATGATTTATTCATTGGTTTAAAAAATTATTTGTTTATTTCCTGAAAGAGATAAGACACGATCGTTCCACCTTAACTGCACAATAAGAACTTTTAATCCATGAAGAAGCATCAGCATTTGCCCTTTCACTATAGACAATTAATAACCGTCAAAATAATTAATCTTTCCACACACATACATCGCCGGGCTGCACCAGCGGATTACCCAATATCACTTTCGAAACCGGGGACAGAGGTGCTTGAACAGGATCAGAAGAATAATTCACAGTAATCCATAATCCATCACGCCAATCAGTAAAAACATAATCGGGTAATTCGAGGATCTGAGCGCCTGCGCGGATAAATACTTTTCGCAAAATCTGTTCTTCCAGATCATGTGTAACACTCCACACGCCGGCATAGGTTACCGATCCTTTTCCCATCCTGCGATGCACTACTGCAGGTGCGCCGGAATAGAACTGATCGTTATATGATGCCCAAACTTCGGCGCCCGATAAGGGTTCAAGAATCTCACTCCACACCGACCAGGTATATTGCTCATTATCCATACTTACCTTGCCGTTAAGTGAGGATGGCAACTGATCGTTATATAAAATCTTTGCTCCGATTAGTTCCCATACCGGATACTGCAGCGGCGCCTCCCAAAGGTGTCCGTTAATATCTTTCTGTCCCGAGCGGCAGGATAAAATAAGATGTCCGCCATTTTCAACATATTTTTTCCATTTGCCAATAACACGTTCATTCACCAGTGAATATGAAGGCGCCACCATTACCGGATATCGGTTAACATCAAATGAATCCTGTTCGGTAATAAAATCAACTTTACAACCCATTGTTTTCAGTTTCTGATAATAGGTATAATAATGTTGCCAAGGATCAAACCGGTTGGAGTGGGGCTGAATGGTAATATCCCAAAGATTATCCTGATTCCAGAGAAATGCTGTAGTTCGGGATTTATAACTACCAGGAACTGATGCCGATGGGTCACAAAATGCGCTGATGGTTTTAAGTTCAGCAATAGCTTTTACATATTCCTTACCGCCGCGGCTAACAGTAATACCGTCTGTTTCCATGATACCATTATGAAACTGTTCTCCTCCGTAGAGTGGCTGGCGGTAACGGTATGTACAAACAAACTTGTCGCCCAAACCCCATGTATGCCATATCCACATGCGAACAGCACCGGGCAAAGGTTGTGCATTATAAGCGCCCCAGTTAATCTGACCCGGCTGAAGTTCCATAATACCTGTTACGCCGCATACCGAACGCGCCATATCGGTACTGAAAGCCAGCTCCATGCCACTGCCTAGGCGACAGGCAAGATCTCCGTCAGGATAATTCAAAAAGGTATTGGTAAGATACATGGTATGCGAAGCAAAATCAAGATCCGGCCGATTAAGAAAAAGGTTCACAGTTGGAAGAAACTTATAATAAGCATAATTGGTAGTAATAAACTGATTGGGCGAAATAAACTGTTTAAGGATATTTGATTGATACCGGATAAACGAAGCGATTTCATCGGCGGTGAAGCGATTAAAGTCAAGCAAGGCGTGGGGGTTTCCGCCGCCTTCTTCGGCATTGGGAATACGTATCTCGCTGAAACAGGAATAAGTCATGCTCCAGAAAGCAGCGCCCCAACACTTATTCAGCGAATCAATGGTTCCGTATTTCTTTGTGAGCCACTGACGAAATCGTTTCTGCGAAGTTTCAGAGTAATCATACAGCGTAGACAGGTGCGGCTCATTATCAATCTGCCATCCCCACACAACAGGATTCTGTCCATAACGGGCAGCCATTTTAGTTACCACATGAGTCACCATCTCACGGTAAGTTTTATTCATACCGTTAGCATGAAGCCGGGTACCGTGCCGTTGGACAATACCCTTGGCATTGGTGATAAGCACCTCGGGATATTTAGTAGTCAGCCAGGCAGGGGGACAGGGCGACGGGGTACACATCACCACTTTAAGCCCATATTTACCGGCAAGAGCAACAGCGGTATCGAGCCATCCAAATTCGTAGCGGCCTTCTTCCGGTTCAATACGCGCCCATGCAAACTCGGCAAAATGAGTGAAGGTAAAGCCAAGGGATGCCATTCGCTGCAAGTCACGTTCCCACTGGCTGACCTGCCAATGCTCGGGGTAATAATATGCACCGACAGGCATACCAGCAATATTTGAAAAATAATTTTTTACACTGCGGTCTACGGGCTGATCGCTCAACAAAGCCGGACCATCACAAGGCGGGCGGCAGCTAACAACAGCGAGCATACAGCTAATAATTAAAGTAATATTTTTTCTCATGATTTTAAAATTAATCCCGGGTTAATTGATCTTTGTTAGCTGAGCACTGACCATCCAAAGGATACTTGCCACCTGCGGATCTTTAGCTTGCGCATTCATGGTTGCTGGTTTTTTCTTCTCAAAATATCTACCGGAGAGATGTTCGATTCCCGGTTCTGATGCAAGATAAACCGAAGTTTCGGCGCCTTTTTCAGGACTGATCAGGAGAGGTGCGAGCAGGGATGCGACAAATTTCCATCCGGCCGGAATTGTATTAAAAAAATTTGTTCGAACAGCGCCCGGGTGTAATGAATATGCAGTGACGCCATCCTGTTTCAGCCGTTTATTCAGTTCAATGGTAAATAATACATTGGCCAGTTTGGCCTGAGCATAAGCAGCAGCCGAACTATACCTGCGTTTTTCAAACATCAGATCGTCAAATACCATTTTGCCGAAGAGATGCGCCTTTGAAGAAACATTAATTATCCTTGAGGGAGCGGCCTTTTTTAATGCACCGCTGAGAAAGTGTGTCAGAAGAAAATGACCCAGATGATTGACGGCAAATGTCCATTCGTAACAATCTTCGGAAAGATATTTCTCATCGAACATGCCGCCGGCATTATTGATCAGTACATCAAGTTTAGTGTATTTCTTTAAAAATACTTCGGCAAAACGCCGTACAGAATTTAGAGATGACAAATCACACAACATCAGATCAACGGTATTGTTACCGGTTGCTGCAATAACAGAAGCGCGAGCCTGCTCCCCCTTTTGCTTATCTCTGCAAACCATTACAACCGAAGCGCCTTTTACAGCCATTGAAAGGGTTGTGGTATACCCGATCCCTGAATTAGCGCCTGTAATTAAAACTAATTTATCTTTCACTGAACCATTTTTTTGTAAATCTATAAATTTCCCCGTATTAATAAAAAGAATTTCTATTTTTGATTATTCAATCAACGATGCGGTTTAAAACACTACTTTTCGTATTATCTGCTGGAATATCAGCAATTTCGGCACAGAACATTTCTGATTCGCTTCAATCGCTGCAACAGATTTATATGACCGATTACACCTACAAACTACAGGTGATCAGTTATTTGAACAGCAGCATTTCCGTATATCTTAAGAAGCATCATCTCGATAAACAACAAGCCGAAACACTATTGCAACAAGTCAACAGGGAGCAGAAACGTATTCAGCCCGATCCGATACCTGTTGGATTTATCAGCGAATACCGGGTTGTTTTCAGAGAACTGAAAGGTGTTGATCCTTTTTATTTCGACCGCACCAACAATACCATTGACCAGCTTGGGTACACCGATACCATCACCGGTATACGGATGTGGAAAGAGGTTGAAAATGCCCGCGACATGGTTATGATGGAGATGCAGGAAGTGATGAAACGGCTTGAATTTATACAGCGGCTGAACAGCGAACGGCGGCTGAAGAAAAGATTTATACGGTATTGCAAAAATAAACCAGAACCACTGATTATCCTGATCAGGTCTTTTCAGGAATAAATTAAAAAAATTACTTAAGTTTTGAAGATGCTGCCCTGTCCAGATACCATTCCAACACACCGCTGGTGGGTTGAATATGTGTTGCAGGAAGTGTAATGTCTTTTTCTTTAATTACCTTTTCAACAGCTAGCGCTTTATCGGCGCCGGTAACAAGGAAAGCAACATACTCGGCATTATTGATTAATTTACCGGTGAAGGTCAGACGTCTCTGGCGTGTCTGCGGATGAACACCGATAGAACAAAACCGGTTGGTTGTAAGCAATTCCATCTGATCGGCAAAAATTGAGCCCGTATGCCCATCAGTACCCATACCCAGGAAAATGATATCAAACCGCGGATAACCATCCTGCTGAGGTACCAGTGCAGCGATCTCCTTAGAATACCTGATCAGTTCTTCGGATGGATTCGCTTCACCCTTAATACGATGAATATTGCCAACCGGAATATCAACATGCATTAACAAATAGTAATCAGCCCAATGATAATTGCTTTCCGGATTTGCCGGTGGAACAAAGCGCTCATCAACCCAATAGAAATGAATTATTTCCCATGGGATCGAATGCTGGTATTCATCACGGAGCAATGAAAAGAGCTGATTGGGAGTAGCGCCTCCTGACAGAGCAACATGTATCCTGCCTTTAACCGACTTATGAACCAGTTCACTGAATTTAAGCGCCATTTTGGCAACTGTAAGTTCTGCCGTATCAAAAATTTTCACTTCCATCCGAATTGCCCCACAATAACCATGTTCAAAGGTAAAAAAAGAATTGAAAGAACAAAAAAAATTACTTATCTCTGATCATTTACTGACAAATGGCCTATGGCTGGTTTGTCGGCATAGATAATCTGCTATCTTTGCAGTCAATAAAATCATAGTATGCAACAAACAGTTGATGACTTTTTCAGAAAATATAATCTGGATGAGTTTTACGAGAAACAAAAAAGCCAGACATCCCATCCTGTAATACCGTTTCGCAGGGAAAGGCATAAACACTTATCGTATGGAATTATGCCCGGGTTCCGGCGATACGATTTATTTTATGAACGGTACAATAGCGCGGTACAAATTATCCAGGAAAGCGGGATACTCAGAGATGGAATCCGGATACTTGATATCGGTAGCGGCGAGGCCTTCTTCAAATTCTTTTTCGACGGGATGACCGATACAAAAATTGAATGGAACGGGCTCGAAGTATGGAAAGAACGCGCTATGTTCTGCCGGCATGTGGGCTATACCATGCATGATATCAATCTGGATGAACAAACACTGCCCTTTCCTGATCATTCGTTTGACATTGTACTGGCATCGCATGTCATTGAACATCTGAAAGCGCCAGCTGATGTTGTTCGCGACATGGCCCGTGTGGTTAAGCCCGGAGGACTGTTGCTGATTGCTACGCCCACCAAGCCACCACTGATCGCCCCCATTGTAAAATGGGTACGCGACCTGCAGCACAAGGACACCGGTGAAACACAACAGGCATTCAGCAGTTGTTCACTTCGGCGATTTGTACTGAAGTCGCTGGGATGGAAGAAAAAAGACATTATAGACATGCGTGGCTTCCGTATCATTTCATCCCGTAAAAAACTGCCGCTCGAAAACTGGAAATGGTTTTATAACTTGTCTGTATTGATGGGCCGCTATCTTATGTTGCTGGTTCCGGAAGTAAATATCATCCTAAAAAAACCATGACGCGGCATGTATTTTTTGTCTGAATATAAACGAGGCATCTTCAACCGTTACCGCAAAGGCATGCCGGTAACCGAAATGTTCACCAAAGATGTAACATATCTGACAAACTGGTTAAGAAATCTGATCATCAACCGGTTCAGAAATAAAACCATATTCATCCATCCACACTATCCGAGCCACGGTTCAACCATCTATAAAGTCGCACGGATGTTGCATTTCAACCTCACCAATAAGAAGCCGGTAAAATACAGTGCTGCCATCTGCTGGGAATATGCTACTGTCCGCAATGAGTATGCGCTAATTGAATCGCTTGCCGGTACGATCCCACGGGTTAACCTGCACAGCCGGAACATCAGTAAGGAATATGTTGATCAGATGTTCCTGGCGGTCTTCGGACACAGCACTATTATCAATCCGTTAACTTACCAGGGCAAAGGGGTAATAAAAAGCAACACTAATGCTCTGCATGACGGGACAATTGTTGATTTTCCTATCACCGAAAAAAAAACCGGCTTCATATATCAGAAACTGCTGAACAACCGTCACGATGAACATACGGTTGCTGATATCCGGGTTCCCATAGTAAAAAAAATGTTGCCATTGGTCTACATCAAATACAGGAACATTAACGAACGGTTTAAAAATACTACAGTACATACCGAGATAAGCAGAGCAGAAGATATTTTCAACCTTCATGAGCAGGAGCAAATCAATTTGTTCTGCAGTGCTATCCGTTTAGATTACGGCGAACTGGATGTTGTCCGGAATAAAGATGACGGACAGATCTACATTATTGATGTTAACAATACACCCCAGGGACCTCCGGCAAATACAACGAAAGAAAATGGGAAACGAATGATCAATCTGATTGCAGAATACTTTGAAAATGAATTTTTAAATACAGCTAAACAATAGAAGGCAAGCCATACTATCGGATTTTCAGATGATCATACCTGCACAAACCGTGTTATTGGATCCTTCGTCAATCAGGATAACACTACCGGTAATACGGTTTTTGATGTACGGATCATAAAACAAGGGCTTGGTAGTTTTGAGCATCACATGACCAATATCGTTCATGGATAATTGTTCAACACCCTGTTCTTTCTCCAGTGTGTTTATATTCATTTTATATTTCAGTTCTTTAATTATGCAGCGAACCTCCTGAGTCGTATGCCGGAGGACATATTTGCTGTTCGGTTGCATGGGCTTTTCGCCAAGCCAGCATACCATCATTTCCAGCTCTTGGGCAATGACGGGCTCATTACTCATGCCAACAATCATATCCCCTCTGCTGATATCAATATCATCCTTTAGCGTAAGCGTAACAGACATGGGAGCTATAGCCGATTCAATGGGTTTGCCAAACAAATCAATGCTATCAATTGTTGAAACGAGACCTCGTGGCAACACCTTCACCTGATCGCCGGGGGAAAATGAACCGCCTGCAATACGGCCGGCATAACCCCGGTAGTCGTGAAATTCGTCGGATTGCGGCCGGATAACATTTTGCACAGCCATCCGTTTGGCCGGAAACTGCAAATCAGTATTAATCGGTATGGTTTCGAGAAGCGACAACAGCGGCAAGCCCTGGAACCAGGGCATATTGGCCGACCGGTCTACAACATTATCACCATGCAAAGCACTGATCGGGATGTAATGAACATCAGCAATACCGAGTGTTTGGGCAATGGTTGAAAATTTCTGTTTAATCGAAAGAAAAACATCCTGATCGTATCCGGTCAGATCCATTTTATTAATGCACAACACAATATGGGGTATACGCAGCAACGAAGCGATATAAGCATGCCGTATCGTTTGCTCTAAAATACCATTACGTGCATCAACCAGAATAATTGCCAGATTGGCTGTTGAGGCACCGGTTACCATATTACGGGTATACTGTATATGTCCGGGTGTATCGGCAATAATAAATTTACGTTTCGGCGTATGAAAATACCGGTAAGCAACATCAATAGTGATACCCTGTTCACGTTCTGCCTTTAATCCATCGGTAAGCAAAGCCAGGTTCACATAATGTTCACCCCTGCGTTCGCTGGCCTTCTCAATAGATTCCCACTGATCTTCAAAGATTGATTTACTATCATATAATAACCGTCCGATAAGTGTACTCTTTCCATCATCAACACTTCCTGCTGTGGTAAAGCGCAACAGTTCCATGTCAAGATATGCTTTACTGCTGTATTCGTTCATTCTATACTAATTAAAAATAACCTTCACGTTTACGATCTTCCATAGCCGACTCGCTGCGTTTATCGTCAGCTCTCCCGCCACGTTCGGTGATACGGGTTGCTGCTATCTCATGAATAATTTCTTCCAGCGAATTCGCCTGCGAAAGAGTGAGCCCGGTACAGGTAATATCGCCGATGGTACGGCATCGGACATCGCGTAATTCAATCTTTTCGTTATCACGCAGGCGCATACAAGGGGCATTAGCCAGCCAAACACCATCACGAAAAAATACTTCGCGTTTATGAGTAAAGTATAAATCCGGGATTTCAATTTTCTCCATAAAAATATACTGCCATATATCCAGTTCTGTCCAGTTACTCAGCGGAAACACCCTGAAATGTTCACCAATATGTTTGCGACCGTTAAAAATATTCCATAATTCGGGCCGCTGATTTTTCGGTTCCCATTGTCCAAATTCATCGCGGTGCGAAAAGAAACGCTCCTTGGCTCTGGCCTTTTCTTCATCGCGCCGTCCTCCACCGAGAGCCACATCAAATTTATATTTTTCGATGGTATCGAGCAATGTCACGGTCTGAAGATAATTACGGCTGGCCAGCGGCCCTTTCTCTTCAATTACCCTTCCGGTATCAATACTTTCCTGCACTGAACCAACTACCAGTTTAACATTGTTTTTCCGTACAAGGTCATCTCGGAAAATTATGGTTTCATCAAAATTATGTCCTGTATCAATATGTAAGAGCGTAAAAGGCACCCGTGCCGGATAAAAAGCTTTACGCGCAAGATAAAACATAACGATGGAATCTTTACCGCCAGAGAATAACAACGCAGGGTTTTCAAATTGCGCCGCCACTTCGCGGATTACAAAAATAGATTCGGATTCAAGTTCAAGGAGATGATTGATTTTATGGTCAGACATACCTGATCAAAGGATTAATTAATTCAACAAGTTTATGAATTGCCTCAGCTACAGAAAGCGATGAGGTATCAATAGACAAAGCCGGATTTATCGGCGGTTCGTAAGGATCGCTGATGCCGGTAAAGTTCATGATCTGGCCTTTACGTGCTTTGGCATATAACCCTTTTACGTCGCGCATCTCACATACCTCAATGGGTGTACTGACATATATTTCAATGAAATCATCCAATCCGATAATCTTTTGTGCCATATCACGCATAGATTTAAGTGGAGAAATCAAACTACAGATTGTAATAATGCCGGTATCAAGAAAAAGACGAGCAGTTTCACTCACACGGCGGATATTCTCGAAACGGTCAGATAATGTATAACCGAGACCATCATTAAGCCCCGTACGGATCTGATCGGCATCAAGCACCCTTACGAGATGACCAGCCATAAACAAACGATCAGCCAGGGCAATGGATAAGGTAGTTTTTCCTGCGCCAGACAGACCAGTAAACCAGATGACTCTGGCGCGTTGGTTAAGAAACAGTTCATATTCTGTACGTTGGATCATCAACGGAATATTATAATCGGCAAAGCTATAATAATTAAGTGTATGGATATTAAGTAAAACAACCATTCCGACTAAGCACTAAAGAGATAAGCTAAAAAACCTAATAAGAAACGAAGGATTATAACTATCATATATAAAAAACAATTATTAATCAATTTTAATATTTTTATTAATAAAATTAAACATTTTATGATTTTTAGTATATAATCATAAAAAATAGTTAGCTTTTAATAAAAAACAGTAATTAACATAATAGAAATATTAAAAAAATAGGGTATAATTTAAAAAATATTATAAAAAATTAGAAATATACCCATATTTAAATTGGGTGAAAATAACCAATTATTCAAAAAATTATAAAATATTTGTTAAATAATATATCTGTATTAGAAAAATGTATATTTTTGTATCATAATTTAAAATAACAAAAAGATGACAACAATCATTCGAACCAAGGGAGCCGGCAAAAAGATAAAAACTATCCTTTTTGTACGCCATCACCTGTTAAAAGGAAAGGAGGTACATGTATCCTTACCGGGAAATAAAGCTGTCCGAAACAGTAAAGTAGCCGGGAGGAGCATGAACCAGAATAAAAAGGAAAAGAAACTTACCGCGGCAGAGTCCCGGTCAAAAAGAAACAAAACATATAATAATCAAATATTAATAGCCATGAAAAAAACAATGATGATTTTAATTGCAGCCATAACCGGAATGGTTACTGTTGCGCGGGCCAATGACACAACAACCAGCGAATCGCCTTTCTTTGTAAAAAGCGACTTTGTTAGCCGCTACATATGGCGTGGACTTGATTACGGCAATGCACCGGCCATACAGCCCTCGGTTGGTATATCGTATAAGGGTTTCACGCTGGGTGGCTGGGGAAGCTATGCCATTGGCGGATTAGACGGATATCTTGAGACCGATTTGTATACCAGTTATGCATTCGACTTCGGATTATCAATTGGTGTAACCGACTATTTCTTTCCATCGGCACCGCTGTCATTCGATACCTCATCGGGGGCATTCGGATTAAGCCGTTCGTTTAAATACTTCAGTGATAAAACACATTATCTTGAAGGAAATCTGGGTTTTGCAAAAGGTTGTTTCAGTTTTACAGCCAACTATATGTTTTACAACCTGAACGACGACATCTATGCCGAACTCAGCTATACGCCGAAAGATAAAAACATCACCTTTTTTGTCGGAGCCGGAAACGAAGGATATGCCGGAGGGTATGCAGGCGGTGAGTTTGCAGTGGTGAATGCCGGTATCGCGATCACAAAGGAAATAGAGATCAGCGATAAATTTTCGCTGCCCATGTTTGGCAAGATCCATGTCAATCCCGATGCCGACCAGATTCACTTAATTGTTGGAATAAGTTTATAACCATTAAACAAGAAAGTCATGAAAAGGATAGAAGCAGTAATACGTAAATCCAAGTTTGATGAGGTAAAAGAGGCCTTGTCAAAAGCAGGAATTGATTTCTTTACCTACTGGGAAGTCAGAGGTATTGGAAAATCAAGACAGGAAAGATTATATCGCGGGGTCATGTACGACACCAGTATTATTGAACGCATACTCCTGTCCATATACGTCAGGGATAAACTTCTTGAGCCAGCAGTACAGAGCATTTTAAAAACCGCTTATACCGGTGAAATCGGTGACGGGAAAATATTTGTCTCCGATGTTATCCAGTCGTACCGGATACGTACCGGCGAAAGTGGTGATGATGCACTGTTCATTAAGGGTGAACAAGAATAAACAGAGAGTTATTAATTCTTAAAATAATATTATGGAAGCTTTAGCAACATCAATTAACACGATATGGGTGCTGATTACAGCGGCTCTCGTATTCTTTATGCAAGCGGGTTTTGCCTTGGTTGAGGCAGGATTCACACGACCTAAAAACACAACCAACATTTTATTTAAAAACCTGATGGATTTTGTTATTGGCACTATTGTTTTCTGGATCATCGGGTTTGGTTTAATGTTTGGCAGTGGAAACGGGTTTATCGGTATAGTTGACTGGTTTACCAGTGGCACCTACCGGACCGATATGCCGGATACAGCGTTCCTGATTTTCCAAACCGTGTTTGCGGCAACTGCTGCAACCATTGTTTCGGGCGCAATGGCAGAAAGAACTAAATTCAGTTCGTATCTGATCTACAGCGCAGTTATATCACTGATAATTTATCCGATATCCGGGCATTGGGCTTGGGGTGGCGGTTGGTTATCCACACTGCCCACGCCGTTTCACGATTTCGCCGGATCAACCGTTGTTCACTCCGTTGGAGGATGGTTGGCATTAGTAGGTGCTGCCGTCCTTGGACCACGCATTGGCAAATATAGCAATGATGGTAAATCACGAGCAATTCCGGGACACAGTATCAGTATGGCAACGCTGGGTGTTTTTATCCTCTGGATCGGTTGGTTTGGTTTTAACCCCGGTTCACAGCTTGCTGCCGCGGGTGAGGCCAATACGAAGGCCATTTCGCTCATCTTTGTTACAACCAACATTGCCGGTGCAGGAGGTGCCTTATCAACCTTACTATTTGTATGGTTAAGGTATAAAAAGCCAACTCTCAGCATGACACTTAACGGTGCATTAGCCGGTTTGGTTGCTGTTACTGCCGGATGTGATGCCGTCTCTCCCGCAGGAGCTCTAACAATAGGTATTATCGCAGGAGTTGTAGTTGTACTGGCTGTTGAATTCTTCGATAAAATTGTCAAAATTGACGATCCTGTCGGCGCAATTTCCGTACATGGTGTCTGTGGTAGTTTAGGTACTATTTTAGTGGGCTTTTTCTCAACTTCACAGGGACTACTATATGGTCACAACTCCGATCTCCTTATCAGCCAGCTAATAGGTGTTGGCAGTGTTGCCTTATGGACTATCGGATGTGGACTGGTACTTTTCTACGGACTCAAATTTACAAATGGTTTAAGAGTTGACAAAAGAGTGGAAGAAGAAGGTCTTGATATCTATGAGCATGGTGAAACTGCTTATAACTAATCCAACCCCTAACCATCAAATCAAAGGTCGTCTGTATTCAGGCGGCCTTTTTTTCTGCATTCCGGATACAGAATACTTCTCTGATCCTGTTATTTAGGATACAAATCAATAATACCGATTGTAAAAAAAACTATGAACTACCTCGCAGCAGAGCTGACAAGGTATCAATAATGATTTTTTTATCGATGCAAGCATCCATTTATCCCGATACGCTGCGCTATCGGGATCAATTTGCTACGCTTCTGAAATTTGAGTCTCACGAATAAATACTATTTTTACAATTAAACAATTTATCCATGAATAAAATTAAAATCATCCCTGCTGCCCTGGTGTTATTAAGTACATCCTTAAATGCCCAGCCCTCAAAGTATTTCCCCGACAGCCAACTGATCACTACCGGCGCTTATTATTATCCTGAACACTGGCCGAAAAGTCAATGGGAACGGGACATAAAAAAGATGGCAGACATGGGTTTTGAGTTTACGCACTATGCCGAGTTTGCATGGGCACAGCTTGAGCCCCGGGAAGGAAAATATAATTTCGGATGGCTTGACACCTGTGTTAACCTGGCCGGAAGATACGGGCTTAAAGTGATTCTTTGCACATCCACTGCCACGCCTCCTGTTTGGCTTACACGTGCCCATCCCGAGATTCTGTGTTTGGGTGAAAATGGCCTTTGGTCTGACCATGGCGATCGCCAGCATGCTTCCTTTTCGAGTGATTTCTACCGTACTTACTCCATGAAAATGATTGCTGAATTAGGCAGACGCTACGGCCAAAACCCAGTAGTTTGCGGATGGCAGCTCGATAATGAACCAAAAAGTTTTAAAGATTACAGTGAAAGTGCACAACGCCGATTCAGACAATGGCTGAAAAACAAATACACAACCATTGACCAGCTAAATGCATCCTGGGGCAATGCTTTCTGGAGCCAGATATACAGCAACTTTGATGAAATACGAATCCCTAAGCCCCTGATCGGCAATAACAATCCGCACGCGCTACTGGATCATCAACGGTTTATGGCCGAAGATGCTGCCTCGTACCTGTCTATGCAGGCCGACACCCTGCGCAAAACCATCAGCAGCAATCAATGGATAACCACCAATTTCCAAACCGGATTACGGAATGCCAATCCACAGATGAACAACGACCTTGATTTTCTTTCCTATACTGTTTATTTAGTTAATGGTTACAACAATGGTATAGGTGAACAAGGATTCCGACGGGGAAACCCGCTTGATATTTCATACAATAATGATTTCTTCCGGCCGATTGGTGGATTCACAGGTGTAATGGAACTACAGCCCGGCCAGGTTAACTGGGGAAAAAACTGCAATCCCCTGCCCCAGCCCGGCTCTGTACGTATGTGGCTATGGCATGCCTATGCCGGCGGATGTGAATTTGCATGTACATACCGGTTCAGGCAGCCATTGTATGGAAGCGAACAATACCATTATGGCATTATTGGCACCGATGGCGTAACACCATCAACCGGAGGACTCGAATATCAGCAATTTATGTCGGAGGTTAAGACATTACGCAATCACTATACTCCGAAGCCGCAAATACCCGATAATTACAATAAAAGGAAAACTGCCATTCTTTTCTCATACGACAATTTATGGGAACAAGCCAACCAGCAGCAAACCAAACAATGGGACTACAGAACACATGTGATATTACGGTACTATAAACCGCTGAAATCGTTCAATGCTCCGGTGGATATCATCCATGCCGGAACCGATTTATCTGCTTACAGCATGGTAATTGCTCCGGCGTATCAGCTCCTCGACAGTGCTCTGGTAAAGAAATGGATGACCTATGCCCAACAAGGAGGGCACCTGATACTAACCTGCCGTACCGGGCAAAAAGACATGAATGCACACCTGTGGGAAGCGCCATGGGCTGCACCGGTAACAAAACTTATCGGAGCCGATTTTATAGCATACGATCTGCTGCCTGAGCATATCCAGGGGAAAATAAGTATGGACAACAAAACCTATTCATGGAACAACTGGGGTGATATTTTAGAGCCACATCAGGAGACAACGGTGCTGGCAACCTATTCGAGTGAATTTTACAAAGGGAAGTCCGCAGTAACAATTAAAAAACATGGAAAAGGCAGTGTGTGCTTTATTGGCGCCGATACGGATGATGGCTCATTAGAAAAAGATGTACTCCGGAAAATTTTCACACAACAAGGAATCTCAACGGAAGACCTCCCGGAAGGAGTACTGATCGAATACCGCGACGGGTTTGGTATTGCAGTCAATTATTCCGACAAACCCTATCCATTAAAAGTACCGTCAAGCTCAAAATTCATTATCGGAAATTCAACCGTTCCATCGGCCGGAGTATCGGTGTGGAAATAGTATCGGTTCAGCGTGTAAAATCATCACGAAAAACAATCGTATTATCCTGCTTTTTCAAAACCACATAATCAACAAGCCCCGACTCTCTGAACGATAATCCGAGTTTAACAATACTGCCGATATTTTCTTTCACTGTATTTGCAAATGCAAGTGTATCGTCCAGATATACCTCAAGGGCATTATTGTTTACATCAACCTTTAGTGTATGCCACCGGCTCATATCAATACAGAAGGGTTTAAGGTCTGTTGTTGTTCCGAAAAAATAATTTTCGCTCAGCCGTGCAAACAGTTTCCCTTCACAACCCACCCGGGCAAAATCAAGATGAATAACTTTGGCAGAATCACCACCTAGTGTTATGTTAAGTATTAATTGACGGATATAATCTCTTTAACTTTATTCTTGCATCCTTAGTTGTAAACTGCCAATTTATTTTACTGTTTTTGTTATTACGATGAGTTTTCCATGCATCA
>Ga0073932_1001066_pt1 | contig 56145 bp, 38 predicted proteins | sample DewCreD2012metaG_FD_76967 | JGI IMG/M metagenome (GOLD analysis project Ga0073932, IMG submission 76967) | Hot spring sediment bacterial and archeal communities from British Columbia, Canada, to study Microbial Dark Matter (Phase II) - Dewar... ...
CAAGCTGCTGACGTTGTTTTCCAACCTGTGCACCAACTTGTGGCTGACGGACGAGGCGACGTGCTATAAGATGTTTCGGCGGGAGTTGTTGGGGAGGCTGGAGTTGCGGGAGGAAGGGTTTGGATTTTGCCCGGAGTTCACGGGGAAGGTGAGCCGGCTGGGAGTGCGGGTAATGGAAGTGCCGATTTCGTATCATGGGCGGGGGCGGTCAGAGGGGAAGAAAATCCGGCTGCGGCACGGGCTTGAAGCGATATGGTGCCTGCTGAAGTACAGCCGGTGGCAAGAGGGGACGAAATGTCAAAACAAGCAGAAATGAGGGAAGTCGGCGCGCTACAATACGGGGGGCGCGGAGGGGATGCCCGCCTAGCAAATCGTCAAGGGGTAGATTTGGGTTGGTTCAAGGGGGGGAAAGCGGTGCTGTTGTTGGCGGTGATGGCAATCTTCGCCGGGTGGCCCATGTGGCATCGCGGGTATGGTGCACCGGTTCATGACGCGCGGTTTCACACGCTCTGGCACCATAATTTTTCAAGGCAACTGTGGGAGGGGGACTTGTACCCGCGCTGGTTAATGGAAATGAACGGCGGCTTGGGAAGTCCGGCGTTTTATTATTACCCACCGGTGCCATTTTATGGCAGCGGTGTCTGGAGGCCCTTATACGGTGAGGAGGACACTGGTCGGCGGGCCTTGGCGGCGGGGGCTATGCTGGCCTTGTTTTTGAGTGGATTAACAGCGTGGGGGTGGTTGCGGCGGGTGGCTTCGCCGGGGGCGGCGCTGGGCGGAGCGTGCGCTTACATGGTGGCGCCATATCATCTGGCGTCGGATTTATACTATCGGGGTGCGTATGCGGAGTTTTGGGCGTTTGTCTGGCTGCCGCTGGTGATGCTGGGGGTGGAGACGCTGCGGAGCAGCCGACGGCGGGGTCTTTTACTGTTGGCATTCAGTTACGCGTTGTTGGCAGCGACGCATCTGCCCACCACACTGCTGTTTTCATGGGTGCCGCTCCTGTACGCTTGGTTGACCGGCGGGCGCCGCAAGGAACGCTGGCTTGCGCTGGGACAGACCGTGTTGGGTATGATTTGGGGAATGGGGTTGGCGGCGGTTTATCTGCTGCCGGCTATGACCTTACAGGGCCACGTGAGCATGGAATCCCTGACTGCGTCGCCGAATTTGCAGTACCAGAATAACTTTCTCCTCAGCGCATTGCATCCGGGCGGGGAGCATTTTCGGGCCGAATTGTTTTGGCAGATACTGGGCACATTTGCGGTGGGGGCCTGTGGTTTCATGATGTTAGGCCGTACCGAGGATGAAGTAATGCGGGGACGGGTGTGGTGCGGTGTGGTGGTGTTGTATGCGACCCTATTTTTAATGCTGCCCTGGAGCGAGCCCGTCTGGAAATACATTCCGCGGCTGAAACAGGTGCAATTCCCTTGGCGGGCGGCCACCGTGTTGAGTTTGGCAGCGTGTTTGCTGCTTGCGGTGGGATTGGATCAATGGCGGCGGCAGCCGGGTACGCTGCAGCGGGTGTTGGTCGGAGCAGTTGTGGTCTTGCTGACCGGGTGGTTGTGGCTGGACGCGCGTGCCATGAGCCATTACTGGCGAGGTGCGCAGGGGCACAATCATGGTTGGATGACACGCCAGGAAGACGCTTCGGAATACCTGCCGGTATGGGTGGTGGAACCCTTGGGGCGGGTATTGGAATCCGTGGAAGTAAATCGTGATCCGGCATGGGCACGGGCATATCAAGCGGGCGCTTTGCCTTTGTTGCCGCGTGCTGGAATACAGGACCAGGCGCGGCTGGCCGCGGTATTTACAGAGGGGCAGGGGAAGGTGATCATCAAGGAATGGCAGCCGCGCAGCATCACACTTGACCTTGATGTTGTGGCGGCTGGCACTCTACAGATCAGCCGGTTTTATTTCCCCGCATGGCAAGCGCAGCTTAATTTGAAGCCTGCAACGCTCAACCCTGCACCGATGACCGGCTTAATGCAAGTGGAGGTACCACACGGCCGGCATCGCCTCAGGCTGGATTTGCGGCTCTTGCCGCTGGAAGTGTTCGGGTGGGTGATTACTATGCTTTCCTTCTTGGCAGCCGTGGTGGTTTTTCTAAATTTGCGACATCAGCCAAGCCATAAACCATGAGACCTGCTTTTACCAACTTCGTGAGAGGTAGGCGCGCGTTCACGCTCGTTGAGCTCATGGTGGTGGTTTTAATTATCGCAGTATTACTGGCGTTGTTGATGCCGGCGCTGGCAACCGCCCGCCAGCGGGGGCGCACAGTGCAATGCATGAACAATCATCGCAATCTTGTCCTGGCTTGGCGCCTGTATTGCGATGACCATCAAGGGCGCATGCCTTGGACGGTGGATGACGGTGACGGGCTGCCATTCACCAACTGGGTGACCGGAAACCTGCGCAACGGGTTGGAAGCCACCAACGCTGCCTTGTTGGTGGACCCCAAGCGTTCCCTGCTCGCACCTTACGCCTCACATCCTGCCCTGTATAAATGCCCGTCCGACCCTTCCGATTATGTGCGGAGCATCAGCATGAACAATCGCCTTAACCCCGTGCGCTTTCTCAAGCCGGTCCTTGTCATCGGCGGGTACGGCACCAATTACATGGTGTACCGTCGCGAAAGCGACATCCGGGAGCCCTCACGCATTTTTGTATTGTTGGATGAACGCTACGACAGCATCAATGAAGGCAATTTCGCGGTGGACATGAGCAACACCGGCACCTACGAGGGCCACGGCATCCCAACTCCTTATTGGTGGCTGGACACCCCGGCAGCTTACCATGAAAACAGTGTAAATATATCCTTCGCCGATGGTCACGTGGAGAAACATCGGTGGCAGGAGCGCACCACATTGGGGCCCATTGGGGTAACTGGCTTCCGTCGGACTTCAAGCACAGACCGGGACATTGCATGGTTGCAGTATCATACCGCAGAACCTGTGCATCCAAAGCATCTGCCGTGATTTTATGGGCCTTGGGGGGAACAAGTTTAAAAAAGTTAAACTCAGGCTTGACGGTTTTTAATGCGTCGATTATGTTCTAACCGTTGTTATGAATATGCTTTGGCAAGCGCTGGTGCTGGTAGTCGCCGTAGGGGGCGGTGCCGTGTGCGCTTGTCGAAGCTGAGTGCAGATTGATTTAGACAAGAACCCACGGCCCGAACGGTCGTGGGTTTTTTGTTGCCCTCGACCCAAGGGCTGAACAAACTCCAAAAAAAACATGAGCAACAAAACGACAGCAGCAACCATGCGAAAGAAAGCTCCGGCGCGACGGCGTGCGGAGGTCGGCAAATTAATGCAAGGCAGCGAAATATTTGTGGAAGCGCTGGAGCGCGAAGGGGTGGAGGTGATTTTTGCCTACCCCGGCGGGGCTAGCATGGAATTGCACCAGGCGCTGACCCGGTCCAAGCAAATCCGCACCATTCTGCCAAGGCATGAGCAGGGCGGCTCGTTTGCGGCCAGCGGTTATGCACGGGCCACCGGCAAGGCCGGCGTTTGCATGACCACCAGCGGCCCCGGTGCCACCAACCTGGTGACTGCCATTGCGGATGCATACATGGACAGCGTGCCCTTGATTTGCATTACCGGGCAGGTGGTCACTGCCATGATCGGGCGGGGAGCATTTCAGGAAACCGACGTGTTCGGAATGACGCTCCCCATTGTCAAACACAGCTATTTAATCACCGATATTGCGGACATTCCCCGCATTGTGAAAGAGGCCTTCCACATCGCCACCACAGGACGGCCCGGCCCGGTGGTCATTGATTTTCCCAAAAACATCCAACAGGCCAAAACTCAACCGGTGTGGCCCGAAGAAGTGAAGATCCCCGGTTACCCACCCCCACCGGCGCCTGATGAATTGGCTCTCAATGAAATCATTGGATTGATTGAAAAAGCAGAGCGCCCGGTGATTTATTGTGGGGGCGGCATCATTACCGGCAATGCCCACAAAGAGCTTTTGGAATTTGCGGAGTTAACCCAAATACCGGTTACCACAACGCTCATGGGCATCGGAGGTTTTCCTGAAACTCATCCCTTATCCTTGCGGTGGTTGGGTATGCACGGCGCTGCTTACGCTAACTGGGCAGTCAACGGGGAACAACGCAAGGAAAAGGGACCGGACGGCACCGAAAGGGTGGTGACCGTGGCCCCCGGTGCCGATTTGCTTCTGGCCTTTGCCGCACGCTTTGATGACCGGGTGACGGGAAAGTTCGAGAAGTTCTGTGAGCACGGCACCATTGTGCACATTGACATTGACGCCAGCGAACACAACAAAAACCGCAAAGTCCATCTGGCCGTTCAAAGTGACATCAAGACGGCGTTGGCACGCCTCGTGTCTATGATCAAGCGGCGCGGCATCCGCAAGCGATTTGATGCCTGGCATCAACAAATCGCGCGCTGGAAAGAAAAAGCCCCATTCCGTTACCAAATCACCGAGGAAGTGCTGCGCTCAGACCACATGCGGGACCACCTGCGGGGCTATGAAGACGAAGTCATTCTCCAACAACATGTCGTGGATGTTTTGTACGAATTGACCGGTGGCGATGCCATCATCACCACCGGCGTGGGACAGCACCAAATGTGGGCTGGTCAATGGTACAAATACACTCGTCCGCGCCAATTCATCACCAGCGGAGGCCTCGGAGCTATGGGCTTTGGTTACCCCGCCGCCTTGGGGGCCAAAGTGGCCTGCCCGGACAAGGAAGTCATTGATATTGATGGCGACGGCTCCTTCCTCATGAATGTGCAGGAGCTCGCCACGGCGCACATCGAGAAAATCCCCGCCAAAGCCATCATTCTCAATAATCAACATTTGGGCATGGTGGTGCAGTGGGAAGACCGTTTCTATCATGGCAATCGTGGGCACACTTACCTCGGCGACCCCGAAAAGCGCGAGGCCATCTACCCCGATTGGGTTACCATTTGCAAAGGATTCAACGTTCCCTGCGAACGGGTCATGTACCGCAAGGATTTGCGACCGGCCATCGAGCGCATGCTGGCCTCGAAAGAGCCGTATGTGTTGGACATCATAGTGCCTTATACCGAGCACGTGCTGCCATTCATACCGGCAGGGCGAACCGTGGCCGAGATGATTGTCTGACAGGGCAAACAAGGGATTGCGACAATATGAAATTAAATCCAGCGTTGAAGGACCTGCCGGTATATCAACCGGGACGACCCATTGAAGAAGTGGCACGGGAGTTGGGCCTGGCGGCGGATGGCATCATCAAGCTGGCCTCCAACGAAAATCCCCTCGGCCCCTCTCCGAAAGCATTGCGGGCCATGGAAACGGCGGTGCGCCAGGTCAATCTTTACCCTGACGGCAACGCCTTTTACCTCAAGCAAAAACTGGCTGCAAAACTGGGCCTGACGCCGGGCCACATCCTGCTCGGCAACGGCTCCAATGAAATCATCGAATTCATTGGCCATGCCTTGATTGAACCGGGGGTGGAAGTGGTGGTGAGCCAATACTGCTTTGCCATCTATCCCATCATCACCAAAATGTTTGGGGGAACGGTGGTGGAGGTACCGGCTAAAAATTACGGGCACGACTTGCCGGCCATGGTGGAAGCGATAACACCACGCACCCGCGTTGTTTTCATCGCCAATCCCAATAATCCCACCGGTACTCGTGCTTCCAACCGGGCTTTGCAACAACTGGTCCGCGAAGCCCCGGAAGACGTGCTAATCGTGTTGGATGAGGCCTACATTGAGTTTCTCGACGACCCGGCAGATTTTCTGCCAGTGTTGCGGTCAGGCAAACGGCAAAACCTGTTGTTGATGCGCACCTTTTCCAAAATCTACGGGCTGGCCGGTCTGCGCTTGGGATATGGATTGGGACACCCCGATTTAATTGCTGCCATGGAGAAAATCCGGCAACCCTTCAATATCAACAGCGTGGCGCAAGCAGCCGCATTGGCGGCGCTCGATGACACTCGTCACGTCGAGCGCACACGCCGCACCAACAGGCAGGGGCTTGCCTTTTTTGCTGACGCGTTCAAAAAGATGAAACTTGAGTACCTGCCGTCCTGTGCCAATTTTGTGCTTGTCCGAGTAGGCGAGGGGCAACGTGTTTTCGAAGCCATGCAGCGGCGGGGCGTCATTACCCGGCCAATGGGTGGATACCGGTTGCCGGAATGGCTGAGGATTTCAGTAGGCACTCGGGCGGAAAATCGCCGATGCATTCAGGCTTTGAAAGAAGCGTTAGCGGAAGTGCGCGAATAAAAGAACCATGCCTGATGAGTCCACATCGTTGGACAAGCCCGGCCGGATCATCCAATGGATGGCCAAGGTCTGCATGAATTGTCCTGTCTGTCGTCGCGCCCGACGAACACAACGGGGTTGGGCCTTCGACTTGGTGAAAAAAGTTGAAAGCCGGACCTGTCCGTTTTGCCGAGCCTACGCACGCGTAACAGGAAGGCCGCCTCATGAAGCGCTAAACAGGTAAAAGGGCTGGCGGCCCGCTGATTCTGCCTTCTCTCAGCGCAGGCGAATGTTGACCACGCCCTGTTGGATGGTCAAAAAAGACCCGCGACGACGAGGAACGATAATTTGCAGACCCAACGTCTCTCCCGCCTTGCGGGCATGAACAAGCTTGGCCATCGCCACAATGTCTGTAACTGATTCCTCCTCCACTGCAACAACGATGCTTCCGCGCTCAAGACCGGCACGCTCAGCGGGGCCATCCTTTTCCACGGCCGCCACCATAAGCCCACCGCCCTGAAGGCCCCAACGCGCAGCAACCTCAGGCGTCATTTCCTGCAGAGTCGCACCCAGCCGGCGCTCCAGAAGCTTTTCATTAAAATAACTTTTTTCCGGTAACAGGCGCACGTGTGCCGTGAATTCCTTGTTACCTCGCTTGAGAAGTAATGCGACATCCCGCGATTCTCCAGCGCGCAACAGCAGACGATTGAATTCGATGAAACTGTGCACCGGCTGCCCATCCACAGCCATAATCAAATCCCCCAATTTCAGTCCGGCCTTGGCGGCAGGGCTGTCGGCCATCAGATTGGTAACGGCCAACGGTTGAGTGCCCGGCTTGACTCGTGCTCCAAACCACAGCCCCTTGAGTGTTTCCGGTGTGAAACTTTCCGCCAGTGCTTCCGATACCAACTTGATGGGTATCGCAAAACCAATTCCTTGACCTTCCCTATAAACAGCCACATTAATTCCGATAAGCTCGCCGCGTAAATTAATGAGGGGGCCCCCGCTGTTGCCGGGATTGATGGCGGCATCGGTTTGCAACCAATCGGCAATGTCCATCGGCTCATTACCGATGAGGGGCCGCCGGTTTTTGGAACTGAGAATGCCGCGGCTGACCGATCCCCCCAAACCAAAAGGATTTCCCAGCGCAATCACCGTTTCGCCAAGCAATAAATCATCATCAGCCGCAAAGCGCACCGCAGTAAAACGCTCGCCCGGCTGGGCACGGATTTTTAACAGCGCCACATCGCTTCGACTCGAAGTGACGACCCGGTCGCACTCGTACTCGCGATTGTCTGAAAAACGCACCATGATGCGGCTGGCCCGCCGCACCACGTGGTCGTTGGTCAACACGTAACCCTCTTCATCAATGACGACCCCCGAGCCGAGGCTGTACTGCCGCTGCGGCATCCGGCGGTAATACGGATCATAAAATTCGCGCAGCAGCTCCTCCAACGGATGTCGGGTGGGAACAACCGTCTCCGTGGCGATGTTTACCACGGCAGGCATGACCTTTTCGATGGCTACCACTGTGGAATCACGCCTTACATCCTCAGCACAGCGGCACTCCACCACAGCGGCAATTAATGCCAGCCCAATCCATAATGGAAACCAATGGCGTTGCATAAGCAAAGAATACCCCCTTCCATGGTCAGAAACCAGCTTCCAATTATTTTCACTCTCGTCCTAGACTGCAACTTGAGTACAGATTAGGATGAAATGCGATGAAACCCCAGCCCCAAAACCTCTGGCCGGATGCCTCCGCATGGAGGGCCGCACAACATGAACAGCAAGCGATAAGCCGTCGGGCAGCTCTGCAAACCACTTTGGCCACAACAGCCGCAGTCATGGCGGCTGCTGCTTCCGGCAACGCCCAGCCTGGACCTTCAACCAATCCGTTGAAAGGCTCCCCCACCTTGTACAACATGAAGAAGTCCATTAATCTGTGGGCTTTTCCGTATCCGGAGAAGATGAATCTGCGGCAATGCCTCCAATTGGCCAAAGATGCGGGCTTTGACGCGGTGGAATTGAATTACGATCTTGAAAACGATTTATCCCCCAAGGCCACTTCCAAAGATTATGCCGCCATTCGCAAAATGGCCGATGGCATAGGCATTGGCATTAGTGGCTTGTGCAGCTTCTTGTTTTGGCCTTATCCGCTGACGAGTAATGACCCTGCAAAGCGCACCCGGGGACTTGAACTAGCCCAGTTGATGGCCATGGCCGCCCATGATTTGGGCGTTGAAAACGTATTGGTGGTTCCCGGAGCTGTGCATATACCGTGGCGCACAGATTACGAGCCTGTGCCCAACGATGTGTGCGACCAACGGGCGCGTCAGGCGGTGGGACAATTGCTCAAAGTGGCCGAAAAATTGGGGGTGTATCTGAACATCGAGAACATTTTTTTCAACGGCTACCTGCTCTCACCATTCGAGATGAATCAATTTGTGGATTCCTTTCAATCGGATCATGTCCGGGTGCACTTCGACACGGGCAACATCATGCAATATCAATTTCCTGAACATTGGATTCCGATTTTGGGACACCGCATCCGCAACACCCACTTCAAGGAATTCAGCAAAAAATCCACAGACCATTCTCTAGAAACCTTCCGGCCTCTTTTAGATGGCACCACCAACTGGCCGGCGGTGATGGAGTCTCTACGCAAAGTCAATTATACTGGGTATCTGACCTTCGAGTACTTTCACCCTTACCAGCATTACCCCGAAGCCCTCATCTACCACACCAGCGACGCCTTGGATCGGATGCTGGGGCGAAAGGCTTGAGGCGGCAAAGGACTGGGTGTCTTTTAGTTGGACGCATCCGAGACACCTTGGTGGACATATTTAAATTGGGCAGGGTATGAAAAATTTGGACAGTCAGCCGGGCCAACTGTCCAAATTTTGGAGGAACTTATGTGGCTCCACCCCCCGGGTGGTGCTCGCTTGCTGTCGGTGGTCGGGACGGCAGGCGGGCGCCACATAAGAAAGTGGCTGATACAGCGTCACTTGGGCAAATAGCCCAGATAAAGCATCAGGTAGTAGATGCACACCACTTCCAACGTGGCGAACACCACAAAGCTCGCCGTTACAAACCACCAGTTTAGAAAACGCATCATCTTTTTCATGGCATCCCCACTAGCCAGGCGCATGTTCATTGCATTCATGGCAGGGTAACAAGCAAACGGTGTGCCAAGTGGGAAAAGGAGCGGTTTGGTGGGATTATTTTCCCAACTCGTTGGCCAATTTCAAGGCTCGGCGAAGAGAGGACTCGCTCCGCTTTTCCATTTCGTTGCTGACCGTCCAGTGGTATTTCCAGATTAGGTTGTTTTCGTTGGGAATGGAGGGGTCCACCAAATTCATCGTGCGTTGCATGTCATCCACCAACTGCCGGTCCGTCAGATGCGGCACGTCGGCCAGGAGCTTCTGAAAAAGGCGTTGCGCTTCGTTGGTATAGCCACGAGAATGCAGAAGAATGAAGGCCTCGCGCAATTCCACGCGCCGGTCTTCGTTCAAGCGGTACTGCCGAATAACCATAATGCTGCAGAAGACCAGCATTCCCAAGAACAACCATGCGTACCGATATTTCTGCAAAAAATACATGTCCTCAAAAGCGGTTCAATGGCCCGCCTCTCGCGGCATCCTGTGCCAACCTTCAAAAAGTGGACGTTTAAAAGCAAGCCTTTCTTCAATTCCATCCGAAGCATTGAATTGCAAACGGCTGGCAAAAAAGGTTGTCTTGGGCGGAAAATTTATTAGGCTGAGATGCGCACGATGAAGACATTTGCGGAATTGGGTTTTCCCGGTCGGCTCATTGCCGTTGAGGGCCTGGATGGCTCGGGCAAATCCACCCAGATTTACTTGCTGAAGCGCTGGTTGGAAGTGCAGGGGCTCAAGGTTTTTTTTAGTGAATGGAACTCCTCGGAATTGGTCAAGTCGGCCACAAGCAAGGGGAAAAAGCGGGAATTGTTGACACCGACAACCTTCAGTCTGATTCACGCCACGGATTTTGCCGACCGTTATGAGCGGCATTTGGTGCCTCTCCTTCGCGCGGGGTACTTGGTGCTTTGCGACCGTTACATCTTCACCGCGTTCGCACGGGATACCGTCCGGGGTTGTCCCATGGATTGGGTGAGGGGGGTGTACCGGTTTGCCAACCTGCCGGACATCACCTTTTTCTTCCGGGCAGAATTGGAGGTTTCACTGCAAAGAATTCTGAGCGGGCGCCCCCAATTAAAATATTTTGAGGCGGGGATGGATTTGCGCCTGTCGAGCGACCCGTATGAGAGCTTTCGAATTTTCCAAGGGCGCCTGCTGGAACGTTACCTGGCCATGAGCGCGGAGTTCAAGTTCACGATCATTGATGCCAACCAACCAATAGAAAAGCAGCAATCATTGGTCCGCCAACTGGTGGCCGCCCGTATTGATTTGAAACAATTCGCACGCGAAAGTGCCGTCCACACCACTGCCTGACCATGCCTGCACGCAATCCAAAAGCAAATCTTCGCAAAGCCTTACCAAACAAAGCGGGAGTAGCTGTCCCGGAAATTGTGGTGCCTCAACCGCGGCCACGGTCTTTTTATGGCCACGGGTTACCCAATGTGAACCCATCCCATTTGCAAGGCCGTCTGATTGTAGTAGAGGGGGCCGATGGATCAGGGCGTTCCACCCAAATCCGCATGTTGGTGGAGTGGCTGGAAGGCAGCGGACATGCCACCGTCCAGGTGGGCCTCAAACGCTCGGAATTGGTCCGCGAAGAATTGGAACAAGCCCAACAGGGGAACATATTAAGCAGGCGGACCTTCAGCTTGTTTTACGCCACCGACTTCGCCGACCAATTGGAAAACACCATCATTCCGGCGCTGACGGCCGGTTTCATTGTGTTGGCCGACCGTTATATCTATACCTTAATGGCGCGGGACTTGGTCCGCGGCATGGAAGAGGATTGGGTGAAGAACCTGTATGGCATTGCCCCCATTCCGGATGCAGTTTTCTATCTGAATGTTTCCCCGGAAATTCTTGTGCAACGTAATTTCGCCAAGAATTACCATCTCGATTACTGGGAAAGCGGCATGGATTTGGGCCTGAGCCGCGATATGTTTGACAGCTTTTTAAAATATCAGGCACTCATTTCTGAGCAATTCCACCGATTGCAACGCATCTACCGCTTTACCATCGTGGATGGCAACCTGCCGCCGGAGGAAATCAACCGGGAATTGCGCCGCCGAATACAGGCTGTGTTGATGGAAAAAAGGCCCGACACCCCCAGATAAAATTTCGGCTGAACAACAAAACTACATCCCGCAAGGAACTCCATGAGCGAACCTGGCAAACAAGAATACCTGGTCGGTGTGGACTTGGGCGGCACTAAAATCATGGCAGGGGTGTTTTCACCCGGCCTTAAATTAATAGGTACTTCCAAGCTGAGCACCAAGGCCAGTCGCGGTCCCTCCGCTGTCATTGACCGTGTGGCGCGGTGTGTGCAGGACGCCGTGGATGAATGCGATTTGGATTTGAAACAAGTGCGTGCCGTGGGTGTGGGCGCTCCGGGATCTATTGACCCAGAAATTGGCAAAGTCATTTTTTCCCCCAACATGCCGGGGTGGGAGAACATCGCCCTGAAAAAGGAGTTGGAGAAACGTTTGGATTTGCCGGTGTTTGTTGAGAATGATTGCAACGTTTGCACCTTGGGTGTGTATGAGGCTGAGTTGGGCGGTAAGCCACGGCATTTAATTGGAATTTTCGTTGGTACTGGCATCGGCGGGGGGTTGATCATTGATGGAAAATTGTTCAGCGGATTCAACCTGACGGCCGGCGAAGTGGGCCACATGGTATTGGAGGTCAACGGCCCCAAATGCGGTTGCGGCAACAAGGGCTGTTTTGAGGCCTTGGCCAGCCGGACTGCGATATTTCGGCGTATCCAGACAGCCATCAAAGAAGGACAGAAAACTTTGTTGACGGACATGCTGGGGCCCAATCTGGATGACTTACGCAGCGGTGACTTGCGCAAGGCCATCCGGCGCGGTGACAAATTTGTGGAAAAGGTGGTGGAGGAAGCGGCAGAATACATCGGCATTGCCGTGGGAAACCTCATCAACGTCATCAATCCCGAAGTCATTGTCTTGGGAGGCGGTGTGTTGGATGCACTGGAGGATGAGATGATGGCCATCATCGTGGAAACAGCAAAGGATTACGCCATGCCCGGGACTGCCAAGGGGATAGAAATCATTGCTTCAAAATTGGGGGATGAAGCTGGCATCACCGGTGGCGCTGTTCTAGCGCGGCGCATGCACAAAGCCCAAGCCAAGGAATGACCCGCGGCTTGGACAATTTACCTCAACCGCCAGCCCAGGCTTCGCCGACTCCAGCGGCTCGCCGTGGTGCCGTTATTGACGTAGGAACCAACTCCGTCAAGCTTCTGGTGGCCGATGTGTGCGGTGGAGAAGTCACACCGGTGACGGAAGCCAGTCACCAAACTCGCTTGGGAGAGGGCCTGTATCGGTTGCATTTGTTACAACCCAAAGCCATTGCCCGAACTGTCGAGGCGGTGGCCGATTTCGCGCAACAAGCCAAGCAGTTGGGAGCCACTGCCGTGCGAGTGTATGCCACTAGTGCGGCACGCGAGGCCGACAACGGGGAAGAATTGATTTCGGCCGTTAAAGAAGCCACCGGTCTGATGTTGGAAATTATATCTGCGGAAACGGAAGCAGAATGGGCGTTTCAAGGGGTGCTCTCTCAACGGGGTTTTTCCGGACAGGATTTACTGCTTTTGGATTTGGGTGGAGGAAGCGCCCAATGGATTGTGGGATCAGGAGGACACGCACGTTTTCAAGCCAGTTATCCCTTGGGATGCGTGCGGTGGTTGGAGAAGATGCATTTAAGTGATCCGCCCAGCCCCAAGGAAAAAGAGGAATGCCACAAGCGTCTGCAAACTTTTCTCCAAGCTGCCGTTTGTCCTGCTGTGCAGCCTCATTTTACTGCTGCTTGCAAGTGGGTGGCCGTTGGCGGCACGGCCACAATCTTGGGGCGGATGGAATTAGGAATGACGGATTTTGACCGGGAACGCTTGGACTCTTTGCGTTTGCCTGCTGCGCGGTTGCTTTACTGGCGGGATTACCTGTGGGCCATGCCGCTAAACCAGCGCCGCCAAGTGCCCGGCCTGCCAGCCAACAGAGCGGATGTGATATTGATGGGCACGGCGATTTTTGTAGCAGTCATGGAGGTGTTTGGATTTAAGGAATTGTGCTTGAGCACTCGCGGCCCACGTTTTGGTGCCTTGTTGGACATGCTTCGGAAAGGCGACGAGAGCGGGGCTGAAGTGTTTTTTTAGTGAGGTTTCCGACAGGTTCAAAATGTGCGCCAGGTGAAATCTTCTCGAAGGCGGTGGCAAGTTGTGATAATTTCACTTTCCGTACCACGCATAACGTAAATTGTTTGAAAAATGATGCATAAATTAGTGATGGCCGTTGTTTGCGCTGTTACTTGTTGTTCCGTAATGGCGCAAAGTGACACCACCCCTCCCACCCTGACAAATATCCAACCTTCCCCGGGAATCGCCACCAATTTAACCCAAGTATGGGTTGCATTTAGTGAGCCAGTGACCAACGTTTTGGCGGAGGATTTGCTTGCCAACGGCATTCCAGCACACACGGTAATTCCGACCAATGGGGGCTATCTGTTCTTTTTTGACCGGCTGAATTATGGATGGGTCGAAATGACTTGGGATCCCGGGCACGACATTCACGATTTGGCCGTGCCTCCCAATCGCTTTCATGAAGAAGAGCCAAACGCACGCTGGAGTTACGAATTGGTGGATGTTCAGCCTCCCTCGCTAATGGATGTGACTCCGGCACCGGGTTCCACCGTACGTCGCCTCACACAGGTTGAAGTAGTTTTTAGTGAGCCTGTTGCAGGTGTCCGGGCCGGCAGCTTGCTTGTCAATGGGTTGCCTGCAGGAGGAGTATCCTTACTGGCGCCCGGTCATTATCGTTTTACTTTCAGCCAACCGCCCGCCGGAACGGTTCAATTTTCATGGCAAACTAATCATGGCATTGTGGATTTGGCCGCTGCTCCAAATGTCTTTGCAGGATGGGAATGGAGCGTGACGTTAAATCCGCAAGCAGGGCTGCCCACCGTACGCATTAACGAATTCTTGGCAGGAAATGAAAACGCAGCAGGATACAAAGACGAGGACGGAGAGCTGACCGATTGGATTGAGTTGTACAATTATGGTGCTTCGCCGGTGGATTTGGGCGGAATGTCGTTGACGGACAACGCCAACGACCCCGGCCGATGGGTTTTCTCTTCGGTCATCCTTCAGCCCGGTCAATACTTGGTTGTCCATGCCTCGGGCAAGGACCGAAAGAGTGGTTTTCGATTGCATACCAATTTCCGTTTAGGGCTAAGCGGTGATTATTTGGGGCTTTACAACGCCGAATCTCCCAGGGAAGTGGTTTCTGAATTCCGTCCGCAATTTCCCGAGCAACGCAACGATTTCTCTTATGGTTTAAGTCCGGCAGGTAACTGGAAATATTATGCCGTTCCTACACCTGGTGCTCCCAATCCCGACAGCCCCTTGACGGGTGTAACGCCGCCGCCTCATGTGAGCGTTCCTCGGGGCCTCTTTGAACAGCCGTTCCAACTGATTCTTACCCATCCGCTTCCGGGTGCAACAGTTCGTTACACCACCGATGGCAGCCCCCCCACCGCTACATACGGAACTCTGTACACCGGTCCCTTGTGGATTACCAATACGACTGTGCTGCGAGTGGTGGCATCTTATCCCAATATGCTGCCTTCTCGTGTGGAGTCGCATACCTATCTGTTTCCGGGCCAGGTGCTGCGTCAACCCAACAATCCGGACGGGTATCTGGTGGGCAGTACGGTGTGGACGGGATATTCGTCCGATTACGAGATGGACCCTGAGATTGTTAATCATCCGGCTTATGCGGCCCATCTGACTAACGCACTTCGCACCTTGCCGACATTGTCCATTACCATGAGCGTGGATGATTTGTTTGGATCGGTAAATGGCATCTACACACACCCGGAGCCTCCTGCTGATCAGCGGTATTTGTGGGAACGTCCGTGCTCGGTGGAATTCATTTTGACCAATGGCGCAACCGCATTTCAAATCGAGTGTGGAATTCGCATCCAAGGCAATGCCTCCCGGACTCCTCAAAAGACACCCAAACATCCATTCCGGCTATTGTTCAAAGGAAAATACGGAGCGGGGGAATTGGAGTATCCTGTTTTTCCCGACTCTCCTGTCAAACAATTCGACACGTTGGTGTTGCGGGCGGATTTTAATAACTCATGGGTCCATTGGGATCCCAATCAACGCTTGCGTGGGACACGCATTCGGGATGCATGGGTCAAAGAAACAGCCCGCGACATGGGGATGCTTTCCGGACATACCCGCCATTTTCATCTGTACCTCAATGGCTTGTATTGGGGTATCTACGATTTTGGCGAGCGCATCGATGCTAATTTTGCCGCGCAATATCTGGGCGGCACAGCCGACGAGTACGATGCCATTGCTTCCAAACCCACTGAGGCCGTTGACGGCGATTTGACAGCGTATAATGCCATGGTTGCCCTCGGCACAAATCCGGCCATCACCAATTTGGCCAATTATAACTCCCTGACCCAAAAATTGGACATGGTCCAGTTTGTGGATTACATGCTTCTCAATTTTTACGGCGCCAATCAAGACTGGGGGCGGGATGGCAATTGGAATGCGGTGCGTCGCCGCTCCGGTGATGGACGCTTCAAATATATCACATGGGATGGAGAGCAGTTGATTGTGGACCCTAATCACAACAGGGTGACCAGTACCGACCTGCCTTCCAATTTACACACCAACCTTATTCGCAATGCAGAATACCGTTTGTTGTTTGGCGACAGAGCGCATAAACACCTGTTCAATGGGGGAGCATTGACCATCGAGGCCAATATCACCCGATGGCAACGCTGGACTCAGCTCCTATATATTCCCATCATTGCCGAGTCCGCCCGTTGGGGGGATTACCGCCGGGATGTTCACCAATACCAGAATCCGCCTTATTATTTATACACACGTGACGATTACTGGCTGCCGGAAGTCAACCGGCTGGCACAGAGTTACTTTCCGCAAAGGCATGCAATATTTCTTAATCAACTTCGGACTGCGGGCCTTTATCCCAACAATGCCGCTCCTTCATTCAACCAACATGGGGGACGTGTGCCGCAGGGATTTGCGCTTGTCATCACCAACAACGCCGGTAGTGGGACAGTCTATTACACCACCAACGGCCTGGACCCAAGACTTTATGGCACTGGCGCAGTAGAACCAACGGCAACTGCCTACACCGGCCCGGTGACCTTGCAGGCCTCCACCGTGGTCAAAGCACGGCATCTCATCGGCACCAATTGGAGCGCTTTGAATGAAGCCTCTTTTCTTGTCGAACAATTAGGGACCCCTCTGCAAATCACCGAAATCATGTACAACCCGGTTGGGGGCGATGCTTATGAGTTTATTGAAATCGCAAATGCAGGGGCCATTCCTGTGGATCTGAGTTATTTTGCGATTTCGGGGGTGGATTACACTTTCCCCGTGGGACGTACCCTTGCGCCCGGGGAGGTTTTTCTTTTGGCATCGGGATTGAGCAGCAACAGCTTCGCTGCTCGTTATCCTGGTGTGAAGGTGGACGGTTATTTCAACGGCAATTTGTCCAATGGCGGTCAGCGGTTGGGAATTGTGGACAAACGATTTGTACCACAAGGGAACATCTTTTGGGTTAGTTATGATGATGAAAACGGCTGGCCTAAAGACGCCGACGGCAACGGGTATTCGTTGGAGTTCGTGCGGCGCGACGGCGATCCGGATGAGCCGGCCAACTGGCGGGCCAGCACAGTTTTGGGCGGTACGCCAGGAGTGGTTGCTCCAGGTGGATTTGGGGCGGCTACTCCCGTCCGCTTGAATGAAATCATGGCCTCCAACTTGTCGGTGCTCACCAATGCCGGCACCATGCCTGACTGGGTCGAGCTGCACAACAGCAGCATAAGCAACATCAACTTGGCAGGTTGGAGTTTAAGCGATGGAAGCAATCCAAGGAAATACGTGTTTCCTGCAGGTACGATGATTGAGGGGGGAGGATATTTGTTGGTGTATTGCGATACCAACTACTCGGCACCGGGACTGCATACCGGCTTTGCCCTTGGCCGCAATGGGGACCGTCTCTATTTGTACGATGCAGGAACAAACTTGGTGGATGCTGTCGGTTTCGGGTTGCAGTTGGATGATTATTCGGTGGGCGTGGTGAATGGTGAATGGACATTGAACCGGCCCACACCGAAAGGCCCCAATCAGGCAGCCCCTCTGGCTGCAACGTCCCAATTGATCCTCAATGAATGGATGGCTAACAGCCCTGCAGGCTCCGAGGATTGGCTGGAAATCTATAATCCGGCTGCGTTGCCAGTCGCGTTGAAGGGAATTTACATAAAACATGGTGAAACTATATATCGTTATAATGCACTCTCCTTAATCCCACCCGGTGGATTTACTGTATTGTTTGCCGATGAACAACCGGGACCCGAACACGTGAACTTCAAATTGTCGGCCCAAGGCGGGCTGTTGGAACTCTACGATGCCAGCGGCGCACTGGTTCAGAAGGTAGCCTATGACGCGCAAACCGAGGGAATTTCGATGGGGCGGCTCCCTGATGGCAGCACCAATCTAGTTTCATTCCTTTATTCTCCAACACCAGGCGCGGCTAATTATCAGGCGGTCAACAATGGACCACGCTTGAATGAAGTGCTGGCCTTCAATCAGAGCGCAGTCACAAATGAACAATACCGGCGGGCGGATTTTGTGGAGTTGTACAATCCACTGGCGATGACGGTGAACCTCAGCGGCATGGGGTTGGGTGACCGGCGCGATGCGCAGCCCAAATGGCTTTTTCCTGCAGGCACAGTTATTCCAGCGCAAGGTTTTGTGGTGGTGTGGTGCGATGGTGAGCGTCCTGCCACCACCAATGCCGGATCATTCTTGAATTCCGGCTTTGGATTGTCTGCCGAGGGAGAGCAGGTTGTGTTGTTCAATGCGCAGGGTCAGGTGGTGGACGTGGTGGACTTTGGTCCGCAGGCGGCAGACTTCAGCATCGGATGGCTGAATGGTGAATGGCGCTTGATGTCCATGCCAACCCCCGGCCAATCCAACGCAGCGCCCGCTATTTTGGGAGATACCATGATGCTGCGCATCAATGAATGGATGGCCAATCCTGCGAATGGGGATGATTGGCTCGAATTGCACAACATGGACTCACGCCCTGTCGAGTTGAGCGGTCTGGTGTTCTTGGATTCACCTGCCTTGGTATGGCCCAATCAACACAGTTTGCCGCCGTTGAGTTTTATCGGGCCGGGCCGGCAAACGTTGTTTTATGCGAGTGCAAGCCGTTCAAGTGGCAAAAATCACCTGCCATTTTCTTTAACCTCACTTGGCGAGAGTCTTCAATTGAGGACGGCAGACGGGCGGGTGGTGGATACCGTGGCATTTGGGGAGCAATTGCCCAACATATCGGAGGGCCGACTTCCAGACAGCGCCGAAACGATTGTGCGTTTCCCCGCCTCTCCGACGCCTGGAAGGCCAAATTTCCTGCCCCTCACATCAGTGGCCATCAATGAAATCCTTACGCATACCGATCCTCCGCTGGAGGATGCGATTGAGTTGCTTAATTTAACATCTTCGCCGGTGGATCTAAGCGGCTGGTATTTGAGCGATCAGGAGCACGATTTGAAAAAGTACCGGTTGTCTGAAGGAACTGTCTTGGCACCGATGGGTTTTCGAGTTTTCTACGAATATGAGTTCAACGCAGGTGCCCGGCCGTTTGCGTTGAGTTCGGTTTATGGAACTGAAGTCTGGCTGTCGGAGGCCAACGCGCAGGGCCATCTCACAGGCCGTCGCGCGTTTGCCGTGATCGGGCCATTGGCCAACGGTACATCAGCCGGGCGCGTTGCCACGTCTTTGGGGGTGGAGTATGCGCCGTTGCACCGGCGCACATTTGGGCGGGATAATCCCGCAAACCTGGCAGAGTTTCGGCAGGGTACAGGGGCCGCCAACGCTTTGCCTCTTGTGGGACCGGTGGTGATTAACGAAATCATGTACGCACCTCCTGTACCGGCGGGAGGTACACCCGACACGGCAATTTTAGAATATATTGAGCTGCTGAATACTTCGACGAACCCCGTGCCCTTGTATGACCCACTCCATCCCACCAATACCTGGCGCTTACGTGGTGGGGTAGAGTTCGATTTTCCTCAGGGTTTAACATTGCCACGAAGGGGTTTCTTGTTGGTGGTGGGCTTTGATCCGATCAACGATCCTGCTGCACGCGCCGCCTTTATTGCGCATTATCAATTACTGCAAACCACTGCTTTGGTGGGACCTTGGCGTGGACGTTTGGACAACGCGGGAGAGCGTATTGAATTACAACGCCCGGATACTCCCCAAGGGTCTGGCCCTTTGGCGGGTTATGTGCCTTATTTGTTGGTGGAAGGCATCAGCTACAGCCCGCAATTGCCGTGGCCTATGGACGCGGCAGGTACCGGTGCCTCCATGCAACGTTTCTGGCCCATGCGTTACGCTAATGAGCCTGTCAATTGGCGTGGCCTGCCACCAACCCCTGCGCGTGCCAATGTACCGGCATATTCGGGCACAGATTCCGATGCCGATGGCCTGCCGGATGTCTATGAGGAGGAATACGGTTTTGACAAACTTAATTCAACCGATGCGGATGGAGACGCCGACGGTGACGGCTACACGCAGTATGAAGAATTATTATTGGGAACTCATCCACGTCAAGGTGCCAGCCTTCTAGCCGGGCCAGTCATCACCACTCAATCTCAACCGGTTTTTGTTACAGCCGGTGAGCCGGCAGTGTTTCGTGTGAGTGTGGCCAACCCTGCGGGGGTTGGCTATCAATGGTTCATGGACAACCAAGCCATTGCAGGAGGCAATGAATCAGTATTGACCCTGACCAACGCACCTGCGGTAGTGAGCAACCGTTTTTACTGTGCGGTTGCCAACGTTGCAGGGCTCGCCGTGAGTGATCCCGTTCATGTGAATTATGTCGTCCCACCACTACCGTTGGCTGTTACCAACGGCACCACCACAAATCTTGCCGTAATTGTAAGCGGCTTGGGACCTTTTACGTACCAATGGCGGCGCAATGGAGCTGACGTGCCGGGTGCCACAAACAACACGTTGATATTGACGAATGTGACGGCGGACGTCGAAGGGCAGTATTCCGTTCGCATATCGGACGGCCCTTGGAGTTTTGAAACACACCCCGTCCTGTTCCGGGTGTTGTATCGCGCCGCTTTTGCACGCCAACCGGAACCTTCGGTGATTCGGGCTTTGGGCGAGAGCGTGACTTTGAGTGTGAGCGCAAGCGGCACATGGCCCATCACTTATACTTGGCGGCGGTTGGGAATCCCCGTCGCCATAATGACTCTGGACAGCGACACTTCCACTTTGACTCTGACCAATTTACAGGCCACCAATGCCGTGTATTATGACGTGATTATCACTAATCAAGTTGGCGTTTTAGGACGTGCCAACAGCGAGCGTACTTACATTAACATCCTCACCAACGTTCCCCTTAGCCGCGCTGTCACGCCCGGAAGCAACGTCCTGTTGTCGGTGGCGATGAGCGGTCTGCAATTGCAGCGGTTCTATCAATGGTTTTTCCAAGGTCAGCCCCTGATTGGGATGACGAACAGCACATTGGCAATAACAAACTTTCAAGCAACAAATGCCGGGGTTTATCAAGTAATGGCAAGCACCACCAACGCCTCTTACACGACAGCACCGGCGTGGGTGACCTTATTAGCCCCGCCTGTCTTGTCGCAGCCAAAATTGGATGCTGCCGGCCCATTCCGACTGACCTTGGAGGGTAATCCAGGGCTTCAGTACGTCGTGGAGGCCTCATCCGATTTGAATAGTTGGACCAATGTAGCCGTGGTGTCTGCCACCAATCACCCCGTGGAATACCCTCTGCCTCCCCTGGGTGACCGACAAACCTTTTATCGAGTTCGGTTAAAGCAATGAGATTGCAATGATTCAACTTTATTTTTTGGGGGTGCCAAATGAGCAAGCAACCCCGCCATCGTGGTCCAGCGCCGGAGGATAACGAGCTTTTTGAGGCGCGGCACCAGCCCGCCTTGCGTGCCGCGATGCACGATGTCTGTTGGCTTTTGGACCGAGACTATGCACTCAATTCCGTTGTGGAGTTGGTGGGCAATCGTTACAACCTCACCGTCCGACAGCGCCTGGCATTGAAACGTTGTGCCTGTACTTCTTCAGCACGAGCCCATCGCCTGGCACGTCAGGCCCCCTTGGAAGCTTTAAGGGGACAATCGCTTTGGCTCGATGGATTCAACGTTTTGCTGGCCGTGGAGGTGGCTTTGTCAGGAGGTGTGGTATTGCTCGGACGCGACGGATGTTATCGAGATGTTGCCGGTGTTCATGCGCATTATCATCGGGTGACTGAAACCCAGCCTGCTTTGCATTTGATTGCAACGGTAGCGCGGCAGTTTGGGGTCGCCGAATGTCGTTGGTATTTGGACCGCCCCGTTTCCAACAGTGGTCGTTTGAAACGCATGATGTTGGACATGGCGGCCCATGAAGGATGGCCTTGGGAGGTGGAACTGGTATTGAACCCGGACCATGTTCTTTCCACCACGGAACACCTCGTGGCCTCTGCCGACAGTGCGGTGCTGGATCGTTGCCAAAGATGGGTCAATCTCACGGGGTGGATCATTTCACGGCTGACGCCGGCGGCCAAAGTGGTGGATTTGTCCCTGGAACGATGAAATTGCTCAAGAACGGTGCCTGCGACGCTCTGGCAGCGCGTGGGAAGGTTGATTTTTGAGGTTTCTCGGCTAAATTCTAGCCATGCGCCCAACCGGCCAAGCATCAAAATCACAGCCGCCATTGCCACCGTTTATACATTCTCATCCGGAAGGAGTGCTCCTGAACATCAAGGTTCAGCCGCGCGCTTCCCGATGCGGAATTGATGGTGTTTTGGGCGAGGAGCTCAAAATCCGTGTTACTGCGCCGCCGGTGGATAGTGCAGCCAACCAGGCCGTAGTCGAATTGTTGTCCGACTACCTCGATTGCCCTAAAAACGCATTGGCCATCCTTCGAGGACAGACGGCCAAACACAAAGTGATTTTGGTGCGGGGACATTCGGTTTCGGAGGTCTGGAACCATCTCAAGGCGGTCTTGTGAAAAACGGCGTATGGTTGTGGGTGGCGGGGATTTTGACGGTTGCAAGCGGGTGTCTCGTCAACCAACAAAAGCCTCTGAGTCCCGAAGAGGTGGCTAGGCTGCGCCAATACCAAGTGTCAGCGGCTGAAGCCGGGTTAACCATCACCAAACGGCAGGGCAGTACAATGGTGCGGTGGCGGGAAATGGTCCGCCCTGAACACCCGGTAACGGTTCCGATGGTAAAGCGCGATGCAACATCGCACCAACCCATGATTCAGGCGCGTCTGAACGGCGGACGCACCTTGAGCTTGGTCGTGGATACAGGAGCGCCGGTTAATTTGTTGGAGGCCGGCACTGCGATGCAAAACCACGTCCAAACCGTGGATGCAGATAGTTTGCAACATGCCTTTCAAGGATTGGCCGGCACAGAACAAACTTGGTTTGGCATGATACGCCAGATGACCATCGGCTCCGAGTTGGCTTTGCGCAACGTATTGACCGCCATACGTGGCGCTCGTTTTGAACGCAGGGTAGGGGGGTGGCTGCTCATGGAGCGGTGGAATAGTGATGCACTGGGAATGTCCACGCTCAATCAGTTTGCATACATCCGTTTAGATTACCCTGCCGGCACAGTCACATTCTCTCATCGTGATTATTTCACACCACCGGACGAGGCCGTGGCACAGGCCCCTTTGATATGGACCAATGCCCAACTGCGTGTACCGTTGAGGCTCAACGGAAAAAGCGTGGAGGCTTTGGTGGATACCGGCAATGACGCCACACTTATGATCGCGAGCAATATGCTGGAATCACTGGGTTGGGCCGACTTGGCAGCCAAAGGACGCCGGGAAGTCTATGTAGGCCTTGGAGGTGAACACGTCCTTCGGCGTTTTCTCATTCCGGAAATGGAGTTTGGAGGCAAAATCTTCAAAAAAATCCATGCTGTTGGCGGCCCGGAAGAATTTGGAGTGGTGATTGGCAGCGGCTTTTTCCATCGTTACTGCCTGACGTTGGATTTGCGCCGCCGACAAATGTGGTTGGAAACATCCAAAAGCGTACGAGCAAAAAGCACTTGAGCCACGGTTTTGAAAGCGCCATAGCCACCAAACTTGTTCACACCTACAAAACGCAGTCACCGAAGGTGGTGAATAGATTGTCACAATTCCTCCTGTTTCTCCAGTTTTTCACCACTTTTCATCTGTTTTTTTACAACCGCAAACAGAGGTAAGCGGTGAACAACTTGTGGATATCATTTTGTTGTGGAGGGCGCATTTCATGTTATCGTGTTAGCAGTTCCTTGAAAGAACATGGCTGGAGAAAGCCAAACCGAAAGGTGAGGTTTTTAAAGGCCGAGGATAATCCCAGGCGACTGGGGAAAAATCGGGTCAGGCTGGTTGGCCCGGTTCCTCATGAAGCGGTGATAAACACCGTGGAAAGAGGCATAATTCACCAGCTCCTCTGGCGGCGGTCGCGCGCCGCCACACCCGCGGATGAGGAGCTGCGCAGCGAGGGGCGATAAGAAGCCGTCCCGAGTTGAGTCAAGTAACCGACGGCTGGTTTCGGGCCGCGGTGAATCGCAGTTACCCTGAGGGTACGAGGTTGCTACTGCGTCCAGCACGGCGTCAAAGGCTCCGGCGGTACTAAATAAATCCGCCATTTCAAAGACACCGAAAGGTGGGACAAAAAGGGCCATGACGTCGGGAGGGACACGAGGCTTAGGCAAAGCCAGTGAAAACCCTCCAAGACGCCGGCGATGTCAAATATTCGGACACCGCTGGCCTGCGAGCCAAAGGCAACCTGAGAGGTAAGAGGTCAGACCCGTGGCACCGGGCCAACGCTCCGCCAAAAGCGGAGGCCGTCCCGGAGCAAGGGGTCAAGACGCGGACGTTGAATCGCAGACGTGTCTTGACCTGGTTCGCAAGCCGGTGGCGCAACCACCAGCCCAAGCGAGCTGAGAGGCCTCACTCAATAATCCTGAGACCGCAAGGTCCAGGACGGCCCTGCTATGAGGCCGGAAACTCCGCTTGCCGTGGAGAATAGCGTCGGGAAGCCGGCAGCCCATGCGGCGCCTAATGTCGGCACGGGAAAGAGAGCGTGGCGCACTCCCACCCCCCACTTCCGCCCCTGTCGGGCCGAAAGGCACGGCAGGGGCGCAGTGTTTTTAAGGAAAGTTTATAAATTTTCCTATTTTCCTTGGGAAAAAGTCACAATTTTGTAACAGAATGCTGGACAATCAAGGGGGCCTATGCTTACTTAACTCGCGTCCAATCAGCCCAGATGCTGAAAGCATTTAATCAAAGTGTTTTTTTGTCGAGGCACAAAAGAGTGCACGGGGTTATGGTGTGAAGTTTTAAATTGTCTTAGACAAGTCTTTATGGATTCTTATCTTGCTCGTTCCTCATCCTGGCGCAAATTTGCAGGAGTCATCTTGGTTTCCTTGTTGGTCGGCTTGACCAGCCATCTCAATGCGACCGATGGACCACCGGTCATCACCAATCAACCGGCTAGTCAAATCGTGCTCCAAGACAGTCCTGCCGTCTTTACCGTCGGGGCGGATGGAACAGCACCACTCGGTTACCAATGGTATCGGAACAACATCTTTATCCCCGGCGCCACAAATTCCACCTACACCTTGCCGTCGGCGCAACCATCCGACGATTTTGCGCAATTTTTTGTTGTGGTAAGCAACATATTTACGACGACGACCAGTTCGGTGGCGGTATTGCGCGTGGACCCGGGCGTGCCTGGGCCGAGTTATGGCACCAACTTGCTGACCATCGCCAACACAGTTTGGCGCTACAATCAGAATGGAGGGGATTTAGGCACATCTTGGAGTGCCCCATCATACAACGACAGCTCATGGCCCACAGGCATGGGGCTGTTGGGATATGAGACCACTCCTGACCAATATCAGCCGTTTCAATTCCGAACCTCTTTGACACCGCAAAACCAAGGCGGACAGGTCACGGTGTATTTCCGGACCAAATTTAACTTCAATGGAGACCCGGCCATGACCACTTTAGTGGCGAGCAACCTGATTGATGACGGTGCGGTGTTTTATCTGAATGGTGTTTATGTTGGCAATTTGAGGGTTGGTTCTGCGCCTAATCACAATTACAACACAGCGGCGGATGCGACCAAAGACCCCGAAGGTGTTTTGTGGGAAACCCTCAACATCCCCACCGCAAGTCTGGTGCGCGGCGAGAACACCCTTGCAGTTGAAGTTAAACAGTCTGGTGGCAACAGCAGCGACATTGTCATGGGGGTGGAGTTGTATGCGGTAGTGAGTTCACGTGTGCGCGACACCAATGGGCCTGTTGCAAGCCGTATCATCCCAACCCCCGGGTTGGCCGTATCCAAGCTTTTTACCGTGGAAGTACTGTTTGACGAACCGGTGACCAATGTAAATGCAAGTGATTTGCTCATCAATGGTGTGCCGGCCACAAACGTCATTTGGCAACCACCCACCTCATACATCTTTGAGTTTTCCCAGCCCCCCACCGGTTTGGTGACCGTGGCATGGTCCCCCAATCATGGCATCACGGATTTAACCTTGAGCTCAAATGCCTTTGCCGGCGGTAGCTGGCAGTACCTGTTGGACCCAAACATGGCGCTGCCACCTCTGTTCATCACGGAATTTTTAGCTGTCAATAGGAGTGGATTTACCAACGCCATACGGGATGAGGACGGCGATTATTCGGATTGGATTGAGATCTATAATGCCGGCATCGAAACTGCCAATTTGGAGGGCTGGTACTTGACGGATGACCCGGCCAATTTGACCAAATGGCGTTTCCCTTCCACATCTTTGGCGGGCAATCGGTACTTGGTGGTCTTCGCCTCGGGCAAAGACCGGCGCAATCCCAACGGCAAGCTCCACACTAATTTCAATTTGGAGCGGGATGGCGAATACCTGGCTCTGGTCAGCCCGTTGACCAATGTGGTGATGCAGTTTGCGCCGACATATCCGCCTCAAAACACAGGAGTGTCTTACGGATTGGTGCAGGGGACCACCAACACATTCGGATATTTTGTCGTACCCACCCCAGGCGCAGCCAACACCGCAGCCGGAGCTGGCTTCGCGCCGGAAGTTCGCTTTTCGAGGTCCGCCGGAACTTTTTGGAATAACTTTTATCTGGAACTATCCACCCCACATTCTAATGCGGTCATTCGTTATGTGACCGGCAATGGCCAGGTCACGGAATCATCCCCCATTTACACCGGTCCTCTGCTCATCACCAATACGGTATTGATCCGCGCACGCGCTTACGTGCCGGGGTTGCTGCCCGGGCCAAGGCGCAGTGAGGCATTCATACGCTTGGATAATTCAGTCCTGACCAACAAGAGCGATTTGCCGATTATCATCCTCCATGATTACGGTCAGGGTGACCCGCCGACCTCCAAGCCAGATTGGTTTGTGATTTGCCAGGTGTTTATGCCGAAAAATGGTGAGGCCTCGATGACCAATGCCCCGGACCTTTCTTTCCAGGGGATTTTCCATCGCCGTGGCTCCAGCACCGTTGGACAGGCCAAGGCCAACCTGTTGGTGGAAGCTCAGGACGAATTTGGCAATGACATGGATGTGCCTTTCTGCGGCCTGCCGGAAGAAAGTGATTGGGTCTTGTATGCGCCCAATAACTTTGATCGTGTGCAGATTCATAACCCAGTGGCTCACGATATTTACCGGCAAATGGGTTATTACAGTTCCCGAAATCAAATGGCCGAGCTGTATCTCCAAGATGACGCCGGCACCGTCGGACCGGTCAAGGCGGCTGATTACAACGGCATCTACGTCGTCTTGGAAAAAATCAAAATCGGGCAAAACCGCCTTGATATAGGCAAGGTGCGCCCGGAGGAAACCAACGCCGTGAGCATCACCGGCGGTTATCTCGTAAGTGTGGACCGGGCCAATACGGGTGAATCGCAATTCACTGCCGGATCACAAGCGATGAATTACTTGGACCCGGATTACGCCGAGATGGTGAGCACTGCTTACACCCCGCAGCGCAATTATTTAAACAGCTTCTTCAATAATTTTTATACCGCCTTGACCGGCGCAAACTGGCGGGACCCTGTGTTGGGTTACGCGGCCTACATTGATTCGGTAACATGGGTGGATTATCACATTCAAAACGTGGTGACCTTTAACGTGGATGGTCTCCGTCTTAGCGGTTATTTGCACAAAGAAAAATGGGACCCTGAGGTGCGGGGCAGCGGTAAAATCAAGTGGGGACCGCAATGGGATTATGACCGCACCCAAGGCTCGGCTGATGGACGCGATTTCAACCCTCGTCTTTGGCGCAGTACCTCTGGCGACCTGGGCACCGACATGTTCAATAGCGCCAGCATCTTTGCCAACCCTTGGTACAGCCGATTATTCCAAGACATTGATTTTTGGCAGTTATGGGTGGACCGCTATCAAATGTGGCGGCAAAGTGTCCTTTCCATCTCAAACATTCATTCCATGATCGATTACTATGGAAACCTGATTCGGAATGCCCATCCACGCGACATGGCCAAGTGGCCGGGATACGCGCCGCGCTCGGGCTCTCAAAGCGGTTCAGGCTTTACATACAATTTCCCAACGCCTGGCACTCTTCAAGGTGAGTTGGACTGGATGAAATTCTGGTATTCCAACCGTCTGGATTTTATTGATGGGCAATTTGTCCGCAAACCCACCAGTAATCGCGAGGGTGGCCAGGTGGCTCCGGGGACTACCGTGACTTTGACGGGACCGGGGGTGGGAACAGTTTATTACACTTTGGATGGCCGTGACCCGCGCGCTCCCGGCGGCAATGTGGCCTCGTATGCCTTGACTTATACCGGGCCGATAACCCTGACCAATAATGCCAAGCTGGTGGCGCGAACTTACAACGTCAACCATACCCACCTTACCGGTGCCGGTAATCCGCCACTCATTAGCAAATGGTCTGGTCCTTTGACGGCCACCTATGTAGTTGCGACGCCTCAATTGGCCATTACAGAAATCATGTACAATGGAGTCAAACCGCCCGGTAACACGAACGATGCCGAGCAATTTGAATGGGTGGAGTTGAAAAACATCGGCAGCACACCATTGGCATTGGCGAATTATCGCTTCACAAATGGCATTGATTTCATCTTCCCCACCAATGCGCCTGTGTTGGCGCCGGGCGCCTACATTGTCGTCGCTAAAAACCCAGCGGCCTTCAGCACCAAATATCCCTCGGTCACCAATGTGTTGGGTGGTTACTATGGTTTCCTTGCCAACAATGGTGAGCGCCTCGCCCTGGAAGGCGGTTTGGGTGAACCCATTGCCAATTTTGCCTATAACAATGCGTGGTATCGCATGAGCGACGGCAATGATTTTTCTCTCGTCTTGGTCAATGAGTATGCCTCTTTTGCCACTTACACGAATCCTGCCGCATGGAGACTAAGTGCTTTGGAAGGCGGCTCGCCTGGAGCACAAGACCCTGCGCCGGCCACGATTTTGCCGGTTTACATTAATGAAGTGCTGGCCTTCCCGCTGCCGGGCCAAAAAGATGCCATCGAATTGTACAATCCCAATAATGTGTCGGTGGATATCAGCTATTGGTATTTGAGCGATGATTTTGGCACTCCCAAGAAATACCGCATTCCATCCGGGACGATTATACCCGCACATGGGTATCTGGTTTTCACAGAAGATCACTTCAATGCACCCGGTGCTCCTAATGGCTTTGCCTTGGGGGCCAGGGGCGATGATGTGTATCTCTTTTCCGGCAATGCCGATGGGCGACTGACCGGTTATTACCACGGCTTTGACTTTGGAGCTGCGCCGCAAGGAGTGACATTGGGGCGGTTAGTTGACAGCGTGGGCGGCGACAAGTTTGTTCTGCAGAGTACCCCGACTTTGGGGACCAATAATGCCGGACCGGCCATCAGTCCCATTGTAGTAACTGAGATTATGTATCATCCACCCGATCTGGTGGACGGCACCAACGTTTACAGCAATTACCAGGACGAGTTCATTGAGTTGTACAATGCATCGGTTTCTCCTGTGGGTTTGTATGATATGGATGCTCCCACCAATACATGGTTTTTGCGTGACGCAGTGAGTTATATATTCCCGATGGGGGTGGTGATGCCTCCGCGCAGCTATTTATTGGTTGTGCCATTTGATCCGGTGGCCGATCCGGCGGCACTGGCTGCATTCCGCATGCGATATCAAGTACCGCAGTCAGTACCCATTTACGGGCCGTGGCAAGGCCGGTTAAACAATGATGGGGACTCGGTGGAGTTGGTTCGACCTGGAGTCCCCGTTTTGCTCAGCGGCACTGGATTGTATGCCGTGCCTGAAATTGTGGTGGACAAGGTGGCCTATGGCAATACCACGCCGTGGCCATGTGGCACGTCCGGAACAGGCAATTCCCTGCAAAGACTTCAAGCAGGTGCCTTTGGTAATGAACCGGCCAACTGGGTGGCGGATGTGCCCACCCCGGGGGCCGCTACAATACCCAAGCCTGCCGGTTTGGCCACCATCATCAATCAGCCACTAACTCAGGCCATCCCCGTGGGAGCCAACGCCACCTTCAGCGTTGGGGTTTGCGGTTTGCCACCTTTCTTCTATCAATGGCAATTTAATGGTGTGGCAATTCCACAAGCCACTAATTCTTACTTCACTCTGAACAACGCCCAATTAACCAACAGTGGACAATACTCGGTCGTTGTGTCCAATGCTGCAGGGGTAACGGTCAGTCAACCGGCGCAGTTGTACGTACAGACGCGGCCTACCATTGTTCAACATCCGCAAAGTCAAACAGTTTTAGGATACACCACAGTATCGTTTAGCGTTACGCCGCAAGGGACACCACCGTTTTGGTATCAATGGCGGTTTGATGGGGGAGACATCCCGGGCGCCACAAATCAAACTTTAGTGCTGACAAATGTGCAGGGTTCACAAGCAGGGCAGTATAACGTACTTGTGTACAACACTGCAGGCTCTGTCCTCAGTTCCAATGCCATCTTGAACATCAATCTACCGGCAAAGATTTGGACGCAGCCGCCGGATTTGCGCGTAACCAATGGCACGACAGCAAATATCACAGTAGTGGCCAATGGCCACGGCACATTGACTTACCAATGGTTCTTTAATGGAGTCCCTATCAGCGGGGCTAACAGTAACAGTTTGGTGCTGACCAATTTCTCGCTGGCTCAGGAGGGATATTACTCGGTGCTCGTTTCCAACGTTTTCGGCTTCGAGCGAAGCCGTGAGGCGTTTGTCAAATGGCTTTTGGCACCTTCCATTACGCGACAGCCCACGCCGAACCAAGTGGTCACCGTTGGGTCAAATATCGTGTTGTCCGTCGAGTTTGTTGCTTCACAACCTTGGGGTGTGCGCTGGCAATCTCCCAATAATCCTGTTCCCGGTTATGACTTCGATCGTAACAGCCCAATCATGGAATTGAAAAATGTGCATTTGGGGCAAGGGGGTGTTTACCGCGCCACCATCACCAACGAATTGCGCACCAATGGATTAAGCAGTTCACTGGCTTTTGTCACAGTGGTGGAGCCTCCTCGAAATGTCCAGGTGCTTCAGGGCAGCAATGTGACTTTAAGCGCTCGTGTCGGTGGTCAAACGCAAACATTCCAATGGATGAGAAGTGGAACCAACCTCACAGGCGCCACCTCCACCAACTTGGTCTTGCAGAATGTGCAACCCGAACAAGGGGGAGAGTACGTCTTGGTGGTGCGCAGCGGGACGGCATCCAACGTGTATCCCGTTCAAGTTAGTGTGCAAACCGCAGGAACTGCACCAGTGGTGCTCGAGTCGCCCACCAACCGAATTGAGATTACCAACAGCTATACCCTGTTCGTTTGCACGGTTACCGGTACCGAACCGCTTTCATTTAATTGGTACCACAATGGAACAAATAGATTAACCAATGCCACCACGCCTATTTTGACTTTGACCAATCTCGTCTTGTCGCAGAGCGGTTTTTATCAATTGGTGGTCAGCAATTCCTTTGGGGTGGCCACCAGTGCGCCGGCCGTATTGACTGTGGCCGAGCCGCCCAGCGTAACATTTGCACAAACCAATCGTTACGTGCGTCGGGGGCTTGGTTTTGCCTTATCCCCAGTTGTCACCGGAACTGCTCCCATCACTTATCAGTGGTTCACAGCGACAGGTCAGGCGATCCAAGGGGCCAACTCGTCGCAATTGCCGTTTGAGGAGGCACAACCTGAGGCGAACGGCGGTTATTATGTGGTGGCCAGCAACGCTGTTGGAGTGGCCACAAGTGCCGTGGTGCAAGTTTGGGTTTTGGACCCGCCTGCCATCACGCAATCGCCAAGCAACGTCAACGCCACCGAAGGCCAAACGGTTACCTTTGTGGCCACCGCCACCGGTTCAGAGCCTTTGGCTTACCAATGGTTTTTCAACAACAATCCATTGGCAGGTGCAACCGGCCCAACTTTGCAGATTGTCAATGTGCAATCGCAACACGCCGGCCAATATTACCTGCGCGTCACGAATCTGGTGGGCTCCGCTTTCTCGGCCACCGTCACTCTCTCCTTGGGCACCCAGGATTCGGACAATGATGGTATTCCGGATGAATGGGAGGCGCTTTATGGTTTGCAGAGCAACAATCCCAATGATGCATTGCTCGACAGCGATGGCGATGGATTGTCCAATTTACAGGAATTCATTGCGGGTACCAATCCCACCAATGCCACGAGTGTTTTGAAGTTGGAGGTCCAAGTGGCTCCGGGCGCCGGTGCCGGACTGCAATTCCAAGCAGTGTCCAACAAGAGTTATACCATTCAATATTTGGACCGGATTGGGACAACTCAATGGTTGCGATTCTTGGATGTAACGCCAGCTCCCACAAACCGGCAGATTGGCGTAACCAATTTGGGTGGCCCTTCACGTTTCTACCGGATTGCCACTCCACAATTGCCATAATATCCCGCTCCTAAAACAGTTTGGCGTCGCCTCCGTTGAGGCAACCTGCTAGGCTCCGGCTATGGGGCATCAGGAAAGTTACTATCGCCATAACGAAGCTTATGCCGAGTTTTTGTCGGGATGGGATGCGGCCTTTTATTCCAAGTACGCCGACACGTTGCGTCCTGAAAACCCCGGCGGTCGCGTTTTGGACGTGGGTTGTGGTGTTGGACAAGTGGTGGCGAAGCTTTTGAGTCAAGGATTTGAGGCCCACGGTGTCGAGGTGTCTGAGCCGAATGTGCAGCGCGCTCGTCAAATTTCTGAAAACTGCCGCCTGTACGATGGCCGACACCTGCCATATCCAGACAATTATTTCGATGCCGCCGGCGCTCTCAACGTTTTGGAGCACGTGGAGCAGCCGGAAGCCTTCATCGCCGAAGTGGTGAGGGTGGTCAAACCGGGGGGTAAAGTCCTGCTGTCCAGCCCCAATTTTTTCAGGGCTTTGGGTTTTCGGGATTACCATCCCAAAATGCGCGGCCTCCGAAATAAATGGTCCAATTGGCGACGGCAAAAGGAAAAAACAAGGCAAATGCGTGAACAGCCCGAAATGGTGACTTTCGACCGTATGACTCCCATCATCAAGGAACCATTCACGCCGGATGATGATGCGATTGTGGCCACCAACGGCCGGGAGATCGCCTTTTTTTTGCAGCGCAATGGTTGTGAGGTTTTAAAGATTGAGTGTACCGACCGTTACGTTCCAAAAATGTTGGATCTGTTGCTAAACGCCGGTCCGTGGCGTTATTACATGTTCAACGCATTCGTATTGGCTCGTAAGAAAATGACCGCTCCTGCATCGGCGTAGCCGTTTTTGAGGAATAAAGCGGCTTGAACAACCCGCATTTTGGATGGAAGCCCGCGGCTGCTTTTCAAGGGCGGGTTGGGAGTGAACCGGAATTCGATTGCCGGCTCGTCATGCGTATGGGTTTGATGAGACCTTGGGAATCATACTCAACGGCATCCACGCAAATTTGCCGGCGACCTCTATAAGGGCCATCGCCCGTCTGGTTTTCCCACCGGTGATAAAAAATAAGCCATTCACCCGTTTGCGGATGGCGGATAAAGGAATGATGTCCAGGGCCTTTTCGGGTTTCGTCACTTGTTAAGATGGGGCCTCTGTACGTCCATGGGCCGATTGGAGTGGGTGCTGTGGCATAATGCACGGAATAGGAGGCGTGCCTCCAACTTCCGTGGCTGTAAGAAAGATAATACTGCCCCGAATGGAAATGCATGAAAACACCTTCGGTGAATTGCGGCGGCGTTTGCACGGGAATTTCGCGCGCAAAACTGACAAGGTCTGGATTCAATTCAAATACACGCAGTTTGGCTCCTGCGCTGCCGCCGGCATAAAGATAGGTTTTACGAGATTTTGGATCTGTAAATACCATGGGGTCTATGGCTTCGAATCCCTGTCCCCCTGTCAACAAGGGCCTGCCAGAGTCTCGGAACGGGCCGGCAGGGGAATTGCCAACGGCCACGCCGATCCGGGAGGGTGTGGGATTCTGCGGGCCGACGGAATAATAGAAATAGAACTTGCCGCCTGCGGGCAAAAGGGCAGGGGCCCACGCATGATGACGAGCTTGGCCGTCATCTTTTATCCATTTTACGTCTTCCAGATCCAAAACAGGGCCGTGTCTCTGCCACTCGACTAAGTTTGTGGAAGAAAAGGCAAAAAAACGCTCACCTCGTCCATCGCTCCAAGTAGGGTAAACCCATACCGTATTGCTCAGAACAACGGCGTGTGGGTCGGCACCCGGGAAAATAGGATTATTAAATTGAGCGGAAAAAACCGGTGCATTGCCGAGGATTGCCAGAAAAAGGAGGTGTAATCTGATTTGCATGATTAGCCAGTGGGAATCATTCAGCAGGAAGGAATAAAATCAAGATGAGCGAGATACCAATCCATAGCCTTGGTCAATCCAGTCGCAACGTCCTCCACTGGTTCATATCCCAAATCTTGTCGAGCCAGGGAAATGTCAGCCAGGGAATGCCGGACATCACCAGCCCGAAAATCTTGGTATTGCGGCGGCGGAAAATTCAGTTCGGGTTTGAATTGACGGAGTTGGCTGCACAACAAGTTGTACAATTCGTTGAGTGTCGTGCGTTGGCCGACGGCCACATTATAAACGGCGTTTGCGGGGCAAGTGCGGACGGTGGCAGCAAGCAGATTTGCCAAAACAACATTAATGACCGGGCAAAAATCACGGCTGGTCAGGCCGTCCCCATAGATTTCAATAGACTCACCGCGTACAAGCTTGGCTATCCAGCGCGGGATGACGGCTGCATAGGGGCCATCGGGGTCTTGCCGGGGGCCGAAGACATTGAAGTAGCGAAGCCCTATGGCGCTAAGGCCGTAGCAGCGATGCATGACGCCTGCGTAAATTTCGTTCATCCATTTTGTCGCCGCGTAAGGGCTGAGGGGTTGCCCTGTTTTATTTTCCACCTTGGGCAAATCCGGATGGTCGCCATAGACCGAGCTGCTGCTTGCATAAACCACGCGGCGAACACCTACTGCATGGGCTACATGAAAAATATTTAATGTGCCTGTAACATTGACGGAATGACTCTGCAGCGGATCAGCCAACGACCGGGGCACCGAACCCAAGGCGGCCTGATGTAGAACATAATCCACGCCGGCGCAAACCTGACTGCAAAGCTCAGCATCGCGTATGTCCCCCTCAACAAATTCAAATTGCCGCCATTTTTCTGCCCCAACTTTTTTTTGGACATCCTCCAAGTTGGCGCGTTTGCCGGTGGCAAAATTATCCAAGCCCCGTACCCGTTGGCCCCATCGCAACAAAGTTTCCACAAGATGGGAACCGATGAAACCGGCGGCGCCAGTGACCAACCACGCGGAGGGTTGTGCGCGAAGTTGGTCTTCCAATTGTTGCAAGATGGTCATGCTGCGTTTTCGGTATCATTCCATGTGCCTGCTGTGAATCAAATTATCCAGCGGCACCCGGTGCCATATTGTTCAAGCCGGGGCGGGGGCTTTGCAAGGGCAGGGGACTCCTCCCCACTCGTTCAGCTTTCTTTCCCGTCCGTTTTCTGGTCCCAATTGTACGTTGAGCAATTCCATGGCTTCACCCACCAAATACAGTGAGCCGCAAATCACCACCAAGGGTTCCCCTTGTGTCGTCTGCAGAGCATCGGCCAAAGAAGCATGGCATGTAACGGGACATTGCGGGTCATCAGGACCGCACCCCTCCCGCAGTTCCTCTGCCGTTGCCGCCCGTTCGCTGCCAACAGTGACCAGATACAAGCGACGGCTGTGCGTTTTAAGATGGCTCAACATTCGCTGCCAATTTTTATCACGCAAAATTCCCACAATCATCACGGGCTTTTTATCGGGATACAATTGTTGCAACGATGTGCAAAGCGCCTCCACTCCTCCCGGATTGTGTGCGCCGTCGAGCACAAATTCTTGAGTGCCACGAAAAACACGTTGGAGACGTCCCGGCCAGTGAACGGACTCAAGACCACTTGTAATGTCACTTTCTTTGACGGGCAGAATTGAAAGCAACGAGCGCACAGTGGCAATGGCCGTGGCAGCATTGGTTCGTTGATGCTCTCCCGGCAAAGGAAGCTGGATTTGATGGGCAAGGGAATCGTGGAAATCCCCCGGCGTGATGACAACCAAGGGTGCGTTCAATGCCTCGGCGCGGCGTCGAATAACCTCTATCACTTCCGGCGGATTGGGTGCGACGACAATGGGCGTGTTGGATTTGATAATGCCCGCTTTTTCTGACGCAATTTGTTCCAAGGTATGGCCCAACCAACGTTCATGGTCATAATGAATGTTGGTTATAACGCTGGCCAAGGGTTGAACGATATTCGTAGCGTCGAGACGTCCTCCCAATCCTGTTTCCCAAATGACCAAGTCGCATTTATTTTCCGCAAAGTACAACAAGGCCATGAGGGTGACGACCTCAAAAAAGGTGGGGGGATCGGAAAGGCTCATTTCAGCAATCAACGGGTGCACCTGTTCCGCCAAACGCGCCACATCGCTTTGAGGAATCAAACGCCGGTTGATTTGAATGCGCTCGGAAAAAGCCACAAGGTGGGGCGAGGTGAAGAGCCCCACTTTGAGGCCGGCCCTGCGGTAAACGCTTTCCAACATGGCGCAGGTCGAGCCTTTGCCGTTGGTGCCGGCTACGTGGATGAAACGCAAATGCTTTTCCGGATGATCGGCAGCCGCTGTCAAGCGCAACATGCGCTCCAGTCCGGGTTTTGCGCCGAACATCTGGAGGCTTTCGAGCCACGCAATGGCTTGGGAGTACGTCAAAGTGCAGTTGTGACTTTACAGCGGCTTTTGATGCATGGCTGTGTGCGCAGCAGCGATAAAACCGCGGAACAATGGATGAGGCCGATGGGGTTTGCTTTGAAACTCGGGATGGAATTGACTCGCAATGAAGAAGGGGTGTTCAGGAATCTCCACCATCTCCACCAGTTTGCCATCCGGTGTTGTCCCGCTGAATACCATGCCCGCTTCTTCAAACATCTTTCGGTATTTGTTGTTGAATTCGTAGCGATGACGATGGCGCTCCTGGATGACGAAAGCGCCATACAGTTTGGCTGCCAAGGTTCCCATCACCAATTGGGCTGGCTGGCGTCCCAAGCGCATCGTTCCACCTTTCTTGGTGACCAGTTTCTGCTCCTCCTGCAAACAAATCACCGGATGCGGCGAGCGCGGCTCAAACTCGGTGGAATGTGCCCGTTCGAGCTTGAGCACGTGGCGGGCAAACTCAATCACGGCGATTTGCATGCCAAGGCAGAGGCCCAGATAAGGTATCTTTTTTTCACGCGCATACTGCGCGGCGGCAATTTTACCTTCAATTCCACGCTCGCCAAAACCACCGGGCACCAGAATGCCTCCCAGTCCAGCCAACATCTTTTCAGCGCCATGCCGTTCAATCTCCTCGGCTTCGATCCGCACAATTTCCACACCGCAATCATTGGCGATGCCACCGTGGATTAATGCCTCGTAAACTGATTTGTAGGCATCTTGGAGCCCGATGTATTTACCAACAACGCCAATGCGTACGCGGTGGGAGGGGGCAATCAACGTGCGAATGATTTCCCGCCAGTGACTCATGTCAGCTTGAGGGGTGTTCAAGCCTAAATGGCGGCAGACGATTTCATCCATCCGCTCGCGTTGCAACATCAAGGGTACTTCGTAGATCGAATGGTCCACGTCTTTTTCCTCGATGACCGCCTCCAGAGGGACGTTGCAAAACATCGAGATTTTGGCGCGCAATTCTTTGTCCAGCGGTTTTTCGCAGCGGCAGACAAGCACGTGAGGCGTGATGCCGATTTCCCGCAATTTGGCCACCGATTGCTGCGTGGGCTTGGTTTTGAGTTCACCGGCGGCTTTGATAAAAGGAACGTAGGTGACATGAATGAACATGGCGTTGGATGTCCCCACGTCCAGGGCAAATTCCCGAATCGCTTCAAGAAACGGCAACCCCTCAATGTCCCCTGTGGTTCCTCCAATTTCAGTAATGACCACATCGGCCTTGGATTGTTCTGCCATTACATAAATGCGCTTTTGAATTTCCTCGGTCACATGCGGAATGACCTGCACGGTCTTGCCCAGGTACACGCCTTTGCGTTCGTTTTCGAGAACGGTTTGATAAACTTGTCCGCTGGTCAGATTGTTCAGGCGCGTAAGCTGAACGTTTGTGAACCTTTCATAGTGACCAAGGTCCAAGTCTGTCTCGGCGCCATCATCGAGCACATAAACCTCGCCATGTTGGAAGGGGTTCATGGTGCCCGGGTCCACATTCAGATAGGGGTCAAACTTTTGCAGGACCACCTTCAATCCGCGGTGTTCCAGCAACGTTCCCAAGGCGGCTGCGGTCAAACCTTTTCCCAGCGAACTGATGACCCCGCCTGTCACAAAAATATATTTTGTATCCGCCATAAAATGTCGGTTTTTGCAAAAGGATTGGCCTGCCGTTCAAGCCGGCATTGTTTTCAACCGCGCCTCCACCACAGCAATGTCCTCCGGCCTGTCCACACTTGCGCCGGAGTAATCCACCACCGCGACATGGATGGGAATGTCCATTTCAAGAGCACGCAACTGTTCAAGCTGCTCCGCTGCTTCCAAGGGGCTGACCGGCGCTTCCACAAGTTTCAAAAGCGTATCCCGCCGGTACCCGTATATGCCAAGATGCTTCAAAAAGGGAAAGGCTGACATCTGCTCCGCCACCGGACGATGAGCCTCGCCCCGCAGGTAGGGTATGGTGCGGCGCGAAAAATACAAGGCCCGACCACGGCCATTGACGACCACTTTGACCGCGTTGGGATTGTCGTAATCGGCCAGTTCGCGCAAGGGAGTGGCTGCAGTCGTCATGGGGGAATTTTCCAGTGCCTGCGCCACAGCGTCTATGGCTGCGGCGGGCATTAAAGGTTCGTCCCCTTGCAAATTGACCACGGCATCACAATCCCGGCGCCGTACCACTTCAGCCACACGGTCAGTTCCACTGGGATGATCCGGGGAAGTCATTTCAACCGAAGCAAACCTTCCTGCCACTTCGGCAATGCGGCGGTCATCGGTGGCCACCACCACCTCGGCCAATGAACGTGCCTGTTGGCATTGTTCGATGACCCGCTGAATCAAAAATTTTCCTGCAATAAAAGCCAATGGTTTTCCGGGAAATCGCGTGGAACCATAGCGCGCCGGGATCACACCAATAATTTTCATACCCGCCCCCGGATTAGACCCCTTTTGGCGGGAAAATCAATGGCAATCAAGACATGCGCCGTTAAAAGATTTGCCCAACTTAAGGTGCCTTTGCCGCTGGCGGTGTTACACCCGGAATGGGAACTGGAAAAACTGGATTTAGTTTGGCCTCCCTGCGCAGCAGTTCCTCTACCCGCCGAATCAAATCGGCATGTTGGGCGGCAAGATTGCGTGTCTCTTGGGGGTCTTTGGAAATCTCATAAACCTCCCATGGCCCCGGGGTTTTTGTTTTAAGGTTCTGCCGGACAAGCTTGAAGTCTCCCAAACGTACCGCTACCTGCCCGCCATATTCAGGAAACACCCAAACCATGGGGGGGCGTTTTGCAAGCGTTTTCTGGCGGCCTGTAAGCAAAGGCCAAAGGCTGACGCCGTCCAATCCTTGTGGAGGCGTCAGACCGGCTGCTTCACATAGGGTTGGAAACCAATCGGCAAAGTAAGACGGTGTGTCATTCACTACACCTGCCGGAATGCGCCCTGGCAGGCGTGCAATCATGGGGACGCGAAGTCCTCCTTCATAAACGCTGCCTTTGTACCCCCTTAATCCGGCAGTGCTTTCAAAGAAGCGCCCATCAGCTCCGCCGATGTGAAAACGGGCACTGTTGCGCCCGGGCAGCACGGGCCCATTGTCACTCGTGAAGATGACTAAAGTATTTTCAGCCAAGTTGGCTCGGTCCAGTGCGGCCAAAACCTGCCCAACTTGATGATCCAAGTGAGCCACCATCGCGGCATAACCCGCACGGGGACACGGGTGAGGGAGGTAACCATTTTCCCCACGATAGACTTCGGTGTCCCATTCGGCGGGAAATTTGTCCACCCACTCTTTTGGAGGATGAATGGCGACGTGAGGTTCAATAAAAGGCAGATACAGAAAAAACGGTCGCTTAGCGTTGTCCTCAATGAATCGAAGCGCTTCTTTCAACATGACGTCTGGTGCATATTGTTTTCCCAACCAATCCTCCAATTTAACCTCCCCGTCCGGTTGACGAGCATGACCGGGAATGGGCGGGTCATTCAATGGTACTTTCGCCGAATTTCGCCAAAGATGCGGTGGGTAATAACTATGAGCGACGGCCTGGCAATTGTATCCGAAGAACAAATCAAATCCCTTGCGATTGGGGTCTCCTGTGCTTCCCACAGGCCCCAATCCCCATTTTCCCATCGCGCCGGTGGCATAACCGGCTTTTTGGAAAAGCTGGACAATAGTCACTGCTTCCGCCGAGAGCGGATGTTGGCCTTCCTCAAATTCGGGAAAACGCACTTTAGCCTGTTGATTGCCGCGAATTTCCGCATGCCCCAGATGGAGGCCCGTCATGAGCACACAGCGGGCTGGAGCGCACACAGGGGCGCCGCTGTAATGTTGAGTAAACCGCATGCCTTGCGCTGCCAGACGATCAAGATTGGGCGTGGGGATTTTCTTTTGGCCGTAACAACCCACTTCCCCCCAACCGAGATCATCGGCGAGCATAAAAACGATGTTCAAGGGTTTGTCTTGGACGGCGGAAAAAGCGATGCCAAGAGGACAAAGCAAAACCAGAACAAAAATTTGCAAAGTTTGCTTCATGAGCTTGAGCATGAAGCCAAACTCCCAAAGAGTCAAAACCCGGCTTCTAACGGCCTCTTCTCGCTTCCCATGGGTTCACATTGGTTTCATTTCCCAGGATGCGAGTAATTTGTCCTTTGAGAACGCGATCTTGGAGGGTGGCTTCAAAGATATTGATGTACGGCTGCCCATCACGCTCGCGTTGGATATGAAATTGGACTTGGCCGTTGGTAAAACCACCTGAAAGTAAAGGAAATCGGGCATTTCCTTCAAGAATTACAGTCCCTTTAAGTTGTTGCCCTACCAATTGCAATTCAACGGCGCGTCCGCCCCAAACCCAACGGCCTTCAATATCACGGCTTATATGAATGGCTTTCCAAGGATAGGATTGCCACGATCCGCTCCAATTGGATTCCACTCGTCCGGTAATTTGTCCGTCCTGAATAACACCATCATACCGGGTGGTGACGGTTGAACCTTCCATTTCTCTAATGACCTCGAACTTTAAACGATTCCCATCAAGTATTGCATTCGTAATGGGTGCCTCTGCACCACGGCGAAGGCGCGTGAAACCTGCAGGTGCGCCATTGGTTAATTTAAGCTCCAATTGTGGTCGAACCGTACTGCCGTCGGGCATCGTAAAATTCCAACTCCAAATTCCTTCAATAGGGCCCGATACGGCTTGGGGCCAAGCGGGTTGAGTACAAAAAAACAGACAAATTCCTGCAAACAGGAAAGAAACGAAAGGTATTGAAAAAAACGATTTCATGGAATTTTGGCAGCAGCTTTGACCGGTACGCTGAGGGACATGCGAATCTTTTCCTCGTCTTTGTTGTTGCGGCCGCTGAAGGTTACGCGGATTTGTTCACCCAAATCCTCCACGTGGAGGAGCCCGAAGCAACCTTCAGGAGGGCGGGGACGGTACACATGGTGACTAAATGGGCCGCCTTTGACACTGGGGTCTTGATCCAGCGGAGCAGCGCCCATTGTCGGAATGGGCGCGCCGCCACCTGTGGCATAATCGCCGTTGCTGCCATCGTCTGCGGAAAGGCTGTGCGCGTCGCCATGCAGATAGATCACACCGGTGATTTGATTTTGCTTGATGAAGTTGGCAATTTCACGACGCTCGGTGGCGTAGGCGCACCAATGTTCCTGATCAGTGGCGGGCGGGATCCGTCGGCCACGCGCGACTGCCTCGCGTGCAGCAGCAATCAATTCCTCATGTTTCAGAAGACCGTACCGGTTGGTGCTGATCAAAGGATAGTAATTCGTGCCGCGTTCTCCCAACCAACCCACCGATCCTATCCAGACGATGAGGGGATATCGGTCTTTGGCTTGAAGTAATTGCTGTTTCAGCCAACTTTTTTGACGCGCACCCAGCATGGATTTCCTTTCATTATCCGGCAAATTTGCGGGATCGCGTTCAGAGCGACAATCCGTGATCAAGAATTTTACCCGGCCAATATCAAAAGATTGATAGATGGGCACGTTGCCACGGCCGGCAGCCAAAGGATAATGGGGAACATATTCTTGATAAACCTGTCGGGCCGCGGGCCGCGAAGGAGTGTTTTTATTGCAGTTGTTGCCTCCGAAATCATGGTCATCCCATACATAAGCAAAGGGAATATTGCGATACAACTCCGCCTGTTGTGGAGAAGCCAGCACACGGTCGTAAGCAGCCCGGAAACGACGCACACTGTTGGAACTGATGTCCAGATAATGAAAGTCTCCCGCGTTTATAAAAAGAAGGGGTTGATGTTCGCGGATGCGGTCAAAAACGTCACTTGTGCTTCCCGTTTTTGCACAAGTGCCCCATGCGATGGTGAATGAGGCTGGACCAGCGGGAAACGTCCGAAATTGTCCGGTTCGAGCAGTATCCAAACGCCCGTCAATTTCCAAGGCATAGAAATAACTGGTATCGGGAATGAGCTGTGATAACTGCAAGCTCACTAAATTGTGATTGTTTCGGCGGGAGCGGTCCGGGTTGGAAAAAATTGGATTGGAAAAGTCAGGCTGTCGGCTCACCACCAATCGCGCCACCATCCCATCATCCAACAGACGGGCCTTGACCCAAACGCTTGTGGTGGTGACGGCACCTGACCAAGGCCCCCGTAAAATGGCGGAGTATTTCATCTTGCTGTGACGTGCAGCAAAGGCCAGGACATCCGCCAGTTCGGCCACGCGGTCGTTAAAGGCGGAGCCGATGCCATGGCCGGTGGTAAAACTCGTGCGTAACAAGACCGGTGCCGTGGTGCCGGTAGCTTGCAACCGGGCGGCCATTTTGCGGGAATGGGCCGGGTTGACGCGGCCATCGTGCCAGCCTGTGGTCAACAAGACAGCCGGGTATTTGGTGCCATCCCGCACACGATGATATGGGCTGTAAGCGTAGAGAGCTTGAAAATGCTCCCGGTTTTGGACTGTGCCAAACTCGGTGGTGTTAAAGACACCGTTGGGGTCACGTTCGACGCGCAGCATGTCAAAAATACCCACCTGTGCAATGACGCCGGCAAAAAGGTCGGGCCTTTGAGTCAAGGCTGCACCCATGAGCAATCCACCATTGCTGCCACCGCGGATGACAAGATGCTCTGGTCGGGTATAATTGCTGCTAATCAACCATTCCGCACAGGCAAGAAAGTCATCAAACACATTCTGTTTGTTGGTGAGTTGGCCGGCATGATGCCACGGCTCGCCAAACTCGCCACCGCCACGCAGGTTTGCTATGGCCCACACGCCGCCTTGCTCAAGCCATAACCGCCGTGCAGGGTCAAATGAGGGCTGCAGGCTGATGCCGTAACCGCCATAACCGGTGAGCAGGGTGGGGGATTGGCCGTTAAGGCGCAGGCCTTTGAGATGAATGATGTTTAAGGGCACCTTGGCACCGTCTTTGGAGGTTACTTCCACGCGCGTAACCTGTGTGTCGTCATAATCCTCTGCAGTTGTATCCTGAAGCGCCGTTAGGTGCGTCGAGAAGATGGATTGGCCAGGATTGTAAAGGTGCCAAGCCGGAGGATGAATGAAGGAAGCGGTGCGATAAAGAAGTTCATCCCCGCGCGGGACCAACATTTGGTTCACGGCGGCCGGTGTGCCTCCCAACCCGGAGGCACGCAGTGGGACGGTGAATTGATTGCTTGTAAAGCGATCCAGCCAAATTAACCGGGAAGGACCGCCAGCCAAGTAATGTACATACAATCCACTGGCCGAAGGCAGGAAGGTCTGAACGACGTAACGTTCATGTTCAGGAAGAATGGTTCGTGCTTGCGCAAGTGTGGGCTGGCGCAAAGGAATTCGGAGAATTTGGCCGCGGGGTGCATCTTTGAAAGACAGCAGATACAGGCTTTCATCGCGTGGCCACTCCAAATAAAGCGGATCGCGCCCAAAATGAACTTGTTTGACCTTGTCCTCGAAGCGCGTGACTTGTTGCCACTGTCCGGAGGGTGAGCGCAGATAATGCGCATATTCTCCACCATCGCCGTTGGCCACCGTGGCCAACAACCATCCACCGGGGCCGGAGGAGAGGTCAATTTCGGCGATTTTCGGAAAGTCACGCCCGATTTCGTGGCGGTCGCGTTCAATCGCATCCCCTAGGCGGTGGTAAAACACCTGCTGATAAAACGCGAGATCGCCGGCCGGACGTTCTCCAGGAGCCGGATAGCGGGTGTAAAACACACCTTCGCCGGTGGCATCCCATGCGACACTGCCGCCGCCTGTGGGATATTGAACACGCGGCACAACGTCGGGAAGTTTGTTGCCGTTTTCAACGTTGAAGAAATGAAGGGTGCCGACTTCGCTTCCATTTTCTGAAATGCAAACAGCCACGAGCTTGCCGTCCGGTGACGGGGCAAAAAAATCCATGCTCGTCCGGCCGGAGGAATCATAGCGGTTCAAATCCAAAACCACCCGCACGTTATTGGTGTCGTCCGGGCCAGCCATCACCACGAGTTCAGGCTGCTGGCGTGGAGGTTGAAAACGAAGAGCAAAAAGCCGGCCTCCCGACCATTGCAAGCCAAAATAGGAGGGGGTTTCCACTTGCAGGAGTTGACGAAGCCGGCGCTCGATCCATGCCCGCTCCGGCAGGTTGTCCAAATATTCCCGTGCCACAGCATTTTGCGCCTCCGTCCACTGTCGAACGTCGGGATTCTCCGCGTCTTCCAACCATTGGAAGGGGTCTGTGACAGCTTGGCCGTGGTAATTATCCACGACAGGTTTTTGCGGGGTAGCCGGTATGTTTGCAGCGTGGGCGGTCAGGCAAACGCCGGCTCCAACCGCCGCCCAAAAGCCAAAAAGTTTCATGTGGCAAATTATGGATAATCTGCATGAAAGTCCCCCGGCTTGCAATAACATGTCCTATCAAACGGCGTGATTCTATAAATGTCCCCGAGAAGACCGAGTTGCGGCAACAACCTGACCTAACATGGAGACAATAAAGATGAGTGGGAAGCAAACGGCATCGGCAGTGGCGGGAGCGCGAGGCGTGTTTTGGGGCGATGCTGCGATGGACGGGGCGGCGTTGGGGGCTGCTGCAACACTGCATCAAGCAAAAAGGGGACATTTTCAAGGAGTTTTGACACTAAATGGCGGTTGACTTGCCGCACCCTGCAAGCGGTGGTACCCTCAAACGTTGTGTTGTGCCAACCGTTCATGCTTTGCAAGACGCCAATGTCCTTCATGGAAAGGGCAGGGCTGGTGTTGTTAAGGTTGGTTTTTTTGTTTTTTGCAGGATGGCTTTTTGAAGGCACCTCTTCAAAGGTGACAGCGGCAGCGCCATCCCCACCCCAAGGGTGGGTTGAAATGAGGACTCCTTTTTTGCGGGCGTTTTCAAATGCATCTACGCAGGAATTAATGACCGTAGTTGGGAGGATCGAGTTATTCCGTCATCATTATGGGGCCTTGGCTGGAGAGCAATCTTTGGCCTCCTCGCCGATCTTTTTGTATGTTTTTCGGAATGACCGTGAGTTTATGCCTTTCAAGCCTTTGTATGAAGGGCGTCCCAAGCCTATCAGCGGTTTTTTTACCCGTTCGATGGAAGCGAATTGGATGGCATTGGACGTTGGCAACATGCAAGGGGAGAGCCTTCAAACCATATTTCACGAGTACACTCATTTGCTATTGAGGCGGAATTCATTGTATTGGCCTTTGTGGTTGACGGAGGGGATGGCCGACTTGTACAGCACTTTTGAAGTTGCAGACAAAAAAGTGGTTATCGGTAAGCCCCCCAGGCGACTTCTACGGATATTGGCCAGGGAGTCGTTCATGCCCCTTAAAGAACTATTGGAAGTACACCATGAGTCCGAGGAATATAATCAAAAGGAACACCAAGGCATTTTTTATGCGCAATCGTGGTTGCTCACCCATTATCTTGCCTTGGGGGATAATCCGTTGTATCGGGCTCGTTTTCGGCAATTTACAGAGGTCTTGCGGGCCGGACAGAATTCGGTGGCTGCACTAACCAATACATTGCAGGTTGGCCTATCGCAACTTGAGGCCCAGCTTAAGAGGTATTATGAGCAGGGCCAATTCCAACCTGTTAAGCTGCCCATGCGGGGTCGGACCAATGCAATGACCTCGGTTTGGATAAGACCAATGCCGCCAGCCGAGATGGCATTCCAATTGGGGTGGTTGTTGTTGCATGTGGAGCGGTTGGATGATGCTCAAGGGTGGTTCGAACTTGCGGGACGGCTGCAACCCGGCGGCCCTTACGGTATGGAGGGACTGGGCCTTTTAGCTGCAGAAAGGCAGCAAACCAAGGAAGCGATCGTCTATTTGGAGCGGGCGATTGGGGCTGGCTCGCGTAATTTTAGCGTCCATTACCATTTAGGACGTTTGCGCTTGGAGATGGCATTGCAACCGAATGGTGTCCTGTTTCAGATGCCGGAGAATCAGGCGCGACTAATTCGTACCCCGCTAAAGCAAGCCATTTCATTGCAGCCAAATTGTGCAGTGGCACATAATCGGCTCGGTTTTTTGGAATCCGTGCAGGGTGAGAACCGGCCATTGGCACTTCGGCATTTGCAGACCGCTGCTCAGTTGGAGCCCGACAACTTGGGGTTTGTCATGATGTGGGCCAGGTATGCCTTGGAAAACGGTAAAGATGCGAAGGCAATCCAAGCCCTTGAAGAGATGGCCCGACAGGGGAGCCAACCCAAGTTTCAGAGGATGGCCAAGGAGATTCTGTCAAAGTACCAAGCCGGAAACAAACCTGCGAGAGGGCGTTGAAAGGCGAAGTTCCGGATGAGCAAAATGTAGTGGTTAACTCCTTTTGACATTGTTCAAGGTGTGTTATAATGACGCACTTCGTTGGAATTCGGCACCGTGGGGACTTCGAGACAATTCCTTAACTCCGAAGTTTTTTTGTCTAACAAAAAGAAGGTATGGGCTGTCATAATCTGCGTAATCTGCGTGACAATCGCTATTTAGAATGATAAGGCATTCATGGAAGTTAGGACTGCCATGGAGTTTGAATGCTGAGACAAAAGTAGCCGCCAAGTGGCGGCATTGAATTTGCTTGAAACTTCGGACGCACCGTATGCCAAAACAGAAACCACTGCGCAAGAAAGGGGTTAAACCAGGGAAACCACTGGCGAAGAAAGAGGACCGCATGCGTCCCAAGAGAATGGTCAAGGAGAAGGACGAGCAGGAAAAAGAAAAGGCCCCGATGTTGGAACCTGTTGCTCCCGTCCAAAAAGTAAAGTTAGCGCAAGATACAGGCACAGGATTGGGCCAAGATGAGGCGGAGGCTTGGGACGGGGACAGCGCCATCAAGCTCTATTTGAAGGAAATAGGCGAAGTTCCGTTATTGACGCCGGAGGAAGAGGTGGCGTTGGCGGCACGCATCAAGAAAGGGGATAAAAAGGCACGGGAACAGATGATCAAGGCCAACCTGCGATTGGTCGTCAAAATTGCTCATGACTATGAAAATTATGGACTTCCTTTGCTGGATTTAATTAGCGAAGGAAATATCGGCTTGATGAAAGCCGTGGAACGGTTTGATCCGGCAAAGGGAGGGAAACTTTCCACGTATGCAGCTTGGTGGATTAAACAGGCCATTAAACGCGCATTGGCCAACCAGGCGAAAACCATCCGATTACCGGTCCATTTGGTGGATAAAATCGCCCGTATGCGACGCGTGGCGATGCAATTACAAGAGGAATTGGGCAGGGAACCGACGGATGAGGAGTTGGCGGAGGAAATGGGATTGTCCCCAACTCGCGTGGCTTTGATGCGAACGGCCGGCATTCGGCCTGCGTCGCTGGATGCCCCGATTGGGGATGACGACAACAATACCTATTCAGAGATGATTGCTGATGAGCAGGCATCTTCTCCCTACGATCGGCTCGAAGACGAAACGGTGCGGGACATGCTGCGTGAGCTGATGAAGAGTCTGGAGCCGCGTGAGGCCGAGATATTGAGTTACCGATTTGGTCTGGATGGCGGCCCGGAGCGCACCTTGGAGGAGGTAGGAGAAAAGTTTCATGTCACCCGGGAACGCATCCGTCAGATTCAAAACATTGCGTTGCGCAAGCTGCGCCGAATGATTGAAAAGCTGGAAAGTGTCTGACCTCCGAGGGAGTTAATACGACCTCGAAGCCCACAAAGGCACTTCCCTTCACCTGCCTACCAATCTGCTTCTGCAGTGATTGAAAGGGCAATCTTAGTTGTCTTTTGACAGGGCTTCGGCCAGGTCTTGTTCGGCCTTTATCCGCGCGGCCTCCACGTCGTAATTGACATTGTCGGGATGAGACGGATTGAGCGGCGAGATGTCGCGCAGCTTCTTGATGATGCCGGGGAGGTGTTGCAAGAGGTAATCCACATCTTCCTCGGTGTTGTAAATGCCAAGGCTGAAGCGGACACTGCCACGAGCGCGCATGGGGGAAAGGCCCATAGCCATCAGGACGTGGGAGGGGTCCAAGGAGCCCGTGGTGCACGCCGAACCGCTGGAGGCGCAAATGTGAACTTGGTCGAGCAGTAGTAGAACGGCCTCGGCTTCCACAAAATCGAAAGCAATGTTGCAGGTATTTGGCAGGCGCGGTTCTTTTGCCCCGTTTCTAAAGGTATGGGGAATGGTGGAAAGAATGGTGTTTTCAAGCCGGTCGCGAAGGGCGCGGACTCGCGTGTTTTCCTCGTTTAATCGTTCCATCGCAAGTTCAGCAGCGCGTCCGAAGCCGATGATGTTGGCCACGTTTTCGGTGCCGCCACGGCGACCGCGTTCCTGATGTCCGCCGATGATGTATGGCTGGAAACGGGTGCGACGTTTGACATACAGCATGCCGATCCCCTTGGGGGCATGTAGTTTGTGGGCCGAAAGGGAAAGAAAATCCACACCCAAATCCCGGACATCCAGCTTGAGTTTGCCGGGGACCTGGACGGCGTCGGTGTGACAAAGGACACCTTTGGATTTGCAAATGGCCGCAATCTCCTTAATGGGAAAGACCACCCCGGTTTCATTATTGGCGTACATGATCGTGACGATGGCCGTATCCGGGCGGATGGCTTTCTCGACTTCTTTAAGGTCTAAAAGCCCTTCTGAGTCCACCGGCAGGTAGGTGACCTCGTAGCCCTTTTTTTGGAGGTATTCGCCGTAATTGATGTTGGCGGAGTGCTCGACGGCGGTCATCACCACATGCCGCTTGTTGGGTTGCGTAGCCAGGGCGCTGTGAATGGCGGTGTTATTGCTTTCCGTGCCGCAACTGGTGAAAACAACTTCCTTGGGATCGGCATTGATGAGGGCGGCGACTTTTTCGCGGGCCTTTTCAACCCCTTTGTGAATTTCATTGGCAAACTTGTAGGCGCTGCTTGGATTACCCCAAAGATCCCTCAAGTAAGGCACCATCGCATCAATGACTTCGGGGGCCACCTGAGTTGTGGCATTATTGTCAAAATAGTAGAACTTCTTATCACTCATAAATTGCTATCCCTAAATTGCTGTCGGCAACAAGACCAATTTGGTCTGATTTACTTTACATTCATTATTACAAACCGCAAGTCCACATCCCAACCTGCTGCCGCGGAGGGGGTGGCAATTCAGACTTTTCCTGCACTTACCAAACGTGCGAAGTGTTCAAAGGAGCGGTCATAGGTTTGCTCTGCATCGTTCGGGAAGCAGCAGGCAGGAAGCTGCCGCTGGCTAAGGTGGTAACTCAAACAATCGCAACATATTCCCTTTCGCGAACAGGGATTATAACTGCAGTTGCAGCGTTTTGAGTTCAGGGCTTTCTTGCATTCCATAAATCGTGAACAACTGGTAGATGGAAATCCTGCTTTATGGGGTTGTGGGTATGCAAAGGATGTTGCGGCGTAGGAGGCCAATCAAGAGGCGGCAGACCACAAGGTCATTCTCGGGATGGTGGTCAATGACTCCGCGCACTGTGTTATGCAAGCGCACCAAACCCACGACAAACATTTCCGGAGGGGTCAACTTTGACAAGGCGCCGCGGGGCAGGTTGCCGACCGCCAGGCGTGTTTCAGGGGGGGGCAAGGCGGCCATGATGCTCTCAATATTTTCTGCTTCGGCTTCCGCTTCAGCCAACATGGTTTGAAATGATTGGCCCTCGAGACTTGGTTCAATTGGGTGGGGTTCACCGGGCTGCCAGACATAGTCTCCCTGTTTCCAACGAAACAAACGATAAAGAGCACGCTTGGCGCTTGGGGCGGGGCTGGAGGCGATGAACGCATCTGCAATGCGGCCCTGATTGATCTGCACCGCGCCGATGTCACCCTCAATCATCAAACTCAAGACCCCGCTTTGACCCGAAGTGCAAAAGTATCGGAGCAGTTCCCCCAAGGAATGGTCTTGCAAACTGCCGGTTTCAGGCAGTTCATAAAGCGGCCGCTTAAGGGCACTCGTATCACGTCGCGGTGAAGAAGGAGAGGGTGCGACTTCAGGAGCGGGGGCAGGGGATTTGGAGGGGGCGCGCGAAGGGGGGGATGGTGTTTTGGCGATGGAAGTAGATTTTTCGCCCTTCGCGGCCGCGCGAGCACGAGCCGCCTTGGCTACGGGGCTGTATTTAATGACCTTGACCAGCATGAAACGGTTTTTTCCAATCCTCACAGCATCCCCTTCGTGCAAGGGTGTTTCCGTGCATTTCTTGCGGTTGACAAAGACGCCCTCCGTGCTGCCAGCATCTTTCAATGAAATCTGGTCTTTGACAGCCTTCAAGAGGGCCACGGGGGTGCCCGATCCTTCATTATAGCAGAGTTCACCGCCAGGGGCGGTGCTTATAATGAAGTCGCCATCTTCGGGCAAAAGGTATTCCTGTCCTTTATGTTTGCCCGTTAGGACGTGAATTGCCAATGCCATGCCCCTCAAGTATGGCTTGGGAGGGGGCGGGCTTCAAGAGGGATTACCAACCTTCCCGCACGCGGTAGAAACGTCGGTTAGGATTGGCGTTCCAATCTTCAATAACCAATGTTCCGGTGTGATTCCAATCGGAACGGAGGGGGTACCATTGACGAAGATCTTCTGAAAATTCGATGGTGTAAGGGGTGTCTTGTTCGCCCTGGATTTCAAAGCGAACAAAGGAGCCGAAATGCCGCAGGTTGCGCAACACAGGTTTGGATGGTTGACCGATGGTGGCGATGGGGACTGTGGTGTTGGCAGCAAAGGCAACCACCCCCATAGCCCCCGGGTATGTATTGGTGTTAAGTGAAGCGACTTTGATAAAGCTGATAAATGCGGTGAATTGTCGGCCCGGTGGGAGGGTCCCGGCGGGTATCAGGATGCTCGTTGTGAGGCCATTAATGGCAGCCGGGCTTAGTGGATGCGGACTTGAAAAAACTGTCCGCCATGACCATTGATTTTTGAATTCGATTTCGATTTGGATGCGGTCATTGGTGGTGGCGCCTGCAAAAGGCTCCCATTGCAAGGTAAAGGGCGATTGTGGGTCAATCGCCTGAGCGGCATTAAAATTAACCAGACGTGGTGCATTTGGCAGGGAGGTGGCTGGTAGGTTGAGTGAAGCTTGGCGAAGTCCGTCATGCACGGTTTGCATTGTAAAGGTGTAAGTGCCTTGCGGAAACGCTGCATCCATGTTCGCTTGAGTGGAGGCTTCAACGCCACCGCTCCATTCATTACCATCAAATTCCATGGTTACATCATTGGGGCCGCCAAAAGTGACGTTGGTGACGGTTGCCGGTGCTGACATTTCAACGAAAGCCCCAAAAGCGAAAGGGGGGTCGTTGGTTGGGGCAATCACCGTGGTGGGGGAGCTTTGCACGTAATAGGCTTCTTTCACGATGACATAAGCACGGACATCTGGTGAGACGGTACCGGCACCTGTTGTGAACTGGCCATTGATAGTTGGCAAGGCGTTGCCGGCAACATCACGAAAGCCCGTTTGACCGGGGGGATTCAACGTGAATGAAATGGTTGTGTTTGCCGGCAACAGGCCCCCTGCTGGAAAACAAAACAACACAGTTCGTTCCGCATTCCATTGGTAATTGAAGGACAAGGATGGATTCCATTGGATGGCGACACTGGCTTGCATGGGTTCAGAAAATTGGAAGGAAACACCTGCATTCCGAGGAACGCCGGTGTCCCCATAATTAGGGGCCTGGTTTTCAAGCCACGGAGCTTGTGTATCTACTGGCGTTCCAGTGGTGGCTAGACCAAAGGAGGTACTGCGGAGATAGCCTGCTACTGCGGTGGCGCCAGGATAGGATGTCATGTCCATGGATACCGGATGGAAAAACAACAGTTTTCCGCTATAGGTACGGTTGGGGGCAAATGTGTTGGCCGGAATGCTCACCGAGGTGGAAGTTCCGTTTAAGGCGCCAGACATGCCGGGCATGGGAGTGCTGAATACCATGTCTCCGGTTTGGGAGTCCTCGATTTCAAGGATGACGATGTCGTTGGCGGCTCCTCCGCTCCATGCAGCCCATTGCACCGTGACAGGCGCAGTGGGATCCATTGTTTGCACGGCAGAATAATTATTAATCTGGGGGATGGGGGGATAGGCGTCTCCCGAAAGATTAAGGGTGAAGCTGCGATTGCCATCATTTCGTGTGCTCAGGCTCATCAGATAATTACCGTTGGCAAAAGCCGCGTCCATGTTGGCTTGAGAATTAAAATCCATACCAAAAGCAAGCTCTTGACCGTCCGCTGCAAGGTTAAAGGTTTGATTGATGGGATTGCGAATGCTACCGGAAAGGAGGGATCCGGGTGAGGTCATGGAGGCAAAAGCACGGAATTCTGCAAAATCGTTACCGGACCTAGGGGTAACAGTGGAGGGACCCGTCTGGGCATAGTTCAATCCCTTATAAACAACACACAATCCTGCATCGGCAGCTCCCAAGGTTAAAACAGTCATGCAAAACACAACGGCCACCTCCAACAGATTGAGTTGGAAGCGTGGTTTGATGTGACGCCCGGAGAAAAGCGTCAGAGCAAATTCATTTTTCATAGCCGCTATCAAATGCAAGTACATGCAGTTCTATTAACAAATCTAAAACATCATTACAAACAATTAAGAATGGCCGGGATGGTTTTCCGCACCGCAAACCAAAATATGATGGAAGAGCCTCTATCCTTTTGAGGCCGTGCAAGGCTGGCCCTTTTCAACGTGACCTGTAAGAAGGGGCCAACAAATGCAGATTTGGGGACTCGAACTCGTGATTACGAAGAGGAAGGGGCGTTTTGTCGCCTAAACTCGACGCGATAGGTGCCATCCGGTTGCAGTTCTGATTTATGGGAAAAACCTTCGCGAGCCAACTTCGCAAAAAGCGGCAGAGGCTCAAACGGCACCAACAGGACGAAGCTTCCACCAGGCGGAGTTTGGGCGGCTGCTTCGTCTATCAAAGCGCACGGTGGCTCACCGCGTTGAAAAAGGGGACGGGTATCCACAGTAAGAGGGCAATCAGAAGCTTGCTTTTGGAGGGCTTTTTTTCGCGGCGGTTTGAAACCCGGGTCTGGATAATCACCCTTGCTGATGCGCACCCGCCACTTGCTCGGCCCTTGCTCAAGATATTCCCAGAGAAAAGTCCCGGCGTGTTCGCAAGAGAATTGATAGTAGAGGGGCAGGGGATCGTGGTCATTGATTAATTCCAATGCTTCGCCAACGGGAAGCTGTCCCCAAGCCTCGAAAATCTGCGGGTGCCGCTGAGCGGGAGTCAGACTGCGCACATCAACAATAATATTTTTCATAAACTTACATTAACATTTCTGGCGGATGTGGCCTTGACGCGCATCAAAAACCCATCGCATCTGCGAAAAGTCAGCTCAGCGCCGGCCTTCATACCAAATCCCGCAGTGCTGCCGCGTTCGACATAACCGCCGGCCCATGTAGAGGGAGCGCGCGATAAACTTCAAGTGATCTCCCAAAGTGTAGAGGTGCGTTTTGCGTCCCGAGGTTACGAGGGGATTGCGGTTGAGAATGATCACCCGCTGTTGGTGTTTTCTAGCCCAGCGCTTAAGGCGTCGGCTGAAATCAATTTCTTCGGACACAAACAAAGTTTCGTCAAAGCCGCCCAACTCGGAAAATGCCTGCGAGCGACAGAACAAGAATGAACCGGCGGCCCAACGGAGGGTACGGCTGCAAAAATTCCAGAAATGGACCGCCCAATGGCCCCATGGGGCCGAGTTGTCGAACTTGAGCACAGCTCCACCGCCGGCGACGTCTTCCGATTTCATCGCCTGTGCAGCGTCTGCCAATAGAGCTGCGCTGGGGTGGGAATCGGCATCCATAAACATCAGCCATTGGCCGCTAGCTGCGCGTGCGCCGGTATTGCGGGCACGGGAGATTTGGTTGACCGGTTCGAACACAACTTTGGCACCGGCAGCTTGGGCGACTTCGGCAGTGCGGTCGGAGGAATTGTTATTGCAAACGATGATTTCCCATTCCCACGGAAGACTATTCCATGCTTTTGAAGCTGCGGCCTGGAGGGACTGTAATGTGGCAGGTAGAAATTTTTCTTCGTTAAATGCCGGGATGACGACGGAAATATTCACACAAATAGAACGATTGCCGGCAAAATAAACAGGAGGACGTTTGGCACTATTTCAATTCTTTGCGGAGCATTTTCAAGGTGGGGTAGTTGTCCAAACGGATGGAAAACGGCAGGTAAATGAGAATTCCCAAAAGGGGGATTCCCGTGATGATGACAATCCAAAACAATCTTTGGCGACGGGTGAATCCTTGCGAGGAAAGGCTGGAGAGAGTGCAAATGACCAAGGCCAGCCAGATAATGACCATGCAAGCGGCAATTTGGAGATTCCACTTGGGGTCGGTAAAACTAAAACGGTTCAATAAATCACCCATACGTTAAAAGATTAATCTCCGGCACGAAGGCTGGCAACAGGGTTTTAGGGTTTTTAAAGGGCATGGTTGCGGGTGGTGCCCATTAAAAGGCATAAAATGTTTCAGCTTGTCTGAAACCTAGCAGGGTAAAAGTACCAATTTCAAAGGTTTCCAAGTAAGGCTGCAAGCGTTCACGGGCTTGCACGCTAAGCAAGGTGGATTGTCCCTGTGCGCCAGCCAATTTTTCCATTCGAAACAAGCGATTGACTTCCTGACCCATGAGGGTTTCGTCGCCAGTCACAGCCGAGATACCGAAGGCAACCTGACCATAGTGAACGACAAAACGGAAAGGAGGTTGGGCTTTTAACTGCAATTCCAAGAGCTCTTTAACGGATTGGGCAACGGCCTCTGTGGCCTGGTCGCTTTCTTTCCAAAAGGCCAGGAAACCATCGCCAAGATATTGGTTAAGCATCCCTTGATGACGGCGAACGATATTGCGGCCGTCCTCCATCCATTTCTCCATGACCTGAGCTTGTTGGTCGGGTGGCACGTTTTGCATGATCATGGTGGCATCGAGCACCTCGGCAAGCAAAAGCCAGCCTTCATCCAACCGGACTGCGTGGAAAGGCGCGTTGGCCGGTGGGTGGGGTTGCCCCTCCCCGATACCGGGTTGGTGAAAGGTCAGTTCGTATTCACCAACGCGGATACGATCGCCATCCCGTAGAAGCATCGGTTGGGTGATGCGCTGGCCGTTCAGGTAAGTGCCGTTGCTGCTGGCCAAGTCCACGAGCCAGTGCTCGTTTTTGCTCTGCACGTGCACCAGAGCATGGCGCCTGGAAACTTTGGCCCCTTCCAAAACTATTTGATTGGTCAATGACCGCCCAATGCCACACGAGCCCAATACCGACCAGCGGCGGCCATCTTGCGCCTCTATCCAAACGGATTCCTTGCCACTGGCGGATGGATTTTCAGCCATAATCAGTTCATGGCAGTCAACGGGACGCGACGGAAAATTTGGTGGTGCATGTCAATTGTTTAGCACCTCAGGCAGCAGACAACAAGCACGAAGCGGCGTAGTTTTTATAAAACGGCGCATTTCAGTTTTTGAGCAGACGGAGGGGAGGGGGAGGTGGTAGAAGGGCGGCATGAATACAAAATGCATGACGGGTACTGTTTGTTCGTGTGGTCGGCCGCATGGTCCGGCTTCG
>Ga0073932_1001078_pt1 | contig 55727 bp, 45 predicted proteins | sample DewCreD2012metaG_FD_76967 | JGI IMG/M metagenome (GOLD analysis project Ga0073932, IMG submission 76967) | Hot spring sediment bacterial and archeal communities from British Columbia, Canada, to study Microbial Dark Matter (Phase II) - Dewar... ...
AGGATCTGGCGAGCCACCATCGGGAAACGGTGTGCTACAACCGCAATGTGTCAAACGGGATGCTCAGGCTGTGGGCTTACCTTGTGTGGCACAATTACCTCAAGCCCTACCGGATCCGCTGGGTGAAGGGAAGGCGTCCTCTGACGCATGCGGAGGCGCGGGGCATTGCGGCGGAGGCACTGAAGGATGTGGGGGTGCGCTTGTTTGAGGTGCGGGCGTTTCTGAGCCGGAGCATCTTGAGTGTCTCGATGGCAAGGAGCTGGAAGAAGGAGTGGAAGACACCGGGCAAAGCGAAGGCCGAGTATCTGCCGAAGCTGGCGCTTGCCTGAGGAAAGGAAAAGGAGTAGGCTGCTCAGCTCTGTGTCGGCCTTTACACAAGGTTGAGAGCACTACCATTTTGCTGCTATCCTAGCGCATCGAGGAGACCATAAAGCCCGATTTTGCCATCGAAACGCTTGGAAAGTGCTCAATTGACTCACCTCTTGGGTTGGCCGCTTTGACCTGTACGGGCAGACCGGTTTTTGTACTTGATGATCATTTCATTTTCTACAATATTGAAGCGCAACCGGGCGAACGACAGTTTCTGACACGTGACCAGTTGCTCGAGGTTGCCGGGCCGAGGCAGAAAATCTATTTCAGTCCGACGCATGTGCATGCTGATATTGTCACATGCTGAGGACTTTGCCCTGGGCTCAATGATGTCATTCGCGCCATTGTGCGGAGCCTTTGGTCTCTTTATGGCGTACGCAGAATTACCGGGATCTGCTATGGATACAAGGGATTTCTGCCAGAATATGGGCTTGAAGTTGTCCCTCTCGATCCAGATATTGTCGATGACATTCACAAAATCGGCGGGACTATTCTGGGAACTTCCCGCGGCGGAGGGAACCGTGCCTCGGAAATTGCTGATACGATAGAACAGCTCAATTTGAATGTGCTGTTTGCGATTGGCGGTGGCGGTACCCAGAAAGGCGCGCTCGCGATTGCAGAGGAAATTGAGCGCAGAAAGCTCAAGATCGCAGTCCTGGGAATTCCGAAAACCGTCGACAACGACATTGAGTTCGTGGAAAAGACGTTGGGATTCGACACCGCAGTGGTCAAGGCTTCCGAAGCAGTAGCGGCGGCACACATGGAAGCACACTCCCAGATCAATGGTATTGGGCTTGTGAAGCTCATGGGCAGGGACTCGGGATTTATCGCTGTCCATACCGTACTCGCAGTGCATGAAGCAAACTTCGTGCTGATTCCGGAAGTACCATTCGATCTAGAAGGGCCGCGGGGCTTTCTTCCCCTGCTGGAAAAACGGCTTGCCCGGCGGGGGCATGCGGTTATAGTGGTTGCGGAGGGAGCTGGACAGCACTTCTTCACTCAGGAAGTGAAATTCGACGCTTCCGGCAATCGAAAGCTCGGCGACATCGGGCTCTTTCTGAAAGAAAGAATCGAAGCATATTTCAAAGAAAGAAAGATAGAAATCAACCTGAAATACATCGATCCGAGCTACATGATCCGCTCGGCGATTGCCGAACCTGTCGACTCGATGTACCGCGAACGTCTGGGTAACAATGCAGTACATGCCGCGATGGCCGGCAAGACAAAACTCCTCATTGGATTGGTCAACAATGAATTTGTGCATATCCCGATTCGTGCAGCCACTTCGAAGCGCAAACAGGTGAATCCCGAAGGCAGCCTGTGGCGCGATGCAGTCGAGGCGACCCAGCAGCCAATGAGCATGGTGAATCCAGAGTAAAAAGCGCTGACAGGTGAAATAGCGCGCACCAGTGTGGATGGAATTCGTGATCCGGCCGGATTGACGCCGGCTGTCCTGCTGCCGGGAGACTTTTTCATGTTTCTCTTGATTACTACACAGATGTATAGTATATCTATGACATGAGCGATGAAGGGTTGTATGTCGGCATTGTCAGGCGCACGAACACTACTCCGGCTGTGCATCCGCAGAGATGGCTTGTCGAATGCAGCTGGAATGAGTGGCTCTCGGATTGGGGCATGCGAAGGGAGGCGTCGAACAATGCAGCAACGATGCAGGCATTATGCGTACGGCTGCCTCGCTGGGTACGCGGGGGTGATTCCTCAAAGCCGGGTACTGCCGACATCCGCCGCTCTCTCAAATCTCTTCAAAATACTCTCGAAACAGAGGTGCGCACAGGGCGTGTCGTTTTTCTTCTGGCGGAGTTCCCTCATTCGTTTGCCTATAATGTAGAAAACCGACTGTGGCTCGACCGGGTACTGGGCGAACTTGAAGGCCTGCCCCTTGTGGTCGGTTTCTGGTTGGACGAATGGTATACCTCGCGGCTCATCGAAGGACTCAAGCAACGTAATACCGCTCTTTGTCTCTACGACGCGCCGCGTATGCCGGGACTGCCGCCTGCAGTGGAAGTGCTGACGGCGGATAGAGTGTATGCCAGGTTTCTTGGCCGCAGCGAGATAGCGTGGAAGAGCGGGCACTTCGGACATGTATTCGATTATCGCTATACAAAAAAAGAACTTGCTGCTATTGTGCCCCGCCTTTCGATGTGGCGGCGCGAGGCTGAGATGGTCGGTGCGGTTTTTGCCAACGGGCGCTGGGCGGCCGAAAGTGCCGCGCTGATGGATAGACTGCTGTCGGTCCATGTCGGGATCGAGCTTCCGCAAGGGGGCGGGCCATGACCAGTGGTACCATTATCCATGTCAATGTGATCGGCCTCATGGCGGCGGTCGAAGAAGCAGTCGACCATGGCGTGCGCGGGCGGCCGTTTATCGTTGCGCGGCCCGACATACCGCGGGCCATCGTTCTCGATCTTTCACCGGAAGCATATCGCGAAGGGATACGGCGGGGCATGCTGGTACAGACAGCCTGTGCCCGGGTGCGTGCGCTCAAGATTGTGCAGCCGCACCCCGAGCGCTACGAAAAAGTTGACCAGGCGCTTCTGAAGGCTGCCTTTCGTTTTACGCCGCTTGTCGAGCGGGCGGGGCGGGGGCATCTCTTTCTCGATGTGAACGGGACTCGCAGGCTTTTCGGTACACCAGAGGACGCAGCACGGCGGCTTCTCGGGGAAATCGCTGATCAGACAGGACTTGTTCCCACCGTGGCGCTTGCGTCGACAAAAACGGCCGCAAAGGTAGCGAGCCGGGTATTCAGGCCTTTCGGGTTTGCACCGCTATCGGTCAACGACGAAAGGGAACTTGTGGCGCGACAGCCGGTTGAATTGCTTCCGGGTGTGGGAGTCAAGCTTTTGCCGCGTCTCATTGCGCTCGAAATTGGCGAAATCGGAACGCTCGCTTCGCTTTCCATGGAAGAAGCGCAGGCGATAAGCGCCCGCGGGCCTGAATTGGTGCTTCGCGCGCAGTGTATCGATGATTCGCCCGTAAATCCGGAACCTCCCTCAAGGCGCATGCTGGCAGGCGAAACCGTATTCGAGCCTGATTGTGCAGATCCGGATTTCCTCGCGTGGCGGGCGGCGGAAATGGCATCCGAGCTCGGTTTTCGAATGCGAAAAGAGGGGTTCGGGGCGCACGTGGTGACGGCAAAGCTTGTCTATACTGACGGTTCGGCTGTATCGAGGAGCGTTCGGGCCGGGCAGGGTGCCAGTTTTGTGGCCGATGTTCAGCTTTCCGAAGCGGCAGAACGGGCAGTGCGGCAGGCGTGGGAGCGCAGAGTAAGGGTACGCAAGCTCCAGATCGAACTCGGAGGATTCGAGCCGGAAGGACCTGAACTGGATTTGTTCGAACCGTCGACATTCTTCAAGGCGGAGCCCGGAATCGACTCCGCAGGCCTTCGGAGCAGGCGCATTGCCATGCACATGCGCCTGCAGAGCGCTCTCGATCGCGTTCATGACAAATATGGTCAGTCATCCATCGTGCCGGCAAAAGCCTTTCTATATAAAGAAGGAAGTCTTGTATGCTGACGCCCCTTGTGACGCATTCGGCGTATTCCCTGCTGTGGGGAGTGCTGACACCTCGACAGCTTGTCGAGACGACAGCTTCGGCAGGCTGGAATGCGCTTGCGCTCACGGACTGCAATGGGATGTATGGGCTTCCTGCCTTTCTCGATGCCTGCAGGGAAAGAAACCTGCGTCCCATCGTCGGGGTCGAGTACACGGGCGGCTGGGGCAGGGTGGTAGCGATTGCACGTACAAAAGAGGGCTTTTCTCGGCTTACCAGGCTTCTTACCGCGAGGGCGGCTATCCTGAATGATGCCGGCCTGCCAGTTTACACAAGGTTGAGAGCACTACAGAGGGGCAGCCCCCAGCAGAGCGAGGCAGTTGCAAAAGCTGACACCTTCTTGCTGTCCGAACTTTCCGCGATGGCATCCATGTCCGATCCCGGGCTCTTCCTTCTTTCCGACAGCCCCACATTCTTGCACAGGGCACCATGCTCTCCATGGCTTTTTTCCCTGCTCTCTACCGCGCATGTATCACGATGGCGCAACCTCCTGAAGACCGGCCACAAGCCCGTGCTGAGTCCTGAGATCACTTTTCTCGAGCCCGGCCAGCGCGAAGTACAGCGTTTGCTTGCGGCTATCGGTTTAGGAGTGACTGTCCGTGAAGTTCCGGACTCGATGCTCGCACCGGAAACGACAGCATTCGAGTATGCCCAGGCAGCCGCAAGAGGTGAAAAAACTGGCCTCAGCCCTGAGACCGGCAATACTGCCTCAGCCGGCTTGTCTGCAGGCGCGAATTTCGAATCACGCATGTGCGATATGGAACACAGCCTTACCGAAGCCGCTGCCGCCAACCTGCTCATCACCGAAGAAGCGCTTTCCGAACCTTTTGGCGAGTTCGTATTCCCAGAATGGCACGCCCACGTTGCAGACGGTGGCTGGCCGGGCACTGGCGGCCTGGATGACGATACCCCCGCTTGTCCATCTGCCCCTGCAATGCTTCGCAGACTTGCATATGAAGGAGCTGTGCGCCGGTATGGCAGCCTTTCTCAGACAGTGCGCGACAGACTCGAATATGAGCTTGGCATTATCGAAGAAAAGGGGTTTTGCGATTACTTTCTTGTAGTAAAAGAAATTGTTAAAAAAGCAAAACGAATCTGCGGCCGCGGTAGTGCTGCGGCAAGCATCGTCTCCTACGCCCTCGGCATTACCGATGTAGACCCGATAGCCCACAATCTCTTTTTCGACCGCTTTCTCAACCCCGGCCGAAAGGACCCTCCCGATATCGACGTCGATTTTGCATGGGACGAGCGCGACAGCGTTCTTGAAGAAACCGTGCGGATGTTTGGAGCGGAACACTGCGCTCGTGTCGCGAATCACAATTGTTTCCGCTTCCGCGGTGCACTGCGCGATACAGCCCGAGCCTTTGGCATGCCTGATGAAGAGACAAGCGCAATGGAACGCCGCATCGAACATGATCGCGATGCAGCACTGGCAGGAGCCGACCAGGTATGGAGAGACATAGTCTCGCTCGCCATGCGCATTACGGGATTGCCGCGCAACCTCGGAACGCACTCGGGCGGGATCATCATCGTGCCAGGTAATATCGCTGACCACGTGCCGGTCGAACGGACAGGTTCCGGCATTCTTGTCACTGCGTGGGACAAGGATGGTGTGGAAGATGCCGGCCTTGTCAAAATAGACCTCCTCGGCAATCGTTCGCTTGCAGTGGTACGGGACGCAATCCAGAACCTGCACGAGAATGGCACTGCTCTCAACCTTGTGCATTGGCATCCCGAGCAAGACCCTGATACCATCGCGATGATCGCGCGCGGCGACACAATGGGCGTCTTCTATGTCGAAAGCCCCGCCATGCGCCTGTTGCAGAAAAAAACCGGCGTCGGGGATTTTGCACATCTTGTCATTCATTCGTCAATCATCAGACCTGCTGCCAACCGTTACATCGAAGAGTATATCGAACGCCTCAAGGGCAAACCCTGGAAGCCCCTCCACCCTGTCCTGGCCGAGCTCTTCTCAGAGACCTACGGCATCATGTGTTACCAGGAAGATGTATCGAAGGTTGCAGTTGCGCTTGCGGGCTTTTCTTCCTCGGATGCCGACGCCATCCGCAAAGTGCTCACCAAAAAGGATCGGGAGCATCGCCTCGAGCTGTGGAAACAGCGCTTCTACGAAGGCGCCGCAGCACGCAGTGTCGCCCCCGATGTCATCGATGCCGTCTGGGACATGATTCTTTCCTTTTCTGGCTATTCGTTCGTAAAAGCCCATTCGGCAAGCTACGCCATGCTCTCGTTCCAGTCTGCATGGCTGAGGGCGCATTATCCAGCCGAGTTCATGGCAGCAGTTCTCTCGAACCATGGCGGCTTTTACTCGACCCTCGCCTATGCAAGCGAAGCCCGACGCATGGGCCTTGAGCTCCTTCCTCCCGATGTGAACGAAAGCAGCCTGCGCTGCAAGGGCAGGGGCAGGACCATACGCTGGGGCCTCAGCATGATTGCAGGTCTGAGCGAAACCACGCTGAAATCGATTGTCGAAGCGCGCGGCGGGGATAAGCCGGCCGCAGCCACAGCCGCAGAGAAGCATCCATCTGCGCGCGACATTTCTTACCCCCAAGCCAGCCGCCCGTCCAGATTCCGTCCTTTTCTGTCAGTCGAGGATTTTGCTTCGCGCGTCCGCCTTTTACGTGAAGAAGCGGAAGCCCTTGTCGGCTCGGGTGCACTTGACAGCATAGCGCAAGGCAAGAGCAGACCTGCGGTGCTCATGATACTGCTGAAAGCTTGCACGGCTCAGGCTCGACAAGCAGGGCCGGAGTTATTTGAGATCAACACAGAACCAGGCGGATTTTGCGCAAGCGCACCTGGCCCGAAAACCAGCGAGCGCCGCATTGCTCTTTCCCAGATGCAATGGCTTGGCACCACCTTGAGCTGTCACCCCCTGAGCCTTGTACCGGGAGCCCTCCAGACCCCGCGCCTGCATGCCGCCTCGCTTGACAGGCACATCGGTGAACATGTGCGCCTTGTCGGCTGGCTCATCACTGCCAAGGAAGTGCTCACCATGCGTGAAGAGCCCATGGAATTCCTCACCTTCGAAGACGAAACCACAAGCTTCGAAACAGTACTCTTTCCTGCCGCCTACAGACAATTCCGCCCGGCCCTCCTCGAAGGCGGAGCCTTTGTCGTCGATGGCAGAGTCGAAGAAAGCCATGGGGCGATTACCCTGACCATCGCGGCCCTTCGCCGCCTGCCATCTATCCCGAAGCTCGCCGAAACACCGAAAGCACCCCCGCCAATCGGTTGTGGCTATGGGGGCTCATTCGACTTTCAGACAGCCAGACGGAACTGATGCATAAAATCGGACATCGAGGTCTTGATTTTTTCCCTGAATGCATTATAATAGGATATAGATATCCTAATTTACAGGAATTCCAGAGACTGCCATGGACAGAATTGTAGCTGTTTCGGACACGGTCAACGCAGGCATTCATGCACTTGCTCTTGCAGAGGCAAATGGCGGAAGCATTTCGGCGCGGAAAGCTGCTGAGCATCTCGGCGTTTCATCCTCGTACCTTGCAAAAATAATGCAAAAGCTCGCTGCAGGAGGACTTCTGACCCCCACCCGCGGCCTTGGCGGCGGCTATGCCCTCGCCAGGCCGGCAGAGCAGATTTCCTGCCTTGAGGTGCTCACCCTCCTTGAGGGAGACCTTCCCCGCCGCGAGTGCCTCTTTGCAAAGGCAGTCTGCCGCACGGGCACCTGCGCTCTTCGCACCTTTTGCGCAGACACGGAAAAGCGCCTTCGCTCGGTACTCGAAACGACCGCAATCGCAGCCATCGCGCGCAGTTTCTGAAAATCACTATTTTGGAGGAGAACCATCATGTACTGCAATCAATGTCAGGAGACAATGAAAAACACCGCCTGCACCTTCGCCAGGGGAGTCTGCGGCAAGCCTGCTGAGACAGCGAACCTGCAGGACCTCGTACTGCATGTATGCAAGGGGATAGGCTACTGGGCAAGCAAAGCCCTTCCCCTGGGCTTTTACAGCGAAGACGATGCCTTCTATGTCACTCGAATGCTCTTTGCGACCATCACGAACGCAAATTTCTCTGCACAAGATTTCGAGCACTGGATTGCAGAGGCTCTCGAGCGCCGTGAACGCATCCGGCTTTCATATGTCGCAAAAGGCGGAAGGATCGATGCCACCCCTCCCGATGCTGCAACTTGGAACGCCGCAAATATCGAAGCGATTCGTGCTGCTGCCGCTGCAGGAAAAGGCGCTCTCACCGAAATCGCCGATGAGGACATCCGTGCACTCAAGGCCCTTGTGCTCTATGGACTCAAGGGCATGGCGGCCTATGTCGAACACGCCTATGCGATCGGCATTTCCGAGCGAGGCATTTTTGAATTCATGCTGAAGGCCCTTGCCGCGCTCGCTGATCCAGCCATCGACAGAGATTTGCTGATCGCGCTCGTGCTCGAGACCGGCAAGGCTGGCGTAGATGCCATGGCACTGCTCGACAGAGCGAATACCGGCGCATACGGCAAGCCCCGCATCACCAAAGTCAGAACCGGTATACGCAGCCGCCCCGGCATTCTCATCTCTGGACACGACCTCAGGGATCTGCACGACCTGCTTGAGCAGACAAAGGGAACCGGCATCGATGTCTATACTCACGGGGAAATGCTTCCTGCCCACTATTATCCCTTCTTCGAACAGTATGACAATCTCTACGGCAACTACGGCAATGCCTGGTGGAAGCAGGATGTCGAAATTGAAAAGTTCCACGGACCCGTACTCTTCACCAGCAACTGCCTCGTGCCCCCCAAGGAGAGCTATAAACACCGCGTTTTCACGACGGGAATCGTGGGCTTCGAGGGCTGCACGCACATCCCCGACCGCGAGCCCGGCAAGATGAAGGATTTTTCTGCCATCATTGAGATGGCGAAGACCTGTCCGCCTCCGGAACCCCTCGAAGACGGCTATATTGTAGGCGGCTTTGCTCATGACCAGGTATTTGCGCTCGCAGACACTATCGTCGAGGCGGTCAAAAACGGAGCCATCAAGCGTTTTGTTGTCATGGCAGGCTGTGACGGACGCCAGCCGAAGCGCTCCTACTATACCGAAGTCGCCGAAAAGCTTCCCGATAACACGGTCATTCTCACCGCTGGCTGTGCCAAGTACCGCTACAACAAGCTCGACCTCGGCGATATCGGCGGCATCCCGCGCGTCCTCGATGCCGGTCAGTGCAACGATTCCTATTCCCTCGCCCTCGTTGCTCTCAAACTGAAGGAAATCTTCGGTCTCGACGATGTCAACAAGCTTCCGCTCTCCTTCGATATCGCCTGGTATGAGCAGAAAGCGGTGCTTGTCCTGCTTGCCCTATTGTATCTTGGCTTCAAGAACATCAGGCTCGGGCCGACGCTTCCCGGCTTTCTTTCCCCGCGCGTGGCCGAAATTCTGGTGGAAACCTTCGATATCAAGGGCATAACGACGGCGGATGATGATGTCGCCGCAATGATGGCCGGGGCATAGTGGAACATAGATGACATAGTGGAACATAGACGAGAAAACTAGCCTGGCTGAGTGCGCCCCGATGCCCAGCCAGGACTTGCGCGGAACCTCACACTCGCGCACAATAGACGTATACGACAGCCCGAGCAGGAGTAAGGAGGAACCAATGACCGGATTTCACAGCCAGATGTATGAAGCGCGCGGCAATCGAACCGTTGCTACACTTGCCAAAAATGGATTCGATGCGTTGTACCTGCCCAGCGCCGCAGAAGCTGCAGAAAAAATACTCGGCTTCATCAGCCCCGCAAGCAAGGTCGGTTTCGGAGGCTCCATGACGGCAAAGGCCATGGAACTCGCTGAACGCGCCCGCCAGAAAGGTGCCGAGATCCTGGATCACAATGCGCCAGGCCTCAGTGCCGAGCAGAAAATGGAAATCCTCCGCGCCCAGCTGACCTGCGATGTCTTCATTTCCAGCGCCAATGCCATCACCATGGATGGCTATATCTTCAATGTCGACGGGAACGGCAACCGCGTCGCCGCCCTGAGCTTCGGCCCGCGCAAGAATATCGTGGTCGCAGGACTCAACAAGGTTGTTGCGAACCTGGACGAAGCCTATGAGCGGCTCAGACTGTATGCCGCCCCGCTCAACAATATCAGACTGAACAAACCAAATCCCTGCGTCAAGGCCGGCTACTGCATGGATTGTGCGCTGGACACGCGCATCTGCCGCATCTATCACATCCTCAAGCGCAGACCCTCGCTGAGCGATTTCACGGTTATCATCGTAGGAGAAGAGCTCGGATTCTGAGCTCTCTTTTTGATTGCAGGACCTTTTTCTCTGCAGCGGGTCCAGAAGAGCGGGTTTGGAACAGCGGGCACGAAAGAACGGGTCCACCGCAGCAGGCCCAGAAGAGAGAGCTCTGCAATCCTGTTGTGCAAAAAAACGAGCCCCGGGCACTTTGCACCAGGGCTCTTGTGTAAGGCAGATCCTCTGCAGTTTTCTAGTAGCGTAATTCTGCCCGATGCCGCTCGGCCCCCCGCTCATCCCTGAACACCAGAACCAGCCGCCCCTGAAGTACTTCGATATCCAGCCATCCGAAAACTCCAACCGCAATCCACTGCGACCAGGGAGAACGGTACGTCGGCTCGGGGTCAGGGATGCCGCCCATAGAACCCACTATCGCATAGGCGACCCCATTGTGCGCAAGCAGTTCCTGGTAGTGGTTATGGCCCGAAACGACAAGATCTACCCCATATTTCTCGAACAGCGGCACGAGCGCCGGAATATTCTGATAATGATCGTACCAGGGCGAGCCGAAAACGGGGTCGTCGTACCCCGAGGCGTAGAAATAGCTGTGCGAAAGTACGATGAGCGGCTTGTGCGGATCGGCAGCTGCGAGCGTTTTTTCGAGCCATGCACGCTGGCGGGACCCGAAGTTCTCGGTTCCCCATGGCAGGTCCACCGCGACGATGGTCGCCATGCCTGCGTCGATGCTCCAGTAATAGGGCGAGCCGGAATCGCTCTTGAACGAAGCGGGCCAGAAGGCCTTCCTGTAAAGATACTGGCCTCCGAAGAGCGCATCGTGGTTGCCCATGAGAGGGCGCAGCGGCACCTGCGGGATCAGAGCCTCGAGGTCGGAAAGTGCGAAATTCCACTGGACAGCGCTGTTGCCGGTTTCCACGGTATCGCCCAGCATGAAGAACGCATCGGGCCTTCGCTGCGCAATCGATTCGAGAATCTGAGTGCGGGCTTGAGCATTCGCCGTATCGGCCCCCCAGTGTGGATCCGAAGAACATGCAAGCCTGAGGAGCTGAGGGTCTGCACTGACATCCGTGGTGCTGTTCGCAGCGTTTCTCAATGTCGGAACCGATTGCTCTTGCAGCACGATTCCCTTTGCCGGCTCGATGAGCGCGAGCTGTGCCGCTTCCACATGGCCCGTGCGCGGCACAATGATGAGGAAGGCCAGCAGGGCAACCGAAATCAGACTCACCAATATCGAGGCAGAAAACGACAGCCAGCGCATCGCCTTCATCGCCCCTTTGCGGGCCAGCTTTTCGAGCGGCAGTCCCAGAATCGCAAGGCTGAACGGAACCAGCCCCATATACAGAAGTATTTTCAGAACAAGCAGCGGATGCCAGACATAGAGCCCGCGGGCTCCTTCGAGGCTGTAGTGATATATGTTCATGCCCGCACACAGAACCAGCGCGATCAGCGCCGCGATGAAAACAGCCTGGCGGGAAGGCGCGCCGGCTCCGTTTCGTTTTTGGGTGTTCAAATCTTTCATGATTCCAACTATATCAGCAAATCGAATGGCAGATAAGCTGAATTGTGAAGTTTCTCTTGTTTACTTTCATGGCGAAGGGTATAATGATTCTGCTCACATCATTCAAGGGAATCCCGAGAATCAAGGAAGGAGGTTCATAATGTTCAGAAGAATTGCAAAGGTTGCAGTGCTTGTCGCGGCAATCTTCGCCCTGGCGTTTACCGGAACGCTGTCGGCCCTCGACAACCTGCCCGGAGAGGTGCAGATCACCTTTGCGCACACAAACGACACCCACGGGCGCATTGTCGAAAGCAAGACCGAATTAGGTTACACCAGAATCTATACGGCGGTTCAGCAGCTGAAACAGAAAAATCCCAACACCCTGCTTATCGACCTGGGCGACACCTTCCATGGCCTGCCCATCATCAATATCGACAAGGGCAGTACCGAAGTGAAGCTAATGAACGAGCTCGGCTACGAGTACATGACCGTCGGCAACCACGATTTCAACTACGGATTCGACCGCCTCATGGAACTTGCAAAGCTTGCCAAGTTCAAGATTCTGGCAGCCAATGTCTGGAAGGATGGCAAGCGCGTATTCCCGGCCTATGACATCAGGGACATTGGCGGTGTCCGCGTCGCATTCTTCGGCCTGGCAACTCCCGAAACTGCCTACAAGACCGATCCGAAGGGCATCGAAGGCGTAACCTTCAGCGACCCGATTGTCGAGGCGAAGCTTGTGGTGGCTGAACTTGCCGGCAAGTACGATCTTCTGGTCTGCCTGTCGCACCTCGGCGTTGACGATTCAAGCGATCCCACATCCATCACGCTCGCAAAGTTCGTGCCCCAGATCGATGTGATTCTCGATGGACACAGCCACACCTCGCTCGAAGACATCCAGAAGAAAAATACCACTTCTGCGCTTATTGCCAGCATGGGGGCCTATGGAAGCGGTCTTGGTGTAGTCGATGTCGTGGTCGGGCCGGACCGCAAGGTCGTTTCCAAGACAGCCCGGACGATTACCCCGCAGAATTCTCCGGATCTCAAGGGCGATGTCCGCATTGCGGAGCTTATCAAGGCTGCCCAGAAAGAGCAGGATCAGGTGCTTGCCCAGGTAGTTGGCAAAACAGCTGTCAATCTCGAAGGCAAGCGTGAGCTCGTGCGCACCCAGCAGACCAACCTCGGTACTCTGATCGCCAATGGCATGCGCTGGGCTACAGGTGCAGACTTTGCCCTCATGAATGGAGGCGGCATACGCGATTCCATCCCTGCAGGCGACATCACCATGAAGCAGATCTACACGGTCCAGCCATTCGGCAACTATATCCAGACCGGCAAAGTAAAAGGCAAGGAGATCGATGCGATCATCGAAAACGGCGTTGGCAAGCTTCCCGGCGCCGATGGCCGCTTCCCCCATTTTGCCAACCTGACCTATGTGCTTGACGCCTCCAAACCAGCGGGTGACCGCGTGTCCGACATCAAGATTGGCAGCATCCCTGTCGATCCCGAAAAGGAATATACTATTGCAACCCTCAACTTCCTCTTCAATGGCGGAGACGATTACCGCATGCTGGTCGGCAAGGCTCAGAACGATTTCCCCTCCGATGCTGAAATCCTTGCTGCCTATATCAAGTATCTCGGTACTGTCACCGAAGAGAACATGGTGCTGAAATAAGCGCACTGTGAGGCTGGAAGGGCGGACATTCAGAATGGGGCGCCCCTTCTGCCGCCCTTTCTGTCAAAGCGCTGGAAAGCCAGAGCGCCGGCCTTGAGGCCAGCGCTCTTTTTATTTGATGCGTGCGATAAGTCTGCCCAGGAGTGCGACATACAGAAGAGCAGCCGCAAAGGCAAGGAGAGTGCCCAGCCATGGGCCGAGAGGAACGAAGGAAAGCCCTGCCACAGCGGCATAGATGATGATGTTGCTGGATGAAAGAATCAGTATCTTGCCGGTGGCGCGCGCAAAACCGGGGCCCTGGCTTTTAGTCAGAATGACGAGGGTGGAAGTGAGCACCGCAGGAAAGGTAGCGAGCACACCGGTCATGTAGGGTGGGGCGACCTGGGCGATGCTTACTGCACCTGCAACGACGCTGCCTGCAAACAGGGCGCGCACCAGCACCACCTTCCAGGAAAAGGCGACAGGCCTGCGTGCAGCCGGCTTGATGCCCAGCCCCCATTCCGCCACCGCAAAGCACAAAAGCGCAGTGAGGGCATAGAGCCCAATTGCCGTCCACAGCCCTGGCTGGGGAAGAAGCATTACTGCACACCACGCAGCCAGAATCCATACACCGAGTGCAGCGGCCAGCGCCCGCCACAAGCCCTTTTCGACAAAGGCGATAAACACCAGCACGAACAGTGTATCAATCGCCATGCCCACAGGCACTCCGCGCGTGCTGGAGGCAGCGTAATCAGGCCCTGCCGTCATTGCCATGAACAACAGCGACACGACAATGTTCGAAGGCAGATTGGTGATGAGCCCTGCCTTTTTTGAACCGAGCCGTTCGCCCAGCAGCGTTGCCCCTGCAATCCAGGATCCTGCAATCGCGAACGACAGCACGATTTTCAGAAGGACAGCCGGAATGTGTCACCTCCATGCGCGCGGTAGTGCGTCTCGATCGCCCTCAGCACATCTTCTTTCGTGCCGCTGAATGGACCGGGGGCTTCCATCTTCAGGCTGGTAAGCGCTGCCGCCCAGATTGTGGCTTCAGAGGGCTCCATGATCATGCGCGCCGAAAGATAGGACGCAAGGCAGGTATCCCCGCGTCCCGAACGGCCGGCCAGATTTTTCGCCTTAAAAGGCGCTTCGAAATACCGGCCTTCGGCATATACTAGTACCCCATCCCCATGGGTCAGCACAAGCTCCTGCGGCCCGAATGCCGCAAGTTCGCGGGCTGCCCTCCTCAGGTCCTTCGTCCCGGTGAGCAGTTCTGCTTCCACAATGTCAGCCTTGAGCACATCTGTCAGCGCGAGAACCTCTTCCTTTTCGGGCCATGCTGCTTCATGGATTAGCGTGCTGTTTCGGACTACGCGCACAAAACCCTGCGCGTCGAGCCCGATCCGTGCGCCGCGCCTCTTGAGCGCTTTCAGAATATCGAGCCCCACCTCTCCCCGGATCGATGCACCTATCGACCAGACCAGTGCCTCGATGTCTTCAATGTCGCCAGGCTCGAACGGCTCTGCCACCGAGCTTACCGAAAGAATGCGCTCATCGGGGTTGCCGGAAGGATATCTCAGCTCAAGACAGGTCGATTGTGCCGCCGCTATAGCCTTGAGATATATCCCGGGCCGCAGAAGCGCTGCCAGGCGTGCCGCATCCTCGGCGGCAAGCCGGGTTACCACCGCGACGCGCAGGTCCAGCGCTGCCGCAGCCGCCGAACCGTGGAAACATGCACCTCCATCGACCACGTGCATGCCTGCAGGCGAAATGATCCTGTCCTTCGTGTACTGTCCAAGAAACGCAATATCGAAAGGAGCTATGGATTGTGCGGGTCGAAGGTCATTCACGACAGCCCCCTATTCAAGCAGGGGCAGAAGCCGCACCGATTCGACATCGATGAGAATACCGACAGAACTGCCTTCGCTGAACAGCTTTGAGGCTTCCGGGTTGTAGCGCTCGACCAGAAGAGGGGCATTGTCAGTTGCGATCTCGTAGCGAGCAATATTGCCGAAATATGTAAGCCGCTCAACGCGCCCCCTGAGCAGTCCAGCCTCCGGCTCCTGCATCGAATCGAGCGCTTCAAGGCTCATCATTTCAGGACGTACCACCAGCAGCGCCTTCCCCTCGCGTGGAGCCACCGCTCCCGGATGCGGAATGCGGAGTCTTAGCCCCGAAGCTCTTTCGACCTCGATAAAGGCAGCCTCACCTTCAAAACCGAGCACCCTGACCTCGAGGAAGTTAGCCTTGCCCATGAAATCGGCGACGAATCGCGACTGCGGCCAGGCGTAGATGTCGCGCGGCGTGCCCACCTGGCAGATTTTTCCATCTTTCATGATGACTATGCGGTCCGAAATCGCCATGGCCTCGCTCTGGTCGTGTGTGACATACAAGCTCGTGATGCCCAGGCGTTTCTGGAGCTTGCGCAGCTCGTCGCGCATGTATTCGCGGAGCTTGGCGTCGAGGTTGGACAGAGGTTCATCGAACAGAAGCACGCTCGGTTCTATGACAATAGCCCGGGCAAGTGCAATCCGCTGCTGCTGGCCGCCCGATACCTGAGCCGGGAAGCGCTTCGCCATTGGTGTCAGCTGCATGAGTTCGAGTGCACTGCGGGTCCTGCGGCCAATTTCGGCTTCCGGCAGTTTCTGGACGCGCAGGCCATAGGCCACATTCTCGTAGATTGTCAGGTGCGGGAAGAGCGCATAGCTCTGGAACACCATCGAAAGCCCGCGCTTGTTGGGCGGAATCGGGGCTACATCGCGCCCCCCGATCAGGATCTTGCCTGATGTCGGATATTCGAAACCGGCAATCATGCGCAGGGTGGTGGTCTTTCCACAGCCAGAAGGCCCCAGGATGGTGACCAGTTCGCCGGTCTTTATTTCGAGGTTGAGATTGTCCACGGCGGTAATTTCGCCGGAACCGTCCAGACTATTGAATTTCTTGGTCAGGTTGATGAGCGCAACATCCGCGCTGTGGGAACTGAATTCAGATTCGCTCACTTCGTCCTCCCGAAGGTATGGTGCCGCTGTTGCCGAGCAGATTCACCAGCAGATTCAAAATCCCGATCGCGGCGAGGATGATCATGATCATGACGACGATGTATGCCGCTGCGGCGGAGTACTTGCTCGATTCGAACAGCGAAAAGATGCTGATGGTTGCCAGGTTCCACCGTGGCGAGATGAGGAAGATGACGGCGCTCACTGCGGTCATTGCACGCACGAAAGAATAGACAAGGCCCGAAAAGAAGGCCTGCTTCAGCATGGGCAGGCTGATGCGCCGAAATGTAACCGCTCCGGTTGCGCCCAGAATGGTCGAAGCCTCCTCGATCGAACGGTCGATCTGTACCAGAGTGGAAGTACCCGATTCTATGCCGACCGGCATGTTGCGGAATGTAAAGGCCATGATCAGCAGAAAAGCGGATCCAGTCCACATGAAGGGCCTGTCATTGAAAGCGAGGATATACCCGATGCCCACCACCGTTCCCGGCACCGCAAAGGTCAGCATCGATATAAATTCCATCGCCCGCCTGCCCGGGAATTCCTTGCGGACTACCAGAAAGGCGATGATCATTCCCAGTATGCCCGCAATGGGCGTGGACGCGAGCGCGAGCAGAACCGAGTTCCTCAGAGGGCGCCAGCCCAGGGTAAGCACATAGTTGAAGTGGCTCCAGGTAAAGGAGAAATTGATACCCCATATTTTTACGAAGGCGCCCACCAGCACCGTTCCATAGAAAAGGAGGATAACGAAAGAGACAAGGGCACAGAATCCAAAGAGCGGCCAGACAAGCCGAGGGTCCCGGCTCTGCTGATGCGAAGTGGTGGGTTTGCCGGTTACTGTCACGAAGGATTTGCCTGCCAGCCAGTATTTCTGCAGGATAAAGGCAATGAGGGTCGGCATGAGCAGGAAGAGGGCCATCAGTGAACCGCCGCGCATGTCGTACATGCCGGTAATGGTCCGGTAGGCTTCCACGGCGAGCGTGGAAAAGTTGCCCGAAATGACAGCCGGATTTGAAAAATCTTCCATGGATTGAATGAAAACAAGAAGGATCGAGCTCAGGATGCCCGGCACCGAGAGCGGCAGGGTAACGGTCCGGAAAATCCGGGCTCTCGATGCCCCCAGATTGAGCGCCGCATCTTCCACTGCCGGATTCAGCTTCGACAGCGTGCCGGTCAGTGTCAGATAGGCAATAGGGAAGAAGGAGATGGTCTGCACTACGACCAGGCTGTGCATGCCATATACGTTGAAATCTTCGATTCCCAGCAGACGGCGTGTAATGAGTCCATTCCGTCCGAAAAGGAAGATCATGGACAGCGAAAGGATGAAGGGCGGCGAGATGATGGGAATGGTCGCGATCGTCTTGAAAAAGCCCTTGAAGGGTATGGCGGTGCGTGTCATCGCGTAGGCGAAGACATAGCCGATCAGCGTGGCTAGGACTGCAGTCGTGGCTCCCAGAAGGAGGGAATTGCCGAAGGTCTTGAAATACGAGCGCGAGGTGAGCACCTGAATGGCGGCCGAAAGGTCGAGCCTTCCTTGGGAGTTGGTGAGGCTGTACGCGAAGATCTTGTAGAGCGGATACAGGATGAAGAGCACAAGGCCTGTGAACACCAGCAGGACAAGTAAGAGCAGTACCGGGTCGCGCACCAGATGGGCAAGGTTGAATCGGGTTTTTCCTCTCATAATGTTTGTCTAGAATCCTTTTTCATGCGTTTCAAAGCAGGGGAGCATGTGCAAAAAGACAGCCGCATCGAGAGCGCCGGCGGCGGATCAGATTGCTGCCGGCGCGTTTCTACCAGTTTGGCGGCAGGTTATTTCAGATTGCTCGCTGCGGCGACCACCTTGCTGAACTGCTCGACAAGTCTGGTCCTGTTTTGGCCAGCCCAGATCGGATCGTAGTTGATGACTTTCAGACTGCTGACTTCAATCGCGCCTTTGGGCGGCTTCGCAAGCGTATTGACCGGGATTCTGAAGGACTTCGATGTCTCGAAGAGCTCCTGGCCGCGCTTGCTGAGGATCCAGTCGACAAAGCGCTTGGCATTGGCGAGCTCTTTTGCAGGCCCATTCTTGATGATGGCAGTACAGCCGATTTCATAGCCGGTTCCGTCTTTCGGGAATGACATGGCGACGGGGTAGCCTTCGAATGCAGGCTTAAGGCCGTCATGCGAGAAGGTGATGCCGATCGCCGCTTCTCCGAGCCCTACATCCATCGGCGGTGTCGCTCCCGACTTGGTGTACTGCCTGATGTTCTGGTTTAGCGCAGTAAAGTACTTCCAGGCGCCTTCTTCGCCGCGCATCTGGACGATGGTGGCGAGGATAGTGTAGGAGGTGCCTGAAGTTCCCGGATGGGCCATGGATATCTGGCTCTTGAATTCAGGTTTCAGAAGATCATCCCAGGAAGCGGGGTAGGGCAGGCCTTTTTTCTTGAACCATTCGGTGTTGCAGGCAAAACCTATGGCACCGACGTAGAAGGGGTTCGCGAAGCCCGATTTGTCGTGGTACACCTGCGGGATGTTCTTGAGCTCCGGCGACTGGTAGGCTTCCAGAAGACCTTCGCTGGCGGCTGGCACAAAGTTGTCGTAGGAGCCGCCGAACCAGACGCTCGCCTGGGGGTTGTTCTTTTCAGCGCGGACACGGGCGAGCAGTTCACCGGCTGAAAGCCGAACGTATTGGATCTTTATGCCCGTGTCTTTTTCGAACTCGCTGAAGTAGGTGGGCAATTCTGATTCGGGCAGTGCGGTGTAGACCGTCAGGGTTTTGTACTCTGGAGCCTGCGCGCCTGCGGAAAGAAGCGGCAGCAGGCAGAGCACCACCAGGAAAAGGATGGAAATGGCTTTTCTCATGGCTTGCCTCCTTTGAGATTTCGACTCTATTATAAACTAGTTGTGTGTGGATGCAACTGAAATCGTTTGCAGATTGAACGAATTTTGGGTTGGGTGGGCTGATTTCCTGGCAACCATCTTGCAGGAATCTTACGTAAACTTCATTCTTACGTAATATTTCGAACCCGCATGGAGGCGGCATGAAGTACGATCTCATCATCATGGGGCACATTTCAAAGGACATCATTGTCGATCACCTGGGCAATGAACAGAGGCTCATAGGCGGCGCACTCCTCTATTCCGCCTTGACCGCAGCCCGCGCCGGCGCGCGCGTGCTCGCCATCACCAAGGCTGCAACCGGGGACATCCCAGCCCTCGAGCATCTCCGCCAGCAGCCGGGCATTGAGCTTGTGGTACATGAAAGCCCTGCCTCGACTTCGATCCTCAATGTCTTCAAGACGAGCGATCACGAACGGCGGGAAACCTCTCTGCGCTCGCGAGCCCTTCCTTTTTCAGCCTCGGACATTCCTGCTGACGCTGAAGCGCCTATCATCGATCTGGCTGGCCTCTTTGTGGGCGAACTGCCTGACGGCCTCATTCCCCAGCTTGCAGCTAAAGCCCGCATTGCTGTCGATGCTCAGGGACTTCTGCGGACAGCCATGCCGGATGGAACAATGCTGTTCCGCGACTGGGAGCACAAGCGCGAGTACATGCCTCATGTGAGCTATTTCAAGGCGGACGCTGCGGAGGCCGAAATCCTTACAGGGCTCTCGGACCGCGAGCAGGCAGCCCGGATCATCGCTTCATGGGGCAAGGCGCCGGAAGTAATGATTACGCACAATACCGAAGTAATCGTACTGGCCGATGGGAATATCTGGCGCGCGCCTTTCACTCCCGCCAATCTATCGGGCCGCACAGGTCGGGGGGATACGACTTTTTCCGCCTATCTTGCATGGAGAAAGGCGCATGGCCCCGAGGAATCGGTCCGCTTTGCGGCAGCGCTCTGTTCGATAAAAATGGAAAGTCCCGGGCCTTTCAGCGGGACGCTTGAAGATGTCTTCCGGCGCATGGAGCGGGATGCACGGCGGCAGTCGTAATTATTGAAGTCTGAAGGAGCAGGGCATGGTCGGTGTGCTGGCAGGTTTTGCGCTCGCATACCTTGCGGGCTCATTTCCGACGGGAATACTCGTCGGAAAGCTCTTCTTCGGGAAAGATCCGCGCGAAGAAGGCTCAAAAGCGAGCGGCGGAACGAACATATTCCGCGTATTCGGAGCCAGGGCAGCCATTCCGGTAATTCTGATCGATGTAGGTAAAGGAGCTCTGGCGGTGTGGCTTGCAGTACGCTTCGGCGCGGAGAGCGGACTGCCACATCAGGCTCTGAAGGTAGGCGGTGCACTTCTTGCCATGCTGGGGCATGTGTTTCCGGTCTTTGCCGGATTTCGCGGAGGAAAGGGCGTAGCGACCGGGGCAGGTGCTCTGCTGGTAATGATGCCGTGGGCAGCACTCTGTGCGCTGGGAGGCTTTCTTGTTGTGCTCGGGCTGAGCGGGATTGTGTCGGCCTCATCGATTACTGCGGCCTTGATTTTGCCTGCAGCGGTCGCACTCGGCGTTCAGGGAAAGCCGGCGGATCCCTGGCAGCTCGGGTTCAGCATTGCCATTGCGCTCTTCATCGTGCTGACACACCGGGCGAACATAGGGCGCATATGGCGCGGCGAAGAGAAGGCGTTCGAAAAACTGCGCTTTTTGCGCCGGCGAAAAGGAAGTGTTCGCTGAAGACCCTCAATTCGCCGAACAAGCACAGCTTTACTCCGCAAGGGCTTTCAGGCTGATTGGAGGGCGCGCCATGCCCGGTGCTATGCGCGGCGCTGTGCGCTGAGCCATCCCTTGCTTTTTGACAAATTTTGTAATATTGTTAATTTGAATGAAAATTTCCTATCTTGACGGGCCCCGTCTTTCAAGAGCGCTCGTTGCCGCATCCCGCAGACTCATCCAGAATACAGCAGCTCTCGATGCAATCAATGTTTTCCCGGTTCCCGACGGCGATACCGGGACCAACATGGCCAGTACGGTCCGATCCGTAGCAGCAGCCGTTTCGGCCAGAAGGCTGAAGTATGCGGGGGAAGTGCTTCTGGAAGCCTCGCGCTCGGCCCTTCAGGGCGCTCGCGGCAATTCCGGAGCGATTCTCGCGCAATTTCTTTCGGGACTCGCGCGCGAGCTCAGCCATGAAGCCAGGGTTGGTGCCAAAAAGCTCGCTGACGCCGCTGTGCGGGCCGCGGAGTACACGCGCAAAGCACTCTCGGTGCCCAAAGAAGGAACCATTCTGACCGTTCTGCACGACTGGGCCCTGGCTCTGCGCGAAAAAGCAAATCACACCGACGACATCCTGCAGGTGTTCATGCATGCCTACGAGAGAGCAAAAGCCTCTCTGGCGCGCACGCGCGAAATGCTTCCCGAAATGAGGCGGGCTAGAGTAGTCGATGCGGGTGCCTGCGGCTTTGTGCACATGCTGGAGGGCATTGTCGAATTCATGCGTGCCGGATCCCTGCGCCAGATGCGCTCGAGAGCTGCTTCCCGTGCCAGCGCCGGATCGGAAATCGTCAGCCACAGTCCTCCGGATTCACTGTCTGAATCATTTCATATTCCCCTGGAAGCTCTGGAAACCGGATCTTCGTTTCGCTACTGCACCGAAGCACTGCTCATGGCAGAAAGCCTCAATCTTGATGCACTGCGCGAAGACCTTGGCCGCTTTGGGGACAGCGTTGTCGTGGCTGGAACGGAAACGCAGGCAAGAATCCATATCCATACCGACAGCCCTTCGCGCGTGTTTGATGTGCTCGACAGCTGCGGCTTCGTGGATTCCCACAAAGTCGACGACATGGAGCTTCAGAAGCAGCTCGCTGTCAGGGCTCAAACCGGCATGCGCGGCTGTGCTGTTGTAGTGGATACCGGCTGTGACCTTCCTGAAGAGTATTTTCTGGAGCACGGCATCATCAAGGTACCGGCGCTCATCACCATCGACGGAAAAACGCGGCCTGATGGTCCAGCCCTCGATACTGCCTCGATCAATGCACTCATGCGCGAACGGCCCGATTTTTCCATGTCGACGAGCCAGCCTGCCGATACTTCCTTCGTTCGGGCCTTTGCCCTGGCTTCAGTTCATGCGCAGGAAATTCTTTATATAGGCATGACATCTGCCCTTTCGGGAACCTTCCAGGCCGGCGTGCGCGCTGCCTCCCGGGCAGGAATCCCGGTGGTCTGTTTCGATTCCAGAACCATCACCGCGGGCGAAGGGCCGCTGGTTACCAGAGCGGTCGAGCTGGCTACAAAGGGAATGAAGGCATCGGATATCGTCCTCGAGCTGGAACAGCTTCGTGGAGAGCTCAGGTTTTTCGTGGCCATTCCGAATCTGCGCAGTCTGATTCGTTCAGGCAGACTGCATGGCGTCAAGAGCCATATTCTGCAGAAATTCGGCCTGAGGCCTCTTCTTACCACTGATATTGAAGGAAAGGCCAAAGTGGCCGGCCTCTACAGCCGCTCCTCGGATGCCGTCAGAGCCCTCTTCTCCAAGCTGAAAAAAGCCATCCCCGAGGGCAGTTCCGCCGAAGTGCACATCACCCATGTCGATGCAGCCAGCGATGCTTTTCGTCTGGCTGACCTGTGCAGAGCGCACCTTGCTCCTGTATCCCGCATCGTGACAGTCGAAATGGGCCCCGTTCTCGCCTCGCTTGGATGGCTCGGCGCACTCGGCCTTGCTGCCCTTCCGCTCGATTCCTGAAAAAAACAGGGGCCGCCATTTTTGGCGCTTTCTAGCATTTGCTGGCGCTTGCCGGTGCTTTCCTCAGTGCTCCTTCATTTACACAAGGTTGAGAGCACTCGCGAAGTTCTCCAGCGATCGAGCATTCTGAGTGCCCTGTCCGCCGTCCTGAACACCGCCACCCCCCTCTTTTCCAGCTCCCGGCACAGGGGATCATACAGGGGGCCGGTATCTACCACGGCTACAAAGGGCTTGTCGGTCTCGCGTGCAAGCCTGCCATAGCGGGCGGCAATCGAATCTTCGCGCGTGACATCCTCGCCATGCACCGCCGGATCCGCCGCAAGCGTGTTCATCATTACTGTCAGGGGAACAATGCCGACAATGCCCAGGTCAGCCCCCGGATCGAGGAGGGCGGCGCGGAATGCTGCCTCGTAGGCGTCGTCTCCAGCCATGGGCGTAAGATCGATCGGGTTGTGGATATCGACAATGTCCGAAATGCGGGCAGCCCTGAAAATGCCGGCCAGTTCAGCCCTGGTTTCTTCGTTGAAGTCAGCAAGGACCATGCCCCCCAGATTGTCCGCAAAGGCCACGCACTCGAAACCGGCATTCGACACCGCCGCAAGCCTGTTCCCTCTCGCCCTGCGCCCGTCAAGCAGGGTAAAGAGGGTGATCGCGTCGTCGAACTCGTCAAGACTGTCACAGACAATGGCACCAGCCTGAGCGAAAAGCTGGCGTGTCACTGGATAGTCGCCTGCAATGCTTGCTGTATGGCTTGCTGCCGCTCCTGCACCTGCGCTCGTACGCCCGGCGCGGTAGAAAATCACGCTCCGCCCCGACGCTGTGATGCGTTTGCAGGCTTCGAGCGTTTTCTGCCCGTCGAGAGGCTTGAAGCCCTCAACATACACGGCAAATACATGCAGTTCAGGGTCCTCCGCCAGAAAATCGAGATAATCGCCTATGGTGAGGTCCATCTGATTGCCGCAGGTGATCGTGTACTTCGGATTGATGTCCGGATGCTTCGAAATGCGCGTGATCGCAAAGGCGCCTGACTGCGAAATAACAGCGAGCGGTTCGACCTTGCCGCGCGGCATGGGCAGTTTGTGTTCGGGGATGAAGAGTGTATTGTATTTGCCTGGCACCGACCGAATACCCAGGCAGTTGCCCCCATTGATGAGCGGCCCTTTGCCCCGGGCCCGCGCCTCGGCCAGCGCTATACGCATTTCTGCCACAATGCTGTCCGAACCCGCCTTTTCTTCGAGCCCGCCAGGGATGACGATAACCGACCAGGCCCTGTCGTGCCGCGCAATATCGGCGAGCGTGGCCGGTGTCGATGCGGCCGGGATCACCAGCACAAAGAGATCCACTTTTTCCTGCAGGGATGCCACATCCGGAACACAGCGGCAGCCATCGATCTGGTCCAGCCCTGGCTTCACCACATACAGCCGGCTGGTGTCGAAGCCATTTTCGATCAGGTTGCGCAGAATGATGCGCCCATTGTTCATGCCCTTTTCTGATACACCGATGATGGCCGCACTCTGAGGCTCGAGTATGCGCTTGATGGTCTGCGTTGGCCGGCTTTCCTGCGCCGGGTTCCTAGGAATGCCATCGGCATCCGGCTCGAGTCCAAACTTCGAAACGTCCTTGAGCGTTACAAGGCAGTCGAGTGCAACCAGCTCTCCCGCCCTGGACAGCACCATGGGATTGACTTCGAACTCGCCGATACCGGCCGCAGCAAGTGCCTCAGCAGCACGCAGAAAGCGCTGGAGTGCCGCTTTCAGCTCCCTGGGGGAAAGCAGTGGTTTGGTGTTCCTCAGTCCCGCGCAGAGCAGGCCGTAGACGACATTGTCCTGAAGCAGTGCATCGAGCGCAGGATCATCCGTTACGCGCGGCGAAAGAAAGATATTCGCACTTCCGAAGGCAAATTTCCCTGCCAAATACTCGGTGTGAATGCCCCCCGGCCCGAAACTGACTACCGGCCCGAAGTCCGGCGCATAGCGATAGCCGAAAATCATCTCGTGCCCGAGTTTCGGCTCATAGGCGACGAATTCATTCACCGTAAAACCATCGAGCCGGGATCCTGCAAAGCGCGTTTCCATGCGCATGAGAGCCGCTTCGATCGCTTCGCGCGTATTGTCGACAATTTCGACACCCTGCACTTCGGTCTTGTGCAGAATATCGGGACTGATCACCTTGACGACAGCCTTCTGACCGGCGAACGGACCAGCCGATTCGGCCGGCCCCAGCTCAGCCTGGTGCCGTGCAATAAACTCCTCTGTCGTCTGGACAAGCCAGTACCGTGGCGTTCGTATGCCCATCGCTGTCAGCAGAGCCATGCCTTCCAGCTCCGTCAACGCTGTGCGGCCTTCCGCTTTTGCCCTGCCGAGAATGCGCCGCGCCTCGTCTCGAAGTGCCTGTCCCTCTGCATCGAGACCGGTCCGCCTGTGAGGGAGTGTCGTCATCATTGTCGTCATGTCAGCCCCTTGCCTTTCTACCAAGGTCAAACGCTTTCAGATTCGCCTGCACCACCGCCTCCCCCTTGCGGGCAAAGAGCCCGGCGATTTCTTTTTCAATTGCCTCCGGCGGAACCGGGAGCAAATCAGCAGCTGCACCCACCAGAACCAGGTTCGCCGAACGCACATTTCCTGCCTGCCGCGCGATACTGTCGGCATCGACAAGCCGCATTCTCGGCAGCTTTCTGAGCTCGCCCAGCACCATCTCGATGTCCGGATAGCTGGCAATATTGCGGATGGGAGTGATGGCCGAAATGACAGTACCCCGCTCAGCCGAAAGCCAGGAAAGATACCTCAGCGCCTCCAGCGGCTCAAAGGCGAGAATGATATCCGCCCTGCCCCTGGGAATGGTTGGGCTGTAGATCGCTCCATCGGCAATGCGCAGGTGTGCAACCACCTCGCCGCCCCGCTGGGACATGCCGTGGATTTCGGACTGTTTGACATTGAGGCCCGCCGCCATGGCCGCACGCGCGATTACCACCGAGACCGAAAGGCCGCCCTGGCCGCCTACACCGCAGAGTATGATATCGCAGGTCATGATACCCTCACTTTTTTTAGCCATTCGAGGCACTCACGCACCATCACAATGACCGATACGCCTTCGTATGCAAGTTCCTTGCGAATCACTTCGACATTCTGCTCATGAGCGCGCTTGTGTGCTTCCAGCACGTGGATATGGTCCTTTTCTACGCCGAGCCCTTCCAGAAGGTGTGGCAGTTGAGAGGTCGTTCCGATGGTGGGCTGGGCTCCTGTCATGCCAGTAGCTCCGTTATCGAGAATGATGAGTGTCATGGGCGTGCTATGTCTGACCGCGTCGATCAGATTGGTCATGCCCGAGTGGTAGAAAGTCGAATCGCCGATGAGTCCGATTGCGCGCTTCTGTCCGACTGCCGCAGCGCCCCGCGCCATGCCCACCGATGCACCCATGTCGACGCAGGATTCCACCGCATTCCAGGGGGGCAGGGCCGAGAGTGTATAACAGCCGATATCGGAAGCGGCGAAGAATTCCGCCTCGCCTTCCAGTGCCTTCTTGAGGGCGGTGAAGGAGTCGGCATGCGGACAGCCCTGACAGAACTGGGGCGGCCTTGCTGGAAGATCTATCGATGGCTTGAGCGCAATGTCGCGGGGGCTAAGTCCGAGTGCTGCACGGACCGAATCGGCATTCAGCTCGCCTGCAAGGGGAAGTTCGCCGCTCATTTTGCCTGCCACGGGCACGGGAGCGCCGAATATGCCGCGGATGTCGCGCTCGATATAGGGATAGCCCTCTTCGATGACAAGGAGCCGCTCGACATGGTCAGCGAGCTGGCGGATTTTCTCTGTCCCCATGGGATACTGCCCGATATGCAGATGCGAGGGGCGCTCGCCGTCGTGCACCGCAGCCCACTCGTTTTCGTTTTCCTTGTAATAGACGAGACCGAGACCGCAGGTAATGACGCCAAGCTTTTTCGAGCAAAGCTCCAGGTGGGATGCTGCCTCTGCATCACTGCGGAAAACAGCCTGCTTGTCGAGAAGCACATTCCATCGGCCGCGCGCGAATGCCGGCATGAGAATCCACGAAAAACGGTCGGTCATTTTGCCCCGGTTCGGTATTGCAATAGGAGGCGCTGTGTGTACCATTGCCCGTGCATGGGCCAGGCGGGTAGTGAGCCTGATCATGACCGGCACTTCGTGCTGTTCCGAATAGTCGAAGGCCAGCATGGTCATGTCATAGGCTTCCTGCTGATCCGCGGGTTCGAAACACGGCACCCGCGCAAAGTCTGCCAGTACGCGCGAATCCTGTTCATCCTGGCTCGAGTGCATACCGGGATCGTCTGCGACAACGACCACAAGCCCGCCATTGATTCTGACCAGGGCCGAGTTGGTGAAAGGATCCATCGCCACATTGAGGCCGACATGCTTCATCGAAACCATGGCCCGCCTGCCCGCGAACGATGCACCAAGTGCCGACTCGTAGGCGGTTTTTTCGTTTGCGCACCACTGGGCGACGCGCAGCGTTCCACCCGTTTCCGCCGAAGCGCCCGAGCTTGTCACCTGATGCGCCGAGCCGATATGCTCCTGCAGATATTCCATGATTTCCGTGGAAGGAGTGCCGGGGTAGGCGAAAGCTCCCGCAAGCCCGGCATCGAGCGCTGCCTGGGCGACCGCTTCGTCGCCCGATAGTACCATCTGTGCCATGTTCTCCCTCTGCTTCGGTATTCACGAATGGCTCAAGCGGCAATGGAGCCTTGGCCATCCATAAAAAAGGCGCGGTCTTGGAGCCGCGCCTTTCGAGTATCCATCAATCGAAATAGAGCTCGTACTCCTGCGGCACCGGGGCGTTGTACACATAGGAAGCTTCCTTTTCCTTGCGTGCGATCCAGGCTTCCAAAAGCTCAGATGGAAATGCTGGCTCAAGGTAGGCCCGGTCCTTGCGCAATCCGCCCAGCACATGGAACAGCCCCATGGGGAAGGTGTTCCGGGCCGAAACGGCTTCCTTCGCAAAGCCCAGCTTGACCGGGTCGAGTTCCCGCCGCATGCCATCGAGGCCCGCAAGCAGCATCGCGGCAAGGAAATAGTACACATTCGCGGTGGCATCGCCGGTGCGGAACTCGATGCGGGCTTCGCCCTTGCCCAGGTATCCCGGAATGCGCACTGCTGCAGCGCGCGAGCCTTTTGCGAAGGTCGCGCTCACAGGTGCTTCGTAGCCCGGAACCAGGCGACGGTACGAATTCGTCGAAGGATTGGAAAAAGCCAGGAGCGATCCAGTAAGCGCGTGGCTCAAAAGGCCCGCCGTGTAGGAAAGTCCAGCTTTGGAAAGACCATAGAGCTCTTCGCCCGGAAAAATGGAAGCGCCGTTTTTCGTGATGAACTGGTGGATGTGCATGCCGCTTCCCGCGATGCCATACATCGGTTTGGGCATGAAGGTTACCTTGAGGCCGAGCTCTTCGGCTTCGTTCCTGAGAATCCACTTGGCAAGCGATACCGTATCCCCCGCTTTTGCTATCGACACAAAATCAAGCTCTATTTCGAGCTGAGCCGCGCCGACCTCGTGATGGTGATATTTGACCGGAATGCCGATGTCGACCATGGTTTTGACCGCACGGTTGCGCAAAAGCTGATAGCGGTCTTCCGGAGCCATCCGGTGGTAGCCCTGGGAGGGGCCGAACCTGGGTGTATCGGAATGTTCGTCACCAATGCCTTCCGAGCTTTCCACAAAGTAGTAGGAATGGTGCAGGGTGGTCGAATAGCGCACATCTTCGAACACGTAGAATTCGAGCTCGACAAGCGCGCGCATATCTTCGCCCATGCCGCTCCTGTTCAGCGCTTCAAGCGCAGCACGAATTACAGAGCGGGGATACTGGGCAAAAGGCATGCCGTCGGTTGTGCGCACATCGCAGAACACATGGAGGATATTGAAGTCATCTTTCTGTTCGAGGAAGGCCGTTTCGAGGTCGGGCACTGCTACCATGTCCGAGGCATGGACCTTCGCATATCCGAAATTCGATGCATCGAAGCCAATCCCCTTTTTCAGCACCGCTTCGCTCGCGTAGGAAGAAGGCAGGCTTACCGCGCGCATGCGCCCATCGATATCGATCACGATAAGCGACACAAAATCTATGCCGGCGAAATCACCGTTCCATTCAGACAATTTCATGGCGACACCTTTTGACACCTTCTCAGGGGTGTTCCACATGATCGATCAGATTCCGGGCGCAGTCCTGCCACCCGGAGCCAGTGTTCTTCCATTGTAACCCGGCTTCTGCAATCCGACAAGATATGAAACGAAGGTATCAGAATTTGAAATGGACTGCCGCGGCTGCACTTGCCTGAAGCGGCTGCAATGCGCTGCGGCGGGCGCGCCAGCCCCATAGGCCGGTGCTTACCATCCCATGTGTTTTCGCTCTTTCAGAAAAGGAAAGCGCTCCCGCGTTTTCTGCACAAGAGTCCTGTCCAGCGGCGGATCGGAAATCGCGATGCCTTCCGCCGTGCCACAATCGGCCACAACCTTTCCGAGCGGATCGAAACCCATCGAATTGCCCGAAAACTCGATTCTGCCCTCGAATCCGAGCCGATTCACCCCAAAGCAGTATGCCTGATTCTCGAGCGCCCTGGCACGCAGAAGGGTCATCCAGTCAGTGGCGCGCTTCATTGGCCAGGCAGCGATGACGACATAGGCATCGATCTCTGCCGCCTTGTTCCAGAACAGATAGGGAAAACGCAGATCGAAACAGACTGCGGGCATGACTCTTACCCCTTCTATTTCGAACACCGTCTGGGCGGTGCCAGGCGTGTAATAGCGGTCCTCTTCGCCATAGGCATAGAGATGGATCTTGGCGTATTCATTGATGCGCCTGCCGCTTCGATCCAGCGTGATGAGCTTGTTGTAACCCGATTCCACTCCGCCAAAGCTTATATGCATCGAATAGCGGCTGGCCAGATCGGAAAAGAAATCCCTGTCCGAATCGTCGAGTTCCGAAACGCTCCGGTTCATGGTGAATCCGGAAAGGGTCATTTCCGAACAGATGAGCCAGTCGATGGCGCCCCTGTATGGCGAAGCTTCGACGAGCGATGCAATTTTCTTCTTGTTGGCTGCCTTGTCTTCCCAGGCAATGTCGTATTGCAGAAGTCCTACGTTCATGGTTTGCTCCTGGCGGATATACTATCATCAGGAGCCTTTGCCGCGCAGCCTATTGTGTGTAAATAATCGAAAATCCACAGCCGAAGGAACCGGCATTGTACGACCATGTGGAAGGGTCGCTGTCGATGACTTCGTACAGTCCGGCGGGAAGCGCAGCGTTTGGAATTACTATCCAGTTGACATTCTGCGCTCCGCCCGTTCCGCTGGTTCCGGCTGCGCTCCATGGTCCATAGGTCCGCCCATTCTGGTCTCTGAGCCCTATCCAGCCTGGTGTCTGACCCCGGCCTCCATTCCAGTGATAATTGACGATGCGTGTTACTGTTGCGGGCTTGGCAAGGTAGAAATAGGTAGCTCCTCTGGGGCCCTCCTGCACTGCCGTCTTGTTCCAGTTGTTGAAGATCTCTGCGCCTTCGACAGCAGGCAACTGAATCGTTGAAGGTGGCGACAGGGTACCTTCAGGGATAGCCGATGGTGGAGGCGGGGCAGAAGGGGCCGTTGTTCCTGCCTTGCGTTTTCCGTTCCAGGGCGAAGAAGGTTCTGCATCATTGTAGCTCCATTTCCCTGTGAACGAAGAGGCACCGCTGTCAAACACGAAGACGACACGCCCCTTGCCGTTGCTCTGGTACCACCAGCCTGCAAAGGTGTTACCATTGAGCGTGCCCTCGACTCTTCCATTCTGATGCGTGTAGGTTCCTGTTACCGAAATGCCATTCTGTTGAAGGGTCAGTTCTCCGAAATCGGTATCAAAAATGCCAGCGACCAGCATGACAGGCTGAGGCGTAACAGCGCCGATACGTGTTCCGTTCCATGTTCCCGATAGCTCTGCTGTATCGTAGCCCCATTTTCCCTTGAATCCCGATCCATCGGTGTTGAAAGTAAAAATAAAGCGTCCCTTTCCGTTTGTCTGGTACCACATTCCCGAGAGTGTATATCCATTCAGTGTGCCCTCAATGCGTCCACCCATATGGTCATAGGTGCCTGCAACTTGCCAACCGTTCTGCTGGATCGTCAAAGTACCGAAATCCGTCTTATAGGTTCCAGAAATGTTCTGGGCATGCAGCAGGGACGATGAGAGCAGGATCAATGTGAGCATCATGAAATACCTTACCAATTTCATTCTGGTTTGCTCCTTATATTTGATTGTCGCTGATATGGTACTGTTTTGCAAGAAAAGATATGAAAATACATTGAACTTTCCGGCAAATCCGACGCGCTTTCCCGAATGAGCTCCGTGAAGGATGTATTTGGCTGCCAGACGGCTGTCTGTCTTTACACAAGGTTGAGAACACTACCTTTGGTCTCTATTGACAGCGCGTTAAAAGCCAGCATCGACTATTATTATGGAAGAAACCATTCGAATTCCGCGCCCGGCTCTCGAACAATTCTGTACGGCTGTTTTCATCAAGCTCGGGCTTCCTGCAGATGAAGCAGCCGATTCGGCTGAGATACTGGTGGCGGCAGACGCCCGCGGTATCGAAAGCCATGGCGTGGGGCGTCTCTGGCGCTACAAAAACGGCATCCAGAAAGGCATCATGGCTGGCGGTATCCAGCCTGCGGTGATACGGGAGACCCCAATGTCGCTCGTGCTGGATGCACAGGGGGCGATGGGACTCAGCCTCAGCAGGCGGACCATGCAGAAAGTTATCGACAAGGCCAAAGCTGTGGGGGCAGCCTTCTCCTCTGTGCGCAATTCCAACCACTTCGGCATTGCAGGCTGCTATTCCGAAATGGCTGCCCGCTGTGACATGATCGGAATCGCAATGACGAACACCGCCGCACTCGGTGTACCGACCTTCGGAAGGAAGGCAATGTTCGGCACCAACCCCATCGCTGTTTCCGTCCCCGCCCATAGCGGCCGGATGTTCACCCTGGACATGTCCACAACGGTCGTAACTCGAGGCAAAATTGAGGTGTACGAGCGCGAAGGCAAGCCCCTGCCGCTTGGATGGGCAGTCGATGCGCGGGGCAGGGGCACAACGGATGCACATCAGCTTCTTGAAGACATGCTCTATCAGCGCGGAGGAGGCCTGTTGCCGCTTGGCGGGGAAGGAGAATTGTTCAGCGGCTACAAAGGCTACGGACTTGCGGTCCTTGTGGATATCCTGACGGCGGTGCTGAGCGGAGGGCTCTTTGGCCAGTCGGTCATGGACAGCGCGGCGACGAGCGCAAGGGTCTGTCATTTTTTTGGTGCCGTCCGGCTCGATCTTTTCCGCGATCCCGAGGATATCAAGACCAGCATGGATCAACTGCTTTCTGAGCTCGAACAGGCCGAACCTGCAGAGGGCTGCAATCGTGTCTATTACGCAGGACTCAAGGAACACGAAGCAGAAACCGAAAGCGCGCGCCTTGGCGTTCCCTTGAGCCGCAAGGTCGTTTCCCAGCTCGAGCAGATCGGTCGTGAGCTGGCGGTGGAGTTTCCGGCCAAAGCATGAAGGGAGCAGATCCCATGTCGCTTTTCCTCGTCTCATTCAAAAGTTGAGTGTAAAAATAATTTTTATACTGGCACGCTTGCAGATCCTCGCGTATACTATGCCCAATCTGAATATTCAGATACCACACGTGAAGGAGGTATGCTTCATGAAGGGAAGGAAAACGCTTCGCATCATCATTGCAGTACTGCTCGCCACCGCAGTGCTGACAGAAGCCTTTGGTGTTGATTTCATCACCATCGTTACCGGCAGCACGGGCGGCACCTACTATCCGGTAGGAACCATTCTAGCCAACCACTTCAATGCTGCGCTCGCGAAGAAGAACTACAAGTGGTCTGCACAGAGCTCCGGCGGCACTGCTGAAAACCTCGAAATGCTCAACAAGAAGGAAGCCGAGATGGCGATTGCCATGGCGAACCTTACCGGCTTTGCCTACACCGGCACGGTCCGCTACGAAGGACGCAAATTCGAGAATCTGCGCTTCGTAATGGGGCTCTGGCCTGATGTTACGCAGTTTGTCTATCGTGCTGATTCGGGCATCAAAACATGGAAGGATCTCAAGGGCAAGAAAATTGCGGTAGGGCCTGCTGGGTCGGGTACCGAGTTCTCAAGTACCGTTCTGCTTAAGGCATTGGCTGGCCTGACCTTCAATGACATCATTCCCGAGCGGGTTGGCTACTCCGAAGGAGCCCAGGCCATGCAGAACGGCATGATCGATGCCTTCAATGCCGAAGCAGGCATTCCAACCAGCGCCGTAGCCGAGCTGATGGCTGGCCGCACGAAGGTAGGCATGCTCGAGTTTTCCGATGCCGACATGGCAAAGCTCAAGGTCGAAGCGCCGTATTACTCGCGAGTCATCATCCCTGCCAATACATATCCCAAGCAGGACAAGCCGCTCTATGTTGCAGGTATCAAATCGGCATTGATTGTCGACAGGAGCGTTCCGGACGATGTGGTCTATGAGATGCTCAGGGTCATGTATGCCGAACGTGAAGAAATGGCAAAGAAGCATGCAGCCTTTACCAAGATCGATTATGACAATCCGGTCGATGGTCTCTTTGGTGCGCCGCTGCATCCGGGCGCCGTAAAATTCTTCAAGGAAAAGGGCATCGCTATTCCCAAGGAACTCATGCCCTGATTATATCGAATTCCGGGTGAGGTACCATGACTTCAATACTCAAACGCTATTCTATCTTTGCGTCGGTTCCACCCCGCCGCTTTTCCGGGAGTCTTGCGATTGCGGTTACCGTGCTGACTGCTGCTACTTCGCTGATTCACTGCTGGATGAACACGATTGGCGTCATGATGAGCATCAAGATGAACGCGCTTCATCTCGGGACGCTCATGGCAATTGTCTACCTGTTCTATCCAGCCTTTCCTGCATCTCCGAAGCACCGGCCTTCGGTAAGCGACTGGCTGTTCGCAGGGCTCTCGCTCTTTACGGCATCCTATGTGCTTTTCAATCTGGACAGAATCATGTCTGCGCACATGGTGCTCACCCGATTCGATTACATGGTCGCGGTGGCTATCTGCGTGCTGTTGGTGGAAGCAAGCCGCCGTTCGATTGGCATTCCTCTGACGGTACTCAGCATAGCCTTCCTCGCTTACGCGCGCTTCGGGCGCTATTTTCCGGGGCTCTTTGCCCACAGGGGATTCAACTGGGATCGAATTCTGCTGAGGATGGTGTTCACGGATGAGGGCATATACGGTACCACGCTGAGCGTCTCCGCAACCTATGTCTTCATGTTCATTCTCTTTGGATCGTTTCTTGCCGCAACGCATACAAGCGAGCTCTTCAACGATTTGGCTATGGCGCTTGCGGGAAAATTCCGCGGGGGACCTGCTAAGGTCTCGGTGATCGCTTCCGCCCTCATGGGGACGATATCGGGCAGCGCCCAGGCCAATGTCGCAACTACGGGCGCATTTACCATTCCTCTCATGAAGCGCATCGGCTATCCTGATTACTTTGCTGGTGCCGTCGAAGCAAGCGCAAGTACGGGAGGAATCCTCATGCCGCCCATCATGGGGGCGACGGCTTTCATCATGAGTTCTTTTCTCGGAGTTCCCTACTCCGTCATCATGCTGGCAGGCTTTGCTCCGGCAATTCTCTATTTTCTCGGCATCTTCTTCATGGTAGACCTGCAGGCAAAGAAGCAGGGGATGAAAGGGCTGGCGCCGGAAGAATTGCCTTCGTTGAAGAAAACGCTCAGAGAGCGCGGCCATATGCTCCTGCCGCTTGCCTTCATCATGTACATGCTTGTTTCTGGCTACACGCCCTTGTTCTCGGCGATGGCCGGCCTTGTGGCGATTATCGTGCTCAGTTCATTCAAGAAGACCACGCGCATGCAATGGAAGGATGTCATCGGCGCTCTTGACGATGGGGCAAGAAGCGCTGCTCCTGTTGCCGTTTCATGCGCCATTGTCGGCTTCATTGTCGGCTCGGTGGGCATGACGGGGCTTGGACAGGTGATTGCCCTCAATATCATGGAGTTTTCGGGCGGGCATCTGTGGATTGCGCTGGTGCTGGCCATGGTGGCTTCTCTCGTTCTGGGAATGGGATTGCCTTCGACAGCGTGCTACATTGTGGTGGCTACCATTGCCGTACCCGCCATGCTCAGCATGGGAGTGCCGCCGCTTGCAGCACATTTCTTTGCATTCTATTACGGCACCATGTCGGGCATCGTGCCGCCGGTTGCGCTGACAAGTTTTACTGCAGCAGGGCTTTCGGGCGGCAGGCCGTCCAAGGTCGCGCTGGTCGGGCTGGGGCTTGCTTCGTCGGGGCTCATCCTGCCGTTTTTCTTCGTCTACAACCCGGTTATCCTGGGTATCGGATTCAGGTTCGACAGTTTTATCTTTCTATGTATTCTGGCGGGGCTTGGTATTTTTTCGCTTTCCGCTTCGTTTATCGGCACCTGGTTCTCCCGCATGTCGATACCGGAGCGCGTCGGGTTTTTTGTCCTCGGCATACTGATGGTCGATCCTTTCGGAACGGCAAGGCTTATCGCGCTGACGGGGTTTGGAGTTCTATCTGTCCTGCACTTCCTGGTCTCGAAGAAAAGAACGCGCCTTGACAATCCAGCGCGAGGCGCGCTATAAATAAGCCCGCTGTGCATCATCGGTTTAACGGCGGCATGCCCAGATGGTGGAATTGGCAGACACGCTAGATTCAGGTTCTAGTGCGAAAGCATGGGGGTTCAAGTCCCCCTCTGGGCATTTTCAAGGCTCCCGCAAGGGGGCCTTTTTGTCATATTGCATGGCTAGATAAACATTCTTGTATTTTTTTTATGTTCCAGAAATTCCTCTCCGAATTCTTCAAGCAGTTTTCGCTCTTCTACGATCGCTCTATACACAAACGCTATGGTAGGAAAGAGCGATATATAGATTGAAGATGGGAAGTGCTGGAACAGAATGGCCAGGCCTATGAATGCAATGATCTCTCCGGTATAGCTTGGGTGCCTGATTTTGCTATAAATACCCTTTCGAACAAGCTTCCTGTCCGATGTTATTGCAATATCAGGTGCAAAATATTCTCCAAGTGTAAGAATAGCGGTAAGCCTGAGAAGAACTCCGGCTGCTGCAACAATGGTACCAGCAATCTGAAACAATCCGAATTCCCGCGTACGCCAAACAGCCCTGAAATCCTCAGGAGCAACAGCAAGTATCACACCACCGAATATGAGCATGGACATAATGAATTTGCTTTTTCTGTCGAGTATCTTGCTGTATGCATTTCTTTTAAGAACGAGCACATAGAAATCCATGCCCCACCAGAATACCAAAGCAAGCCAGAAAACATACTTCATGCTAGAACCCATTTTTTTGTCTTATATGCCATGATTATCCATTTGTCCAGAGAGACCGGGTGGGTTTTTGCAAGAATTGGATTGACAGTTGTTCCGTGTTTTCTTATCATTAAAATTGCTTTTATTAAGCATGGTAAACATCATCAGAAAAGGAGCACTCCCATGATCGATGTAAGCAAAAGGGCCCATGAGATCCAGGCATCGCCGATTCGAAGAATTTTCGACCTCGCATCACGCACCGAAGGCCTGACCCGGCTGGAGGTTGGACAGCCGGACTTCAATACTCCCGATTACATCCTGGAAAAAGCCAAAGAATTCATGGCCAAGGGATTCATCGGCTATTCGCCGACCAATGGACTTCCCCAGACCAGAAATGCGGTTGCCGACCGATTGTTCCAGGACTACGGTATTCGCTACGATCCGAACCGCGAGATTGTCATAACCCACGGCGCAAGCGGAGCTCTTCATCTCGCATTGCGGGCCCTCGTAAACCCAAGGGATGAAGTGATGCGCCCCAATCCCGGCTTTCCTTCCTATGACGGAATCATAAAGGATGCCGATGGAGTGCCGGTTCTGTATCCACTTCTGCCAGAGCGCGGATTTTCCATCGATTTTCCCGCTTTTGAAAAACTCATTACGCCAAGAACCAAGGTAGTCATTGTCAATTCGCCGAACAATCCTACGGGAGGCATTCTGACAAAGGAACAGCTCGAAAAACTCTGCGATCTTGCAGAAAAGCACAACTTTGTCATTCTGTCCGACGAAGCCTATGACAAGATTATCTTTGATCAGCCTCATATCCCTACGGTAAGCTGTGCAAAGGACAGCTCTAAAGTGATTACGGTAGGCAGTGCCTCCAAGGATTATGCCATGTGCGGCTGGCGCATAGGCTTCGCGGCAGGACCGCAGCATATCATTGGCGAGATTGTCAAATTCCAGTCGCTGACAAGCATCTGTCCGAGCATTCTGGCCCAGCATGCCTACACAGCTGCGCTCACAGGACCGCAGGATGCTACCACCGCAATGAAATTGGAGTTCCAGCGCCGGCGAGACTACTTCGTGTCCGAGCTCAACAAAGTTCCCGGTTTCAAGTGCTCCCTGCCTCAGGGGGCGTTCTATGTCATGGCCGACATATCTGCCCACAACAAGGATGACTGGGCCTTCACCGAGCTGATGATTCAGAAGGTCAAGATTTCATGCATCCCCGGCAGTTCCTTCGGGCCTGCTGGAGCTGGTTTTATCCGCCTGTCCTATGCGACCTCGATGGAGATGTTGCAGGAGGCAATCACGAAACTGCACCGATACTTCGGCTGAAGGCTGAGCATAACCTCATGGAAAGGGAGAATAAATCCAGATAAGGCGGGCAGTTTTTTCTCCCGGATTGATCCACCGGTGCTTTTCTTTTGAGTGAAAGAAAAACGAATCTCCTGCGCGAAGCCTGTATTCCTCATTGTCGTTCAAGGTAAAGAGTATTTCTCCCTCGAGAACGTGGAGAAACTCCTCGCCGAAATGGCTATGGTCATGGACATTTCCGCATTGGGGTTCTACCGAATATAACATGGCCTTGAGATGAGCGTCTTTGATGGCTACCAGGTTTCTGATGTGCACCCCAGCAAGGCCGATATCCACCGGCGTACCTTCCGTGATACCAATCTGCTTGCGCGTCGTTCCATTTTCTTCGAAGAAGAACAGGATGTTCTGGCCATAGAATTCTGCGAGCCGCTCGAGAATTTCGAATGAGATGTTCGCATGACCATTCTCGATCTTGCTGAGATAGGAAGGGCTTATGCCAACGGCACTGCTCACTTCCTCAAGCGTTTTGTTCGCTTCGAGCCTCATCTGGCGCCATTTCCTGGAAAGAAACTTCCGGGCTCCGGCTGCCTTTTCGACGGCATTATCCTCGAGCCGGGCCTTTTGTTCTGCAATTTCCGTGATCAGCATCTGCCGAATGATGTCATAATTGAGCCTGCGTTCTATGGAAAGTTCTTTGATGCGTTTGAGAAGGGAAATATCCTTGAAGTCATAGATTCGGTAGTTGTTCTTTCCTCTGCGTGCTATGAAAAGCTGTTCACGTTCCCAGTTGCGTATGGTGCCCGGAACAACATCGAGGATGCGGGCTACCTGCTGAATGGTAAATACAAGTTTTTCAGCATTCTTCATTATCGATCCTCTATCATGATGATGAAAAAGTATAATGGAAAGTACAGAAAAACATAACTGCCAGCAATCATGGCTTTGATTGATAACGGTTGATTGCCCGAAAATTGCACCGCCAATTCATGTTGATCATCAAAAATATCGAAATTGAAAGGTTGCATTACAGGACAAAAACAGGCAGGGTGCCCAAGCTCCCTGCCTGTTCATATCGCAAGGCTTTGCTCATGCGATGCGGATTCTGCAATCGGTAATGATAAATGCGTTATCCTTGGCGGAATACATGAGAGGATTCAAATCTATTTCGCGAATATCGGTAAACTCGATCAGCAGTCTGTTTAGAAGCTCCATCTGATCCAGAAGGGAATCCAGATTGACAGCCCGGCTTCCCCTGTACCCTGCAAGCAGAGGTGCAGATTTGAGAGAAAGGATGGCTCTGCGGGCATCTTCCCTTGCAAAGGGCACATGGATAAATGAAACGTCTTTCAGCAGTTCCACAAGCCTGCCGCCCAGACCTACCACGACGGCGGCTCCTGCCGCATCGTCACGTACTGCACCCAGGATCATTTCTGTATCAGCTTTAATCTGCTGCTGGAAGGTAACTCCCCTTGCACCGGGGAATTTTGCAAGCAGCTCCTGCAGAACCTCGGCAGCGCTTTCCTGATCCCTGACGTTGAGGATCACCCCGCCCACGTCGCTCTTATGTATGATTTCAGGATGATCGATCTTGGCGACTGCGGGAAAGCTCAACCCAGCCGCAGCAAGCTCCTGACGAGACGCAACCGTTACCGGCTTGGCAATCGCAAAGCCCCACGCTTCGAGCATAGCCCAGGCTGACTGCTGGGGGAGATAGCCATTTTTGTCCGGGCGCATGAGCTTTAGCATTCGAGCAGCCTTCGATGTTTCTGTGCGGACCAGAGGAGCAGGGCTGGACGGCACCTTCTGCCGCTGGATTGCCGTCAGAATTTCGGCAATCTGTTCTGGGTATTCAAGACAGGGATAGCCGGCAGCATTGAGTATCTCCCTTGCACCAGCGCCAAGATTGGGCCCGAAGAAGCACGAAAGCAGAGGGAGCCTTGGAATGGACTGATCCATTTCCTGCAAACCGGCTACAACGCTCTTGGCAACATCAGCGGTATGGATGGTTGCCGGCGGGATGCCCAGCAATGCAACGGCGTCATATTCTCCGCTTTTCATTACTTCTTGTATTGCTGCCGCATAATGCGCCGGCGGCGCAGTCGCGACCAGGTCAACAGGGTTACCGCAGGAGGCTTCCGGCAGAAGGATTTCCTTCAATCGTTTCTGAACATCTTGAGGCAGGGGAGGAAGCTCGAACCCCGCTCTGCTGAATGCATCCGACGCAAGAATACCCGGCCCTCCGCCATTGGTGACCACGGCAATCCGCCTGCCCCTGGGCCGCTCGATCTTGGACAGAACCGAAGCCATGAAAAAGGCGGAATAAATGGTGTCGGCTCTTATGACTCCAGCGCTTTCGAGAAGGCTAGCCATAACTCGGTCATCTCCTGCCAGACTGCCGGTATGACTGCTGGCTGCCCTGGCACCTGCTTCGGTACGTCCTGCTTTCAGTACGATGATTGGCTTCTTCTGTGAAATCTTGGCGGCAATGCGTCGGAACCGCCGATAGTCCGGAATGGTCTCCAGATAGAGCAGGATGACTCGTGTCGAATCATCTTCGGCGAGCATGGGCAAAAGATCATTGACCGTAACGTCTGTCTGGTTGCCCAGACTTACTACCGCAGAAAAGCCGATACCAAGATGTTTCGAGTAATCGAGAAGTACGGCACCAAGACCGCCGCTCTGGGTCACGAATGCGATATTTCCGGGAACCGGAATGTCATGAAGTATGGTAGCGTTCAGCTTTGCATCAGGATTGGTATTGTTGATCCCCATGCAATTGGGGCCTATCATCCTCATGTTGTACTTGTCGACAATCGCCTTCAATTGTGCTTCGGCCTCTGCGCCCTTATCGCCGGTTTCCTTGAAGCCGGCGGCAATACAGACGATAGCTTTGACGCCCTTTCGGCCACAGTCTTCCACTACGGAAAGCACGGATGAGGATGGGGTGGTAATAACCGCCATATCCACATCGTGGGGAATCTGGCTCATCGTCTGGTATCCATCAACTCCAAGAACGGTATCCGAATTGCGGTTCACCACAACCAGTTTCCCTGAGAACCCTCCAGATTGGATATTTTTTACTACGGCATGGCCTATGCCTCCCTTGGCAGAAGCACCTATGACCGCAATGGAGCTTGGCTTGAGGAGCGCTTCGATATGCCGTTCATGGAGCGGCTTGTTCTCATCCCAGCTGTTGATTCTGAAACCATTGGGAAGAGGCTGGCCTTTATAGAAAAGCGATCCATCCTGGTCAACTTCAAAATACCCCAGGGCTATTTCATGGATGGTACGCGCAGCGATCAGCCTTGACTGGGCATTGACCTTGTTGAGATAGGTACGAATGAACTCGTTCTGATCCATGCTCGAAGCGAGCGCGTAGTCCACCTCAACACCGGGACTTACAAAGAGCACAGGCCCTGAATCGAGCGCACTGGTAGCCAGGTGGCTGGATGCATGCAGATATCTTTCGTGAGCTGCCAGAGCATCGCCGACTCCATTAGCCCCCGCATACGCCTTTCTGCCGTCTTTAATTACGGTGAGGTCGGCAGGATGCACATTGACTACAGTGTAGTGATCGAGAACAACCTCGGTTACGGCCCACACATAGCCGGCAAGGAGGATAACATCAGGCTCGAAGGGAGCGATCAGATTGAGCACTTCATGGTCATACTCACGTCTGACTTCCCGGTCGGAAATCTTTTTTCCTCTTTCCTTGTAGAAGGCGCGAATGTCAAGAGAAGCCATCGGAATGCCCAGGCTCTGGGCTGTCTCAACTCCTTTGGCAGCTGGATCGCTTGAAAAACAGCCCACGACCTCAAAAGGCGAGCCTTCCCACGTCGCTTCCAGTTCTTTCTGCAGTTCGTAGACTTTCCACAGGGTGTTTCCGGATCCCGAAATGAGGCCGACTACTTTGAGCTTGCCCAGATCGGGATCATGAAGATTTCGTTTCATTGCATTTTCTCCCATTTTCCGTTTGACAAAGCCGCAAAACATACTATAATGGCTTATCCTAACATTGTCAATTTGATTTATAAGCAACAGAAAGTACGGAATATGGGAAACAGGATCACGGAGGTAGATGATGGGCTTTTATGAAGAAGGAAAATGGTGGGTCAGCCCCTCGAATTTTGAAGAGGAAGTAATCCAGGGGCTCAAGTTCCCCCAGCGAATTGAAATACTGGACACCACGCTCAGGGATGGGGAGCAGCAGCCGGGTATCGTTCTTACGCGCAAGGATAAAGTTGCAATCGCCAGGAAACTTGCCGAGGTCGGAGTCCACCGCATAGAAGCCGGCACTCCTGCGGTCAGCCAGGAAGATGCCGATGCCATCAAGGAGATTGTGGATTTAAACCTTGGGCCGAAAGTCTTCTGTTTTGTCCGCAACATGGTCGAGGATATGGAGCTGGCCAAGAGCTGCGGGGTCGATGGCGTACTCGCCGAAGTCCCGGGCAGTGAGCACCTTCTGAAATACGGCAAGAAATGGACTGTCGATAAGGCAATAAAAGCGGCTATCGATGCAACAACGGCCGCCCATGAACTCGGGCTGTACGTCACCTTCTTTCCGGCTGACTCCAGCAGGGCAGACATGCATTTCCTGCTCGACACGCTTCAGGCCATAGAAGAAGGCGGGCACATGGACGCAGTAGCCCTTGTCGATACCTTTGGTGCCTTCAGCCCGGAAGGAGCTGCGCTGAGAGTCAGAAAGCTGAAAGAACGTTTCTCAAAGCCGATAGAGGTGCACTTCCATGACGACTTTGCGATGGGTGTGGCAACCACCATTGCGGGACTGGCGGCTGGAGCGGAGGTGTGCCATGTCTCGGTGAATGGTATCGGCGAACGGGCGGGCGGGGCAGCGCTGGAAGCGGTAGTAATGGCACTTGAGGTGCTGTACGGTATCAAGACCGGTATCAAAACCGAAAGGCTGAAGGAACTGAGCCGACTTGTCGAAGACTTAACCAGATTCAAATGCCAGCCAAACAGAGCCATAGTTGGAGACCGGATATTTGGGTGGGAAACTGGTCTGCCATCGAGTCTCTGGCTGAACTGCAAAGACACCAATCCTCTTGCGATGCTTCCCTATCACTGGAAAATGACTGGCCAGACCGAACCCAGAATATACCTCGGAAAGAAGAGTGGAAAGGACAATCTTACCAAATGGCTCAATGATAGTGGTATCGTCCTGAACGAAGAACAGGAAAAAGACCTGTTGAAGAATGTCAAAGCCCTCTCTATTGCTCTCAAGAGAGACATTACCAGGGATGAATTTCTTACACTTGTGGAGGAGCTGAAAAAATAGCGCCAACGACATTCGCTCAAGGGTTCCTTGAGAGGATGCCTGCTACATAAGGTGGATCCGGCACTGCAGCGGTATCTGCAGCATATTTTCAGTCAAAGGAGTGCAGCATGTCTGGAGAAAAGGTTTCCAATGTTTCAGACCGTGGGGCTTTCAAGTCCAGCCTTGGATTTGTCCTTGCAGCAGCAGGTTCTGCGGTCGGTCTGGGCAATTTCTGGCGATTTCCTTATATGGCCGGAACTGGTGGTGGTGGTGCTTTTGTTCTTGTCTATCTGCTGATTGTGGTTTTTGTGGGCATAAGCCTCTTGCTGGTTGAGTTTTCCATAGGCAGACATGGAAAAGCCAACGCCATCGACAGCTACAGGAAAATAGCGCCACCCATGCAGTGGATTGGGTATCTTGGTTTCTTTTCCGCATTCATCTTCCTGTCCTATTTTTCCGTAGTGGGCGGCTGGACCATCCATTATACGCTAAGGTCGGTTACAGGACTTCTTTCTCTCTCCCCCGACAAGTTCGGAGCGGCTTTTGGTGGCTTCATCAGCAATCCATGGCTTCCGCTTCTGTACCATTTCCTTTTCATGGCTGCAACCGTCTTCATCATCGCCAAGGGTATCAGTGAAGGTATCGAGAAATACAACAAAATTCTCATGCCAAGCCTCTTGATCTTGTCCTTGATACTGGTGCTTCGGTCGGTGACCCTGCCAGGAGCGGGACAAGGTGTTGTCTGGTATCTGAAGCCTGATTTTTCGAAAATTACATGGGGAACCCTGGTTGCAGCCCTGGGACAGGTATTCTTTTCGCTCAGTGTAGGCATGTCGGGCATGGTTACCTACGCCAGCTATCTCAACAAGAACGAGAATCTCGGCAAGACTGCTCTGCAGGTCGCTATTGCCGATACTGCTGTTGCTTTCATCGCTGGTTTCATGATATTCCCCGCTGTTTTCGCATTTGGCATGGAGCCCGGGGCTGGGCCTGGGTTGCTGTTTATCACCCTCCCGGCGGTTTTCTCAAAGATGCCCCTCGGTGCCCTTTTCTGCTTCATTTTCTTCTTTCTCGTGTTCATTGCCGCGCTTACCAGTTCCATTTCCATTCTAGAGATGCCTGTAGCCTATCTTGTCGAGAAGAAGAATATGCCAAGGCCGAAGGCAGCAATCCTGGTTGGAGGAATTTCCTATGTATTGGGCATCGCCGTCAGTTTTTCTTTCGGCATATGGGGGAATTTCAAGATTTTCGGCAAGGATATTTTCAGCCTCTTCGATTATTTTGGGAGCAATATCAGTCTGCCACTTGGAGCTCTGGGTGCTGCCATCACCGTTGGCTGGTTCTGGAAGAAAAAGGGAGCTACGGATGAAATCACCAATAATGGCACTGTCCTAAGCCCCCAGATTGCAAATGGATGGTTCTTCCTGGTCAAATGGGTTATCCCCGTGGTGATATTCATCATCTTCCTGTCAAGCATTGGCATTATCTGAATGCTGGTCTGAAGTCTGGTTCTTTGCAGAGGCCTCCAGCCTGGCTGGTGGCCTTTCTTTCCATACATGACAGCTGTTCAGAAAATATTCCTTCATCAGGACGTCGCTGATCTGCGGTTCACCCGGGCCTGACGATGAGGCTTCTGCCAGAACCGTGAAGGCTCCCTGTACAATGGCTGGCCCCATGGCGATGATGAGATGCGTCACATGGGCGCAGCCGCCCGGTCCGCCAGCAAGCTCAAGTACTTTTCTGGTAAATCCCGAAGCTATGCGTACACCCTTCAGTTGCTGATAGACTGGAGCTATCTCTTTGCACGCTTCTTCGGGAGCCTTGTCAAACAAGACAGCGATATCGAGAATTTCCAGAGTGAGGATATCAACCACCATGTCGACGGCAAGATCGTGAAAGAGACCGGGGCTGATGCGGCCTCCATCGAAATCGATAAAGGATATGAACCTGTCATCCTGTAATCGTCCATGAGCATGAAGCTGCCGATTTTCATCCAGAAACATGTCAAAAAGCAATGTTCTTGTTGCGATTCTGCGCATATGGTGCCTCTCATTCATTATATAGACACAAGATACAGCATGGGAATGAGATCAGCCCAGGCACGCGGCATCATGATTTTTCGCATACTCCATGATCTCATGCTTGATCAGTTCATGGCCGGCATGATTTGGATGTATCCCATCAATGCAGAGCAGATTTTCGTAGGCACGCTGCTTGAGAAAAGCGCTCCTGATATCCAGAACGGTACAGTGCTCTTTTTCTCCTATCTGCCAGATCGAATTCGAATAGCTTTCATGCCAGCGATAAATAAATTGAACATCGCCCAGCCACACGAGAATCGCAGCCCGGTCGAGACCTGTTCGTGTAAACCAGGCAAAATACCGTTCGGCATTCAGAGGAGGCAGGGTAAGCAGTACCGGTGTATAGCCGTTTTGGCGGAGAATATTGATTGATTCACTATACAGCGCTCTGAATGTCTCAGGCGGTGTATGGGGAAGATGCTCGGCTGTGGGCCTGGCAGCGACTTCATCCCAGCGGAAGTCGCAGTCATTGCCGCCAAATTCCAGAAATGCCAGTCTTTTGGGCTCGGCATTCTTCGATGTCATCCCCGATCTGAGGATACTGCGTCTGATGATTTCCAGCCCCTTCGAAATGGTACATCCAAAACGCGCCTTGTTGATAAGGCGGTAACCCAGCGCATCGGCAGTCCTGACAGCAAAGCAATCGGGGAAAGGCTTGTAGGAGCCTTTGGTATCAAGCATGATCCCGCGGGCAATCGAATCACCGAACAGCAATACTTCCTGGGCATACATGGCGCCGCCCCCCCTCAATATGGTATTCAATAACACATAATGTTATTACTGATAACATATTTCGAAGCATACAATATGTCAAGATATAAGGTACCACGTCTTGTCATTTTTCATATCGCCTGATACGATTCTCCCCAGAGGAGCTGCAATCATGGAAGAAGCCAGGCATAAGGCGATTTCTGAATATGTGGAAGTGCTCGAGGGTATGCATGTTCCCGACTGGGATGCACTGCCGGACATCGGCCTCTATATGGATCAGGTAATCAGCTATCTGACAAGGCTCATCGAGCCATATTGCGCGCTTCACGAGGACCAGAAAATAACTCCATCAATGATTAATAATTACGCAAAAGCGAATGTCATTCCACGGGCCGAAGGGAAAAAATACTCCCAGGAACATCTTGCGCTTCTGCTCATGATAATGACGCTCAAAAAATCGCTGTCTGTCCAGGATATCAGGACTCTTCTAGACGAGCGGGCCGGTGAGGCGACACATCGAGATCAATTCGAGCGTTATAGGAAAATCCTTGATATCGCAAGCAAATCGGTCGCGGAGGAAATCCGTGCCGAACTGGAAGGACTGGAGGGCGAACATCCGGCAGAGGTGATCCGGGCTTCTGAAAAACTAAGGGATCTTGCACTCAGACTCTCTCTGGAAGGAAGCATCCGCAGTCTGGCGGCGGAACGAATCATCGATCTGCTAAGATAGAGTTGACTTACTGCATGTAATCCGCGAAATCGAAACGACGTTGATGGCCTTTGAGAGCAATAATCGCTGTCACAGAGCACAATGATATCAATATCAGAATAGCTGCTCCGCCAGCGGGCTTGACAAGTATCGTAACAAGTCCATGTGCCAAATTGGATGATGCATGAAATACCATGGCAAGAAACACGCTGCCGCCAGTCCGCAAACACACAACAGAAATCAGCAATGAAAGCATGATAGTATACCAGGCATATCCCGCCGCAGCCACAGCCAGCCCGTATGACTCTGCAAGAGCGAATTGGATTGTCCCGTTTATAAAAAACAGAGGAGCATGCCAAATTGCCCAGATAATGCCTATCGCAAGAGATGCAGGAACCAATCGCATGGTGCGCAGGAACTGGGGAAGCGCATATCCCCGCCATCCAAACTCCTCTCCAAGCGGACCGGAAAGAACAATGAAATAGATGAGAATAAGCGGGATGGACCAGGGCGTTTGTGTCAATGTCGGCATGAGCGCCGATTCGAACGGCAAACCCGTACTGAATCGTGCAATAGCATATGCCAAAGCGACCAATACTGGCATGAAAAGGGAAGCGAAAAGCCACCATGATAGACCTGCTTTAGCTTTCAGCCCTTTGAGAAGAAATCCGCGCAAACCTGAACTTCCACTGGTCAAGAACATTTGGAGACAAGCGGCGAAAGAAGGGCCGAAGCTGGCAAGCTTCATGAGTGCGTCGCTCGGAGCTTTCTCGGGACCGAGAAAAGCCGCAATTCCCCACAATCCCCATGAAAAAACGAACGAAACAATAAAAAACATTATCTGTTTGTTCATGTTTTTCAAAATACCATGCCGAAATCATTGTATCAATGAGATTAGCATATGTGAGACTAGACAAGGCAATTCAACGCATGCATAATGTGACTAGTCGGTCATATCATGGAGGAAAAATGCTGGAAAACATTCATGATGAAAAAATCGAAGAGAAGTCTCAAGTATTTCACGTTTCTACAGGCGGGATCATCCATGCCAAAACTGTATGCAGAGTTGGCATGGAAGGAGCGACCGCTCTTTTTATTCATGGCGGCGGATCAGGAGGCAACCATTCAATGCTGACCCGCGCAGCACGCTATCTGGTGGCGCAGGGGATCTTTTCACGGGTGATACTTCCAGATCGACGTGGTTCAGGAAAAAGCTCCGCGCTTGAGAGATCCATGACCTTCTCGGATAATGCTGCAGACATGCAAGCGCTGCTCGATGCAATGGGTGTGCATGGATGTATTACCGCAATGGGAATTTCATATGGCGGACCGATTGCATTGACACTCGCCGCAATCGATCCACGAGCAAACCGGGTGATACTTGTTGCTTCATCGGCTTCACTGCGCTCGGCAAAAGGCCTCAAGGGTTTTCTGTATAGGACAAACCTACTAAAGCCAATCATTGCGGCAGTCTACGGAAAGCTGGTCGGAAGCCTTCCGCCGTCAATAGCAGATTTCGATCCGATTTATGATGCATCCAGCCCGACTGAGCTCAAAGCGATATTCATGGATGCCATAAAGAGCACTCCAAAAGAGCGTCTCGAATCATTGCTCCTGGAGAACGCCTCGACCCTGGATTTGCGCAATCAGAGTATTCCTGAAAACCTGATAATCTCTGTTCCGGTACTCAAGGTAATTGGCGAATTGGATGAAATATGGCAAGTTGAAGAAGACGCCAGCATCGCTGTCCGGATACCGCATCTCAAAACGGTAATCATACAAAAAGCCAGGCACCAGGATTGTTTTTTCAGAGCGGATGAATTTTATCGAGCGATATGTGTTGAGATGCAAGGCATATCTTGATTGATGAGACGGGAACCGGCCATGCCCAAACCAACATTCGAAAGACTTCCAGCTGAAAAAAGGCGCCGTTTTATCGAAGTATCGATAGAGGAATTCAGCGGCCGCGAATTCCGAAACGCATCTCTCAGCAGGATAGTAGCCAGGCTGGGAATTGCAAAAGGAAGTGTCTATCAGTATTTTGAGGATAAGGCTGATCTCTATCGATACCTGATTGGCGAAGTATCTCGAAGAAAGCTTGCATATGTAGCGAAAGAGATTCAAGCAGGCGACGGCTTTTTTTCGACATATCGAAAGATAATGTCGGCAGCGCTCCGCTATGATCTCGAACATCCACAGGAAAGTTCCCTTCTGTATACCGCAGGGAGAGAACCTTCGGACAGTGAAGTAGCGGATATTGCTGAAGGGATCTTGCAGGAATCCGAATCTTTTCTGGCTGTTCTTATCGAACATTCAGCGAGATCAGGAGAGCTGCGAAATGATTTGCCGATTGATTTTCTAGCATTCATCGTATCACGGCTTTCAGTTGATATCGGATCATATATTGGCAGGAAACTGGGGTTCGATCCGGGCACGGTGTATCGGGAGCAGGCACCTCTGCACTTTTCCCCGCAGGATGTGGATGCACAAGTAGAACTGCTAATAGAATTCTTCAAGGGAGGGCTAAAGCGCTGAGTCCTTTAAAAGCCTGCAATGGCTGTATCACCAGTGAATCAGCAGTCCTGACGGCGAAGCAGACGGCAGATGCCGGACGCCGCTGCAATGCCGCGATATGGCATCAATCCGCCAGCAATCCTTCGATGATGAGGTCCGTCGCCTGGTCCTCGGTAAGCCCGCGGCTCAGGAGCGTTTCGAGCTGTTTCGAGTCGACCGAGCCGATGGCTGCTTCGTGCGTGACATGCGCCAGGTGGTTGTTCACCTGGACGATGGGGATGGCCCGGGCCGATGCTTCGTCCTGCACGATTTCCTTGCAGTCGACATGGCCGCGGGCATGGGGGGCATCGGCGACAATTTCGTTTTCGATGTTTGCGGAGGCTGCATTCTTGAGGGCGATGTGGCTGGTCAGCACGCCGGTAGCACCTTCACCGGCGAGGTGCGCGGCTTCCCTTATGTGGATGCGGTCCGATGCGCGGCCGAAGATGCGGGTTTTCATGTCGACCGTAGCATTTTTCTCGACCTCGGCCTCGTAATCGAGCTCGATAACGCCCGCCGCTCCCTTGATGAGCTCGAATTCGGTTGAGAAGCGGGAGTCTTCGCGTGCAATGACTCTGGTTACAGGCACGATAGTAACGCCGCCACAGGGCCCATGGACATGGCGTTCGAAATATGCCAGAGAAGCGCCCTTTTCGACCGTGATGACGGCATTCATGAGATGCTGGACATTGACCGCGTTGGGAAAGGTGCAGTTCGCGATAAACCTGGCATGGGCGCCTTCTTCGATCACCGTCTCGGTAATGATGCGCTGAACTCCATTGTCCGGAATGAGCCCGAAGCAGAAGTTGACCGGATTTTTCAGCGTGACGCCTTTCTGAACACGAATATGCACCTTGACACCGTCTTCGATGGTTTCGGACTCCACGATGAGGCCTTCGACGAGATTCTTGTTGAGCACCTGATTCCCATGGATTTCGATGTGGGCTACATCGGGAGCGAATTTGTGCTGATTGATGGAGGCAAGCAGTTCTGCGAGCAAGGCCTCTTTTTCGTCAGCGGAGAGCTCTTGTGTCTGAGCTGCGGTGTTGTCTAGCTGATTCATGATCCCTTCCTTTCACTGGAGCGCGAGGGTCTGCAGGGCGGAGCCTGTCTGCTGTGCAGAAGGCGAAGGCTGTCCAACATGGGCGCAGGGTATGCATTTGCCGTTGAAGTAATCGAACATGCGCGACATCTCACCCTTGTCAACAAGGGTGCCCGCGCAGATAAGGAAGGCATGGTCGGCATGCTTGAGCACCTCGGGACTGTGCGTGATGAGAATCACTGTCGAGCCCATGTGACGCAATTCTTTTATCACCGCGAAGATGTATTTTACCGAATCGATATCGACACCCGAGTCTGGTTCGTCCATCAGCACGAGGCGAGGTTTCATTGCATAGATCGAGGCAAGCTCGATGCGCTTGCGCTCGCCTCCGGACAAGGTCTTGTCGACAACCCGCTTCATGTAACGTTCGGGTGCCAGGCCGACTTTTTTCAGTGCTTCCTCTACCAGAGCGCGTGACTTTTCCTTTGCGCCGGCCAGAATGAACTGGCTGACTCCAAGCCCCTCGAAGCGTGCGGGTTCCTGGAAGAGCAGGGTAATGCCCTTGCGTGCGCGCTCATCTACTGATAGCGCCTTGATAGATTCGCCTTCGAATAAAATATCTCCCTCGAAGTCGCGGTAGCCGGACAGCCCCATGATTGTATTGGCCAATGTGGACTTTCCCGCGCCATTCGGTCCGATAATGGCATGGACATGGCCATCCCAGATGTCCATGGAAAGGTTGTTGAGAATCGGCCTGCCTTCCTTGAAAAGGCTGATGCTACGAATTTCTAGAAGGTTCATTGGTTCGCCACCTTACATCTGAGTCGGCTAAGCGCCCAGCAGAATTACAATAAAATCATATTAAAGTGATAGGAATTTGTAATGCAAAAATACTACCATCCTGCAAAAAAATCAATTGCTCCGCGAGAAGCTGATAATTATTTATCTGCACCAAGCATGTTCTTGATTGCAGCGACTGCCTGCTCGGTGGTCATGTTTCTGATATCGACACCGTGAAGGTTCTCTTTGCTGAAGCCCGCCGATTCCAAAGCATCGCGGAACATCTTGATCTGCATTGTGGGGTCACAGCCAGCGACATAGAGCTCGTCGGTGCTCTCGCCTTTCAGGAGCGTCGAGAGGAACGTGTCGCCATCTGTAGAGCAAAGCTGTGGATGAATGCCGACATAGTCGACGAGCTTTTCACGCCGGATTGCATTGCCCACTTCGAAAATGTTCATTTGCTGGAATGAAGGGCAGGTGCCCTGGCATACACACATCAGAAGACCTTTGTTTGCCATGATATTCCTCCATTATTATATGCATTCTAGCTGACAGCTGCGGACGACGCCGCATGTTGCCCGCTCAGCTGTCTCCATAATAGCTGATCGCCTCGGCTGGGCAGATTTTTGAACACCCACGGCAGAATTCGACACATGCCTCAGGTGCAGCTACCTTGGGCCCTGGCTCGTATACGCCATGTGGGCAGAAATCAACACATGCATTACATTGTGCGCACTTTTCCTCGTCGATTATTGGATACCAGTTGGCAGCCATGCTGAAACCCCTTTGCTTTGTCGAAGTTGTTCAATAATAAATATTGAACAATTTCATAATATTGCAACAATAAGAAGTCGTCAAGCAATTTTTTCGAAATTTGAGTTTCAGCACTGTCGGTTCGCGGTAAGGCGCTATACACAAGGTTCAGAACACTACCGATGTTCTCTGTTCACCCGCGCTAGCTGGCGGCTTCCCTGCCTCGAAGAACATCTTGCGGTATTCGCGCGGCGAAAGGCCCGTGCACTTCTTGAAGACCTTGGTGAAGTGAAAAGGGTTTTCGAAACCGAAGCGGTAGGCAACATCGCTTATCGTGAGCCGATTGTCCACAAGCACAGCCGAGGCCGCTTCGATTTTAAGCCTCGTGAAGTATTGGAACGGCGACATGCCCAGATGGTGCCTGAAAAGCCTTATAAAGTATTCTTCCGAAAGCCCCAGTTTCGCCGCAAGATCGTCCGAACTGAGTTTTTCCCTTACATGCTTGTTCATGAGCGAAAGCGCACGCTCCACATGCTCATTCTTTGTTCTTGGCAAGCTTGCGACAGGAGAAGGACTGTCGAAATGGTCAAACCAGCGGTACAAGATGCTTAATAGAGCATGCTCGGCTGCTTTGCGGGACTGGGCCGAAGGGGATTTTGAAAGCCGGTACAGGTCGTCGAGAAGAAAGCGGTCCTTCGTATCAGCGGGGAGCGTTCTTGTGCGAGCTCTCCATAGGTGCCCCATGAGAGCAAGAATATCCTCATCGACAGAATTCTCCGGTTCGGGTTCAAAAAGAATAGCATAATAACTGATAGGTTTTTCGACCGCTTCCGGCAGGATCGAATGGAATTCATGCGGCTGGACAAAATAGATCTGGCCGCCATCGATGATGTATCTCGATTTATTGATGAGAAGAGCTCCTTGCCCCTCCATGAAATAATGAAATTCATACTCATTACGGCCATGGGCATGATACCGCCCATGCCATGCTAAACGCTCTCCGCCTATGAGCCGATAGACATAGACAGCATCCTTTATTTTCATGAGTTTAGAATGTCAATAATGGATAGGTATTGTCAATATCAAGCATTCTCATTTGCGCAAAACCATTTACCATAAAATTGGAATATCTGAAGATACACTGTCCCGAGGGCGGGGAGGCGGCCATGGATTGTGTGTGTGGAATCGATCTGGGCACACAGAGCTGCAAAATCATTCTCTACGACCCTCATGCAGGGCGAATCCTTGCCAGAACGCAGGCGCCTCTCGATATTATCGCTCACAATGACGGAACCCGCGAGCAGAAAGCCGAATGGTATGAAAAGGCACTGGCGGACTGCTTTGCGGCGATCGATCCGAATCTTCGAGCGACCATCGCTGCCATCAGCGTGTCGGGTCAGCAGCACGGCTTTGTGCCCCTCGACGCAGAAGGGCAGGCTATCCGGCCTGTCAAGCTGTGGAACGATACGTCAACTGCCGCTGAATGCGAAGAGCTTACCAGAAAAGCTGGCGGCGAGGCAGTCCTCCTTGCCGAAACAGGACTGCTCATGCTCCCAGGTTATACCGCTCCCAAGATTGCATGGCTAAAAAAGCATGAGCCCGAATCCTACTCGCGGCTTCGTCATGTCCTTCTGCCGCACGACTATGTCAATTTTCTGCTAACCGGAACCTGTGTAGCCGAATATGGCGATGCTTCCGGTACAGCACTCTTTGATGTGCGCGCCCGCAGATGGTCGCAGCGGATCTGCGATCTCATCGATCCGCATCTCATCGATTTTCTTCCTTATCTAGTAGAACCGGATGAACCTGCAGGGCGGGTGAGCGCGCAGGCGGCGAAACATTTCGGTATTCCTGAAGGTGCGCTCGTTGCGGCCGGCGGCGGCGACAACATGATGAGTGCCATCGGCACCGGCACGGTTCGCGATGGATTTCTCACCATGAGCCTGGGGACTTCAGGGACGCTGTACGGTTATTCGAACCGCCCCGTCGTCGATCCAGAGGGAAACCTGGCTGCCTTCTGTTCCTCCACGGGCGGATGGCTGCCCCTTCTCTGTACTATGAACTGCACCGTGGCGAGCGAGCAGGTGCGTGCGCTTCTGGGGATGAGCGTCGAAGAGCTCAATGCCAAGGCGGAAGCCGCTCCCATCGGAGCGGAAGGGCTCGTGGTGCTTCCCTTTTTCAATGGTGAGCGCATTCCAAACCTGCCGAATGGACGGGCGAGCATCAATGGCGCGACCGCTGCCAATTTCAAGAGAGAAAACCTTGCGCGTGCAGCGATGGAAGCGGCGATCTTCGGCATGCGGATCGGGCTCGAGTCTTTCAGGAAGCTTGGATTCACCGCCAGGGAGATCAGGCTTGCCGGAGGCGGAGCGAAGAGCAGGCTCTGGCGACAGATTGCGGCAAACGTTATGGGATTGCCCGTGCGCGTACCCGAGGAAGAAGAAGCCGCCGCCTTCGGTGCAGCGATTCAGGCGCTCTGGTGCCTGGACAAAGCGAGAGGGCAGGGCAGGAAGATTGAGGAGCTTGTCGATGAACATGTCGCGCTTCGGGATGGCTCTGCCATCGAGCCTGAGCCGCAAGCTGTCAAGCTCTATGAGCAAGCCTACGCGAATTATTCGAAGTATCTGGCGGCTCTGAGCCCGCTGTACCGATAGAAGCTGTATTGCCAGGAAAGGAAGGGATATATGGCAGAGTACTTTGTGGGAAACAAGGAATATTTCCCAGGCATCGGAAAGATTCGCTACGAAGGTCCGGAAAGCGACAACCCCCTCGCCTTCAAATATTATAATCCCGAACGGAAAGTAGGCAGCAAGACCATGCGCGAACATCTTCGCTTTTCGGTCGCTTACTGGCACAGCTTCGGAGCGGATGGCACGGATCCCTTTGGCTCCGCGACCCACATTCACCCCTGGACCAGCGACGCACGCAGCCCCATGGAAGCACATGAACACAAACTCGATGCCGCGTTCGAATTCTTCACCAAGCTCGGCGTCGATTTCTACTGCTTCCACGACCGCGACCTTGCACCCGAGGGATCCACGCTCGCCGAGAGTGAAAAGAACCTTGCGCACATGGTGAGCCTCGCCCGCGAACGCCAAAAGGCAAGCGGCGTAAGCCTTCTGTGGGGAACTGCCAACCTCTTCTCCCATCCGCGCTACATGAATGGTGCCGCGACTAATCCCGAATTCGGCGTCCTCGCCCATGCCGCCGCCCAAGTCAAGGCTGCCATCGATGCGACCATCGAGCTTGGCGGGCAGGGCTATGTCTTCTGGGGAGGCCGCGAAGGCTACATGAGCCTGCTCAATACCGACCTCAAGCGCGAAAAAGACCACCTTGCCCGCTTTCTGGCCATGGCCCGCGACTATGGCCGCGCCCACGGTTTCAAAGGCACCTTCTACATCGAGCCCAAGCCCATGGAGCCCATGAAGCACCAGTACGATTTCGATGTCGAAACCGTTGCGGGCTTCTTGCGTGCCTATGGTCTCGAAAAGGACTTCCGAGTCAACATCGAAGCGAACCACGCCGAGCTTGCCGGCCACGATTTCCAGCATGAACTCGAAACAGCCGCGGCGCTGGGCATTCTCGGCTCGGTCGACGCAAACCGTGGCGACCCCCGCAACGGCTGGGATACCGACCAGTTCCCCACCGACGTCTACGATACCACCCTCGCCATGCTCGCGATCCTGCGCACAGGAGGCTTCACTACGGGCGGCCTGAATTTCGACGCCAAAATCCGCCGCAACTCGGTCGATCCTGCCGACCTCTTCGAAGCTCACATCGGCGGCATGGATGCCTTTGCGGTGGGACTTCTTGCCGCGCACCGCATTCTCGAAGACGGCAAAATCGAAGCTTTCGTGCGCCAGCGCTACGCGTCCTTCGACTCGGACGAGGGCAGGCGATTTGAAGAGGGCTGCCTCAGCCTGGAAGAGCTGGCAGCTCTGGCGCCTGCCGATCCCGGTGTCGGCCGCAGCTCCGGCAAGCAGGAGCGCCTCGAAAACCTCATCATGCAGTATGTGCTGGGGGTGGAGTGAGGAGATGCGTGATGACAGTTATTTCATCAATATTAATATATGATGAAGCATCCATGCATGCTTCGGTTAGATTTTATGGTGAGGCATTACGCATTGAGATTGCTTGGATCAGGAGCAACAGTGCAGCGCTTGTCAAGGTCGGTTTCATTTTTCCGGTTTTAGTCGGTTTCAACTTTCCGGTCTCTGACCATCATTCAAAGCCTACCGCTCCCACACGGAGCCGTTCTTTCATGCGGTAGGAGTCGGCTTTGAG